>Ga0209302_10001078_pt1 | contig 15798 bp, 24 predicted proteins | sample ArcOceMetagenome_2_FD_187445 | JGI IMG/M metagenome (GOLD analysis project Ga0209302, IMG submission 187445) | Marine eukaryotic phytoplankton communities from Arctic Ocean - Arctic Ocean ARC135M Metagenome (SPAdes) (version 2) | ecosystem: Environmental > Aquatic > Marine > Oceanic | place... | reverse complement strand
TCTATCTATCTATCTATCTATCTATCTATCTATCTATCTATCTATCTATCTATCTTATCGGGAGCGGTCGAACTGAAGGTAGGTAGCAGGCCAACGAAACGTGATGCCGCGCCTGCTGCTGCTCCTCCTCCCCGCCCTCGCGCAGTCGTTCCGGCGCAAGATGGTGGAAGAGTCGTCTCCAGCGTGCCCGGGCTCTCCTTCGCCGCGGCACGCAAAGTGCAGTTTGCGGATCGAGTTTGAGCAGCCCTGCGCCGAGGTGCAGGCAGAAGTGGTGGCGAGGCTGCGCGGTGGGCAGGGCTGGCACTGTCCCAAGACGCACCCTGGAACTTACACGCTGATCTCCGCGTCGGACGGTGCTGTGCGGGGCTCGCGCGAGACAGGGCCTGGCAGCACGCCGCCTGGGCCTGGCAAGACTTACATGGACAGCTTCGGCTTCACGTTCGCCGAGCGTGCGCTCGGCGGTGCTGGGTGCACGGTGCACGCGTGCTCGGAGAGCCAGGGCCCGAGCGGGTGCGACTTCAGCACCAATTACTGCAACGTTCGCAATCTGTACTGCAACTCGGCTGAGGGCTGCAGGGTGGTGCGCCACGAGCTGACCTCGAAGGAGCAGTTTGGCGCCTCGTGCTACCACGCGCCAAAATGTAAAGGCAGCCTCAAGGACGGGCTTGAGACCAACATCGAGATGTGCCGGCGATGACACGAGTGACGTAACGTGTGCACTGTATCGGCGTCGTCGTGTGTGGTTTTCTTTTTCGTTTCCTCTCTGCACTCTGAGTGCACACGACACACTGACCACACACGCCACACTCTGTGCACAGAGCACACTCCTGGGGCACACTCGCCCATGGCCATGCGGCCATGGCACACTCCACACACCCCAGTCCCCACGCACACCGACAGCGACACGCCACACCCCACACGGCCACGCGCACCACGGTCAAGGGGTCTCTCTAAAGCCGTATTGCGTATATCTCGCCTCTCCCATACACCCATTTTTCTCGAAAATAAAAACACGGACTGACCGGCCTACGCGCTGCGGCCAGCCGAACCTTGGCGCTCCAGGCCCTCCGCTCGCCGGTCTCACTTGGCCGACCCCTGAGATGCAGTATTTTTTCACAGATACCGTAATTCCAACGTCCCCGTCGCAGCACGGCATGGCGGCCACCCTTCCCCGTCTGCCCTCCCGGGTGGAACTTGACGCCGGCGTCGCCCATCTTGGGGCCGCACTGCATGCAAAACGTCCACCACCCAAAGTGCTTGGCGCCAGCGACGTACGAGAGGGCGAACAGGCCGGCACCCGCCACGTGTGTGACACGTGGCCCACGACGAGCTCTGCCATACCGGTGCCTCCCCACACCGCCGGAAGGCTTGCCGTTGTCTCCTCGGTGGAGTTGACAACGACCATCGCGGCGCCGGCGTCGGCGAAGGCGCCGCCACTCAGCCGCGCCGACCGGGCCGAGTTCCTATAGGTTTATAGGGGCGTATCGTCATCGCCGCGCACCGTGCATTTGTGTCTGGGTTGTGAGGGGCCCAGGCATCGCGGCATTGCGTAGTATACGCGTCGTGTAGTATACGAAACCATTATTTTGTCTCTTCTGTCTGCACGTAGGAACCCTAATGTCTACGAAAGTAAATTCCCATCCGTCTTGTACATCTCACTAGAGAGCTCGAGTGAAGGCTCAACCTTACACGGTTATGAGTACTACTAATAAAGCTACCCATTCATGCCCTGCGCGGTGGTTGTTGCATTAATAGGGTGTTCATTTAGACGGAAAACAACGGACACGACAAAGCACACGGGAGCAGATCATATGGCTAGCTGGTAAGCGGCACGTGTGTTCGGGGGCGGCGCTCGCTTAGGCGAGCGCGGCTGGGGCGCCGACGCGCATGCGGCAGAGGCGGCCCTTTGCGTGGTGTGCGGCGTCGATCAGCGTCCGCGACTCGGCCTTGGTGATCCCCATGGAGATTGTGCGAGTGTGGTAGCTGACGTACGAGATCTTGCGGTCGCCCTGGTAGGGCGTGCGGTTCGACTCCGTGTCTTTGGCTTGCGGCCGTTACGCCGCATCTTCTGGGCAGTGTTGCAGGTTCACCTTCGTCGTCGCATCTTTGCTGAGATACATTGCTCCGGTCTCTCACAGTGGGTTGGTTCTCTCTTTTGACCGTCACGGTGGCAGCGTTGACGTGTGGTCGCAGTACCTCACGACATCGCAGCAGATGGGCCGCTCTCACGTCCCCAGCCAAGAGCGCGTGACGCCCCACCACTTCACCCGCGCCGCATCCCTGAACGTAAGCTCGTTGCCTCTGAGCGAGACGGACTGCGGCGGACCGTGGGTCTATGCGAGTGCATGTTGGCAGGCGGCCGTGCTCCAGCAGCCCTTCATGTGCCAAGTCTGCCGCTCGTGGGCTGCGCTCGATCGAGTCGTCTCCGCCTACCAGCGCAACGCAACCAAGCCAAGCCAACTCAGTGGCGGCATCTTCCTGTACGAGGCGCAGGCCATCCATGCCATCCAGCTCCTCCAGACCGTTATCGACCGACGCGGCGCAGCGACCGTTTGCGAGACCGGATTCAACGCGGGGCACTCGGCGCTGCTCTTCCTAGCGCTACCGAACACGACCGTCGTCACGTTCGACACCTTCGAGCGGGGCTATCAGCGAGCTGCGCTTCACTACATTCGCCACGATCTTGGGTTGAGTTCTCGCCTCCGTTTCAGCGTCGGCGACACTGCGCACACCGTGCGCATCTTTGCTCAAGCTCACCCCCACATGCGCTGCGACCTGGCCCACCCGTCCGTTCCTTCCCGAGAGCACAGCGACCTGCTTGCTCTACGGGCCATGTCGCACATCCCCGGGGCGTACGTCATGCCGACCGCGCTCGGCTCACAGAGCGTGCTGTATGGGTTAACTGGCCTCTGGAAGGATGCTCTCCGCAGCGGCGTGATCAAGAACTCGACATGTCGGCCAGCAATACGACCACGCTCAGTGGGTGCCGACTTCCGTTTTGCCAACAGCAACACTGTGATTGACCACATATTCTGTACTCGGCCACCCCTCGAAAACCTCACCATTGTGTTCATTCCTAACCTGATACTACAGGTTGTGCAAATGAGCTGACGTTCACACGTTTACCTCTTGATTCTTGTCAGGCTGGGCGCAATTTGCAAACAAGCGCAGCACGAGCTTCGCACACACCTATAAGATGACTGAGCCGACGCGGCGCGGCAAGCACGGCCTCTTGCGCGAGGTCGAGCGCAAGATTCTCAAGGAGAACACGAACTAGGAGCTCGGGGTGTCGTGAAGTGCGGAGGCACTATAAAACCTTAGTGCGAAGGCACTTTAAAACGCCCTAAAGTAGGGGGGGGGGAAGGGAGGGCACGAGCACTTTATGGTGGTGGCGAGGGGCCTCAGCCTCTTCGGAGGTGCCTCTTTGGAGGCGAGACGTTGCGATTGTAGCGTCGTAGATTAGATGCGTGCGTATTTTCTACCAGAAATCTATCCGCCTATATCTAGTTCTACTGGTCTATGGTCTATCTATCTATCTATCTTGTCATGACACGGTCTCTAGGACTTCTACCCGTACAACTGCTGTGCCATCCGATCGACCCCCTCTGGCGGTTTGTGACGGCCGCCGTGTGCCGTGACGAAGGGATCCCCGTCTCGCACGCGCGGTGCATGCTGCCAGGACTCGGTAAGATATGCTAAACGGCCAATATTTTTATCTTTTATGAGCGGCACCGATTGGGATAAATCAGTGCAGAGCCGAAAGGAATTTCGCACATAAATCCGTGATTATTCCCCACTCCACCAGTAACCTGTTACCTGTCATGTGTATAAATAGAGGGGTTCAGAGAGCACCCCCCTGTGGCTCCGCTCGGAGGCGGAGCGGCTCGCGGAGCACACAGAGACGTTGGACGTCGGGTCTCGCGTGCTCACAGCAGCCCCCAGGCGGCTGACGCGCACCGCAGGCACCCGTCGAGCCCAAATTGCCCTCCTGGCCGGACCCTCTCTCAGAGCACACATTATAGGCTGTGTGTCTTGTAATAAATTCTCTCACTTCAGGCAAAAACAACCGTGTCATCACTGTCATGCCCGTGGGCGCGTAGCGTGCGTCTTACCGTCTTTAATAAAGAGTATTTCGCGACTTCAAGTCCTCGGCCGTGCCCAACAGCGCTGCATCGTAGGACATCCACCGCGTGATGACCATGAGGTCTTTTGTGCTGCCTCCTTCGTGCTGGCGAGGCTGGGCTGGACCATCCTGGGAGCCCTGGGCAGCCGAGGATGTCTCATGGAGCAGATACATGTACCGCAGCCCACGCCAGAGTGGGCGAGCGTCGAGCTTGGGATCGGCGAAAAAAAGGCCAAGCTCTCTCGCCCAGTGGGCAAATTTAGATCGATCACACGACCATCCCTGCCCACACCCATCTCCCCAGTGTCCCTCCTGTGTGCAATACCTCGCTCTCTCTCTTGTGTGAAGATCGTCATGCTATGTGGAGTCATAGTCCGGGGCTAAGCAGTACTCTCGGGGGTAGACATCCGTTGTCATGCCATTAGCGTCTTGTAGATCTCACTAAAAAGCTCGCGTGTTGGCTGAACCTTAATACCTCAGACGGTTGTCAGCCAGAAATCTAAGTTGTAAACCTGAAACTGTCAGTGATGCCGGGCAAACGCGGCAGCATCAGCAAGATCCTCGTCTCTACCGTCGACACCGGGGAGGCGGAGCGGCTGTTGACGACGGCCATGGCCACCTCAGAGACCCTCAGCGGATACACCAAGGATGAGGTTGGTGTGCACTGAGCTGGGGCTGCCATGCCTTGGACAACAGCATCCACCCGCCGCGCGTGCTGCTGCTGATCAGGTGGGGCTAATCGCGGACAATATGAGTATCGTCAACTTCGAGTCGGCGCAGGACGTCATGCGCGAAGGGGAGCCAGGCGCGCTGCCTACCCAGCTGAACCTAGCCCTCACCCCTAACCTAGCCGTCACCCTAGCCAGGGTCGTGGGTCGGCGTGATCCTCTCGGGCACGATGGTGGTCGTCATCAAGGAGACAGACGTCATGACGCTCTCGACAGGCATCGTCGTGGTATAGTACTACTACTAGTTGTTGTTGTGGTGGTGGTAGGGAGTAGTATAGTAGCTGCAGCAGCAGAAGTAGTAGGAGTACGAGAAGGCCATAACGCTCTCGGCAGGCGCCATCGTGGGTGAGGTGGCGCTGTGGTCGCCTGACTCGAGACGCACCGCCACCATGCGCGGCAAGGTGAGTGGGTCGCCACTCGCCCACCCACCCACCTACCCACCCACCCACCCACACTCACTCACCCACCTACTTACCCACAAGGACGCGGGAGTGGTGGCGATGCTCCTCGTGAGCGAGCTCGCGGCCTTCGTGACGGCACACGGCAGGGTGGGCCTCAAGCTCATGCGCCAGTTACTACTACTCGAGTACTCACTACTACTCACTGCTGCTTACAACCTCTTACTACTTCTTACCACCACTAGGTCGGTCTCAAGCTCATGCGGCAGTTCGGCACGGCGGCGCTGCAGAAGATGACCGTGCACAACAGGTGGACCCTGACCCTAAGCCTCAGCCTAAGTCTTAGCTTGAGCCTAGCCTGAGCCTAACCCTCACCCTAACCCTCACCCTAAGCCTCACCCTAAGCCCAATGTCTATCCCCTTACACACCAGCATGAAGATGGAGGCGACCCTCCAGCCGCTGCTCGTCTTTAAGAAGCCAGAAACCGACAACGTGCAGCCGAAGATCGACCTAACCCTAACCCCAACCCCAGCCCCAACCCCAACCCCAACCCCAACCCCAACCCTAACCCTATAACCCCAACCCTAACTCTGACCCTGACCCTGACCCTAACCAGGTGCAGCCAGAGATCGAAGCGTGGGTGGCCACGCTAGTAGCTCAGGTGGCCTCGCCCTAACCTCAGAGGTTGAGGCCCGACCTCACCCCGACCTCACTCCGACCTTACCCCGACCTCACCCAAGCATCACTCCAACCTCACCTAGCGCAGGGCTTCACACGGGAGGAATGCGCGGAGGTGGTGCGTCGCTGCCGCTTCTGTCGCTTCCGCAGCGGGCAGCAGCTGATGCGCATGCAACGCAAGTGGGACGGCGTCACCGTGGTGCTTACCTTAACCCCAACCCCAACCCGAACTGTATCCACTACCCCAACCTTAATCCCAATCCCAACCCTAACCCCAACCCTAACGGGCCTCAACCCCAACCTCAACAACAACCCTAATCCCAACTCCAACCCCAACCCCAACCCCCAACCCTCACCAGGTGCTCAGCGGCACCGCCGTGCTAGAGAACGCGCTCAGTCTGGGCGGGGGTGCATTCCTCGGAGCGCTGCAGTGGTTCCACGAGAAAAGGTACGCCGACGGCGAGGTGCGCAAGTGAATGAGTAGAGAGAGAGAAAAGATAGCGTGCGTCGTGTAGCGAGTGACACCCAGTCATCTACCTCGAAAGCGGATACTAGTACCATAGGGAAAATACCACACATCACTCACTTGCCTTGCCGACTAACGATTGCTTGCCGGTGGCGAGGCAGCAGGTACCCTAGCCCTCACCCTAACCAGGTGCGTGGCGGGGAGGCGGGCGTGCTCGCAGAGCTAAGCGAGGAGATGTTGGCTGAGCTGGCCGACGGCAGCCACGGCGACCTCGGCTTCAGGTATGTGCATGGTATATGCACGCTATTTGCATGGTATGCATAGTATGCACGGTATATGCATGATATGTGCGCGGTATATTCATTGTATGCACCTCAGCCACGGCGACCTCGGCTTCAGGTTCGTCAAGCTGATGGGCGAGTTCAGCGTGATGGTCGCGCTGAGCACCTCTAACCTTAGCCCTACCCCTACCCCTACCCCTACCCCTATCTTTGCCTACCCCTACCCCTACCCCTACCCCTACCCTTAACCCTACCCCTAACCAGGTCGGGCGGAGCACCTCCCTCGGCAACCCGAGCGCCGCTTCCTACCAGGGCACCCTTACGCTCAAGGACCTAGGCCCTAAAGAGAGCAGCAGGGGCAACACGCCCTCGAGCAGCTCGAGGGGCAACACGCCGGGAGGTACCTCCAAGGGGCAAGGGGCGGGCAGCAAAGGGGGCGGCAGGGGCATAATGGACAAGAATAAAATGGAAGTCTTCTACCTGTCGCGCATGCAGGTATGTGCATATTATATGCAACATGCACATGCACATGCACATGCAACATGCAACATGCACATGCACATGCACATGCACATGCACATGCACATGCATGGTATGTGTGTGGCATGTGTGTGGAGGTCTTTTACCTGTCACGCATGCAGGCGCAGGATAAATAGACAGATAGATGGATGGATAGATAGATAGATAGATAGATAAATAGATATGGATAGATGATTGGGTATCACGCACTACACGACTCGCGGGCTACACGGCTCCGCGATACTAGGTCCCTCACGACTTTGTCTATCTACCTATCAGGCGCAGGCCAAGGACACAGTGGCTCTCGAGGGTGAGATGCAGAAGAAGACCGAGAAGCTGCAGAAGGCGCATCCCAGCCCATAACCCTAACCCTAGCTCTTGTCCTAGCCTAAACCTAACCCTAACCCCTAGCCTAACCCTAACCCTAACCCTAGCCTTTTCAACTAATCAGGCGCAGCTGCAGATGGCCAATGCCAAGATCATCATGGCCCAGCACAACAAGCTGGTCGATCTCAAAGACGCTGAGATCGCCAAGCTGACCGAGCGCACCGACAAGCTCACCGGCGCGCAGGAGCGGCTCGAGAGGCTCGCAAAGGTGCACTATATATAGCCTCGAGCAGGAGGCGAAACCCTAACCCTGCCACCTACACCTACAGTACCCCTAACCTTAACCCTAACACCTAGACCTAATCCTAACCCTAGCCCCAGCCTCACCCCTAAGCCTAATCCTTACCCCAACCCCAACCCCAAGCCTAAGCCTAACCCCTAGCCAGGCGCACTACAGCCTCGAGCAGGAGGCGGCACAGCTGCGCAAGCGGCTCGAGCAGTCAGAGCAGCTCGGGTACGGGGGCGACGACGACGCGCTTGCGGAGGCGGCGCTGCAGCACAGCTCAACTAACCCCAACCCTAGCCCTAGCCCTAGCCCTAGCCCTCACCCGAACCCTAACCCGAACCCTAACCAGGCGGCGCTGCAGCAGCTCGAGATGAAAGAGCTCAAGGAATCTCTCGCGGTGAGATTGATAGATAGATAGACCCAGCATCGCGGAACCGTGTCGCGTGCGAGTTGTGTAGCGCGTACCCGACCATCTATCTATCTTTCTATCTATCTATCCAGGCGGGCAATCGTGCGCAATCAACCGGCAAGATGCGCGAGTACAAGTTGCTCCAGAAGGCGCGAGAAAGATAGATTCTACCCATACCTGCCTACCTGCCTTTCTCTCTCCCTTGCCATCTACCTATTTATATACCCATATCTATCTATTCTCTGTGAGGTGCGCGAGCTCGAGGCGAAGCTGCTCGAGGCAATCAGTGAGGGTGCCGCGGGCATCTTTGACCAAAGGTGCAAGGCCCAGGCCAAGGTCTACTTCGGCTTGCGCTCGCTGCTGTTGAGTGGACTGCGCGCTTCCTTCCTCATGTGGGCGCAGGCGAGCAGCATTCATAGCGACCAGTCTTTATGGCGGCAGGCTCAGACTCGCTCCCGCCCTTGCATCCACCTCACCTCACCTCGCCACCCCGCCACCCTCGCCTTCGCCCCCCGTCCCGAATACCGCCCTCACATCAACCGCACTCGCATCACCTCCCTCGCCCTCCCTCATCCTGAGTAGGCGTCCGCCTTCATCGAGGCCGATGCACACCGGCAGCTTGCGGAGGCTCGGCTCAAGCTAGCCGTGCTCACACGCGCAACACCTCGAGCGCCAACCTACGCGTGGGCTCTAGCGCGCTGGCAGGGCGGTGTCCAGGCGGTGCTGCGCGACGAGGCCCACGCCTTGTCCCTCATGCTGTCCCTCAGTGACGCCAAGGTAGTCACCCAAGCAGACAAGCTGCAGGTGCTCGAGTCGTTGCAAGAGGCCGCGCTGGAGAAGCTCGCGGGAAGAAACCCCAGGAGGTCTTGCCGAATGAGCAACGGCGCGATGCAAGGCGCCGGCCTCCCCCTGGGCGACGATGACGAAGGCGAGTTCGACCCCCTGGATGAGGCGAGGCGGCTGCTCTCCGCATGGCTGACGGCCGACTCGCCGCGCGATCTGCTCTTGGGTCTACACGAGGAGGTGGCGTGGCGGCGGGGTGGCGACAGCTTGCGCGATGACAGTTTGCCAGCCAACGCGCTGCTGCAGGTAAACAAGTCAGTAGAAGTGATCACACTACTGTACTGACTGACTGACTAACGTACTTACTGCTGCAGCTGATCGAGCTGCTCGGTCTCACGCTGCCCCGCCTCGCGCCGCTCTCCACGACAGTCTCCAAGCTCCTCGCCGACCTCGGTGCCGGGAGATATGAGGGGAGATCTGAGCTCGGCGGGAGGTCCGAGGGGAGATCTGACCTCGGCGGGAGATCGAATGGGATATCGGTGCCGTCCCGCGCCGCCAGTCGCGACGGCCCGCCCAGCGCTTTCGCCGCGCCCAGCGGCCACGGCCCGCGGCCCGCGTCGCCAGCCATCGTGCCGAGGGCGTTGCGTGGCGCGAGCGTGCCGCCAGCCGACGGTGGCGCTGATGTGTTGCGCTGCCCCACGGCTTCACCCACCGCCCGCAGAGGCGCGCCCGCGTCGCCGCCACCGCCACCGCCGCCACCGATGGTTGACGAGGCCCCACGAGACGGTGGCGACGATGGCGAGGGCGGCGAGGGCAGAGGTGAGGGCAGAGGCGAGACCAACGACCTCTCGCGCAGTCGCGGCGGCGAGGCGTCTGCGAGATATCAGAGGGATAGCATCTTGCTTAGTAGCTGTGGCATTTCCACGACGGGTCGACCGAGCTTTGGTGCTTCGTCAGCCGAGGCGACGCGCTTCACCGTCATGGTAACGGAGGGCGAGGAGAAGCGGCACACCGCGCTCACTGGGGTCGCCAAGTGCCGCCGCGATGCGCTGCCTGAGCTTAGCGCGATCCCGCCCTACGCCATCCCGCCACACGGTGCCCCGCCGCACGGTGCCTCGCCGCACGGTGGGCTGCCGTACGGTTGGCTGCCGCACGGTGCCACGCCGCTCTTGCCGCTCGTGGGCGACAACTTGGGCGGCGTCGGCACGCGGCGCGCCGCACTGGCGGCTGACACGTACGGCGAGCTGCCGCTGGGTCTGGTGCAGCGTCACGTCAAGTCAGCGGGCGGGCTGCCACGCTCTCACTCGTCACCCTCGCACAGGTTCCCCGGAACCGGCTCGCCCGGTGCGCCCGTACTGATGAACTATGACTCCGTCACGATCGCCGCGGCGGCGGGTGGCATGGGCGTGCGTGGACGCGGCGTGCGCGCGGCGGAGGCTCGACAGCAACGGGAGGCGCACGCGGCGCTCGGACGCGTGCTGCGTGACAGTGGCGTGGAGCAGAAGCCGCGCAAGCCACTCCCCGCAGAGGCGCGCGTGGTGCAAGTGCAGGCGACAGGCCCGTCGCTGCCGACGTACGCTTTTGCGTCGCCGCTGCCCGCTGCCGACGGCGGCGGAAAGGAGACAGGGGCGGAGGCAGAACTGCGGCAACTGCGCTTCATCGTGGAGCGTGCACGGCAGGAGTTTCCCGCCTTCACCGAGCGGGGCGCTTACTGCGCCACCAACGCGGCCCACCTGGCGCGCGTGTACAAGGCGTGCTTCCAGGAGCTCGTGCGACAGGTGAGTAGTAAGTAGTAGGCTCGTGCGGCAAAAGTAGGTACGTGACGCGCGAGAGGATCTCGAGCACGGCCACATAGTTCCTACAATGTACTCACTACTTACCACCTACTACCTCCACTACTTTAAAGGTGGCGCGCGAGCAGCTCGAGCGTGGTCACCTGCTGGCCAAGACATGGCATCTGCAGTCTCTCACCTGTGCGGCGCATGGGCCGCTCGAACCGTGATTAGAAGCGGCGAGAGGCGGAGGCGCGGCACCTTCTCAAATCACACCTCGCAGCCACCCGATGGCTTACACAGACGCCCCACCCTGCATGTCGCCGACAGATGAGAATGCCCTCGTGGCGTGCGACGTGGCGGTTGAGACAGCCGAGGCTCGTGCCGCAGAGGCAGAGGGCCTCGCACAGCGCTACCTGCTTGAGCGTGACGAGTTGCTACAAGCACGCGTGGAGGCAGAGGCGGAGGCGGAGGCGGAGGCACGGCGTGGGCGCAAGGAGGTAACTGAGGTGGTGGGGGCGGTGCCCTCCCCCGGCATCAAGGCCGGGAGGGCAGTTTCCAAGCAGAGACCTCCATCACGACCACGTGCGTCGGTGGAGAGCGCACAGGCAGTCGCAAGCATCAGCAGCAGGGGCAGCTGCAGGGGCACGCTGCACCCTTTGTTTCATTAGTGTGTTGAGTTAAACGGTGCTTTCCGTAGCCTGGTGTCGTACTTAAGTCTTAACTTCCCATGTTAAATTCACACTTCTACAGACGACCCGTTCTCGGAGCCCGGAACCCAAATTCAGGCACTTCAGTAACTATCTTCCTCGAACCCTTCCTCCTCCGTCGACCTCGTCCTCGAGCTCGTCCTAGTCTTCCTCGTCCTCTTCCTCACTCTCGGAATCAGAGTCGAATTCGTACAGCAGGATGTCGCGGGCTTCATACACGGCGGCCTTCGCCGCGGCGCTGGCGGGGATCCCGTAAAGCTTGAGAACCTTGAGGGCCGGCAATGCGCTGCCGTCTAGCGCAGCTGCCAGCGCGGCGCAGCCGGCGTCGGTGACCTCGGTAGTGTTGAGACTGAGCAGCTCGAGCTTCGTCAGCACCCCAGTTGGGGGCGACAGCGCACCTACCGCCGGCGGCGGCGCCAGCACGAGGGCGGCGAGCATCGCGGCGAGGCCCTCGTCGCCGAACGGGTTCATATTGAGGAACAGACACTTCAGCGCGGGCAGCCGCCGCAAGGCCGGCGCGAGGGCCACCAAACCCGCGTCACCGATGCCATCGTTGATCAAAACGAGGCCCTCGAGCAGCGGCATGGCGCCTCGGATCAGGGCGGCGGCGAGCGCCGAGGCACCTGCGTCGCCCACGTGCATGTTGGTCAGACAGAGCAAGTTCAGGGTGGGTAACGCGCCGGCGCCCACGGCCTCTGCCAGACGCTGCACGCCGTCGGGGCTGGCGGCGCTTCTCGAGCTGTCGATGAGGACCAGCTGCTCGAGCGCTGGCAGCACCAGACCGCCACCCAGCCTGCCCAGCGTCGCCATTTCCGCCGCAGTGAGGCCTTTGTGGCACCACTTGACCTCCTTTGCCTCGCGCAGCTCCTTGCAGCTCCGCATCCCCAAGTTGCGGCACAGATCTACCACCGCCTCGTACTCGGTCTTCAGCTGCTGCCGCAGCGCCTGCGTCAGAGCCCACAGCTCGCGGCTCGCGCTGCTGAAGTCCACGGCGGCGCGCGGGTCGAACACGTTGCACAGTTGGCCGAACACGATGCCCGCCTCATCTCCGCTGAGCTTCGAAAACGCCATTTCGCCGCGAATCGCGCGAGAAATGCACTCACACAGCTTGAACACGGCACCTTCTGGAGGTTGCAGGCGTGGTGTGGGGGTAAATAAAATACCTCTGAGCTGTTCTGTCGGGTTGTATGCTCACTGCCACTGGTCGTCAGGCCCACCCTGCCTACTGTACTCCGTACGGCTTTTATAGGTGTGGGGTGGTGTTGGTTTATTCTGAATAAACTCTAAAGCATACTATAAAATGGATCGAAGGCACCGTTCGGAGTTATCATCATAAAGCGTACTTTAATGATCAAAATATGTCTCCTTTATTTATTGCACGAACAGACTGGAACTCTCGCAGCGGAGCCCCCAACACCGAACATGCCTCACTCCATGTGCAGTGCGTCTCTGCCAGACCGCGCTCTGCCCCTAAACTAGGCGAATAGGTGCCTCCGCGTCCTACCTACGACCCCCATAGACGACTAGCAACCCTGTGTGCCAAGCAGCGCACCAACCACCAGCCGCCCACCGCCCCCACCGCGTCCCGTGGTGAGATGGTGGGAGGCGCAAGCGCAACGCGCGGACACGCAAGTGAGCGCTCGGCAGCAAGCCTCGACGCGCGCCTGCCTGCGTGCCCATGCCGCCTGCGGTCAATCCGACTCGCGCGCCGGCGCCTTGCCCGCCGGCGCCTTGCCATTGCCGCGCCCGGGGCTCGCAGGGCCCTTGCCCGGGCGTCGGTAGGGCTGCTTGCCCTTGCCGTTGCCTGATGCGCCCTCGACCTGCTCGAGTGGCGCCTTCGCCTTGCCCTTGCCGGAGCCCGAGCTGCTCGTGCCGTTCTCGGGCTGCTGCGGCGAGGCCGAGGGCGGCAGCGTGCATGCGTCTGCTGAGGAGGAGGAGCCACCGGCCCCGCCGCCCGGCGGCGGACCTCCGCCTATGTCCTCGCAAAAGATCACCTGCCGCAGCGAGTTTGGCGAGCGTGGCGGGAGTGGCGGGGCGGCGGGGGTGGGCAGGGTGCGGGCGTGGGTGCGGCGCGGCGTGTGCCTGGAGCTCGAAGGCGATGACGCCCATCGCCAAGACGGCGCGCGGGAAGCGCTGCGCAAAGTACTCGTCCGCGTGCTGCGCCGTCTTGAGGCCGAGCTTAGCCGGCAGCAGCTTGGGGCCGAGCGCGCTCCAGGCGCCGCCAAACGAGGAGTGGCGCGAGAGGCCCGTGACCTCGATGGTCACCTCGCGCGTCGCAGAGTAGGCCACGAAGTAGTCGCCGGCCTGTAAGGACACATGGCAAGGGCATGGCAAGGACACGGTGAGCAAGCACGCCACCAAGGCCCCCCCGGGCTGCCGCGCCCGACAACGCGCACGCGGCGTGCACGCGCGCGGCCTTGGCCGCTCCCAACAGCGAAGCGGGGGCTTGCGGGGCCAAGGTGGCGCGGGCAGCAGGAGAGGTGGCGGGCGGCGGGGGCGGCAACGGGCGGGAGGAGGCGGAGGGGCTGGAGGGGGGCGGCGAGGGCGGCGAGGGCGGCGAGGGCGGCGAGGGCGGCGAGGGCGACGAGGGCGACAAGGGCGGCGAGGGCGGCGAGGGCGGCGCACCGAGATGCCCTTCCAGTCGCCATCTCCGATGCGCGCCTCGTGGGTGACCAGGCCGTGCGCGATGCGGCGCAGCGTCTCCTCGTCGAACTCGAAGCGCAGGTGGCGCGGCTCCGGCGGCGGCGAGGGCGGCGAGGGCGAGGAGACCCCCTTGCTGCGCGGCGACGTCGTCAGCTTGGAGCCTCCCCCCTTGGGCCTGCGTGACGGAGGAGGTGGCCGCTTGGGAGAGCAAGGACTCCGGAGAGGGCGAGCTGGTCGCGCCCCAGGCAGAGGTGCGCGGCGGAGGGCGGTGCACCGCACAGCCAACCAGCAGCCAAGCACGGCTTCGGGCGGTCCCAGAAGCGTGGCCCGCGGCCCGTGGCCCGCGGCCCATGGCCCCGCTGCGCTGGCGCCTTGTGACAGGCGGGCCGGCTTCTTGCTCTCGTTCACGGTCCACTCGACGCTGTCATTCCGGGCCTTGGCGGTAGCCTGGGCCTCCTGGTCGTTGACCGCGGCGAGCGGAGCCACCGCCGACTCCTGATAGCTCGCCGATCCCATGGCTTTTAGTATCGCCGCGGGTGACGCCTCCTCCTGTGCAGAGGACGTGGCTCCCGCGGTGGGGCTGCCAGTGGACTTCTTGCTGGGAGAGCGGAGCTGCGCGGAGGCAGGCGTGGCCTTGGTGACGCGCTTGCTCTTTCCCTTCAGCTTGCCCTTGTTGGCGAAGTCGAGGGGGGTCTCCTCACCAACGAGCAGCCTTGATATTCGGGCAGCCAGCAGCGGCCCCAAGCGGCGCACGAGCCAAGCCATGACAATCAACGCAAAGATCGGGATCGCGTACGCCTCAAGCCCGCCGCTGCCGCTGCTGGGGCGCCCGGCGCGCACCGCCATCGTGGGTGGTGGGACGCGTGGCACCCTGCGACACGAGACTCATGTGTGGTAGGAAGTCGAGAGAATTTATCACACATGTAGGAAGTGACGTGTAGCACGTGCGTGTGAATGAGAGAAGTGTACGTGTGTGAGTCTAATCTAAGAAGTGACGTGTGAATTTATCATGAGTCTCGTGTCGCAGGGTGTAGGAAGTTCTTACGTGAGAGAATTTATCACAAGACTTGCAGGCTGCGGCGCGCCAAGTTTTTGACGAGCAGCGCGAACCTTCGCCGCGTGTCATCGATCAAATGCCGAAGCTCATCGTGGTCTGGGTGGTGGGAGACGCGCCGCAGAAGGGAGAGGCACCGAGCCTCTGGACCGCCGAGCTACAGCAAGCGGCTTCGGAACCAGTCGTCAGGCGCCAGCTGTCGGTCTGGCCCTGGATGCAGGCGGACGGCAAGTGGGCCAAAGCTGTCGACATTCGGGGCGTGGCCTGGCAGGCGCGCGCGGCAGGGTGGTGGCCGCATCTCGCGGCGCCCATCTCGCGCCGGCGCAAGCGGGTGGAGTCTACCAAGGTGAGTTTGGGCGAGGAGGCCTACCGCCGAACGCCGCGCGGGCAGCGTACCAAGGCGGCGATGGGCGAGGAGGCCTTCCGCCCGACGTATCAAGGGCAGCGTACCCAGGCGGTGATGGGCGAGGATGCCTACCGCCAGACGTCGCACGGGCAGCGTACCAAGGCGGTGATGGGCGAGGATGCCTACCGCCAGACGTCGCTCGGGCAGTGTACCATGGCGGTGATGGGCGAGGATGCCTACCGCCAGACGTCGCACGGGAAGACGAACGCCACCG
>Ga0209302_10001076_pt1 | contig 15800 bp, 11 predicted proteins | sample ArcOceMetagenome_2_FD_187445 | JGI IMG/M metagenome (GOLD analysis project Ga0209302, IMG submission 187445) | Marine eukaryotic phytoplankton communities from Arctic Ocean - Arctic Ocean ARC135M Metagenome (SPAdes) (version 2) | ecosystem: Environmental > Aquatic > Marine > Oceanic | place... | reverse complement strand
TCCGACCTTCCCCGATGGCATACCCAGCGGTGCGGCCGCTGCCAAAACTCCCGCTACCTCTACGGCCAGACACGGGCCCTACCTCTTAGTTCGACTACGTGTTCGGCCAGAACGTCACCGAGCACAATCCTGCGCCATCGCCCTCCGGTCACCCGCTCCTGAGCGGTCCTCCGACCTTAAACGATATTCACCAGATATTCACCTCCATCCAGTGAGCGTTTCGGTGCTGCGGCGAACGCCTTTTAAAGCCAAGCTCAATCAGGATCCACGCAGGGGCAAGCTCATGGCGAGGCTCCATCCGGGCATACACAGATCGGTCGTGCGCCACCAAACGCACAACGCTCTGCAAAATGGCAAGTCAACGCTATTGCAGCCTCAAGCCGTCGAGACTCAGCGCCGCCACGTGGACCTGCTGGAACGGCTGCAGGACGCCGAGAGGAGAGACGAGGAGGCAGCGCTGAGTGCTGAGCTCTCGGCAATCGGCCTGTCGCGCTCACCCACGCGCTCGCCCACGCTCATCCCGGCGCGGCTCAAGAGCCTCACGGCGCTCTCCCACGCTTACGCTCGAGCCCACCAGCTCTCCCACGCTCTCCCACGCTCACCTTCACGCTCGGGGTCACCGGCTGCTGCGGCGACCGTGCCGCGTCGCGCCAGGAAACCCCGTCTCAACGGCGCAAGCGGATCACGACGCTCTCGCCTTCACCCGCCGCCTCGCCAACAACCAAGCCCCGCCTCGCTAGCCACGCGGCACCTCAACGGGGTGGCGCTCACTCTCGCCGTCGAGTGTGACGATGCACCCTGCTTCCCGGCGATGCCGAGACAGTCGTGCGTCGCGCGCGCTCCACGACGAGATTGGGCGCCAACCTCAACAGGCGCCGCACCGGGCGGTGGCGGGCCGCGCGGCGTCTCGCGCCCGCGCGCGCTCCACGGGCAGTGGAAGAGCAGCCGGAGAGCGAGGCCCAGGCCACTCCATCAGAACCACGATGCCTCGAGGACTCACGTGCAGCCACCACGATAGCAGACGCATGGCAACGTACGTAGCTGGGCCGCTCCGTGCTTCTAATATGTTCATGTAACAGAGAAACTCAAACACAACTGTGACAATATTCACGCACGATCGTGGATCGCGAGCGTGGGCCCTTGAGTTCTGTCTTCTGATCGCGTTTCCTCGAGTTCTGATAGAGTTGTGTTGTTTTGTTTTGCTGTGTTCAACAACTTTATATACTTTACCGTTTATGGACTGACTCCGCTCACTTTATTTCGTTTCTCTCGACACGCTGGTTTTGTCCTTTTCGTAGCGTTTAAGTTTTCCGATCTCTAGGTGGTTAGTGCGCATCCTCAGCTTGGTAAGCACAGTCCTAACACTACCGGGCGCTGCGTGCAAGCGACCAGCGACTAAGGGGTGCAGGAGTCGAGGGTACAAATGTAGAGCAGCTTAAGAGCAGCGACCCTTCACGCCTGAACAAAAATGTGCGGTATACACGGCCGAACTCTCGGGCCGCGGCGCAAGAGCCCCCTCCCCCCCCACCCCACCCCACCTCTCGCCTCAGCACAGCTTGCGGCCGCCGTCACATGGTCGGCATCGACATGGACAGCGCCGTGTCCCCGCCGGCTGGCTTCCAGTTGGAGGTGACCGTCTTCCACTGGGTGTAGAAGGAGACGGCTATGCTTACTACGGCTACACTTACTGTGGCTATACTCACTATGGCTACACTTAGTACGGCCATGCCTGCATGCAGAAGGAGATGGCGCCCTTGCCGTAGAACCCTGACCCTAACCCTAACCCTAACCCTAGGCCATGCCTGCGTGTAGAAGGAGATGGCGCCTTTACCGTAGAAGTTGTGGTCGCCCAGGATTGAGGCGCGCGAGCCTGCAGCAGGTTAGGGGTAGGGGTAGGGTTGGGGTTAGGGTCAGGGTCGGGGTTAGGGTTAGGGTCAGGGTCAGGGTTAGTGGTTAGAGTTGGGGTTAGGGTTAGAGCTGGAGCAGCTGCACCGGTGAAGGAAAACATCGGCAGCGGCACCGGGATGGCGAGGTTGATGCCCACCTGCCCCATTAGGGTTAGGGTTAGGGTTGGGGTTAGGGTTGGGGTGAGGGCTATAAGGTTGGGTGAGGGCTAGGGTGGATGCGCGCCTGCCCCACGTCCACCTCGTGCGTGAACTTACGCGCCGCGGCGCCCGAGCGCGTGAAGAGTGCGGTGCCGTTGCCATACGGGTTGGCGTTGATAAGAGCGATGGCCTCGTCGAGCGTGTCCGCGTGCAGCACCTGCATCGTGTGCACACTGCTATAATCACCGCCGCCGCCGCCGCCGCCGCCGCCGCCGCCGCCGCCGCCACCGCCGCCGCCGCCGCTGCTGCTGCTGCTGCTGCTGCTGCTGCTGCTGCTGCTGCTGCTGCTGCTGCTGCTGCTGCTGCTGCTGCTGCTGCTGCTGCTGCTGCTGCTGCTGCTGCTGCTGCTGCTGCTATCACAGTCCCTATCACAGTCCCTATCACAGTCCCCCTATCGCGGTCCCCCTATCGCGGTCCCTATCGCGGGACGCCTGCAGCACCGGTCCGAATATCTCATTCTTGTAGCACTCCATATCCGGAGTGACGTCGGTCAGCAGGGTGGGCCCCACCTGGTTAGGGTTAGGGTTAGGGTTAGGGTTAGGGTTGGGATTAGGATTAGGGTTAGGGTTAGGGTTAGGGTTAGGGTTAGGGTTAGGGTTAGGGTCAGCAGGGTGGGCTCCACCTGGTTAGGGTTAGGGTTAGGGCTAGGGCTAGGGTTAGGGTTAGGGTTAGGGTTAGGGTTAAGGTCAGCAGCGTGGGCCCCACCCAGTTGCCATCCGGGTAGCCGTCGACGAGCTGGCCGAGTCCATTGAGCGGGGCCTTAGCACCCTGGGCGATGCCGGAGAGGACGAGGCGCTCGACCCGCTCCTTGGCCTGGAGGGGGAGGGAGGGGTGGAGGTGGCAGAGGCGGAGGAGGAGGTGGAGGTGGAGGTGGAGGTGGAGGCGGAGGTGGAGGCGGAGGTGGAGGCGGAGGTGGAGGTGGAGGCGGAAGCACCTCAGGTGAGTTGAGGGGTGGTACGTCGACGCCAGCCACGTGTCCCGGGCCGAGCGTGAGCCCCTTGGCCATCTGGATCAGGGAGGGCAGCAGCTCTCTAGCGCGGCCCACCAGCACGACGCGGGAGATAGCCATGCAGCGCTGCCCCGCCGCGCCGAACCCCGCGGCGACGAGCGCCTTGAGCGTGGCGTTAGGGGTCGGGGTAGGGGTAGGGGTAGGGGTAGGCGTAGGGGTAGGCGTAGGGGTAGGGGTAGGGGTAGGGGTAGGGGTTGGGTAGGGGTAGGGATAGAGTTGAGGCTAGGGTTAGGGTTAGGGTTAGGGTTAGGGTCAGGGTTAGGCGAGTGCCTTGAGGGTGGCGTCGGGCTCGGCGTCCTCGAGGACGACGGCGTGGTTCTGCGCGCCGAGGTTAGCTTGCACGCGCTTGCCTGCTTATAGGGTGAGGGCTAGGCTGAGGCTGAGGCTGAGGGTTAGGCTGAGGGGTAGGGGTAGCGCCGAGGCTCTCCTGGGCACGCGTACCGTTGGCGGAGCCGCGCGTGTAGATGTGCTTGCCCGCCGAGTCGCCGCCGACGAATGAGATGGCCCGGATCGCAGGGTCGTCGCACAGGAAGTTGACCGCGTCGTGCGTGCCTGGCGAGGGCTGGGGTTAGGGTTACGGTGAGGGCTAAGGCTAGGGTTGGGCTAGGGCTAGGGCTAGGGCTACAACTAGGGCCAGGGCTAGAGCCAGGGCACGGGCCAGGGCGAGGGCCAGGGCAAGGGCCAGGGCAAGGGCCACGGCTCGCAGCTGGGTGGTGCGTGCCGTGTATGATGTTAAGCACGCCATCAGGCAGACCGGCCTCCGTGGCCAGCTGCGCGAGGCGCATGGCGGTGAGCGGCACGCGCTCCGACGGCTTGAGGACGTACGTGTTCCCCGTGACCACACCCATCGGGAACATCCACAGCGGGATCATCGCCGGGAAGTTGAAGGGCGCGATGCCCGCGCACACGCCGAGCGGCAGCCGGTAGGAGTGCACGTCTGTCGAGCCCGCCACCCCGGCGGTGGTCTCACCCATCTGCAGCGAGGTGGCGGAGCAGGCGTGCTCGACAACCTCGAGCCCGCGGAATATGTCGCCCTTGGCGTCGTCGATCGTCTTGCCATGCTCGGACGAGAGGATTGCCGCGAGCTCATCATCGTGCTGCCGGATGAGCGCCTGCAGCTTGAACATGACGCGTGCGCGGTTGCTCACCGAGGTGGCGCTCCAGGCCGGGAAGGCCTTCTTGGCTGCATCGACCGCCGCCCGCATCTCGCCCGCCGTCGCGATCGGCGTCGTGGCGAGTAGCTCCTGCGTCGCTGGGTTGCGCACGGGAACGCCCGGCGCGGTGGAGACCGACTTTATGAACTTGCCGTTGATCAGGAGGGGCACGCTCGGCGCCACGGTCGTCTCCGCGGCCACCGCGGTGGAGAAGAGGCGCGCCGAGCGGCGGACGATCACCCGTCCTGCCAACATACTGTCCGTCGCACCGCTCGTGCGGGCGTGACGAAGCGAGTAAGCGGGCGCCCCCGCGCCTCCAGACAGACATCCGGAGCAAACACGGACTACACGCGTTGGTGATGCTGCTCAGCATTCACACACGGTGGGTCCACACACATGCACGTGCAGGGAGGCAGGATCTCAAATCCCGCCTGAGGTCGAGGGAGGGAGAGAGACTGAGAGAGAGAGAGAGATGGAGAAACCTGGAGCATCCTTCCTTCTAGCTCCACCTTGGGCTGAAGGACTGGAAGTTGCGCCCGAAGGCAAGGCGCTCTGAATCGTCTGATTCAACCCAGTGTGTAGTGCCATAGCCCGTGTCCGGGGTGAGACGTGAGTGAGTGAGTGAGTGAGTGTAGAGTGAGTGAGAGGCGCACGGGCGCTCTCGCCAACGAGTAACCAATGAGGACCGTGCTCAAGAGTGTGGATCCATTCGTGGAACCGCCGTCTGCGTGAGTGGTAGCTCACGGCCTTGGTATGTCGTGTTTTACAAAGACCAATCTCTCTCTCTCTCTCTCTCTCGGGTCGAGCGAGGGCCGCCGGTGGCCCGGTGCCGGCGCCGTTGTGTGTGGATCGACAGGAAAGCCCGACGTTCATACGTTCATACCTCCCAGCGAGAGTGCGACGAATATGATTAGGTACCGAGCTTTCGAGGGCGGGAAGGTGTGGCTCGAAAGGCCCGGGTGCAAGTCCCAGGCCGACGCCCGCGCCCGTGCCCTGATCGAGCTGGAGATGCTGCTCATGTGCTCAAGTTCTGGGGGGCGGCCGCGGACGGCATGCCGGAGAACCTCAAGGCCGAGGCGTGCTACGAGGTGGCCATGGGCGACGTCGAGCTCGACGAGGGCCCCATGGGCATCATCCTGTCCTACCTGCAGAAGGAGGACCACGAGAACTAGATCAAGTTCTCGTAGGCCGTGAGTGAGCTTGGGCCATAGTATACAAGCTCCCCTCGCCGCGGACGTCATGGACGCGGTGAGGCATAGGCAGGCCCCACAGCTAGAGCCCCGTAGTCGGTATTCAGTCACACTTCGCGCGCCCGCGAGAAGCCCCGCAACCCCGCGTATTCACAACCCCTGTATCCTAGTATTACAGGACGGGGACGTTCGGCCCACGGGGGACCGGGTTCTGATCTCTGCAGACAGACGTGCTCTGGACCGGAGTCAACCTACTTGCTGCCTAGCAGGTCGGACTATAGGCGCTGAGTATCTCCGCGTTTGTTGTCCCGTGTCGGTTATAATAAATCTCTCACTTCAGACAAAAGTATTCTTCACACGCCCTGCCCGTTTTGGCTGAATCTTTCACAGTCGCCCGGCGAAGAAATAATCCCGTCTTGTTGCATCAGTCGAGCAGGCCATCACCGATTCAGCCAAAACGCAGGCCTGTTGCGTCAGTCGTCGCTGTTTAACAGCATAAGATAAGATAAGATAAGATTGTTGGGTTTCACGACGCTACACGACTCGCGACGCTACACAATTCCGCAATGCCTGGGCCCCGCACACCCAGACACAAAGGCACGGTGTACTGACGATGATGATACGCCCCTATAAACCTAGGGACTCGGCCCGGTCAGTGCTGCTGGACTGCAGTACGTAACCGACAATCTAACGACAATCCGGGCCTTGCCGTGCACCCCCGAAGGGTATACACGGCCCTGCGGCCCCTGACTGGCGCGGCGAAATATGCGTGGGGCGCACGAGCACGTTGACGCAAAGATCGAGAGTGGCGTTCGACTGCGAGTAGCCAAAGTCCATCCCATGCACCCATCTTATCTTACTAGCTTGGTAGGCGAAGAACCCAGCCACCTTTGGCCAACATTTCCCAGAGATCCGCTGGGATTCGGCCAGATCCCAGGGCACTGTGCGGCTCAGTGTCGTGTGGTGGTCATGTCCGACAGGGTGGCTTTAACTCAAAACAAAATTTGGGTTGCACTCACCAGCCGGCGCCCACACACCTCCAGCACCCGTACGAGAAGAGACCAAAAGTCTCAAAGAAAATGCTCACCGAGCGCTGCAGCACGCAGTCAAGCACAGGCCGCGAGTGGATCCCGAAGGGCGCGGGCAACGGCGATCCATGGCGGCGCTGAGTCGGCTGTCGTTGCTCTTGTCGGTGCATCTGGCGTCAAGATGATGAGAGATGGTCGGCGATGTTGAACGGCGGGGTGGCCTCTCCATGAGGAGAAGTGTTCATGAAGTCCATCAAGCTGCGCGAGCAAGCAGGGGCAGGTCAGGGGCTCCCAAAGTGAGAGTTCGCACACGCCTCCCGTGTGGCTTCTGGCCAGCTGGGCGGCAGCTTACCTGGCTCAGAGGTGGATTACAGTGTGGGGTGTTGAGGTCGATTTTGGCACTGGAGTTGCAATGCTGTGTGGTCAACTCGCGAGCTGTAGACTAATCAGACCATGGCGGTCACGATGGTCGAAGTGCTCTGTCTTCCTTCTGGCTCTGTCTTGCCGTAGGATGGTAGGAACCGGTGGGCCTAAGTCGGACCGGCGACTAGGAAGTGGACCGGCCGGCCGACCGATCGCCGGTACCGGCTGCCGGTCCGCCACTACCGGCAGCCAGTACCGGTGACCAGTCGGCCAAACCGGTCGCCACCCCCCTGGCGACCGGTCGACCGGTAGCGGCGGAGCGGTCGACGCCGGCCTCGGCCACCGGTCGCCGGTGCTCCGGTCACCGGTCGCTGGTCACGGGGTCACCGGTCGCCGGTCACGGGGTCACCGGTCGCCGCAGCGGTGGCCGGTACCGGTCGACCGGTGACCATCGCGGCGACCACCACCGGTCGACCGGTCGACCGGTACTGGTCGACCGGTCGCCGGTACCGTGTCGACCGGTCGCCGGTACCGGCCGACCCAGTACCGGCAACCGGTCAGCCAGTATCGGCGACCGGTCGGCCGGTACCGGCGGCCGGTCGGACCGGTCGCCGGTACCGGCAGCCACTCGACCGTCACCCGGCTGCCGGTGGGCGGCGACCTGGCCGCCACCCCACCCTCACCGGCGACCCAACCGGCAGCCGGGGCGGCGGCCGGGTCGACCTGGACCGGTCGCCGGGTGGCCGGTCGACCGGCTGCCGGTACCGGCGACCGGTCCGCCGGTACCGGCAGCCGGTCCGCCGGTCCACTTCGAAACATAATGCGCATGTCCACGGGGCCAGTCCACCTTAACTAAAACCCACCGAATAAAGTGGCACACATACCACCGTGGTCATACCCGAGGGGCCTCCGCCGTCGTTGGGTGCACCCCGCGCCCCCATGGGCCCACGCGCTAAACGGTCCACTTTAGGCCCCCCGAACCTACTCGTACGATCGTACTCGTATCCAACCAACCCAAAACGTTTCTCCAAAACGGCTCGCCCACCGCCGACACACCAAGGCTGTGAGCATGAGTGACGGTGAGGACTACGCAGATGAGGGTGATGAGGGTGCCTACAGTGGCGACGAAGACTACCTAGACGTAGTCGACGAAGAGCAGAGAGCCAAGGCAGCAGCGGAAGTGGAGCGGCAGGCGGCACATGCGGCTGAGTTGGCGCGCGCACAGGCAGTGGCTGATGCGAAGGAGAAGCTTGCGACGGCGTGCCGTTCGCGAGCATTGCAGGAGAATGAGCAGCAGGCTGCCGTAGAGCAGGATTGGCTCAGCAGAGGCCGGCCGAGCTGGCGCGATGCTGAGCCGTTCGAGGGTGGGCTGCGAGTGTTCGACAGCGACAGCGATGCGGAGGAGTATAGCTCTGCGATGCTCAAGGCGTTGACAGGCAAGCACCACGGCTTCAGCTCGATCGATTCGGGCGATGCGAAGGTGCTCCTCGCGTGCCCTGCGCCCACGTCACTCGGCCTCAAGCTCGGCGGTAGGGTGCTCGTCCTCAAGGACATTGAGATCAAGGAGATCGACAGGAGGATACGCTCCGGCACGGCGGGGCACGTGCTCGAGTTCGAGTACCGGCGCGACACGGAGGGGAGCATCACCGACGTGGGCGTCGTGGTGGCCTTCTCCCCTGCGGCGGCTCCGCCCTTCACCTACACCTTTGCGACATGCCTGTCTCTGGAGAACACCTTCGAGTCGAGAGGCGTGCGGGGGTACGCAGGGAAAGGCGATGCAGCTTCGAGGGCACGCGTGGGGAAGCGCGTGCAGCTTCCGCTCCGCCTCGCCTTCGCCGCGTCAGTCTCACAGCTCGAGGCGGAGGAGGCGTGGCGGACGATGGAGAGTAACACGAGGGCGATGGCGGAGGCGGAGGTGGTGGAGGAGGCGGCGCGGGAGGCGGCGGCGCGGGAGGCGGCAGCGACGGGGCTGCAGGCGGGTGTGCGAGGCGGCGCGTCACGGCGAGACGCGCGGATGATAAGGGCGAGGAAGGAGGCCAAGGAGGCGGAGGAGGCGACACGGCGGGCGGCGGAGGCGACGGAGGCGGCGCGGCGGCGGGCGGCTGCGGTAGAGATGCAGGCGGGTGTGCGGGGCGGCGCGGCGCGCAAGAAGATGACGGAGGCGAGGGCGGTGAGGGAAGCAGGGGAGGCGGCGAGGGCTGCGGAGGCGGCGGAGGAGGCGGCGGAGGCAGCGCGGCGGCGTAGGGCAATCGTGGGGATGCAGGCACGTGCGCGCGGCAGGTCGGGGAGGCAAGAGGCGGCGGCAGTCAAGGTGAGGAGAGAGGAGCAAGAGGCAGCGTACCGGGAGACAGCGGCGACCGGGCTACAGGCGGGTGTGCGTGGCGGTGCGGCGCGGCGCAAGGTGGCGGCGGCGAGGGCGGCGAGGGAGGTGGAGGCGGCGGAGGAGGCGGCCAGGCAGGCAGCGGAGGCGGCGGAGGGCGCTGCGCGGAGCGAGGCAGAGGTGAGGGCACAACATGCGGCGGCGGTGGGGGTACAGGCGCAGGTGCGTGGGGGCAAGGCGCGACAGAAGACATCGGCGCTGAAAGCACAGAGGGCGGCGGCTGAGGCGGCGCAGAGGGAAGTGGCGGCGGTGGGGCTGCAGGCGGGTGTGCGCGGTGGCGTGGCGCGGCGCGAGGTGGCGACCATGCGGGCGAAGAGGGAGGCGGAGGAGGCGGAGGCGGCGGCGAGGCAGGCGGCGGCGACAGGGTTGCAGGCGGGTGTGCGAGGCGGTGCGGCGCGGCGCGATGTGGCGAGCAAGAGGGCGACGAGGGAGGCGGAGAAGCAGGCGAGGCGCGAGGTGGAGGCGGCGGCCGTCCTGACCGCGGCGGCCCGCGGCGCGACGGCGCGGCGGCAGGTGGCCGGGCTGAGGGTGATGCGGGAGGCAGAGGCGACGCAGAGGGAGAAGGCGGCAGTGGGGCTGCAGGCGGGTGTGCGAGGCCGTGCGGCGCGGCACCGCACAGCGGCCGCAAGGGCGCAGAGGGGGGCGGAGCAGCACGCGCAGTGGGCGGCGGAGGCGGCGGCACGGAGGGAGGCGGAGGAGGCGGCGGCGGCGACGATGCTGCAGGGCGGGGTGCGGGGCGCGGCGGCGCGGAAGCGCGTGGGTGCGATGCAGGGGCGGCGCAGCGCCGCAGCGGTGTCGTTGCAGTCGAAGCACCGGGGCTTGCTTGGGCGGCGAGCAGCGGTGCAGCTGGCAAAGGACAGGGAGGTGTCGGAGGAGGAGAAGCGGCGGTGGAAGGCGGCGGAGGCTGCGCGGTTGGAGGCGGCGAGGGTGGCGAGGGTGGAGTCACTCCGATTGGCGGCGGAGGAGAGGGAGCGGAGGGAGATCGCCTGGCGGGCGCAGCGGGCGGCCAAGGAGCAGGAGCTGCGCGAGGCCATCGAGCGCAAGCGCAGGGATGCGCAGCGCCGAGCACAGCTGGGCAGCGAGGCCATGATTCGCCTCGAGGCGGCGGAGGCGCGTAGGCAGCAGGAGAAGGCGGCGACAAGGGCGGCGATGCTCGCCGTGTGGAAGCAGGGTGACAAGGCGACCACCTTAGTGAGCAAGCACACCAAGCAACCGTACCCCAACTCCGAATCGTCGCCGTCGAGGCCCGCCGTGTTGCGAGACTCGCCTCTGCTCCTCAGCCTCGCTGCCGGCGGGGTCGGGGGCGGCGGCGGCGGCACTTCGCGGAAGCCCTCTCGTGCGCAGAGTGCCTCCGCCCTCCGCCCTCGCACCATGTCGCGGCCGCAGTCGTCCTTGCCACGCCCGCACCTGCAGTCGCAGCAGGCGCAGCAGGCGCAGCAGGCGCAGCAGTCGCAGCAGGCGCAGCAGGCGCAGCAGGCGCAGCAGGGCGGCACGAGGGAGGGCATGCAAGAGGGGCGGGTGTTCCAAGGCGTGGCCGCCTCCACTGCCTCCCCCGCCGCGCCGCTGCGTCGACCCGCCTCGAGTGCAGGCCTGCCGCGCCGCACGCGCGCCATGGCTGACGACGCCTTTTTCGGGGTGGCGGCGGCGGCCGGGTTGGACAGGCACGCGTGGGCGGCGGCGGGCGGCGCGGCGGGCGGCGACGCGGCGCGCGGGGCGGTCGCCGCGCCCCTGGCCGCGGCGGAATGGGCGGAGGCTCATGCGACGGTGGAGGCGGCGGTCGCGGAGAAGGCGGGGGCAGCGAAGGCGGCGGCGGCGAAGAGGGGGGAGGGGGCGGGGGCGGGGGCGGAGGCGTGGACCGCGGCGGGGAGTGCAGCAGGGCCGGAGTGGGCGTGGCTCGAGTGGCTCGAGGCTCCCGCGCTCCGTCCCGTCCTCCGGGGCAAGCTGCGGCCGCACACCGCCGCCGCGCGCAGCTCGGGCGGCGCCCTGCGACCGACGCGGCGCGCGCCGTCCAGCCTGCCCGCGCCGCACTACAACTCCGCACCGGGCGACCTCTCGCGCCCCGGCACTGCCGGCACCAACGGCACGAACCAAGACGGCGCGGTGGTGGTCCACATGGGCCACATGGGCGTGCCTGGCCCGTACAGGGGACTGATCCGCGCCGAGATGCAGGCGAAGGAGGCGGCGGCGGAGGAGAAGCCCTGGGGGGGCGGGCGGGCAGGTTCCACGAGCACGCACGAGATAGGCAGGTCAGTGCAGTCAGGCCTCGGCGTGGGGTTCCCTCCCGCGCCCGGAGGTACGCTACGAGTTGGGTAATCGTAGCAACGTAGGAGGCGGGGCCGGTGTGTGCGTGATGAGGGATCGTAACGCGTACGGCTTTAAAGGAGACACGGGATCGGGAAAAGGGGGCGCGCGAAATGGAAAAGGGCGCGAAAGGAGGAGGCAGCGGGATGCGGGTATGCGTATTGGCATAAGGATATGCGCGCGTTGGCCGTTGCGCGCCCTGCAAGGCCCGGAAGCGGAACTCGTCTCTTGCTCGTCCCTGGACGCTGGAGGGTTATAGGGTGTTGGAAATCACCTGGCCACCCGGGGGTAGTAGACGTAAGGGGTCGGTCGGACTTTAGCAGATTTGACCCTCGCCCGGAGAGGCCCCACTTTAGCAACTTTGGTCCGCCCATAGTGCATAGACGCACCCGTGGCCTAGACCCTAGTTCGTCAAGCAAGAAAACGAGAGAGGAAAAGGGCTTCCTTGGCGCTTGGCCGCCTCGTATCGTGTGTAAACTGAGCGTGGTATTTCGTAGAGTGTGTAGTTAGTGTGTACTAGCGGAGATCTGATGAAGATCCAGATAGCAATCTGGACTCCTGACGACGAACCCATAGCTCAGTCCGATCGTGGCAACCCAATTCTACTCGTAATGATTAAGTAAATACTACTACCTGGATCTTGCTGGGAAGGAACCCGAAACGTTTCACGGCAGGGAAGCAATTCAGGAAACAGTTACGACGTTCCTCACTAGCACGAGTCAATGCAAGTTTGCGAGTCCGACCTCCCCTGGTATCTGCGCGACGGTGGCGGCCGCCATGAAGTCTTTGTGGGCCAGGGAGCTGGGCGGTTCTCTCACACCACTCCCTGAGGCTCGCGATGGCAGCCTGATCTTAGGCGACGAGGTTGTCTTGAGCGCGCTGCCTATCAAGCCGCTGGACGCATTTCGCGGCACGCGCTTCCACTACTTGGACATAAGCGGCACCCGGGCCAGCTGCCTTGAGGACTTTGGCGGTGACGACGAGACGCTCGCGGGCGTCGTCAAGCTTTACGCGGGGCGGTGCCTCCTCACCAGCTTGCGAGGGCTCGAGCGCTTCACCTCGCTGCGCTACTTATACCTCGACCAGAACCAGCTCGCGAGTGTGGAGTGGACGAGCGTCTGCCGCGCCGACGGCACCGTGCGAGCCCATAGCCTCTTCGCTACGGACGAGGAGGGCGCCCCTGCCACAGCCTGGAGCCCTCAGCACCTGCTTGTGATCGACCTGCAGGGCAATCCGATCACGGAGGGTGTTGGCTGGGACGCGCCGCTCTGTGGCCTGCCGCAGCTTGAGTGGCTCAATGGCACGCGTTGGACCGACGCAAAGAGGGCAGCGGCGGTAGAGACCGCTGCAGGAAGTAGACCGTCTGGTGGAGGGAGGGTCAACTTATAAAACGGGGGGTCACACTCTCACTAGACTCTTTTATCGTACAACGACCCACTGCACACTGCACTCTCAAAACTAACTCTTTATACTACGCTTTATAGGCCACACACAACACACCGTCACCCGCTCAAGCGAAAACAGCCAACACTGTACAGGTACTCGCAACACGCATAACTGCGCCGGTGCCCCGCGGCCCCCGCCGCGTGCGCGCGTGCCGTGCAAGATCGTGCAACAGCCTCCAGTTTACGGTTGCATCGTGGCTAACATCTAGCACCGACATTTCTAAATCTAATCATCGTGTAGCATGTAGGGAGACTGTGACTGACGACGCTCGACGGAGCTAAAGTAGACGTACAGAGAGACACATGGACGATTGAGCTGCGAATCAAATGCCAACAGGGAGAAACCCCATAAATTATGGGAAGAAGCACGCGCTTCGGGAGCTACGACTTCCCGTCCCTGGCTCCTCAAGCGTTCCTGGGCGCATTGTCCGCGACCGCACTCAGATGATCCAGCGGGTTGCAAGAGGGCCCCATCATCGACATGGTTGACGGCGTGGTCCCAATGTGCATCGACACGCGGAGCTCCGCCTCCGCCACGTTGGCTTCAAGCTCTGAGGCGCGCTGCCGCAGCATGGCGATGGACGTCGTCGAGCTGCCCTCAAGCTCGAGCTCCTCCAGGCTCTGCGGGTCCTCCCGCTCCAACGACCTCGTAAGCTGGTCGGCGTCCTCCTGCAACGCTTCGCACGTGGACAGCACCATGTCGTGCTCACGCAAGGCAGCTCTCATCTGCTGCTGCAGCGCCTCCATCGCTTCCGTGCTTTGCGTGATGCGTGCACCCTGCTCCACGTGGTATCTTTCCAAGCTATCAACCTGCAGCATCGTCTCCTGCGCCTGCTTTTGCACGGTTTCGATGGTGCGCGCATCTTGCGCGCGCTGGTACAGCTGAGACTCGAGCCTTCGCGCCTGGTTGGCGTTAGGGTTAGAATCAGGGTAAGCGTAAGCGCGCAGCCGTGCGTCGGTATGTGCCAGAGCTATGGCAGTCTGGCGGGTGCTTGCCTGACGCTGGAACATGTCGTTCAGCATGTCCATGGTTGCCACACAGTCGGAGCGTGTGCCAGAGTCGCCCATTGGCGGTTGCAAACCTGCCACGACAACCACACTCGCTGAGCCATATGCGCACCTCTGAGGGACACAGTTAAGTGGCACCCACCTTGCAACGTCGACGGTCCAGGCAGAGATGGCCGCCCCATGGGCGCCAGACCGCCAGACCAGCTCGTCGTGCCCTGCTGGTACATCTCTGACACCTGTCCCTCTGCCTCACGCCTGTACATCTTCCACTCTGGTCGTCTCCTGCTGGCGATTCCCGTCTGGCAAATGGGCAAATGCAATCGATAGATGCAAAAACAGGATCATATCCAGACAACGAGGCAAAGCTAAGATAAGATAAGATAGATAAGATCTTATCTATCTCTATCTTATCTATCAGCTAAGATACGATAAGATAAGATAAGATAGATAGATAGATAGATCGATAGAGATAGATAGATAGATAGATAGATAAGATAAGATATCTGATCTATCTTATCTATCGTATCTTATCTTATCGATAAGATAAGATGAGAGATGTGGGCGTCACATCGTTTTTTCAGAGCCTTTGGCGTCAGAACGGGTTCCCTCGCATACTGAGAGGAGTATAGATTTTTCAAACAGGATCATATACAGACAACGAGACCGCAGCTAAGATACGATAAGATAAGATAAGATATCTGATCTATCTTATCTATCGTATCTTATCTTATCGATAAGATAAGATGAGAGATGTGGTTGATTTTGATTGCTTGGGAGCTGAACCGGCAGCGCTACGACGCCGTCGTCGGGTGCGTGGGCCCGGGGCAGCGGCACTGGCCCTGCACTGACAGGGGTGATAGATCAGCGGCGGGGCTCAAAAGTGGGGTGTTGAGGCGAGGCGAGTACTAAGTGAGGCACGTTGAGGCACCCGGCGGAAAATGATGTACGCAAAATCGTGTTGATCTGCCTGTCTGTCTGTGTGTGTCTGTCTTGACCAAGGCCGCGGCTCCGCGCTTGCAGGTGCGCGCGTCGCGGGCTCCGCCCTCCCTCCCTCCGCCCCGCCGATGGTTGGTTGGTTGGTTGCCCGTCCCGGGACCGGTGGCGGCGGCGGGCTATTGGTCTCAACCCTAGTCAGCGGAGTCGATGGTTACGATGGTTGAGGTGAAGGATTCGGAGGTGGGGGCGAACGAGGCACGTGGTGGCGGCACGCGGCGATTAAGCGGCGATGGCGGCGGCGGCGGCGATGACAGCGGCGACGATGCTTGATGCACACATGGACGGCGGCGGCGATTAGGCGGCGATGGCGGCAGCGGCGATGGCAGTCGCGTCGGTCGCGTCGCGCGGTCGACGTCGGTCGCGCCGGGCGGGCGGTCGCGCCCCCCCGGGCGGGTGGTCGTCGTCGGCCTCGTCGTCTGATTTGGTCTAATTTGGTCTGGTCTGATTTGGTCTGATTCGGTGCTCTGATGAGCTAATTAGAGCTAATAGAGCAGACGCAAATAGAGGTTATAGAGCTAATCAGAGCTAATAGAGCAGAGCAAATCAGAGCTAAATTAATCTGAGCAAATGGAGCAAATGTCATCAAAATTCTTCTCCCAACCCACACGGCCCACAGCCACACGGCCGAACGAAGGCGGCAAGGCCCGGCCCGTCCGGCCGGAGCCCGCACGACAGCGCCGCGCGCGCGGTCCCTGAGAGATGCCGCAGTTGAGAAAGGGCCACTACACCTGGCGCACGTGTGCTCACATGGTTGTGTCCCTTTTCGACGTGGGGCACGTGTCTAAAAGACACCTGGGTTTCGACCATTTGCTAGCATTTTG
>Ga0209302_10001074_pt1 | contig 15803 bp, 11 predicted proteins | sample ArcOceMetagenome_2_FD_187445 | JGI IMG/M metagenome (GOLD analysis project Ga0209302, IMG submission 187445) | Marine eukaryotic phytoplankton communities from Arctic Ocean - Arctic Ocean ARC135M Metagenome (SPAdes) (version 2) | ecosystem: Environmental > Aquatic > Marine > Oceanic | place... | reverse complement strand
GCCTAAGTCAGTTTATAGCGAGTGTTGAGGTGGTTTCCTGTTGCCCGGATGTACCCTCTAGAGGTATGTACTCGCTTTTATTCGATAGCGCAGCCCCAAACCTTCACATGAACTGCTAGGGTTCAGCAGTTTTGAAACGGAGGAGTACTATTTTCGGGTCTCCCCGCGTCTCACCTCTCAGCTCTGCTCAATAAAGTATGGTTTTCATTGGCTCAATCCGCGGTGTCGTGCTCATGGGGCTTGGGGGTAAGCGTAAGGTATGCCGGACGCGTGACATAAGTGATTTTTTGAACATGCGTTTTTCAGCGGGAAAAAATTGGACGGTTAGCAGTTTCTTTTCGTTTTCCAATGATTTTCAAGAGGGAAACTGCGTGCCAACTCGAGTACTTGTAGCTAGATCGGCTATTTGCGTAGTCTACGTAGCCACCGTCCACACCCTAGCATCATATAGGCGCGGTCCCTGTGGAGGCCTGCATGCATGCATAACTGAGGTTTCTTTAAAGTCACTTGTAAAGTCGCTTGTAGTCGTAGGTCGTAAACAGCTTTCACGACCCTCCGGTAAGTGGTATCAAGGCACATCAGTTACGCATGCATACAGGCCTCCCCAGACCGCGCCCATGGTGCTAGGGTGCAGTCCACCTTAAGGTTAGAGGAGAACAGGCGAAAGCTATAGGGGCTAGGGTGCGATTTTCGAATATATTACCATTTTCAGTGCTTTTCCCAAGGTTGTACCCGAAGGGATCACCTCGTGAAAAGCACTGAAAGCGTCAATATCTCTCGAAATATTTGAATTGCAGCACCTTATTTCTGAGGCCAGATTCGGAATCCTTGACGAATTTCCGATCTGAGAAGTATCTCCTTTTCCTTCCGCTATTCATAACCCCTAAGCCCTATATACGGTATATCCGTTGGTTATCACCCCTGATATACATATATATATAATTTAGGGATGATAATCAGCGGACACCTACATACACCCTCCTACACCCCAAATTGGCCGTAGAATTAATCCATTTCTCGCTGAGGTTCCCGGAGAGGCTCAAAAGCTCACCTTGACGTAGATGACGAATGGGCCAGTGCCTTAATATCACTTACCGGAGTTAGTACACGCTTTTTCGACGCTAACCTGACGCTATCTCGCTGGGGGCACAATTAAAACGACTTACAATTTTCGCAACAACAACAAAATAATGGCGGGACACATCAACACCGTTCTCACGTTCTAAGAGTCAATTTTGGCCGCATCTGGCGCGCCCCCCTTTTCTGCCCGTTCAAAACTCTACAAACGCTAGAGCTCTACTGTATTGTCTTGCCAGCCTGGGTACTCGGAGTACTGTGCAGGGTCTGCACTCTGCAGTCATCCCTTCGTGAGCGCGGCGTCCAAACACGAGACGGCGTCGGCCCCAGTCTCGCAGGTGACAGAGAGGTTGGGAGTGACGCCCTTGCCGTTGATGTCGTTGCCGCGCGGCGTGCGGTACTTGGCGACGGTGAGCACGACCGCCGAGCCGTCGGTGAGCTTCTGGATAGATTGCACGAGCCCTTTGCCTGCGGGGCGGAGAGAGGGTAGGGCGCAGAGAAGGGAGCGGGTGCATGTGCAGCGAAGGGGGAGGAGGGGGCACGTGGCGTGCAAATGGCGCGATGGCTCACCATAGGTCTGCTCTCCCACGACCTTGGCGGCACGATTCTCCTGCAGCGCGGCGGCGAACACCTGCACCCATACGCGGTGCACATGCAACATGCACATGCAACATGCACATGCAACATGCACATGCAACATGCACATGCACATGCCACATGCACATGCAGTACACGTGCGGTGCATATGCAGTTCGGTAGCGAGCACCTCGGCTGCAGAGGCCGTGCCTCGGTCCACTAAGATGTACGTCGGCCGCCTCGTGTTCGCGTACTTCCCTGCCTCGAAGGTCAGCATCGGCGCTGCCGGGGCGGAAGGCGCGAGAGGTGCACGAGGGGCGCGAGGGGGCGCGAGGTGTGCGAGGTGTGCGAGGGGCGAGGAGTGAGGCTCGCGGGGTGGCACCACCCGTTTTGAGCGAGGGCCGTCGGTTCGAGCGGTGCGCAACACACAAGGCTTGCCAGTGCGGTCGACTGTGGCGACCACCGTCGCGTCTGCGGGCAGGAAGAGCTTCGCGGCGGCGACACCCGAAGGGAAGTGGCCACCCAAGTTACCACGCAGGTCGATGAGCAGCTCCTCCGCTGATGCGAGCGGCTCCGCGGCCAGCACTCGCTCCATTGATTCGTAGGTGCCGCCGCCGCCGCCGCCGCTGCCGCCGCCGCCACTCGCCGCCGCAGCACTAAAGGTGCTCAGCTTGAGCACGCCAACGCGCCGGCCGTCGGCGCGCGTAACGAGCCGCGCCTCTGCCTCGCCCGCCTTGAGCACGGCCCGCCGCAACGTGAAGCTCGCGGTGGAGTCGTCTGCACGCGGCACGCCCAGGCGTCAGTGCGGTGTAAGGTGTGCGGTGTGCAGTGCAACGCACGGCGCGGTGTGCGGTGCAACGCACGCTACAGTGCACCTGCACGTCGTACGCTCAGGCTGACAGGCTCTTCGAGGCGGCCCAGCAGCAAGCCCGCGATGTCATCGGCGGTGGCATCGACAGGCAGGGGCCGCCCGTCGATCGTCTCGAAGACATCGCCGACGCGCAACCCTGCTGTGGCGGCAGGCGCGCCCTCGATCACGCTGACAATCTCGACCGCGCCCGTGCCGTGCCACACAACGCTGCGCACGGTCACGCCGATGCCGCCGTTGTCTGCCGGCCGTTCGTACTTTGCGAGCAAAGACGCATACGCACCCGGCGTGAGGTAGCGCGTGTACCTGTCGCCGAGCTCGGCCAGCATCGTGCTCACAGCACCGCGCGCCTGTGCCATCGAGGCGTACTTGCGCTTGAGGTAGGCGCTCTTGATGGCCTTCCAGTCCTTCCCGCCGAACTGCTGGTCGACATACCCACGCTGAACCACAGCCCACGCCTCCACGATCACTTGCTGCTCCTCGGAGAGTTCCGCCGCAGCAAGTGCCGCCAATGGTGGTGGCGCAGACGCAGTGGCAATCGCAAGGGCAAGCGTCAGGGAAGCCTGGCGACGCGTTGCACCGGCTGCTAATGGAAGCAGGTTGGTCGTATGCGCAAATCTCGGCACTGGCCGGGCCGCGGCGAGTGGAAGGGCAGGCGGAAGCCGCACGAGCATGGCGCAACGACGAGCACGGCGCGGCGCGCTCGTCGAACCCAAGTTTTCGAGGACCGAATGGAGCGGATTATTTGCGGCGTCAATTCTGGCGGCGAAGAGAGATAAGAGATAAGATAGGCCGCCAGCTTAGATGTCCATGTTATCCATCGCAGCATTGCGCGCGCGCGTGAGGCGCCCTCTACCCTTGCCCTTGCTACCCTTGCCCTTGCTACCCTTGCCCTTGCCCTTGCCCTTGCCCCTGCGTCGCCGCCGCGGCGTGTCGAGCTCCGGTCCCTTGCTAGCCCGGGCGCGCGCCGCCGCGCGTATCTCGGGGGGGATGACCCACGGGAAGCTGCAGAAGGAGAAGTGGTCCTTCGGGCTCACAGGGCAGAAGTCGCCCACGGCCGTGCCTTGCCCCGGCGGGCAGGGCACCCGCGCCCAGTGCCACCTGCCGTAGTGCGCGTTAACGCCGCGGGGCAGGTCGTCGGCCGTGTGGCAGTGCACGTCGAGCGGCGCGTCGGCGCGCGAGAGGTTCCACCGCTGCTTGGCCTGCTCGAACTGCTGGGGTATCTTGATGCCGTGCACGAAGAGCGAGCGCGTGCTCCAGTACTCGTCGTTCTCGTCGAGCGGCTCGGAGCGCTCGATGATCGCGGGGTCGTTGTAGTGCGCAGGGAGCGCCATGACCAGGGTGCTCGTGTTGGCGGCGATGGCGGCGCGGAACACGTTGTAGCCGATGCCGGCGTCCTCGTGGTGCCACATGTGGCTCGCACTCGGCTGCGCGGCGCACTGTAGTGGCTTGCGGCACGCCGTGCCCGCGGTGTTGCGCGCGTGCGCCACCGCGTTGAAGTTGCGGAAGTGCTCATCCTGCGCCATCTGCAGGGCGAGCCGCCGCGACATGCAGACCTAGGTAAGGGGTCAGGGTATGGGGTAGGGGTCGGGGTCGGGGTAGGGCTGGGGTTAGGGTTGGGGTTCGGGTTAGGGTTCGGGTCGGGGTTAGGGTTCGGGCCGTGACATGCAGACCATCCCTCCCGACATGTACGGGAACGGCCCAGCGGCGTGCGGGCACGGCGGGTAGCGCGTCGTGCCGTGGAGCAGCCCGCCGCTCAGGATGTCCGTCTGCGTCTTTTTCGCGTCGCCCCACGTGCCGCCGCACGCCTGGAAGTGGAAGCCCCTCTTGTACGTGTTCGGCCCGTGGTCGCCCGCATCCCAGCCGCGCCACTTGAGGTGCCCAAAGTAGATGGCCCGGTCCGGATGTTGCGACTCCACGTAGCGCAGCGTCGACTCGAGCCGATTCACGTTCACCAGCGTGTCGTCATCGCACTTGCACAGCCACTTCGCCGCCGGCTCGGTCGCCGCTGCCGACAGCCAGAACGCTGCAGACTTCTCGGTGACCACCCCGACATTCGGCAGCCGCTCGCGCCCGTCCACATACGTCATGTCGCCGTGCTCCGTCTCCTCGCGCGTGAGCTCGTCGTTGCGCGTGGGCCGCCCGTGCTCCTTGCCTGCCTCATAAATGGACGTGCCAAACACGTACCGGACGCGCACGCTCTGCTGGTAGCTGCTAAAGCGGCCTCCCCACTCCCGCCACTGCTTGCGCAGCAAAGGCTTGGCCGGGTTGGACATTACGCCGAGCAGCATGAAAGGCGGCTCGGTGGGTGCACCCGCCATAGCGCCGAAAGTGGCGTGCTGCAGCACGCAAATGCTGCACTGCATTTTGGCCACGACCGCCACGACTCTGGCCACGACACTGCACAAGGAGGGGGGGGGCACGACCAGCGGACGACACCTGAGGGGATAAGATACGGTAGATACGCAAGAGAGGGCGGGGCTAGCGGGCTAGCAGGGCGTCACGTGCTCGTGTCAGCGCTTGGCGGGTTCGGCGGGCGGCCTGGTGCGCTGGGTGTCGTGGCCCACGATGCACCGCCTCTTCAGCATAACGATGGTGGCCCTGACCTCCGCAGCACCGCAGTGCACCGACACCGAGGGTTGGATCAATCAGTACGGCGCTGGGTGCGAGGCCTACCTGTCAGACGGCCACTGCAATGGTCAGGGATTTGTCGGAGGCCACGAGTGGACCATGGGAGAGGAGTACGGCTACCCGGAGGTGCACTGCTGTATCTGCGGCAAGGACATTCCGGAGGAGGAGAAGGGCGCCTGCACCGACACGCCTGACTGGCACAACCAGTTCGACAGCACCTGTGACGACTATGTCAAGGACACACGGTGCGCAGGCAAGGCGCTGCGGAAGGGCAATGAGTGGGCCGGCGGCGCGGAGTGGAAATTTCCCGAGCACAACTGCTGCGCGTGTGGCAAGCCAGCTGACGTAATGCCGCCACCTTTGCCGCCTTCGAAACCCCCGACGCCGCCATCGCCGCCGCCGTGCTTCGACACACCGGGTTGGTCCAATCAGTACGGTAGCTCGTGCGCCGCCTACAACGAGGAAGGCCACTGCGCTTCGGGCGGCATCGCCCCTGCGCACGAGTGGACCGCAGGCCCGGAGTTTGGCTCCCCGGAGCACAACTGCTGCGTGTGCGGCAAGCTGCCCTGGCCTCCGCCGCGGCCGCCGCCACCGCCGCCGTCACCGGTGGCGCCGCGCCCACCGCCGCCTCCACCGCCATTGCCACCGCCGCCGCCGCCGCCGCTGCCGCCATTTCCGTCGCCGCCGCCCACCGCTTGCCGCGACGAGTGCCCCTTCGTCAAGAATGGCGTCTGCCAAGACGGAGGGCACCAGTCCATGGGCTCCTCGTGCGCATACGGCACCGACTGCACAGACTGCGGACCGCGAAACCTGCACCCACCCTTACCGCCGCCGCTGCCGCTGCCGCCTCCTCCGGCGCCGCAGCCACCGATCGTGCGGCACAGCCGCCCAAAGCCCTCGCCGCCGCTCCCGCCGCCGCCGCCGCTCCCGCCGCCGCCGCCGCCGCCGCCGCCGCCACCCGCGACGCCGTTCATTTTGTTTGGGGTGACCTCGGTCGAGCTGCCGAGCGCCGGCGCACCGGCGCTCGGCAGCTCGGCCGCCGCCACCGCCGCCAATGCCGAGAAGCTGCAAAGCGTCACCGCGGCGGCGGGCGTAGTTATGCGTGCGGGCGTGAGTCTCGCCTCGGAGGGCGGCGCGGCCATTGCGGCGCACGCCACCACGGCGGTGCAGGAGGCGGCCGACCAAGTGGCGCTCAGCGCGGGGCTCACGCCCGAGCAAAGCCAACTGGTCGGTATCCTCATCGGCACATCGGTCGGCGTCCTCTTGCTTTGCTTCTTGCGCTGCTGGTGCTACTCTGGCAAGCGAAGGCGGCGCCGCAGCAGCCGCCAGCAGCACGCGCGGCTCGTCGGCTCGCCTGGGTACGGCGACGAGGCGGGGTACGACTCGTATGATGACGCCGACTTCACACCGAGAAGAGAACCTTATCACTAGGTTGTGGTCAAACTTTGTCGTGGAACCCTTGAACATTTCCACCCACCGTGCACAAGAGTTCATTCATAAAAAAACAGCTCGCGCACCGGTCGCGCGACGGCTCGAGCACTGAGCACAGCCGTTCTGCTTCTGGCTTCTGCCAGGCTTCTGCGTTCTGGCCGTTCACGAATAATGCCCTTAGAATATGTAAAGTTAGTAGTTACGCTTGCGGCTTTAAAATAATTGAAGCCGTATGTGCAACGCAAAGGGCGTATGTCTGTGTGTGCACGCGCGGTTTTTGTTTTATTTTTTGCAAGTGACAATTAAGTGTGTACTACGTAGTAGTTCTGACTGCGTGGGGACAGGCACACACCATTTGTAGCTTTTTTTCTATTTTCACGATCACGTCTGGATCACGTGCTTTTTCGTACGGCTTTAAAGAGACCAAAAGAGTTCGTACGCTTTAATATTAAAGTATACTCGAGTATAAAGTAGAAGGTATGCGGGAAAATAACACCCGTTTCAATTTCGGAGGTGCAACAACGCATCAACGGTTACGCGTGGTACAGGCGGGCGGACGACACCGCGCGCGCGGTGGAACCCCCACTACCCGGCGACCGCTCCTGCTCCGCTTCAGCCAAACGGCGGCGCAGCGGTGATGAACGATGGCTCCCGGCTGGACCGATAGGCCGCCAGTCGCTCGGCGCGGCGGGCGCGTGCGGGCTTGCATGGCCGGCCGCGGCAGTGCTAGAGCTGTAAGGGTAAGGGCCGGACATGCGCTGCGCGGGTATCGGCACGAAAGCGGGCGCGCGGCGCGATTCCGGCGGCGGCGGTCCGCGCCGCAGCCGCGCCGCGATGGTTTGCGCGTGCGGTGGCGCGCCGCTACTCGCCGTCGCCACGCCGTTGTGCGGCGGCGGCGGCGACGGCGCCCTCACCGGTAGCGTGACGGCCTGCGGGAGGCCGACACCACTCGCATACGGCGCGCGCGGCGTTCCTGCGCCGCGGGCGCGCGCTGCTACACGAGGCGGCGAGCTTGCTGCGTTGGCGGCGGGCTCGACTGCGTAGAGGGCATCGCTATGCTCGGCGAGCATCGCGCGCAGCCCACCGGCCACGTGCGCGAGCTCCGCCTCCGCCGTCGCGTGCACGCACGCATTGGGCCGCTGGGCCGCCACCTTCTGCCGCGCTGCCAGTGCTGCCTCTCGCCTCGCCGCTGCTGGCTCTGGCCCTGGTGCCGCGTGCCCACCCGTACCCGCCGCCAGCCGCGCCGCCAGCGCCGCGGGCCGCACGCTGCACGTGGGAGGCGACCCCGCCGCCGCCGCGCTACTGGCCTTCTCCTTGCGGCGGCGCGAGCGCGAGTGATGGTGGTGCGCGTTCGTCTCGTCGGGAACTAGTTTTTCGCGCAAGTACGCCAGCTCCGAGACCACCTGCGTGTTAAAGGCCTTGAGTGCCGACTCAAGCTGCTCCATCTGCCCGTTGACGAGTCCTGCGAGGTGGTTCTCTTCGAGCTCCTCGTTCGTCTTGCGCTCCTCCTTGGCGCGTCGCTCGCGCAGTACACGTGCCGAGATGCGGTCCTTGTCTTTCTTGGCCAGCCACAGCCGGCCACCCTCGGCCCACTCGTCTATGCCGTCGTCCTTGCCGTCGCCGTCGGTCTCCCATCGGTGGCCGGCGAGCCAGCTCTTCAAGTTCAGCGCCATGATAGGCAGCGACAAGGGCGGCGGCACCGCGTGCACGCGCTCGACAAACTCGATGCCCGACACGAGCCGCGCAAACTTCCACTCGGTGTCTGCGTTCTCCTTGATGCGCGCGTAGGTGTCGCCCATCATCGCAATGAGCAGGTTGACGAGCAGCACGTTGGACACCATGACGTACATCCACAGCAGAATCTTGCCGCGCTGACCCGCCCACTCATCGATGTCGCCCGGCTCAAACCAGCCGAGCATCGCCCACAGCGGCGTGGCGTACACGTCGTTGCCGTCAGCCTGTGGGTCGGCTAGGGCGCAGAAGGCGACCATGAACCCGCCGACAAAGAGCAGCGTGACGAGGAACCAGAGCACGATGTCGCTGATCATAGACTGGATCATAATCACCAGCACGCCGAGGCCGCGGGCGAGCGTGAGGTCCTGCATTATGCGCAGCCATCCCACCACGCAGTTGAAGGCGAGCACGGCGTGGCCGAGCTCGACCGAGACCGCGGCGCGCAGCGCGAAGCCTGTCAGCGAGGTGGCGAGGTAGAAGTAATTGTACAGACGCCAGCTGTCGACAGTGAAGGTAGACGGCAGCCGCGCCCACTTGTAGAACTCGTCGAGGCAGATCGAGACCGTCCACAGCAGCACAAGCGTCCGCCGCGGGCCCGGCAGCGCCATCGCGTGCTGCGTCGCCAGCAGCCCGACATCGCCGCCAACATTGTCGGCGCCGCCGCCGCCACCGCCACCGTCGCCGCCGCCGTCGCTGCCGCCGCCAGCCCAGTCGCCGCGCAGTAGTGCGCGGCCGGCCGTGCCCTCGAGCGTGGCCCACCGTGCGGCGACACTATCTAGCTGCGAGGGCTCGAGCTGGTCGTCGACGGTGGATTGCAGCGGCATGGCGATGACGACGCTCGAGTAGAGCAAGATGTAGAGCACCGAGAGCACCATGCGCAGCAGCTGCTTGACGAGCGGCACCTTGTAGTAGTCGTACCAGCGGCACGTGGCGGCGGCGCCGCGCTCGTCGACCAGCCAGAAGCCGCGGCTCGGCAGCGGCAGCGGCAGCAGCGCGTGGAAGACGAGCATCAGCGTGCCGCGCGCGCCGCCGCCGATCCACTTGGGTAGCATCGCGGTCTCGGGCTCGTCGATGTACGAGTCGCGCGCGACGCCGCGGTAGAGCGCATCGCACCTGGGATGCATAGGGTTGCAGCCTGGGTACCTTCGCTTGCAGCCCGGCCACGCTAGGGTTGCAGCCGCTATCGCCGCGGTGGGCCCCGTCGTACAGTGACTGGCAGTAGCGGCTGTCACAGAAGGACTTGAGGTCGGCCTGCACAGCGAGCTGGATCACCGTCTTGGGCCAGTGGCGCGAGCGTGTGGTGAGCAGCTTGCGCGCGTCGGCGTCGCGCGAGCAGGCATCGAGGAGCGACTCGGAGAAGTCCTCATGCTTACGCGCCGCCGCCCGCAGCTCAGCGGCGTCGAGCGGCAGCGCTGCGGCCATCCGGTTGCAGAGGAGCGCACCGAGCAGGCCCGCCCGCAGCGGCTCCGAGCACGAGGGTAGCAGTCCCATCGCGAGGGGCGTGTTGCCGAGGAGCACGGCCCACAAGTACAGGTCGATCGCCTTGGGAGAATTCTTCTGCCGCCAATAGGCGTCGAAGCCGGGCACCCACCGCGCGAGTAGCTCCCACACCTCGCGCACGTAGTGGTCGTGCGCTGGGTGGTGGTCCAAGAGGCCAGACTGCTTCAGCTTCTGCCCCAGGTCGTTGCGACGCGACGGCTCGGGCCGTGCCCGCGCTAGTGGCTTGGGCAGCAACGTCTTGGACTGGGTGTTGGCCTGGGAGGCGCCCAGGCCGCAGCCCTGCCAGAGATGCTCGGCCCAGTCTACAGCCGCCGCGGGCTGCGAGGCCACGTTGGCGCCAACGTCGGCGCCAGCGTCGGCGTCGGCGTCGGCGTCGGCGTCCGCCGCCTTGCCCTTGCCGGTGTCGCGGGCGTCAGCCACAAAGTGCGGGAAGAGCGCGGGGTAGCGGCTGAGCACGGGATCGCTGAGCATTTTGCACAGCTTGCGCAAGTCGACCGCGGGATTAGCGCCGTGCGAGAGCGCTACCGAAACCCCGGCGCTGTACTGCGCCTCGAGGCACTGCTGCAGCACACAGCTCAGCACGTGCTGCCGCCCCTTGTCCCACGCGGGCATCGCCGTGAGGATGTTGTCGATGCCGTCGGCGTTCTGCCACGCCACCTGCAGCCGCAGCCTCCCCTCAGCGCTTGGCTCCTGCCGCAGCACCGCGTCGAGCAGCGCCTCGCCTGGGTGAGGGTAACACAGGGTTGCGCGAGGGCCTTCAGCTCTGCTCAGGGCTCGTGCGAAGCGGCACCGCGGCGAGCAGCACCGGCGCTCCCGGCACGGCGATAATACGGCGTGGCCAGCCCACGTGCCGCAGAAGGAGGACAGCCGGAGGCCATGCGGCGCGGGGCAACGGCCCACGATTTTGCACCCGGCGTTCCGCCCAACTCGGGGGCCTCGCCCGGTGAAGTCTCCTCACACGGAGCCACGATGAGCCGCGTCCACTCACACTCAGCGTGGCTGTGAGGATGGCCGCCGCGGCTGGCGAGGCGTCTGACCTCGTCGAAGTCGTGGCGGTGCGCGGCCCAAGCCTCGGGCAGCATCTCGCCGCGTACCCACTTGGCGAGGGCGTCCGAGAGGCGCGCCGGTGTGCCGCGCTCCTTGTCTAAGAAGCCTGCGAGGCCAGGTTCGATGTTCTCGGCGACGACGGCGATGCTGCTGCTGTCGGAGCGGAGGAAGGCGATCAGCTCGGACAGGGTGGCCTCGTCGCCGCCGCAGAGCAGCAGCACGCGGTGTGCTTTGTACAGGGCGGCCAAGTCGCGCTCGAGGTCGTCCACTAGCGCCTGCACCTGTTGCGACGAAGACGAGAATAGATCCGCCGCCGTGCTACTGGAGACGCCACGCGCCGCCGCCTGCAGCTTCTGCGCCGCGCTGTCGGCGGACCCCTTGCAGCACAGCCGAGCCACCGCAGCCACGTCAAACTTCGAGGCCGGGCGCGGGGGCGGCGGGCCGCCGACGAGCAGAAAGTGCGTATGGTTTGGCTCGAGGCAGGTGGCGGTGCCATCACCTTGCGACTCTTTGTAGACGCGCTTCGAGAGCTTGCGCATGTCGGCTGTGCCGAGCAGCTGATGGCGGCCCTGCACGCTGTCCCATGGGACAAAGCCGATGAGTGGGGCGTCCCACTTGTATTGCTGCCGCTCGTGCACCGAGCCGATGGCGGCGACGACGCCCGCGTCCAGCCCGTTGGTCAGCGTCAGCGCGTGGCAAAGTCCCGCCGCATGGACCACGCCTTCGCTGAAGCCGTCGACCATGCCTGGCGCCAGGCCCTGCGGGCCGCCAGTGATGCGTAGGATGCAAGAAGGCGGCGGCGACGACGACGACGACAGCGACGACGACGAAGAGCCAGGTGCCGGTGGCACGTTGAAGCCCCAGTTGGGACCCAACTCGGCCACGAGTGCCGCGGTGCGCACGTTGTGCGGCACGCGGACGAATTTGGCCTTGGCCGTCCTGCGCCGCAGCACAAAGTTGATTGTGCCCGAATCGACGAACTCGCGCTTGCCGAAGCGGAAGCCGGTGGCGGCCTCGGCCAGCTGCTGGAACTTGGCGTTGCCTTGAGAGACCATCGTTGCCTTGAGAGGCCAATTCAGCAAGTTTTGGAACTTCGCTGGAATTTCCAGCGGACGAGCGTGCGAATTCAACAGAACAGATAAGAAGAGATAATAAGATAAGATATCTCTTATCTCTCAACAGAACAAGATAAGATAAGATAAGATAGATAGAGGTATCACGTGAAACCTAATCAAAGTATCAAACTACATTCGCAAACAAAAAAACCGACAGAGGGCGGCCGTCGTGGGTCGCTACGGCGAGTCCTCACGCGCAAGGCCCTCGGTCATTGGCAAATTGGCATGCCATGTGAAGACCAGTCCGGTGCTTGACTCCAAGCCGCGGGGTGCTCGCTACTTGGACCGGGGGACAACGCGGTGGAACTCCCGCGCCCCGGCCAGACAGGGCCCCTCCCCCCGAAGAAAGGCACCCGGTATACCCTCAAAGATTCAATTGGTTTGAATCCACACCCAGAAACGCTCCACGACTACCGATCCAAACCAACAATCATGCAACTAGTGAGCCACATACGCACGTAATGTCTATAACGAAAATAAATTCCCATTGAAAAACCATACAACTAGTGAACCACATACGCACGTAAAAAAACGCCCGGCAACACGAAAACTTACAAGAATGCACTATCAATCCATCTGCGTCCATCTGCATCTCGCCAACACGCAACACGACGCTCTTTTGACTTTTCCGCTTTTTCTGTTCCTCTTTTCCTTTTCTTTTCCCGCGCCATCCTAACATTACATGTTTTCTCTTTTTTTTTACAGCGCCGGGTCCTCAACCCACAGCACGATGCTCTGCGTCGCCAGCCCCGGCGGGGCCCTCCGGAGGCCGAGCCGCGCCGTGGGCCGCCGCCGCGCCGCCGCGCCGAGCCGCAAGCAGCCGACCACGCGCTGCGCGGGCGCCGCCAGCTCCGACTCGTCGCCGCCGTCGGCAAGCTGGCAGAGCCACTGCCGCTCTGGCTCGTCGAGGCCCCAGCTCGCGTCGGCGGGGCAGAGCTGCTCGTGCTTGGCGAAGCAGCACGGCCACACCAGCGCCGAGGCGCCCCGGCTGCTCGCGAGCGAGAGCGCGGCGTCGCCCAGCCCGCCGCACGCGCGCAGCGCCACCACGACGTCCACCCCTTCCTCGAGGAGCGCCGCCAGCTCGCCGCTGCGCCCGCCGCCCGCCAGCTGCAGCTGCAGCCGCGCCGCCTCGAGCAGCACGAAGCGCACGTTACGCAGCCCCGCCGCCTCGGCGCGCGCGCGCGCGGCGGCGAGCGCGCACGCGTTGGAGTCGAGCCCGACGAGCCGCAGCGCGGGGTGGGCGCGCGCGAGGGCGAGGGTGAGGTCGCCGCGGCCGCAGCCAATGTCGAGGAGCACGCGCGGCGGCGTTGTGGCGGTCTGACGGCGGCGCTCCAGCAGCAGCCCCGCCTGGTGCAGCGCCCACCGCAGTGCCGGCTCGCTCTTCTCGCGCACGTAGCGCAGATGCGCCGCGCGCTCGGCCGACGCCGCGGCGCTGCCGCCGAGCACCCAGCGCTGCTGCGGCTCCTGCTGCTCATCAGAGTCGCAGCCGGTCGCAGGCTCGCCCACGCCCTCCGCCTCACTAGCCTCACCGACCTCACCGACCACTGCCTCGGGCGGCGCAAGCTCCCACGATGGCACGGCGTCCCAGCGGCAGTGCGCCTGGTCCAGTGCGCCAATCGCGGCAAGCTCCTCAGCGCGCGGCGGCGGCGCGCCGCGGCGGCTCGCGCAATTCTCGCGACGGCCGCCACGCAGCGCCGCCTCGAGCGCCGCCGCGAAGCGCCGCTCTGCCTGCAGTTCCATCCCATCGGCCTGCGTGCTGGTACTGCTACGGCGCAACGCCAAGGCGCCACAGCCTTCGAAGGCCGCGCGTGCCTCTTCGAGCGCGCCGACGGAGCAGCCAAGTACGGTGGCGGCGCTCGTTGCGTCGAGCGCGCCGGCGGCGACCTGCCGCATCACGCACACCAGCACGCCGGGTTCGGTGGGCAGCGAGAGCAGCGCGATGCGGTTGGCGAACAGCGCGAGGCGGCCTGCTCGGTGGAAGATGGAAAAGTCCCTCAACTTGAGGCCGCTCTGAGACGTATCTGAGACGGGCATCCCGGCGGCCCTCGAGGCGCCTCCGGGGCCAGGGTGGCGCTCCGGGGCGAAAGAGCTCGCCCTAGGCCGTCAGGGAGGCTGGGAGGCTGGGCTCTAGAGGCGCTGTCGCCACCGTGCAAGCTACGCTCAAGACGAGAACCCGGTTCTCAACCAGCCGAGAGAGGCCCTGGCGCGAGACGCCGAGTGTGCCCGTCACACGCACGCTCGAGCCCGGCCGCAGCGCCAGCTGTCCGGGGCTGTCCAGGCAGAGCACATCGCCCTCCACCGCGGTCTGAAGCCGCTCGCCGCCGGCGGTCAGGTCTGCAAATGCGAGGCCAGCAGACCGCCGCCGCAGCGTGGCCACCCTCGCACGCACGCTCACGCGCGCGCCGTGCAGAGCGCCAGCGTCCACGCGCAGCCGTGCGAGCTGTGCGCCGTCGGAGAGCAGCAGCTGCGCGCGCACCGCGCCGCCCGGCAGCACGTCGAGCGCGAGCGTCCGCGGCCGCCGCGGGTCCGTGAGCGGCGTCGCCACCACCGCCGCTCCGGCCGCCTCGGCCGCCGGCGCGAGCGCGGCGCCGGCCATCGCTGTGCCGTGCTGCTGCTGCGGCGGCGACGGCACGGCCTCGGCTGCGCCGCCGTAACCGCTGGCGCTGGTGGTGGCGTTGGCGTCGGCGTCGGCGTCGGCGCCGTCGGCGGCAGCGGCAGCATCGGCGTCGGCGGCGTCGGCGGCGGCGGCCGCCGCACGTGCGCCGTCGAGTAGCACGAGGTTGAGCAGCATGGCGCGGCCCTTCTTCGCCGACTTAGCGCTCACCGCCGCGGCCTGCGTGCCGAGCAGCAGCGCCTGTATCGCGGGCACGACGCGCGCCGCGACGATGCGCGCCGTGTTGGCATCCGAGGACGAGAGGTTCTCGAGTGCGGCGGCGGCGCGGTACGCCGCCTCGCGCTGCGGCGAGCCGGTAGGCGGCGGCGCGGGCGGCTCGCCTGGTATACGGTCGGGGTTGGGGTGGGATGACCGTCAGGCTCGCTGGTCGGGTTGTGACCCCAGCCCGATCCAATCCCTATCTCGCTTGGGTCCCCTTAGCGGCGCTCGCCCGTGGCGACGACACGCAGCAGCAGCTCCATCCCGCCTCCCGCGCAGAGCGCCGCCTGGTTGGCGTCGTGCTGGTACGTGAGGTTGCGCAGCGCCGCCGCCGCCGCGCCGACGGCGGTGACGCCGCCTTCGGTGCCCAGATCGCCACCGAGCATCTGCAGGAGCCTAGGGACCACACCCGCCTCGGCCGCCGCGTCCCGGTTGGCTGCGTTGGCACAGCACAGGTGACCGAGCGCCTCGGCCGCCGCCACTACCACACCATCGTCGGCGTCGTGCATCAGCAGCTCGGCCATCGCCGCCACCACACCCGCCGCTCGCATTGGGTCAGCGTGCGACGCCACGCGCGCCATCTGGCCGAGCGCACGGGCGAGCTCGACGCGATCGTCCGGTGCGCCTGTGGAGAGCATGCGATCGACCGCCTTTCCCCAGTCGAGACTCATTGCACCTGTGCCGACGTTGAGAGTGCCGTCGCCATACACGAGTTGAGCGGCGCTGCGTCCGCTCTTGAACCGCCTTGCCGCAAGCAACACGTCCGAGCTATCGAACGGGCCGTCGTCGCGGTCGTTATCGTCGTCGTCGTCGTCATCGAGCGCGAACCCCAGGTCTTCCAAGAGGTCCATTTTCTTTCGTGGCCAGCGCCAGCGCGCCCTCTTGGTGCTGGGTCTCGGCGCCGTCTTGGTGCTTGGTCTGCGTGGCCGAAAGAAAATGGACCTCTTGCAAG
>Ga0209302_10001073_pt1 | contig 15804 bp, 13 predicted proteins | sample ArcOceMetagenome_2_FD_187445 | JGI IMG/M metagenome (GOLD analysis project Ga0209302, IMG submission 187445) | Marine eukaryotic phytoplankton communities from Arctic Ocean - Arctic Ocean ARC135M Metagenome (SPAdes) (version 2) | ecosystem: Environmental > Aquatic > Marine > Oceanic | place... | reverse complement strand
GCGGGGGCGACGGGGGTGGAGGCGAGGGTGGGAGGGAGGGCGGGACACGGGGTGGAGAAGCGGGAGGCATCCTCGGCGGTGACGAGGGCAGTGGAGGCGAGGGTGGCGGCGGCGAAGGTGGAGGCGGCAGGGGTGCCTTGCCTGGCGGGAGAGGAGGCGGTGAAGGTGGCGGTGGCGAGGGGGGCGGCGACGGGGGTGGCGGAAATGGCGGTGGCGAGGGTGGCGGTGGCGAGGGCGGTGGCGGCGAGGGAGGCGAGGGTGGCGAGGGAGGTGGCGGAGAGGGTGGTGGCGGCCGGGGCGCGTTGCCTGGTGGGAAGGGTGGCGGTGAAGGTGGCGGAGGCGAGGGTGGTGGCGATGGTGGTGGTGAGGGTGGTGGCGGTGAGGGTGGTGGAGACGGCGGCGGCGAGGGAGGTGGGGGCGAGGGTGGCGGCGACGGGAGTGGTGGCGACGGCGGCGGCGACAGCGGTGGAGGCGAGGAAGGCGGCGGAGAGGGTGGCGGTGGCAAAGGAGCGCTGCCTGGTGGGAAGGGTGGCGGTGAGGGTGGCGGTGGCGAGGGCGGTGGTGAGGGCGGTGGTGAGGGCAGAGGTGGAGAGGGCGGCGGCGAAGGCGGTGGTGGCGATGGTGGTGGTGGCGATGGCGGTGGTGATGGAGCTGGCGGCGACGGCGGCGGTGACGGAGGTGGCGGCGGGGGTGGCGAACCGTCGTCGGCATACAGAAGCCGGCTGTGAGCTCTCGGCGGCTCAGGCTGCGGCGGTAGCGCCTCAATGGACATCGAGCCTGAGCCTGAGCCTGGGCCAGACTCGCCTGGGCCAGACTCTCCTAGTCCCGAGCCCTCGTCAGCATACATAACCCGGCTATGAGCTCTCCTGTGTGGCCAATTGAGCGGCTGACCGGCAGAAGCCTCGGTGGCCGGTCGCCGGCTCCAGGATTTCGGTTCAGGCTCCTTCTGTTGAGGAGGGCTTGGTGGCCGAGGCTGGTGTTGTGGGATAGCAGGGCGGCTGTCCGAAACGAGCAGCGCCGTAAACGAGAGCGTCGCGAGTAGCAGCACTACCCACGGTTCGCACCGTCGCGCCATAGGAACGCTGCCAAAGGCGCCAGCGAGTTTGGCAGGAGGCATCGGGGAGGTAAAGCTGCCAGACTGTCCCTCCGGAATGACAGCTAAGATGATAGACTTAAGATCATCATACAGATAAGATACCATCTTATCTTATCTTATCGGAATTACACTCATGTCAAGGAAGTTTACAACAATCGATGTAGCCTGACCACTCGAAACGCGGTGTCGCTGTCGCTCTCTCCAGCGCCCCAAGCCGCCTGCCTCAGCTACTTGCTGCCTTGCAAGCTCGATCCCCCTGCCTCGGTTATTCGCGGCCTCGCAACCTGGCTACGCCGCGGAGCAACCGAGTTAGCACGGAGCCGCGATGGCCTCGTTGCGGGGGTTTCCCGACCGGAGTCTCCTATTTTGGGATCGCGCTGTATCCGGCGTTCGAGAGCATTGACAACGAGCTGCGTGTCCTCCTGTCGCTTCTTTGATGCGTCTAGAAGCTCCTGCTCGATGTCCGGCCACAGCTGCAGCACGTGGGCGAAGCCGTCCTTGGAGAGCACCATGGTCTCGCACGACGTTCGCGCGCAACAGGCTGCGCCACGCTTGCCCTTGCCCTGAAAGAGCGCACCCTCGCCAACGAAGTCGCCGACCTGCAAGGTCTTGATGACGAACATGAGCTTCTCGTCGACGATAATGTCAACCTGCCCTTTGAGAATGAAGAACATCTCGTTGCCGATGGTCCCCTTGCGCATCAGCCACTCACCCTGCGGAAAGGCATGGAACGAGAGCACCTGGACGATTGACGAAATGAATTGGTCGCCCTTTAGAGCGAAGACTGGCACATTCTTGACGGCGTCGCGGCAAAGGTGCGACATAACGTCTATGCTGAGTGCAGTATTGAGATCGCTTACAACCTCCTGAATGTCGACGCCCTTAGTCCTGGCCCATGCGGTCTCAAAGAAGTTGAAGGCCCGCGTCTGCATCTCGGTGGGCAGCTTCTGATTTGCTAAGTAATTGAAGACGGAGGTGCGCTTCTTGTTGAACCGCGTCTCGCCCGCATCGGAATTCGATATGAGCACGCCCGCCGTTCCAATGGTGTACGCAAAGACAAAGATGCCAAGGGACCACACGCCACACGTGAGCAAGTACTCTGCCACCGTCAAGGGTTTCACGTCACGGCCAAGCCCAGTCAGGTTGCTGACCGCAAAGTAGATGGCGCGCACGTACAGCGCGAATGCGGACTCGATGACGACGCCATGTGGGTACTGCGTGCTGCCCTCGAGTGCGTAAGAGATTGAGTCGAGTGGGGTGCCGAAAGCCGCGACAATCGTTGACAGGCACGCGATGTAGTGTGAGATGGCGAGGAAGGAGAAAAACAGCCGGAAGATGCGTAGGCTGGTGTGCTGGGGCGAGGACTTGGTAGAGCGTTGGAACGTCTGCAGCATGTCAAGCTGCAGCGAGAAGAACTTGTCAAAGTTCACGAGCCGATTGAGCCGCAGGATCGGGCACCAGTCGAAGGCTGCCAGCATGATAATGTCCAACGCAACGACCGCGCTCAGGGCACGCGGCAACCCCGTCTTGAAAAATTGACGCCGAATTACGCGAGCGTCCTTCTCCAGACCCCCTTGAGCATCGACAAATACCAAGCGCTGGCTGAGAAGGACGTCGGCCACAAAGATCAGGTCCGCAAATATGTCGACACACAGCACTGGCGCGTATATGGAGAAGGGGATAAGCGCAGCAGCCCCATGCATCAACTTGTAGTAGCCCCATATGAACGATATCGAGTATGGGACTGCAAAAATGTTCCAGGTGGTGGCCAAGAGCATGAGTAGAAGCCACAGCTGACGCGTCAGCCCATAGGGAAGAACGACATAGCAGTAGTCCTCTTGTGAGCGCGCGCGCGCCAAGCCGATCGCCCGCGCCAGCCACGGCGTGAGTGAGCGCAAGGCCCCCTGGGATTGGATGCTCTTTTGTGAGTCTTTTGTGAAGCTCGCGTCGGTCTTGTCCATCACCACTCCAACCTTGTAGGAGTCTGCAGCTTGTCTCGTCATGAAAGTCGCGGAGAATGGCGCCTTTATCAGCTGCTCATTATCCTTGCCATCACCCGCAGAATTCGTCAGCGTCACCAACGGAAGTGCATTACTTCCTGCGGGCGCCACCTTGATAGGGCTTAAAGGCAGCGTAGACGCGCCTTCGGACGCTTTTGATCGGGCTAATCGAATCGCCGTGATCGCGCCTGAGCTCATCCCTTTCTCTGTGATTGCTTTGAACGACTTCTTCGATGGGGAAACCTCTGCTCGGGCTAATCGAATGGCTGTGATCGCGCCTGAGCTCATCCCTTGCTCTGTGATTGCTTTGAACGACTTCTTGGATGGGGAAGCCGTGAGGTTAGAACTTGGGGCCGCGCGTAAATGCCTGGGACGGGTGGAACTGGGACTTCTGGATACATAGAGCTTGCGGTCCTGCAGCTTGCGGAGTTGCTGCACCCATTTCTGTCCGTACTTGCTCATCAGCATGGCTTCTTTCCCCTTGAGGCGATCCTCCTCGAGCCGCTTCGCAACAAGCTCATGCATCTTCTTTTCGGTCTCGGGATAGTATGTGAGCACCTCGACCAGTGCACGGCGCGCTAGCGTGAAAAGATCACAGAATGTTCTGGCCTGGATGGTAGATGCGCATGGCTTCGCGGACAGCAACGCCTCGCCAAAGTAGTCGCCTTGCCGCAGCTTGCCCACAATAACCGGCGGGCTTCCAAAGAATATGTCGAATTCGCCCCTCTGCACAAAGTACATTTCCATCTGAACCTGCCCTGCGCAGATTAAGGTCTCCCCCGCTGATGCAATCTGTGGCTTGAGGCGGTCTACGAGCGAGCGTACAAAACCCTCAGCTTCGCCGTGAAAGAACGGCACGCGTTCAATCATGGAGCGTGTGAGCTCCAGCATAATATCGGTGCGCAGCCCCGCAGGCAGCGTCTGCAACATCTGAAAGTCATCAAAGCCTTGATGATTCTTGTACTGGTAGGAAATATAGTTCGTCACGCGGTCCTCGAGCTCGTGCGGAAGCTGATTCTGCCGCATCATACGAGTCATCAGAAGCAGTTTGGTCTGAAGGACGCCTTCATTCTCGTTCAGCTCATCGACCATCGTGGAGACATTGCCAATAATTGTCGCGAACAGAAACATACCAGCCATCATCACGGCGAGCGTGAACAGCGACTCGATCAAAGTGACGGGAACAGTTCTGCCAGGTGAGTTACCACGTGACTCAGCACACGCTGTCGGAAAGAATTGGGTGTAGAGGGTGGGTGGGGTGAGGTGGGGAGGCGCACCCGTCACCGAGGCCCGTCATGAGTCCAAGTGACCAGTAGACGGAGTCAAAGTACTGCATCGCTGAGGTCTCGTTGAGAACCTCGATTGGCGGCGACCATGACGTGTGACTGAAACCATTGAACAGTGAGCCAAACATGAAGTACACGCACGCGATGGTGTGCGAAAGTAGCAATGTCAGGAACACGTGCCACAGGAGTCGCTGGAAGTGGACACGTACGCGGTAAGCGTCGAGGAGGTGCTTGAGTATGCCTCGCAGCTCCAGCACACGCACAAGCTTATTCAGGCGGCACACCGGAATCCACTGCCCTAGAACCAGCTGAACAACGTCGAGTGGGCACAGCGCGATGACGTGTACCCAAAAGGAGCGGGAGCAAACGTAAGCACGACTAATTCGCTTGCGGTCCAGCACCTTATTATTGGACGAGTCGACAAAGCCGAGCGCAAAATGCAGCAGTAAGTGCATGCAGAGCAGGAGGTCGCAGACCCAGTCAATCGCACATGCCGGCGACCACGCCATCCGGGGAATGGGCATGAAGGGAGCACCGGAACGGAATGCGATCCGCCACATGACCATGGTGAAGTTGTAGAATACGCAAAGCAGCTGTACCACGTCCCACAACTTGAGCCACTTGGCGTCGGGGTCAATAGTCAGACGCGACGCGCTTGCGCGTTGGGCCTTGAGGCTGCTAAAGAAGGTCTGCAGCAGCACCTCGTCTCCGAGGGAAGCCCGACGAGCATTGGAAGCCCGACGTTCCATACTCGAGCGGACTGAGTCACGGAGGTCACTAGCAGAACCCCGGCGACTTGAGGCCCCGGAGCCCCGGCGCTCCATGCTCGAGCGGGTTGAGTCAGCAGAACCCCGACGACTTGCAGCACCGGAACCCCGACGTTCCATACTCAAGCGGGTTGAGTCAGCAGAGCCCCGGCGACTCGGGGCGGCTGAGTTGCGTCTGGAAGGAGCGTCTGTGCTCATGCTGCTCCCGGGCTGGCATATTGCTCCCGGGTTGGCCTCCTGGGCTGGACCTGCTGATAAGGGGCCGATTGAAGCACGCCTCGGCGCCGGGCCATTGAGCTGCAGGGCTTGCAGGCGCTCGTCCAGCTCCTGCCCCGCCACGCTATCGCTCGCGCGCTCGCTGTAGCTGGATAAGCCCCTCGCCGGTGCGGAGCGACTTCCCTCTCCCTGCCCACCGCTGCCATCACTCGCCGTGTCGGCGCGACCACTACCGGGAGGCATCCATGCATGCTGCTGTGCGGCGATCTGGCTCGTGCCACGCGTGGGGCTGGAACAGGAGGCCATGGTCTCAGCTCCTGGGTCGGATTGCCCCCCAGCCGCGTCGGCGTCGGATGCATCCATTCTGCTAGTGCTCGTGAAGGTCGCCAGGCGCTCGTCAGCGCCATCAAATGCAAAGGTAACAGTGCTCCCGCCGCAATGGGCGCCGTTTTGGAGTTCAGGTTGTGCCAAAGTGCCAAGGTGAGCGGCACTTGTTGGCGCGCTTGTGCTGGGCGGAGTCGCCGCGGTGTCGGCCTCAGGGTGTACCACACGCTGGCGGCCCATGCCAACGCCAACGCTGCCACCGCGGAGCTGCCGCCGGCCGGCCAATCGCTGCGAGCAAACATCGGCGGCCGCGCGATACGATCGTAACGAAGATATCCACTGTAGGAATATCCAGCGTTTTTGTGAAGGCTGCTAGCCGATAGCTCGAATGTTGCGACGATTACACGAGCTCCACAATGCCGACGTTGCAAGTTTCGGAATCCACAGCAGAAAACGCGTCGGATTCCGAGTCGGAGCTCGCCTAAGCGCGAGTCTCGACCCCGGACATACGTGCCGCAAAGTGGGTAGTCACATTTTCTGCTTCCGTTTGCTTGATCGTGTCCGTTGTTTTCCGTCTATAATTGAACACCCTATTCTGCAAGTTTGGACGAAACGACGGAGGGGGGAGTGCACTTGGGCATGCTCCAGTCGCCACGATGCCACTGGGGACGAAAGATGGCAGCCCCTCCATCACCGCCCAGCTCGATCTCCCAGAGCTCTGGCGGCAAGGCCAGGAAGCCTTCGTTGCCACCGCCGCCGCTCAGCAGCTCGACCTCCCGAAGCTCACTTGCTGGCGGCAAGGCCAGGCCTTCGCTGCCACCGCCACCGCGTAGCAGCCCGAAATCCATCCGTTCCCGAAGCTCACTCGCTGGTGGCGGCAAGGCCAGGAAGCCTCGTAGGCCCAGGAGTGCCCCGAGCCGCCCGCTACCAGACTCGAGCGACACCCTGGCGTCGATTTGGGTTAGCAGCTCGACCCCGCAAAGCTCACTTGCTGGAGGCAAGGCCACGAAACCTTCGTTGCCACGGCCAATGCGCAGCAGCTCGAGCTCACTCGCTGGTGGCGGCAAGGCCAGAACGCCTCGTAGGCCCAGGAGTGCCCCGAGCCGCCCGCTACCAGACTCGAGCGACACCCTGGCCTCGACGCGCGCTGGGTCCGTGAGGGCGAAGCGCTCCCCTTTGCAGCCTGCCGTGCCGCCGCCGCCGCCGCCGCCGCCACGCCGCTCAGCGTCGCCGCCGCCGCCAGGGAACGCCGTGTTGACGGGCACAGCCGGCGAGTCCGCGGGCTCCACAGCAGAGAGTTGTCAAGCCCTACCCTGCTCTGTCGAGACCGCGGGCGAAGAGGACGAGCGCGCAGAGGCCGCGCCTGCCACGAGTGACTCGAGCGAGCCGGCGCGCCTCGTGTCCAACAGCAGCAGCCTGGGCCTGGAGAAAGAGAGCACTGTCGCCGGAGGTGGTGACGGCGAGGGCGGCGGTGGCGAGGGCGGGGGTGGCGAGGGCGGCGAGGGCGGCGGTGGCAAAGCTAGTGGGCTGCCATCGACGGCTCCTGCTGCCTCGGCGGCGCTTGGCGCGCTGTGGGGGCCGGGCGGGGTGCGGTGGGCAGGCGGCAGGCTGGGCGGCGTCTTGGCGGACCTCTCGCTGCGCCGCATCCTGCAGAGTCTCGCGCAGCAGGAAAGGCTTGGGCTAGGGGTTGGGTTAGGGGTAGGGTAGGGGGAAGGGGTAGAGGTAGGGGTAGGGGTAGGGGTAGGGGTAGGGATGCATCCAGCAGAGTCTCGCGCAGCACGAGAGGCCGCGCCGCGCATCGCACCGTGCGTGACACCGTGCGTGACACCGTGCGTGACACCGTGCGTGACACCGTGCGTGACACCGTGCGTGACACCGTGCATACCATTATGCATTGAATAGCGCCGAGAGCCACCCTCGCACCGCACGAGCTCTACCCTACTCCTGACCCTGACCCTGACCCTAACCCTGACCCTGACCCTAACCCTGACCCTAACCCTAACCCTAACTTTAACCCTGACCCTAACCCTAACCCTAACCCTAACCCTAACCCTAACCCTAACCCTAACCCTAACCCTAACCAGGAGCTCGCAGCCGCCGAGGTGCTCGAGCTCCTCGCCGTCGTGCCGCTCGCCGCGCATCAGGAGGCGGCCCCACTCGCTCTTGCCGCCGACGCACTCAACGAGATGGCCCAGCGCTGCCTCCGTGAGCGGCCAGCACGGCTAACCCTAACCCTAAGCTTAAGCCTAAGCCTAACGCTAACCCGAACCCCAACTCCAACCCTAACCCTATGTCTAATCCTAACCCTAACTCCAGCCCTACCCCTAGCCCTACCCTGACCCCTAACCAGGTGAGCAGCCGCACGGGGCGCCTCTCGACAGCAGGAGACGTCATCGCGGCCACGGCACCGTGGAGGCAGCGGAAGGCTCCCTGGACGGCAGGAGCCTCTCCTGGGCTCCTCTCCAGGCGATACACGACTGCGTTCCCGGCCTCAGCAGGCGCCGCATACTGCACCGCATAGTGCACCGCATGTGCACCGCATGTGCACCGTACAACCCACCGTACAGCCCACTGTACAGCGTTCCGCACAGCATTCCGCACAGCCCACCCACCCGCCGCCTGCAGGCTGCCGACTAGGCCCTAACCCTAACCCTAACCCTAACCCTTACCCCTGCAGGTTGCCGACCAGGCTGATGCGCGCGCTGCTGCGACTGCTCGAGCCAGCAACGCAGCTGACTCTGCTCGTGGCGGTGACCCTGACCCTATATAGCCCTGACCCTGACCCTGACCCTAACCCTAACCCTACTGACCCTGACCCTAATCCTAACCCTAACCCTGACCCTAACCCAACCCTAACACCAGCCCTAACCCCAGCCCTAACCCCAACCCTAACCCTAACCCTTTCCCCAACCCCAACCCCGACCTCAACCCCAACCCCAACCCCAACCCTAGCCCTAGCCCTAACCCTAACCCTAACCCTAATCTTAACCCTAACCCTAACCAGGCACCGCGCCTTGCCTCGCGGCTGCATTCCACCGCCCTTTGCCTCCCGCGAGGCCGGCGTCCGCTGGTTACACCCCTCGCCCTCCGCGTGTCCGAATCGCTAGACAGTGACGCCGTGAGCGGAAGCGAGGGCGAGGGCGAGGGCGAGGGCGAGGGCGAGGGCGAGGGCGAGGGCGAGGGCGAGTCGTCGTTGGGTGGGCTGCTGTGGAGCTGCTGGCGCGAGGCGAGTCGCGAGTGGCTACTGCGGCGGTTTGCGCTGCAGCGCGCCTTCGATGAGGACGAGGAGCACTTCTCCCTCGGGCTATACCAGGCGCCACAACCCACGCAGCTTACTACATGCCCCCATAGGACCTCTTCGTCACCGATGGGGGTAGTGGGACACCCCTTGGCTTGCTACACCCCCTTCGAAGCTCTTCGTCACTCGTAGCAGGACTAACATCGATCCTAAGCCTGACCCGAACCCGAACCCGAACCCGAACCCGAGCCCTAACCAGGACTACGAGGAGCACATCGATCCGATCCGCGCCGTCCTCCCGCTGTCGGAGCCGCCGTCCGGCTCGCTGCCCCGGCCGTTGCTCGTCGCATGGCGCTCGTCCATCCCCGCCCTACTAGCCTCACTGCTCTCCGCCACGCATGACTGCATCGCCCCCGCCGCCGCCGCCCCTGCCGCCGCCGCCGCGTCCGCCGCCGCCCCGCGCGCGCCGCCGCCCCAGAGCGCCCACCCAACGGCGACGTCGGTGGAGGCCGCGGCGGCGGCCGAAGCGCCGCCCTCGTCACCGCCGCAGCCCGCGGCAACTCGGGCGCTGCCGACGCCGTTGTACACGGTGCAATGCTTTGCGCACGCCGTGCCCCCTGCGGTAGCCTCGAGAGCAGAGGAGACCGAGGGCAAACCGGCGGAGGGCGAGGGGCGCAAGGGCGCGGGGCGCAAGGGCGCGGGGGGCGACGGCGGCGACGGCGGCGACGGCGGCGACGGCGGCGCGGCCTTGCTGTGGCTGCCCCCTCTGCAGCTGGCGGAGGTGTGGGGCGGCGCCGCGGCGCTCTACGACGGGGCAGACCTCAGCGAGGCGGCCCGTCTCAGTAGCGAGTGGGGGGCGGCTCCATGTCCGCCATGTCCGGGGGGGGGGGCGTCTCCGCGGGTGGCGCCGACGCAGGCGAGGCAAGCTGCTGCCGAGGCGGAAGGGCAGGCGGCAGACGACGATGTGCTTGGAGAGAGCATGGGGCAAGTCGGCACGGGCGCCGCGGCTGTGGCTGCGGCCGCGGCCGAAGCTGCGGTCGCGGCTGCGGCTGCAGCTGCGGAGGGCGAGGAGCCAGAGCGTTGGTGCCCGCTTGGCGGCGGCGCGGTGGTGCTGCGGCTGTTGCTGCTGCGCGGCGCGCCTGCGCAGCTGCGCCGCATCGCGTCCCTTGATCTGACGGGCGTGCGCCTCCGGAGTGAGGGAGCGCTGCTGGGGCTTCTCCCTGTAAGGATGCCCAGGCTAAGGGCCCTCTGGCTGCGCGGCACCACAGTGGATACGGCGCTGCTCGCGGCGCTGGGCGCCGGGCTGCCGCGCCTCTCCCTTCTCTCGCTCGGTGGCTGCCGCGGCGTGAGCGACGCCAGCCTCCTCGCGCTGCTAGGCGCCCTCCCCGCCGCCTAGCCCTAACCCTAACCCTAACCCTAACCCTAACCCTAACCCTAACCCTAACCCTAACCCTAACCCTAACCCTAACCCTAACCCTAACCCTAGCCCTAACCCTAACCCTAACCCTAGCCCTAACCTTAACCCTAACCCCCTAGGCGCCCTCCCTGCTGCGACCGCCTTCAAGACGCGTCACGTCTCGCCCGCCTCGCCCTCCGCCATCGTTGGCCGCGCCCACAGCTCGTCAGGGTCAGGGCTGCAGATGGAGACGTTCCACGGCCCCGCCCTCACGCACCTCGACCTGCGCGCGTGCCACGAGATCACCGACGCCTCCCTCGACGCCATCGTCCGCCTAACCCTAACCCTAACCCTAACCCTAACCCTAACCCTAACCCTAACCCTAACCCTAACCCTAACCCTAACCCTAACCCTAACCCTAACCCTAACCCTAACCCTAACCCTAACCCTAACCCTAGCCCTAGCCCTAACCCTAACCCTAACCCTAACCCTAACCCTGACCCTGACCCTAACCCTAACCCTAACCCTAGCCCTAACCCTAACCCTTACCCTTACCCTTACCCTAACCCTAACCCTAACCCTAACCCTAACCCTAACCCTAACCAGGCCGCCCACCTGTCGGGGCTGGCTGAGCTGTGTGTACATGGCTGCCGCCGGCTCACCGACACGGTTAGGGTTAGGGTTAGGGTTAGGCCTAACCCTAAGCCTAACCCTAACCCTAACCCTAACCCTAACCCTAACCCTTGCTAACCCGAACCCGAACCCTAAGTCGAACCCGAACCCGAACCCGAACCCGAAGACGAACCCGAACCCGAAGACGATCCCGAACCCGAACCCGAACCAGGGGCTCGCCGCGCTCTCGACCTCCTGCCCTCGGCTCAGATGGCTCAACCTCTCTGGCGCCTACAAGGTGACCTCGGCAGGCTCGCTCTGCCTGCTCTCTTCGCACCCGTCGCTCCTCGTGTACAACGACCCCTTTGCATTCGGCTCGGAGAAGCATGGGGGCGTGGTTGCACCAGCGCTGTCGGCGGCGGCGGCGGCGGCGGCGTCTCCGGCTAACAATTGATGTGTAGTTGTCAAAATGTCATGTCATCACTTGAGATTAAAGGGGGTGCCCAGGTGGTACGACAAGTTTGGTCAGTACGCTATCTCAAGGTCTAGACCTCACTCGACTGCACCTCAGATCTTGTATTGGAGTCAAACTGAGAGCAGCAAGTGGTCCTGCGATTTGTATACCACGCAACCTGGGCACCCCCCGTAAGAAAATCCAATACCGTAAGCAATAACCAATATGATATGCAGCTGATGATATGTGGCAAGTGCGCATACCGGCTGGTAAGCGAAACCCAAATTTTGTTTTTGAGTTAAAGCCACCATGTGAGCTATGACCACCACACGACCCCGACAGTGCCCGGGGATCTGGCGATCCCCGCCGCGGGACCTGGTCTCGCAACCAAGCTACCATAGTATGCGCTGGGAATGCGCTACAGGAACAATGCGCCATGTATGCGCGCGAGCAGAGAGTTGCGACGCTTCACAGTGGCCGTGGCGGCCGCGTTGGTCGCGGTCATCTTGCTGTCGCAGCCCGGCGAGGAGCCAGTTGCAGTGTGACCACCAGCTACTAGCCCACTGGTGCGTCTCGTCCTCTGAGCCGTCGCCCTGCTGTTGCCAGGCGGAGCCCGCCAACCCGGCGGAGGACGACTTTGAGTATTGGAACCAGTTGCGCCGAGCGCGCGGGTGGGGTGAGGTCGCGGCGATTGTGCTAAAGCAGCGCCAACCATGAGCGCCGACACCGCGTGCACGCTGCGCGCGCCGCCGCGCTTCCTCGCACCCGGCCTCGAATACAACGGCGTGCTGCAGACGCCTCCGCAACCGCGCTCACCACTTCTCGAACTCGGCGCTGCAAGGCAAACAGACTGGGACGCTGCTGCGGCAGGCTCTGCTACGGCGAGGAGGCGCAGCGTCAGGTGTCAACTGGCATCAACCCCTTTGGAGCTCGTGGTGCTAGGCAGCTCGCCGACCTCTGGGTGCGGGGCATCCGATAAGGTCTGGAATGGCACTGGCTTTGGCCGGCAGCGGAGACAATCAAAGTGCACCATCACCGGCTCATGGGCTGAGACGATGCACACTCTCGTGTCATCCCGCGTTAAGGTGGCCAGTACACACGTGTGGGCCAAGAATGCCGTCGGGCCGCTCTTCTACTCGCGATGCCTAAGCCGCCGCGTCCCACCTAACAGCACCGTCGTGATCTTTGAGCTGACTGCGCCAAACCTCTGGGGTGTCTCGTCATCCGATCTCGTGGCCCTGGTCAACGCAGTTCGCAGGCAAGCGCCGGCTTTGGTGGCGTTTCTGATGTGGCCAATGCAAGGGCGAGTCACTCGAGAGCTCGACGCGGTCGTCAATGCTGCGGCAATGGAAGGTCAATTCGATGTGCTCCGAGCGCTGCCGCTGCTCCAGGCATCTGGCTGGCCGATATCCTCATTCTACGCAATGAGCGGCGCGGATACAGTTCATCCAAACCAGCTGGGGCACGCAGTGATTGCTTCCTTGGCCGCCAGGTGGTTGCTTGGTTGTGCGTGCTCCTCATCCACAATCACAACCACACCGCCCAAGAGCACAAGACTGGGTCGAAGGTCTTCGAAGGCCCCTTCGAAGGCCCCTTCGAAGGCCCCTTCGAAGGCACGCCCAGTTTGGGAACAGTGCTATGAATCGGCCAGGGAACTGCCAATACTGGGCCCCTTGTCCCCCTCCTCCTCCGCCGCACCCTCGACTTTCTCCGCTTCCTCAACTGCTTCCTCCTCCTCTGCCGTGTCCACTGGGTGGGCGCTGCAGAACCACGGCTCGGCTGCCAAGGGGATTGATAAGTGGGGCATCGGCTCTGCTACCGTCGGAAGCACCCTTCGCCTGGGACCGCTGCCTGGGCCTTCACGGCTGAGCTCTGCGTGCTCACGGCTAAGCGTCTGCCTGGGCTACTCGCTGAGCGCGTATGCGTCACCGCCAAATGGCCGGTTCAGAATCGAATGCTCGGGTTGCGACTGTGCGCCCAAGGTTGACAAGTATCGGACGAGACTGAACCCGTTTCCGCTGGTGGACACCGCGGCGGCTCGCTCGTGCAACCGGCATTGGCACACGGCCAACGTGTCGGTTACGGACGACACGTGCTTCCAGATGATTTGGCATGCGCATCAGCCCTGCTACATCGATGTGGTAAACCTTGGGGCGCCGCAGAAGAAGGCGAAGAGCGCCGACGGTCGCAGCCAAGTGCGGGTCGACGCGCTGTCCTTCGAGAAGGAACCGACAGAAATTGGCGTTCTGTCCCACATGTACAAGCGACCGGCGGATTACCAGGTGAATGAGCAGATCCGGCCCTGCCGCTCCTTGCCGACCTCGTCGGAGGAGATGCGACCGGTACGTGCCTTCCCAGCGCTTGCGCTCACCTGCATGACGCCCAGTACCATCAGGCACCAATGCCTCCACGCCAATAAAAGCTTCCGAGGGTATGCGAGGTCGCACGTCAACAGCTTCTGCGCCCAGTGCGTGTTCGGCACCAAAGCGGAGCGGGAAGCGTGCCGACTTGGCATAGCAGAAGCTGCACACCACAGCCAGAGAGTAACGCTCGCAATTGATGCACAGGGCTCTAGTCCGGGGCTTCTCTTGCGTCGGCGCAAGGCAGCAATTGGTACGCCCGCCGCGCCCGCGCCGATCGAGACGGCCGAGCAGAAGGCCGCGCGCGTTGCCGAGGCCAAGCGTGTGACTGAGGCGGCCAAGGTGGAGCGGCAGCAGCTCGCCACCGAGATCAAGGAAGCCAGGGAGAAGGAGAAGAATGCGAGGCCAACGATTGTGTCCTCTGTCCTGACGACTCTAAGTAGGATGATCGCAAAGGGTATGCGTTTCTTGTATGAAACGTTTTTTGTTGGATGATTGCAAATCTAGGATGATCGTCAAGGAGAAAATAAGGGAGGGGGGGGGGAGGGGGGAGATTTACGCTTTATTTTCAACCGCGCGGGCGCGCGCGCCGCGCCGCTGCGCGCTGGCATGCAACATGTGCATGCGACATGGTCGTTCGTTGGTCCGAGTGGCGAGTCGGCCCACCACGGCCAAGCCCATGGTCATGGTCAAGGCCAAGGTCATGGTCATGGGCTTTTTTTGGGAAATAAAACTACTTTTTCCAATGCTGTACGTACTCCCACAGCGCGAGAGCCGAGACGCACCATGGCCACCTGTTTCTCCCACACACAACACAGAGCTTCTCAAGCATCAAGGCCCCCTGATGCCAGCTGCGACGGTTTTAGTTGGCGCACAAGCTCCTTGAGCTCGGCGCGCGCAGCGTCCACGTTCCAAGAGCCACCAAACGGGTCGGACAGGTCCTCGAGGAAGATGTTAATCAGCACGAAGCAAGCCGTGGTCACCGAGAAGAGAAGTGCCTCGAGCTTGGGTGCACCGAGGTCGACCAGCACAAAGCCAAGCAGCACGACAGCGGTGATGACTCGCTGTGTCACCGTCTGGATCGGAGGCAGCTCGGCGGCGATCGCCGAGATTCGTTGCGAACGCACCTGAGTGATCGTGCTCACGGCGCGCGACGCCAACCGCCGCACACCCGCCGAGCCCGAGGCCGTTCCGCGATCGAGCGTCTCGATGAGCCGCAGCAGCTCGAGCGACGAGCGGCTCTGCAACCGGACATCGGTGCTCAGCCCGGTTTGGAGAAGCTGCGTCGCCTGCGCGTGGAGGATCGCACGGAGGTCGGTCTGCTGGTCGGCAACCGGATCGTACCTGCAGGTGAATCGGGTCGAGGTAGATACAGCAACAGATATGCTGAGACGAGCGCAGGGCGGGTGCACACCGATCTGCGAGGAAGTCGGTGACTTCGGCCAGGAGACTGAGGGCGGAGATCTCCTGGTAGAGCGCGTCTTGGATGACGCCCTGCCTATTGAAGTAGTACTCGTAGATCTGACCCAGTAGGATCGAGTATATCAGCCCGAGCAACGTCACGAATGGCCCAAAGGCATCGCCCGAAGCACGGTTGAAGCCAAGTACTTGCACGAGCACGCTATCCAGTAATGAGGATCCAGAGAGGTAAAGGGTGAAAGTGAATGGTAGGCTGAGCAGCGACCAGCCGTAGCCGAGTCTCGTTTGTGGGTTCCACCTCAGTTTGGGTTCCACCTCGTTTGTTGATGTGGGTTCCGCCGCTCGTATGTGCGAAGAGCGCGGCAGAGCTCTTGCGAAGCTGCGGCCTCTGCATAGAGTCAGCGCCGATGCTGAAGAAGCGAAGAGAAGCAGAAGCGGCAGCCGCGCGGCGCGCATAGCGCAGGGGTACAGAATAACTGCGCGCGCAGCACAGAAGTTATACCCGGTAGAAGTCTACGCCCTAATCCTGCAGGGCGGCGGTGAAGCTATCTTGGTCGGTCTCCAGTGTCATGTGCATGCACATGCACATGCACATGCTGTGCATGTGCATGTGCATGTGCATGGTGCATGTGCATG
>Ga0209302_10001070_pt1 | contig 15833 bp, 10 predicted proteins | sample ArcOceMetagenome_2_FD_187445 | JGI IMG/M metagenome (GOLD analysis project Ga0209302, IMG submission 187445) | Marine eukaryotic phytoplankton communities from Arctic Ocean - Arctic Ocean ARC135M Metagenome (SPAdes) (version 2) | ecosystem: Environmental > Aquatic > Marine > Oceanic | place... | reverse complement strand
CACCTTCCCAGCGGCCTGTAGCCGTGGCGTCTCGCTTCCTTCTGCGCCTACGTCGCTGGCTGACACTAGCCATCCCGCTGAGGTCGCCCTCTTCCCGGCCGCGGGCTCTACTACCGCTGCCGTCCGTTACGAGGAACCCCAGCGACCTTTTCTGCGCGATCCAGCTGTACATTATTGTTCCTCTCGTCAAGAACGACTCTTGGAGCCATTCTAGGACGTGCCAGAATGACATACAATGGTCCAAACTCTGGATTGATCTTATATTGAGAGTTTGCACAACTGGCGCCTGGGACGACGATTCTTGTTCATGGTGTTGGTTAGGGTTAGGGTTAGGGTTAGGGTTAGGGTTAGGGTTAGGGTTAGGGTTAGGGTTAGGGTTAGGCTATGGGTTAGGGTTAGGGTTAGGGTTAGTACTAGCCCTAGCCCAGCCCTAGCCCTTGCCCTAACCCTTACCCTAAACCAAAGGCCCACCGGCGAATTATCTCGCCGCATTAGTCATCGCTTTCGCTAATATCTCCCGATTCGACACCGATCACAGTGCATTCTAAGGGGTGTGTACTACGTGGCTCGTCAGGAGGCTTTTTTAGAGCCACCAATGAGCTCCAGGGTCGGTCGTGAGCGCCGCCTAGACCCGATTGACCTTATTTTGAGACGTTGCACAACTCGCCGCGAGCATGCCGTACTTCTTCTGGCTCCACGTGCACGGCCTCAGGGGCACGAGGCGCGCTCAAATATTTTTCTATGTTCCTTATGAACCTCAGGCATCAATTGGAAAGACTCACGGACGCCACAGGCTCGCACCACGACCAGCAGCACGCACTTTTTCGCACTTTCTTAGTTTGACCTGGAAGGGTTTCTACTTCTACTTGTTTTGGCCTTCACGCGTTCTGTTGGCAAGGCAAGAGCGACGACGAAAGTCCTTACTACTAGCCTACACACCGCGGTTGAAAAGTTGAAATACATTCGGCGCTTGTCTCCCCCTCTTCGTGCTTCGAAGCACATGAAGAATTGAAGATAAGAAAGAGGTAACCTCAACATCTTATCTTTATCTTATCGAATTTGAAGAAGCACATAACCGGGCGGCAGAGCACATATTCTATAGGAATGCGTGTGCCGAACTCTGCAGCAGCCAGGATGCATTCTGCGGTGATTCTGCAGTGTGGGTGCTCCTGCGCGACGGTTGCCACCTAATACTGCTATAGCTAGCCACCGCACCCCACGCCCTTTCGCGCGGCGTACTTGGCAAGGATGAGGTCGCGTCGAGATTCAAAGTCGGCATTAAGCCTTGTGAAGGCCTCGGTCTCCTCCTGGGTGTTGAAATGGTATAGAGTTCAGAAGCCGCAGGCTGGGTGAGGGATCCGCGTAAGTCGGCCGCTGTAGCCTCCCATTTTGGGCACCCGACGTGGCGCGCGCAGCGGCTCGTCTCGATTGCACAATGCAGCCAGGAGCCTGAACAGTGTCAGCCCCGGGCGGCCAAAAGGGATGGTTTGGGCGGATGAGGCGGCCAAAAGGGATGGTGAGGCCACCAACGTGTTCGTCCACAACTCCACAAGACGGCACTTTCAGCATGCTGCCTCTCCGCGGCCAGCAGCCGCAGCTTCTCCGCCAGGGCGGTGGGGTCGGCCTTCACCTCCGCCACTGCCACTGCCTGCACCTCCGCCTGCGCCTGCGCCTGGGCCTGCGGGTCTGCTGCAGCCTCCTTCTCGTCCTTCTCCTCTGCCGCCGCCGCCTCGACTGCCGCCCTCTCTGCCGCCGCTGCCTCCGCCGCCACTGCAGCAGCAGCCACAGCAGCAGCAGCCACAGCAGCAGCAGCCTCCGCATCCGCGATGGCCTTGGCCTCCGCCTTGGCCTGCATGGCCTGTGCCCTGGCCTGTGCCCTGGCCCCGGCCTCCGCCTCTGCCTTCACTTCTGCCTCCGCCTTGGCCTTCTTGGCCTTGAGCGCCGTCTTCCAGGCGGGCTCCCCAGCCGCCGCCGTCGCCGCCGCCGCCGCGGCAGCAGCCGCCGCCGACTCGGCCGCCGCCGACTCGGTCGCCGCCGACTCGGCCTCCGCTTTCTCGGCCGCCTCCGCCTCCGCCTCCGCTGCTGCAACAGCTTCCGCCTTCTTCCCCGTCGCTACTGCCGTAGCCTCCACATTCGCGCTAGCCTCGGGCTCCGCGCTAGCCTTGGGCTCGGTGCTAGCCTTGGGCTGCCGAGGAGCATGCTCGAAGTACTCATCAGCCTGGAGCTCCAAGCGGGAGCTCCACATCTGCTTGTAGTGCTTAGCCGTGAAGCTGCCACTCCGCACGTTGTCACGCATCCTCTCGCAGGCATCGACCTCCGCGAGGCCTTGCTCCATCGCCTGAGTTAGGGTTAGGGTTAGGGGTTAGGGTTAGGGGTTGAGGTCGGGGTTGGGGTTAGGATTAGAGTTGAAGTTAGGGTTAGGGTTAGGGGGAGGCCCTGTTTCGTCACCTGCGCGAAGAGGCTCTCAAGCTCCTCATCGTCCAGGGGCGCTCGCCTCTCCTCCGCGTTGACTGTGGCCTCCGCCTCCGCCTCCGCCTCCGCCTCCGCCGCTCTTGCTGCTGTCTTCCAAGCAGGCTCCCGCTTGGCTGCGAGCATCTCTGCCTTGGCCGCCCGCCTCGCCTTGGCTATCATCGCCGCCTGTGACTCCACGACGAGGGACTGGCCTTGGGGGCCGGTCTGCGCCCCCCCGGCTGCCGACATTCGAGCCTGCTACTCCTGTGCACAGTACCACGCGAGCGGGCCGCCCCTGCAACAGCGAGAGGAAGTAAATACGGATCGATTCGCGAATTATCTTCGGACGCAGAATAAGACGACCACTCTCTACTCATGGAACCACAGACTTATTTAGGCGCCGAATGCCGCGTTCCCGAGCCAAATGAAGGCGCAGCGGCGGCAGCATGCCACTTTTCCGATTTAAATTGCCCGATGAAAGATATAATCCGATCAAGGCTTATCCGATGAAGGCGTCGTCGACGAGGTGCTTGAACTTAGCCCCGAGGTCCTCGCTGCTCTCCACCTCGTGCGGGCGTGAGGACACTGTCTACTGTGTCCTCTCACGCGCAAGTGATTCTGCCTCGCTCACGGCGTTCTTGACCCAGCGTGAGCGCGCTGCGCTCCCCAACGGCGGGAGCTTGCGCGCTTCCCAGAGCCTCGCAGCGCTGGCGTCTCCCATCGCGGCGTGGCACAGCGCCATGCCACTGATTGCGCCAAAGTGCCAGGGCCGCGCCGAGAGCACACGCTCACACAAGTTGATCGACTCAGGGTACCGCTCGCGCTCGTACATGAGTGTGGCCCGTCGGTTAATCGGCTCCGGCCACCCGCTGTACTCCAACGACAGCTCTGATAACTCGGCTTCTGCCGCGGAGTACATGTGCTTCCCTTCGCTGATGTAGCGATCCGCGGCTTGGAGCGCCTTGGCCGCGGCTGGCCCTCGCTCTGAGAACCACAGCCCCCACAGCTCGGCGACAGCGTCGTCAGTTGATTCGAGCGATGCTAGCATCTCCGCCTCAGACCTTTGCCCCGCAAGCCTTTCCAGCTCGATCCTCAGCCGGTCTGGGTCCTTGCCGTTCCAACCGTCATCGCACATGAGCACCGGCGGCGGTGCTCGTAGTTTTCGAGACCTATCATGGAGCGGCAGGGCATGATCCGCCACCGACGCACGCAGTAGCGGCGGTGGCAGTAGCATCGTCGGCAGCAGCATCGTCGGCAGCAGCATCGCGAGATCGAGGACTGGCGCTCACGATGCTGCGCGGCGGCGTCGTGCTCGCTGGTGAGAGCCGAGGTTGCAGGGTCTCAGACCATGAGTTTCCAGCGGACGACTCGCGACCGAGTAAGTACACGTAGAAGCCATCAACCGTAAAATCCATTGGCATCACACCTTACTGTTCACGGTTCAACTTAGCGTTTTCCCCCAATCGTCTTGAGGTACGCCCGCCGTCCGCCTCCGCCGCCAGCAGAGCGCGCGAGCGGGCGTGCATGAAGTGGTCGATGGGCCTGCGTGAAGGCGACCGTGTGCTCGTCCCGGACCACGATCACGCTTACTTGTCCGCCGCTGTGGTGCAGCTGACCGAGGCAGGGCTTGACGTGCGCCTCGTAGATGGGAGCACTCGCACGCTGGCGGTGGCGGCGGCGGCAAAGGTGGTGCTGGCCGACCCGCTTGCGCTCCAGGGTGGCGACGACATGGTGCGGTTCAATCTGCTCACCGAAGCCAGCATCGTCCACAACCTGCGGGTGCGGTACGAGCGAGAGGCCATCTACACGGCCGTCGGGCCCATCCTCATATCAGTCAACCCTCTGCGGCAGCTGCAAGGACTCTTCGGGCCGGAGGTGGCGCAGCGCTATGCAGACGCGGCCGACGGCGCGGCGCTCTCGGCGCTGCCGCCGCACCCGTACGCGCAGGTCGAGGCGGCGTATCGCGAGGTGCTCTCGCAGGGCTGCAACCAGTCGCTGGTGGTCTCGGGTGAGTCGGGTGCAGGGAAGACGGAGCTCACCAAGATCTGCCTGCGCTTCCTCGTGAGGCGTGCGCACATGGGCGACGGCGCGGGCGGCGCGGGCGGCGCGGCGGGCGGCGCGGCGGGCACCAGCGGCGGGAGCGGCGAGGGCGGGAGTAGCGTGGCGGACAGGCGCGTGACCTGCAACCCGGAGCCCGAGTCCTGCAACCCTATACAGCACAGCCTGCAACCCTACATGATGCAGGCTGGTGGCTTCCAACCCGGTGCTCGAGGCCTTCGGCAACGCGAGCACGTGCCGCAACCGCAACAGTTCGCGCTTCGGCAAGTGGCTGCGCGTGCGGCTGCGGCGGAGCGGCGTGGTGCGCTCCGCCGAGCTGAGCAGCCTCCGCATGCTCGACACGACCGCATGCGCCCTCTTGCAGCCGCCCGTGCGTGCGGCAAGAAGCTTGCGCCTGCAGAGGCCCACCCACGTGCTCGGGGCCGCCCTCTGCAGGCTATCTGCAGGCGCCCGAGAGGAGAGAGAGGAGAGGGAGGAGAGGGAGGAGAGAGAGGAGAGAGAGACCTCGCTCCTCGGCTCGAGGACGTGCAGAAGCGAGGCTGTGGCGGCGCCCTGGTGCCTGCCCAAGGTCGCGTATTCTCGCCTCTTCTCATGAACCTGCAGGCACGTTCCTGCTCGAGAAGGCGCGTGTCACCGCACAGCTGCCTGGGGAGCGCAACTTCCACATCCTGCACCAGCTCGCCGCAGCAGCGGCGGCGCCGGCCACGGTGGCGGCCGCCGACGGGGCACCGATGCCGGCGCTGGCCCCCCTCTTGCTGCCGCCTGACGCGGCCTTACTCCTCGGCTGCGACGATTCGGCACGGTTGGCGCAAGACACCGAGGGATGGGACGCGACGGTGAGTGGCCGTGCCCTCCCACTCCCGGCCTGCACGCCCACTCCCACCTCCACTTCCACCCCCACCTCCATCACCCTCCAACCCTCCCACTGTGCGGAGTAGGTGCGCGCCATGCTCGCCATAGGGATGAGCCTCGACGGTGCCACCGACGTGGCGACGGCTCTCGGTGCTGTCCTACACCTGGGCCAACTAGCCTTCGAGGAGCTCGCCTCAGCGGGCGGCGACGACGGCTCGCGTGTCGCCACCGCCGCCACCGCGCGCGGCGCGCGCTCCGGCGCGTCGTTCACCGCGCTCGCTCGGCTGCTCGTGGTGCCGACCGAGGCTGTGCAGGCCGCGTGCTGCGCCTGACCACCTCCTTGCCACCCCCTTGCTACCCCTTGCCAGCCCCTTGCTAACTCCTTGCTACCCCCTTACCGCCACCGCACCGCCCCTCTGCAGGCCGCGTGCTGCGTCAAGACCATGGCCGCCTTCGGCGTCGAGATGCCGCTCTCGCCGCGCCGCGCCGCCGCCACGCGCGACGCGCTCACGCGCGCGTTGTACGCGTCGCTCTTCGATCACGTGCTACAGCAGGCTCTGCACCCACCCCCTCCGCAGCCGCGCTGCCGCCGCCCTTGGCACCCGCGTTGCCGCCGCCCTGCAGCCCCCTTTCGCAGCTTCACTGCAGCCGCCCTGCAGCTGTTCTACAGCCACCCTGCAGCCGCTCTTCAGCTTTTGAGCCCTCGCCTCTACCCCTCATCCCCCACCCCCAACTCCACGCCGCCGTCACCCTCACCAGGCCAACACCTCGCTCGCACCGCGCGGCGGCGCCGGCTCGGCCTCGCCGGCGGACGTGGGCGGCGGCGGCGGCGCGGAGGAGGAGGTTGGCAGCATCGGGCTGCTCGATGTATTCGGCTTCGAGGTCAACTAGCCCCTTACCATCCCCTTACCACCCCCTCACCACCCCCTCACCAACTCCCTTACCACTCCCTCACCACTCCCTAACCACTCCCTCACCACTCCCTCACAGGTCTTCGAGACCAACAGCCTCGAGCAGCTACTCATCAATTATGCCAACGAGAAGCTCGCCCAGCTCTTCAACGAGCTCTTCGTCGAGAGCGAGAGGCGCGAGCTGCTGCAGGAGGGGCTTACTATCTCACCATTGACCATCTTGCCATCTTACTATTTTCCATCTTCTCACTCTCTCACCATCTTGCTTTCTTACTATCTTACTACCTTGCAGGAGGGCCTGCTCGACCCTTCGCCGCCCGGCGGCGCGCCCGGCGGTGCGCCCGCAGCCGCCACGGCCGAGGACGCGGCGCCCGACAGCGCGCGCGTGCTGCACGCGCTCGAGGCGACACCCGGCGTGCTTAGCGCGCTCATCGAGCAGGGCGTGCTGCCTACCGGTAAGATAGTAAGATAGTTAGACAGTACGTGCAGGGCGTGCTGTCCACCGGTGCTCGCCGCCTGCAACTCACCACACGCGGGAGGCTGCCGCCCCATCGTGCACCGTAGCCTGCAGCAACCATCTGCATCGCAGCCTGCAGCCCTGTGCACCACAGGCTGAAACCCTACTTAGGCGACGACGCCAAGTTGCTGCAGCAATTGCGCGAGGTGGCGGCGGCCAGCAAGGACGGACCGTTGCAGGCGCCGCTGTGCTCGCTGTGGCCACACTGCCTGCTTGCCATAGCGATGCTTAGCCATGGCGATGCTTAGCATGGCTACACTTACCATGGCTACACTTGGTATGGCATGCCTCGAGCTACTGCAGGTGCCGCCGCAGCTGGTTGGGGCCTTCACGGTGCAGCACTACGCGCAGCGCGTGCGGTACGAGGTGGCTGGCTTTGTCGAGAAGAACCGTGACGCGCTGCCCGACGAGGTCCGCCGACTGATGCACTCCTCAGGCTTCGGCCTTGCCGCTGCCCTATTCAAAGAGAGCGCGCCCGCCGCCACAGATGCTGGCAGCGCAGGTGGCAGCGGCACAGGCGACGAAGGCGCGGGCGGCGGCGCGGGCGGCGGCGCGGGCGGCGGCGCGGGCGGCGGCGCGGGCGGCGGCGTGGGCGGCGGCGTGGGCGGCGGCGTGGGCGGCTGGAGTCTTTTGAGAGCCGGAGTCGGCAGGCGCGGCGGTCGAGGCAAGCCGACCAAGCGCGGGCTGTGCGCGCAGTTCAGCCTGTCGCTCGACGAGCTGATGGCGACGCTGCGCGCGACGCACGTGCACTTTGCGCGGTGCGTCAAGCCCAACGAGCAGATGGCAGCCGGCGTGCTGCGGCTGCCGTACGTGCTGACGCAGCTGCGCTACATGGGGATGCTCGAGGTCGTGCGTGCGCGGCAGTGCGGCTGGGCGGTGCGCTACTCCCACGCCGACTTCGCCGCGCGCTTCGGCGAGCTGCTCGACGACACAGCCACCGCGGGTGCTGCCGCCACGCCGCCGCGCCCTTCGCCGCCGCCGCCCCCTTCGCCGGCGGGGCGCGAGGCGTGCCGCGGCGTGGCGCAAGGGCTCGAGGCGCGCGGTGTATTACCCGCGGGTCTGTGGGCGATGGGCAAGACCAAGGTGTACCTCAAGCAGGCCGCACAACAGCGGCTCGAGTCGGAGCACGAGCAGATGGCGCGAAGGCGGCAGGAGCGCGCGCTGCGTGTGGCGCTCGACACGCGCGACCTGCCCGCGCTGCGTGCTGCGGTGGCGGAGGCGTTGCGGCTGCGGATGGGCGGTGGTGCGCTCGTGCGGCCCCGAACCCGACTCGGAGTCCCGACCCCACCCCGACGCCCGCTCCTTCTTCCCAGACGCCTGGCACCCCTCCGACCCTGACGCCCGCCCCTCCGCCGCTCTGCCGCCCCACTCCCCCCCCCCCCCCCCCCCCCCCCCCCCTTCACCCCGCGCCAGGCGAGCTAGTGCACCAGGTGTTACCCAGCTACCACCTACCCAGGCGAGCTCGTGCAGCAGGCGCAGGCGTTGGTGGAGCAGCTCGCGCTCGAGGTGGAGGCGCTTGTGCGGCTGCGGGCCGCGGTGGCGCAGCGCGACGTCGGCGCTCTCGAGGGCGCGTTGCAGCAAGCCGCCTCGTTGCAGATGTCTGGCGGGCTGCCCGAGGTGGTCGCGGCGCAGCGATTGCTGGCGCGCCTCGTCGCGCGCGCGGCGGCCGTGCAGCGCCTGTCCGACGCCGTGGGCGCGGGCTTGCTCGAGCAGCTCGAGAGCGCCATCGAGCATGCCGAGGCTGCTGCGCTCGGCCAGCAGGCCGCGGACGATGGCGGCGCGGCCGCGGCGGCCGAAGCGACGTTTGAGCGCGCGGCGCTGCAGGAGGCCAGGCAGCGTGCGGCGGAGCTGCGGCGTGGCGCGGCGGAGGCGGAGGCGGAGGCGGAGGCGGAGGCGGTGGGGGCGGCGGAGGCGGAGGCGCGGCGTAGGCGCGAGGTGGCGCTGCTGGCCGAGGCACAGCAGGCACAGCTCGAAAGGCTCGAGCGACCCGCCACCGCCGCCACTGCCGCCGCCGACGCGCCGCCGCCGACGCCGATCGCGAGCTTGAGCTCCATAGCCGCCATGCGAGGGCCCGAGGCGGTGGCGCCCGTGGACACGGAGGCGGACACGGCGGCGGCGTTGGTGGCGGCGGAGGCGGCGGCGGGGCGCGTGGTGCAGCGACTGCGGCTGGCGATCGGGCGGATCAGCAAGCTGCGCGAGGCGGAGGGGGCGATGATCCAGGCGGTCGCTGCGGCGCGCGCGGCCCTCTGCGCGCAACAGAGCGCGCGCGGGCGAGCGGCGGCGAGCGGCGGCGCCGCGTACGAGCGGCTGCGGCAGCGGCTGGCCTTCTTGCGCCGCTTTCGCGTGAGCGTGCTGGGAGGCGCGCACTTCGAGGCAGCATTCCTCGAGGCGACGCTCACGCAGCACGTCGAGAAGGCCCTCGCGCTGCTCGCGGCCGGCTGCGGCGACAACGGCGGCAACGGCAACGGCGGCGGCGGCGGCGGCGGCGGCGGCAACAACGGTGGCGGCGGCGGCGGCGGCAACAACGGTGGCGGCGGCGGCGGCGGCGGCAGCGGCGGCCTAGAGCGGCTGCAGCGGCTTTTGCAGCTGCTCTCGGGCGATGGGTCGCGGCTGCACTCGGAGCGCGATGCGGTGCATGAGCGCGTCGAGCACAAGCTGCTGGCCTCGTGCGCCGCGCTGCTCGAGCGGTGGGGGCCGCACGCTTCCGCCACGATGGTCACGCGCCTCGCACCACTCGGCGGTGCAGCCGTGTGGGCGGTGCCGCTGCTGCCCTCGCTCGACGCAAGCGTGGTGCGGCCTATGCTCGTTGCGCTGCTCGGCGATGACTGCGGCGGCGGCGGCGGCAGCGGCGGCGGCGGTGGTGGCGCGGGCCTCGGGCCGGCGCACGAGGCCGAGCTGCTTGCGCTGCTGCGGGCGCTGCCGTGGCAACGTGCGCCGGCGCAGCTCGGTGCGGGCGGGCTGCAGGCCGACGTGCTCGAGGTGCTCGCGCGCGCCGCGCCGCGGTTGGCGGGGCGGCCGCGCGTGCTGCTCGCGCTCGCGCACGGGCTGAGCCGCGTCGCGGCCGCCGCGCCCAGCGCGGCGCTCGGCTGCACCGCAGCGATGATGCAGGGCGGCGACGGTTGGAGCCAGCTGGCGGCGCCGCTCGTCGCGCGTTGGCCCTGGCGCGAGGCAGGCGCGGCAGCACGGCTGCACGCCTTTGCGCTACTGGCCGGGCTGCGGCACGACGCCGTCGCCGCGTATGTGACAGCTGCGCCGGGTGCGAGCGCCGAAGCGCGCTCCGTCGGCCCCGCGGGCTACCCCGCCGCGCTCGCGCGGCGCGTGCTGCTGCCGCAGCGGCGGCTGCTGTTGCAGCTCGAGCAGGAGGCGCCCGGCCTGCTGCCGCGCATCGCCGCCGCCAACGCCGCCGCCAACGCCAATGCCGCCGCACTGGACGCACCGCACGCGCCGCATATCCCGCCGGTGGCCAGTGCGACACTCGTCGCGCTGGCCGCCGTCGCACTTGCGCACGCGGGGGCCGAGCTCGCTGTGGCAAGCACGGGTGCGGCGGGCGCGGTGGACGGTACCGAGAGGGAGCTTCGGCTGCCGGAGGCGCGGGCGCAGGCGCTCGGCGGTGCACGGCTCTCGTCAGCGGGCGCGGTGCCAGCTGAGCTGCGGCTATGCTGGCTATTGCTCCGCTGCGTGCTCGAGCTGCTGCAGCTACCGCTGGGCGACGCCGAGGAAGACAACGCCACCACTGCGCTCGCGGCCGAGGCGGCGCGCGTCGCCGGCGCCGTGTGTGCGCTCGTGCCGACGCTGCTCTCGCCCTTGGTCGCCGAGCTCGCCGGCGCGGTGGCGGCGCTCGACGCGGCGCGCGCGGCGCCGCTGCTCACGCACCTGCTGCCGGCGCTGCCCCTTGGGCTGTGGTGCGCGTACGAACCGGGCGCGGGCGGGCTGCAGCTGCTCGCAGCGCTACTCGTGGGATGCGCGCTGCCGCCGCCCGACGGCGCCAGCCTCGCCACGTGGCGCGCGGCGCTGCTCCCGGCGCCCTCGGGCTACGGCGCCGCCGGCTTCGCTGCCACGGCCCTCGGCGCGCAGCTCTTCTCGGGCGTCGAGTGGCGTGCGGCACCCGCGCCGGCGCGCGCAGTGGCGGCGCTGCTCCTGCTCGCCGCGCACGCGCGCGTGCCATCGGAGTGGTGGTGACCGCTGCCGCCCTCGGCCCCGGCTGCAACCCTGTGTCCCCAGGCTGCAACCCTGCGCCTCCAGGCTGCAACCCTCCGTCTCCAGGTGGCAGCTGCTACTCTCGGCGCGGGGCGGCGCGCTGTGCGCGCACGACGCCAAAGCGACACAACAGCTGCTCGCCGAGCTCGCGGCCGCCGAGGCCGCGCTCGCACCCGGTACCTCGCCCGCCGCGCACCACGCGCTGCGCTACCGACTCATGCTCTCGACCCACGCGCAACTACTGCGCCCGAGCGAGTGGGTGGGTGGGCGCGCCTACCCTGCTGAGCGGCTGAGCGCGGCGGCCCTCGAGCCGGCGGCGGGCTGCTTGCGCTCGCTGCTGTCGCTCGAGATGCATGGCGCCGTGTTGCAGGTGTGTGCCCTCCCCCCCGCCGCGTCATGCACAGGCGCGCCCAAGGGCGTGTCGCCTCCTAGGAGCTGGCACAGCCACTCGAGCCCCGCTATCTCGGCCGCGTCGCGCTGCTTGTGCGATCACACGCATGCATTCATCACACACATACATGCATTCATGCAGATGCGCATGTCGCATGTGCATGGCATGTGCATGTGCATGTGCATGTGCATGTGTGCGAGCCTGCGACTGCCCGGCGCCGTGGTGCGCAGCTGCTGCCCTCGCTCGTCCTGCTCGGCACCACGCACGACCTCGAGCCACTGCTCGTTGAGCTCCTCGGACGCTACCTCGGCGCCGCGGGCGCAGCACCCTCGCTCACTCGGCGCCACGCCGGCTCCGGCCGAGCCCTCGTCGCCACCCCCGCCACCCCCGCCATCCCCACCGACTCCGCCTCCACCGCCGCCGCCGCCGCTTCCGGCCCGCCGCCCAGCAGCCGGCGTCAGCTCGCGCGCGCAGGCGAGCTGCAGGGGCTTATCAGCGCCAGCCTCTGTGGCGGCGGCGACACCGGCGACACCGGCGACACCGGCGCCGAGGCGACCGAGGCGGCCGTGGCGGCCGCTGGGCTGTGGTGCGGCGTGCTCGCGCGCGCCGCACTGACCAGGGAGTGGCCCGAGGCGCCGCTGCGCCTGCTCGCCGACGCACTCGTGCACAGCTTCGTCACGCGCCGCCTGCCCGACGCGCCGTCTCAGCTGCGCGCGTGCGTGCACGCCGTCAACGCGCACGCCGCCGCCGCGGGCGACGCGCCGCCCGCGCCGCTCGCACTGCTGCGTGCCGGCACATCGTGGCTCGCCTACGCCGTGGCCCTCACTGTCGAGCCGCAGCTGCCGCCGCTTCGGCTTGCACCACCGATCGCCGCCGCCGCCGCCGCCGCGCTCACGCCGCAGCGCAGTCACCTGATCTCGCGCGCGTTCACCTTCACCTCGCGCCGCCTCTCGAGCAGCCCAGCCGACGCCGACTCCGACACCCCGCCACGCCGCCACCGGTCGTTTTCCTCGCGCGTGGTTCGCTCTGCCTCCTTTGGGCGGGGCAAGAGCCGCTCGCCTGCCTCCGCAGCCTCCATCCCGTCGCTCCAGCCCAGCAGCCACCGCGCGTCGCTCGCGCCCACCAGCCCATCGCTTCGGCCCAGCAGCAGCAGCGCTTGCTTCGCCGCCGACGTCTCGCCAAGCGGCGGCCCTGGCTCTCTTTCTGGTGGTGGCGGCGCGGCACGGCCGCAGCGTGGCAGCTTCGGCGAAGGCGGCGTCCCACCCGAGAGCTCACCGCAGCTCGCGGGCGACGACGACTCGGGTGACGACGACGGCGGCGACGGCGACGGCGACGGCGACGGCGATGATGACCTTGAGGACCTCGAGGACCTCGACGAGACGAGCACGGGCACGGGCACGGGCACGGGCACGGGCACGGGCACGGACCTTGGGGGCGCCGAGGTGCGGCGGCGCAAGCGCGGCTCGCGTGTGCCGCCCAAGGGGTACCGCCACAAGGACTTCCGCTCACAGCGCGTGTCGGTGGGCGTGTGGGCGTCGCTCGCGGCGGGCGCGCCCTCGGTGACGCTCGCGCTGCTGTGCTGGGAAGAGTGGGCCCGGCTATGCGAGCAGGCGCTGCGCACACACCGCAGCTTCAAGCCGGCCAAGGCCTTCCCCTCGGCGGGCGAGGCGCTGCTGCGCCTCGGGCGGCGGTGCGACGGCGGCCTCGTCGGCGACAGCGGCGCTCCTCCTCGGCTGCGCGCTGCGCTCCTCGGCGGCGACAGCGGCGGCCTGCCACCGCTGCTGCGCGGCGGCTCCGCGTGGTGGCTCGCGCTCGGCGGCAGCGGCGCGGGTGCGCGGCTGCTTGATCCGGCCCGGCGCGCCGCCACGCTGGCGTGCGAGCCGCCGCCGCGTGAGGTGTCGCCCGAGGTGCGCCACGCGTTTGCGCAGGCCGACGCCGGCAGCCTCGAGGCCGGGCAGCGGGCCACCGCCGAGGAGAGGGCTACCGCCGCCGCCGCTGCCGCCTCCGCTCTTCGGCTGCGAATAGGAGAGTGGGTGGGGTTGGCGCCAGGCACATTCGCCGAGGAGGGCGACGTGGCGGCAGCGGTGCAGGTGGCGGTCGACACGACGCGCGGCACGCGGGCACGCGCGCTGGCGCCGTCGCAGGAGCTGACGCGCGACGCGCTCGTGGAGCTGTCCGCGGCTGCGACTGTGGGCGGCGGCGCGGCGCCGACTAGCTCCCACACCAGCACGCTGGTGAGGCTTCGGTGGAGCCCGCTGGTTGTGTGCTTGGAGCGGCTCTCGGACGTGCGCCGGCTGGGCGATGAGCTGGGCGAGGCGGACGCGGCACTGCTGCGCCAGCTCGCAGAAGGGCCGAGCCTGCCGCCGCCCCACAGCGGGGCCGATGGCGGGCTGGGCGGCGCCACGGGCGGTGGCGAGCAGGCGCCGCGGCGGGCGGTGCTACGCGACGCGGCGCGCGAGCTGGGGCTGAGCCTGGGCGTGGTGGCGGCCGTCGCGCGGCTGCTCGCCGAGGGCGGCGCCGCCGCGGCACACGGCTCGGCGGCGCCGCTCCTCTTCGATGCGGTGCTGTACCTCTTGCCCCGCGGCCGCCACCCCATGCACCCACGCTGCTATCCCATGCCCAATGTCCATGTCCATGTTCATGTCCATGTCCATGTGCATGTTCCATGTACCCACGCTGCAACCGTGTATGCCCACGCTGCAAGCCCATGTTCCCACGCTGCAACCGTGCATATCCACGCTGCAACCCAGCGCACGGCCTACCCTGCAACCCCACGCATCGCAGGTGCTGCGCCTCGCGCTCTCGGGCATATCGGAGCGAGATCTGCCTGTGCTCTTCTCGCTGCTCGGCGAGGTGGCCAACGTGCTGGGCGGCCTCGTCGTCGCGGGCCGCGCCGATCAGCAGCTGCCGCTCCTGCGCCTCGTGCTTACCACGCGCGCCGCGGCGACGCGCGCGCTGCCGCGTATCGGCTGCGCGGGATGCGGTAACCAGATCGTCATCCCGCCGGGCGCCTCCGCCTCGGTGCGCTGCGCCAACTGCGGCGCATTCTCGCACTTTGTTGACGGCGCCCAGATCACGCCGAGCGGTGGCGGCGGCGGCGGCGGCTTCAGCGTGGTGGCAGGCTCGTCGGGCTCGGTCAAGCTGTGGTGGGTGGTGGGCATCTTCACACCGCGCGCGTGGCTGCTGCGCGGCGACGCGGGGCGGCTGGTCTTCCTGCGGCTGCTGCGGGAGTTCGTCGTCGCCGCGTCGAGCGTGCCGCGTGACGACCAGCGCGAGCTACTGCGCTGCTTCGCCCTCGCCGACTTCGAGCCGCGCCGCGCCGACGCCGAGGACGCCGAGCTCTCACTGCTGCTGCCTGCCATGATCAGCCGGCGTGCGCTCTGCGCCGACGGCGCGCGCCTACTCAGCGCCGCCGCAACACCGCGCGCCGCGTGGCACGGCCGCAACGACGCGCCGTACACGCCCAGCCCCGCGATGCTCGCCCTCGCGCAGCAGCACCGCGAGGCCATCCTGACCGCCACGAGAACGGCCGAACCCCCGCTCGCCGTGTGACCGGCCGGCCTTTGAGCTACGGGCTCGAAGTACTCCGCACATGTATTCATAAATGTAAAGTATGCATGCAGCATGCCAAATTGTATATATCTGAGCCCCAAATTGTATATATAGAACACGTCTAGAACATGTCTAGAACATACTCTACGAGCGTAGGCGGGTCCGAGCCCTGAACCCAGGCCTTGTACTAATACAGTATACGTTGCCCGATTGTTTGGCACTCCGTAGTCGGTCTGGACGGCTATCGGCTTTTTTTGCGTCATTACTACGTAGTAGTCTTTTTGATCAGGAAGCCCCGAGCGAAACGGGCGGGCGCCTGCGGGCGCCCCCCCAACAATCCGACCGCCGCTACGGCTTTAAGATTTAAGATAAGATACAGGGGCGTGTCCTCATCGCCGTACACGGTGCATTTGTGCCTGGGTGTGAGGGGCCCCCAGCATGTTGCGGAATTGTGTAGCGTCGCGATGCGATGGTGAAACCTAACCATCTTATCTTATCTTACGGCTTTATCGAAAAGGGGAGGTGGTGGGAATAAAGAGCGGACGCGGAACTCGACTGCTGTGGGCAAAGTCCGAGGACAGTAAGAGTATTTAAAATGTACGGACAACCACACCAGAGCTTGTATGAGCAGATAGATGGTTAGGCGCCCGCGTTTGCGCGGGCTCGCGACGTCTACACGGGCATCGAGGTAGGGGGTAGTAATTGGCGGAAGTCGTTCCTTCGCCTAATAAGGCACTCCTACCTGCCCAGACGACGGCAGAGCGCCCCGAGGGCAGCCGGCCGCCGCCTGAGATGTCCGCGACACAGAATCCGCTAGTTCCAGCAGGAGAGTTCCTCGTCGCCGAGGCGGGGCAAGCGTCGGCGGCCTCCGGCCTGGACGCTCTCTTCGCAGGGACACAGGAAG
>Ga0209302_10001065_pt1 | contig 15854 bp, 14 predicted proteins | sample ArcOceMetagenome_2_FD_187445 | JGI IMG/M metagenome (GOLD analysis project Ga0209302, IMG submission 187445) | Marine eukaryotic phytoplankton communities from Arctic Ocean - Arctic Ocean ARC135M Metagenome (SPAdes) (version 2) | ecosystem: Environmental > Aquatic > Marine > Oceanic | place... | reverse complement strand
AATTACTAGTGGCTTATAAAGGAGCAGTCTTAATATTAATGGCTAAATATTCCAAAGTTATTAAAGAAAAAAAAACTTTTTTTAAAGAGGGAGCTACTTTATTAAACTTTGCAATTTTTGAGGAACCAGCTAATGTTGAAATGCGATGTATCCGCTTAAGTATACAAGAAAACGCACCAAAATTATTAAAATATCGAGCCAATAAAACAGAAGATAAACAATTCATAAAAGATGGATATGATACTATTAAATCAACTACTATAAAAACATATGTCAGAGGATTTATCATGCAGTCTAAATCGTTTTCTGATGAAGAAAAAAAAGAATTTAATTAAATACATCTGAAAGTGCTGGATAGAAGTTCGCTTGAACACAAAATGAAAACTCTTAAAATATGTGTAATCATTCCCACATATAATAATGAGCGCACTTTAAAAACAGTCATAGATGGACTATTAGAAATTACAAAAGATTTAATTATTATTAATAATAGTGCTACCGATGCTACTTTTAGAATTCTAAAAACATATACTGAAATAACACAGATCTTTTTAACAAAAAACAAGGGAAATGGAAATGCGTTGCGAATTGGTTTTAAAAAAGCTGAAGTACTAGGATATGATTTTGCCGTAACATTAAAACCTGATGGACAATATTATCTTGAAGATATAGCGGTATTTGTTAATCAACTAGAATTTGAAACTAATAAAAACCTTCTACTTATTGGGTCTACAAATAGGGATCAAAAAACGGTTTCTAGTAGAATGAGTTTTACTAATAAACTTTCAATTTTTTTATATAAACTTCAAACGGGTATTCAATTAAAAAATACGCAATCGGGATTTCGTTTATACCCTTTAAATGAGCTGAATAATATTAAATTTTTTACGACCAAGTCTGAATTTGAAATTGAAACTATAGTTAAAGCAGCTTGGAGAGGAATTTCAGTAAAAAACGTTCCGGTTAATGTATCAATTGACCCTCAAGAAAGAGCAACTCATTTAAAATCAATCAAAGGTTTTTTAAGAATAAGTTTATTAAATACTTGGTTCATTTTAGTAGCATTCCTGTATATAAAACCACGTAATTTAATACGGGAATTTAGGGAAAAAGGGATTCGACGATTTATAAAAGAAGAAATATTAGGAAATAATGAATCTCCATTAAAGAGTGCTCAGGCAATGGCATTAGGAGTTTTTATTGGTTTAACTCCGCTTTGGGGATTTCATACCATATTGGTGCTTTCATTAGCAGTATTATTTAAATTAAATAAAGCGATTTCGTTTGCTTTTACCAATGTTAGTTTTCCACCTTTTATTCCTTTTACAGTTTATGCAGGGATCATGATAGGTAACTATGTTTTAGGAGAGCCCACCGATTATTCATTTGCAGATTTTGAAGAAAATTTTGAATTAGTTAAGAGTCTAAAAACCTATGTAGTTGGAAGTTTTATTTTAGCATCTGTGGTGTCTGTTATGGTGGGTATAGTAGCTTATCTCTTATTGTTTTTATATGCTAAGAAAAAGCACGATTAAAATTCGATTTCTACTATAATAAACTTATTTTTTTTCCAAAATTTAAAGAGGCCAATACACCACTAACAAGGACTGTATTATAAAAAAGAGGATAAAAGGTAAAACTAGATATCCCATAACATCTCTTGATTGAAGTTTAATACCTTTTCCCATTATAGGAATTATAATAAGTAAAAAAAAAGGCTGTAACATATTGCTTAAACTCTCACCATAAGCAGCAGATAAAGAAGCTCTAGAGATCATAGCTGTTACTTGAGTATCTGGTAAACCAGCTCCTAATTCAATAACAGCATTAATTAAACTGGGTCCAATTACTGCAAATTCGCCTCCTGCAGAAGGGATAGCAAAATTTACAATTCCTCCAGTTAAGTAAGCGAAAAGAGGATAGGTTTCTAAGGTAGCAACAGAAGCCATTAGTTGTCCTAATTTATCCCCCAATCCAGTGTATAACATAATTCCCATAATACCTGCATAAAATGGATATTGAAATAAAACACCAGAAATATTACTACTGGAACGTTTCATTGAAATTACATAGCGAGAAGGTGTTTTATGAAGTAACATTCCAAACATTATAAAAATAAAAATCATAATATTAAAGTTTAAATCAAGTCCTTTAGTACTAAAATGATAAACTATGTAGCTAAGTCCCATTGCTACGATAATCATTTGTAATAAGACACTATTATTTAAGCTGTCTGATAGCGTTTTAAAGGGTAAATTTAAGCTAGAAGCCTCTTCTTTAATGGTGCTTTGTTCGAGTTCCTCACCCGAAATTATCAAATCTTTTAATTCTTTATTTTTTGAAGACTTCGGACGTAAAATGTACATCACTATTGGAGCACTTATTACCATAAAAAGAATCATCACTAAATTTAATGATGATTGTAAGGTTAATGAAGTTGGAATTACTTCAGTGAGAACGCCCGTTTCAATTAAAAAGTTTTTTTTAGAATTTAAAAGTAGTGGGATGGAACTAGACAATCCAAATACCCAACTATTAAAAGAAAAATATACACAAGCAATTAAATATGGATAATGAACTCCTTTTACTCTCAGCGCTAATTCTCTAGCGAGTACAGCAGTTATAACCAGCCAGCCAAAACTAATTAAGGACAGTAGTAATCCAATAAATACCACTAATAAATAAACTTGTGATGGCGTTTTTAAATGTTTGGAAAGGGTGTCAATACCTCTTTTAACCAATGGAGATAATGCGATGCTAAAACCTGTTATAATTATTAATGCAATTTGCATGGCAAATCCAATTAAATCGAAAAAACCGGTATACCAAGATTTAATAATTTCTAAAATAGAAATATCTAACCAAAAAAATGATCCCAATGCTGTCGTTAGTGTTAGTAATATTGCAAATACAAAAGCATTTGGCATGAACTTTAAAAACAAATTTGATAATAATTCTCCTAATTTTTGAATCATAAAAAATATTAATACTTTAAATATAATTAATTTTATTTCTTTTTCATCTCCCTATTACCCAATATTTGCATTGAATAAATAACCAACCGTTGCAGTCAATCCCATAGCAAGTGTTCCCCAAAACGTGATTCTAATAATTGCTTTTCCAATACTTGAACCACCTGTCTTAGCTGCTAATGCTCCTAAAATGATAAGAAAAAATAGCGCAAATACGTACAGTGAATATTCCATGCTCTTTAAAGGAATAAAGAGTGTAACTAAAAAAGGAAGTAATCCTCCTGCTGTGAATGCTGCAAGCGAAGCAAATGCAGCTTGAATAGGTTTGGCTTGACTAATTTCATTAATTCCCAATACATCTCTAATATGAGTGCCCAATGCATCGTGTTCTGTTAATTCTTTAGCCACTTTCAATGCAGTTTCTTTATTTAGACCTCTTTTTTCATAAATTCCAACCAGTCGTTGTAATTCGATTTCGGGCATGTCAGTAAGTTCTTTTTTATTACGTTCTATATCTGCATTTTCAGTATCTTTTTGCGAACTTACAGATACATACTCTCCAGCAGCCATTGATAAAGCACCGGCAACTAATCCTGCTAAAGTTGCCAAAATAACAGGTTCTCTAACATCAGTAGCAGCTGCAACTCCAATTGCGATACTAACCGTGGATAAAATTCCGTCATTAGCTCCAAGAACAGCAGCTCTTAACCAATTACTTCGTTGTATATAATTAGTGTCTATTTCCTCTGTCTTTTCTTTCATTTAGGCTGTTATTTCAGATTAAATATAACTTGAAATTTTATTTAAGGCGTGCAATTAGTAAATATTGGTTTTGGCAAAATCCATTGGGTAGTGTTTGTATTAAAATTACCACAAAGTAACACGTTTTCTACGTTCCAAGAACTGAGATCTTGATTATAGGTATCTGCATCACTAAACATTCCATACATTTCTTCTACAAAGCTCAAATCCCAATTTCCAAGTGCTTGGTTAAAACTAGTGGCTTTATAAAACATCCAATTCATATTAGTTACTTTTCCAACATCCCAATTTCCAATATTTTGATTAAAATTGCTGGCATTCACAAATAAACCTCTCATAGAATCAACATTACTCACATCCCAATTTTCCAAAGATTGATTGAAGGCAGTAGCGTTCGTAAACATGTTATCCATACTTGTGACATTACTCATATCCCAATTTGCAATGTCTTGATTAAATTCAAATGCATCCCAAAACATAGCATAAGTAATAATTACATTACTCATATCCCAATTATTAATAGCTTGGTTAAAGCTAGTAGCTCCATTAAATAACAAAGCCATGTTAGTAATTTTTGTAGTAGCTAATTTGCTAAGATCATCTCCATTTTCGATCAATTCTTTTAACATTGGTTTATCTACAACGGTATAAGTTATAGCGTTTATTTCACCCGTGGCTCCTACTTCTGCCCATTCTTTTGCTTTTATAGTAATCCCATTGGTATCGATATACACCGGATTATCGATATCTTCAATAACCGACACTTGTCTGGATGCTGAAGCTGTATTTCCAGCGACATCTGAAACACTATAAGTAATAGTATACGTGGCTATAACATTCACATTAGGGTTTCCAGAGACAACAATACTTGAAGTTAAGTCTCCATCAACATTATCTGTAGCAGTTGCTCCAGCATCTATATACGTCGTATTCTGGTTAATGCTAATAGTTGTATCTCCTAATACCGTGATTGCAGGCGCAGTTATGTCATTAATTGAATGACTATCATCATCACTACAGGCAATAATCAATGTAACTAAGGCTAAATAAATAAATTTTCTCATAATTTCTGTTTTGATTATTTATTAGAGTCTACAATATAGATAAGTTTTTTCATAGGTTCTATTTCTTAAAACTATTTAAAGTTTACAAATATAATTATTGGTTTATTTAAATTAACGAAATAATCTTTCATTAATTAACCTAATATTTTACTTCTACAAGAGTATCTGAAACCTTCGTAAAGGAAAACGGAAAATGGGTCCTAGTTACAGGTCATTATTCTCCAATTACAGGAGGGCAAGGAACGAGTCAAGTTGTAAAAGGTTCTTCAAAAGATGATTAGGTATTAACTAAATTAAGAACTAAAAAGGGTTAATCTAATTAAACTGATTAGCCTTTTGCTATAAAAAAAACAGGATGCTTTCTCCGTTAATTCACTTATCTCTAAACCTATAAATAAGATGAAGGCATATTTTTAAGGAATCGCTCATAGCTTTCTGTAGTATTATAAATAGAGGATTACTGTATTTATTATTATGAAATTTCATAAAAAAGAGATATTATAATAAACAAAATAAATTAGTAATTTTGTTTATTATATTTTTTCCCCAAAACTAAACAGTTATGTTTAAAAAAGAAAAAGACGTTTTTAATATCTCGTTTGGGGATGTATCTGTTGGAATAGTAATTTTAGATGCCCAACAACATATTATAGAAACCAACGAATCGATAGTGCGAATGTTTGGCTATAAAACAAAAGAACTACATCAACTCCACCTCCAAGTTTTATTCTCTGATGACTATAAGATTCAACTTGAGAATCAGTTAAAAGGTTTTTTGAATCAAAGACTCCAAAAGCAAAAGGAGAGAAATCTTACTATTTATGGTGCGCATAAAAGCAAGAGTATGTTCCCTGTAGAAGTGAGTTTAAATATTTTTAAGCTATGCGATAAAGAATATATAATGGCATTGGTCACCGATATTTCAGCAAGGAAAGAACAGGAAGTAAAACTCAGTAATTTAAACGCCGAATTTGAACAAAAAATACTTTTGAGAACAAAAGAGTTAAATGAAACAATTAGTCAATTAGAACATGAAAATATGTTACGGGTTGATGCCGAAAAAGACACCAATATTGCCTTTAGAAAAGAACGGGAATTAAATAAATTAAAAACAAATTTTTTATCTTTGGTTTCCCATGAGTTTAAAACTCCATTGAGTGGTATTTTAACGTCTACTATTTTATTGAGGAAGTATAACCTGGCAGAACAACAAGAAAAACGAGATAAACATATCCAGACCATTACCGACAAAGTACAATACCTAAATAATATTTTAAATGATTTCTTATCTCTAGAAAAATTAGAAACCGGAAATGTAAACTATAATTTAAGTACTTTTGAATTAGGCAAAGTGATGAAAGAGGTAGTGTCTAATGCTAATATACTATTAAAAAAAGGTCAGACGATAAATTACCCAGACCATATCGATGAAATATCTTTATTACAAGATGAGAAAATTATTGAGTTGACCTTATCTAATTTGATACACAACGCTATTAAATATTCTTCAGAAAATTCAGTGATAGCTATCAAGGTCAGCCAAGACCTCGACATTACCACCTTAGAAATAATTGATGATGGTATAGGTATCCCAAAAATTGATCAAAAAAACATTTTTAATCGTTATTTTAGGGCTGAAAATGCACTATTAACAGAAGGTACAGGAATAGGATTAAATATTTCAAAAACTCATATTGAAAATTTAGGAGGATCTATTAATTTCGAAAGTGAGGAAAATAAAGGCACCACATTTACCATTAGTATTCCAAATATAGCAAAACTATGAAGAAGTTATTATTAATTGAAGATGATCTTGTTTTAAGAGAAAACACTGCAGAAATCTTAGTACTTTCTAATTTCGAAGTTATTACTGCATCTAACGGTTTGGAAGGAGTTGCATTAGCAAAAAGTAGGATACCAGATATTATTATTAGTGATATTATGATGCCAGAACTGGATGGCCACGAAGTATTAGAGATTTTAGCCAATGATGAACGCACCAAATACATTCCTTTTATATTCTTATCGGCAAAAACCGAACGTAAAGACGTAAGAAAAGGAATGAACATGGGCGCCGATGATTATATCACCAAACCTTTTGAAGAAGAAGAACTAATAAGCGCTATAGAAAGTCGAATTGCCAAAGCTTCCATTTTAAAAGACCAAAGAAGTCTAAAAGGGAACACATTAATACAAAAAAACGAAATCCGTTCATTGAACGATTTAAAAAGCTTTTTTACCGATAAAGGAACTAAATTTATCTTTAAAAAAGACCAAGTTATCTATAGCCAAGGAGCTAATTCTAATTTTACATATTTAATCCTAAAGGGTATTGTGAAATTACATCAGTTGGATAAAAATGGAAAAGAACTCACTACCAAATTAAATAAAGTAAGTGATTTATTCGGCTATACTTCGTTTACAGAAAATATTACCTACCAAGAAACCGCAACCACTATTATGGAAAGCGAACTGGTGGGAGTTTCTAAACAGGTATTGAAGTCTATATTGGATAAAAACCATGGGGTTACTTTAGAATTGATACAGTTGTTAACCGAAGATCTTAGTGATTTAAAAGAGCATTTGGTTCACATGGCTTACAGTAACGTAAATAAAAAAACGGCAAGTACTATTTTAATGTTTGTCGAAAAATTGTATTGCGCTCCAGAAAAGATTATAAATATTTCCCGTAATGATTTGGCGAGTGTTGCAGGTATTGCAACAGAATCTTTAATTCGAACTCTATCCAGTTTTAAAAATCAAGGAATTATTGAAATTGAGGGCCGAAATATTAAAATTCTGGATCTACAGCGATTGAGGAAAATTTAATAAATAGCAAGTATATAAAAATTGGATAAGAGCCCCTTGAAAGAAAAATAGGTTTGTTTTTAACACTTACTAATACTGATTTATATAGTAAAGAAAAGTTATTCTAAAATTAATCCTATAGTCTTGATGAATTAAATTTTGAACTCAATTTTTAATAACTTCATCATAGGGTTTTAAAAAGTATTGTTTAAATAAAATAATCATTAAACCAGTCATAGGAATAGCAATAAGTCCGCCGGGCATTCCAAGAAGGTAGGTCCAAATACTAAGTGCTAGTGTAATAATCACAGGGTTTATGCCAGTATTGTCTTTCATTATTCGTGGTTTAAGCAACCATTCTTCAATAATACTTGCTACTATAAAGACACCTATAACGATACTAAAGTAGAATAAAAAGCTTTGAGAATTTTCTACAGAGAGTACCATACAGCTAATTGAAAGTGGTATAAGTGCTAAATATTGCAGGTATGAAATGTAAGATAATATTATAATTAATAAACTAATTATAATCGTTCCAGGCATATCTAAAATAATAAATGTGCTGCTATAAATTAAGGATAGTAAAAGGATGATTTTTGTTCTTAATTTTAAATATTTAACAAAACTTTGATTGAAATCATCAATTATTGTGTGAAATATAGATTTAATTTTACCCCCAAAATATTTTTTACGAATTTTAGTAAAGTAGTCTAGTTGATATAAAATAAGTATGAAATATCCAATCGTGGAAAATAGAATAAATAAGAAACTAAATTTAGGTTTTAATTGATCCCTATTTGTTTTTTTATTTTGAAATATGGAGGTTACTTTTTCAAAACTGGTTTTTATCGATTCGGTATCAAGCTTCGAATAATCGATGTTTTTTATTTTATTGATTATTGAATCAGATTTATATTTTAGCAGGTCTTTTCCCTGTTCAATGTCATATAAATTATTAATATATTCTTTTATTTTATAGGTGGTTTGATTTAAATTTTCTTGATTTTTTGTTGTTAAAAAAGCAAAACTTTGATTGAGTCTTTTAAAATCTCGATTGATATAATTAGTAAAAAAAACAAAAAATAAAATAATTATTCCCGTATTTATTCCCAAAAAAATAGTGGTAGCAAGCCCCTTATTTTTAACTATTTTCTGTATTCGTGTAATTACTGGTTGCGCAGAGAATGCGAGTAACATCCCTAAAATAAAAGGTAACAAAATACCATATAAGAAAAAAAATGCAATGGAGAAACCAATCATCAATAAACCTATTATAATTTCGTTTCTATAGTGTTTCATTATTTAATTTTCAATATTACTATCCTTTTTTTTGTCAAATAGTTTTGATAAAAAAATCTTATTATTTTCTGGTAAACAGCTTGTTATAAAGTTTAATTGATAAGTTTGTTTTTTTTATAAATATAAGTAAATTCGAATTACTACATTGTAGATATATATATAAATAGTTGTTATATTGTAGTGAATTTAACCAGGTGTAAACACCTAATAATTATTAAAAAATAATGGATAATATAAGAGTATACATCGTGTTTGTTGCTAAAATAATAGAAACCATAGGAGTCTTAACTATTTTTCTTGGTTTGCTATATTCTTTACTAGTGTTTCTGATTGGCCTTGCTCGAAAGAAATTAAACCAACTAGAAAAATTAAGACAATCTATCGGAAAATCAATCCTTTTAGGTCTAGAGGTTCTTATAGCAGCTGATATTATTTTAACGGTTTCAACGGAACCAACCTTAAGGTCTGTAACCATTTTAGGCCTTATAGTTTTTGTTAGAACTATCTTGAGTACCTCTTTACAAGTTGAATTAGAAGGTAGATTTCCTTGGCAAAAAAACAAATAACATTTCCAAGATAAAAAAATAAAAGGCCATTTAGTCAATAAAACGCTATTCAAGCTATTGATGTTCTCAGAATTAATAAAGTAAATGCACTCAAATGATAGCTTTTATTTTTTTACAATACAGAAATTGTACAAATCATATTTATTAAAATTAAAAAACCCTTGAAAATCAAATGATTAACAAGGGTTTTAGTACTGAAGACGGGACTTGAACCCGTACGGACATTACTGTCCACTGGATTTTAAGTCCAGCGTGTCTACCAATTCCACCACTTCAGCTTGCGGTTGATTATCGTTAAATTCGAATCGAGCGAAAAACGGGATTCGAACCCGCGACCTCCACCTTGGCAAGGTGGCGCTCTACCAGCTGAGCTATTTTCGCAATTAAATGAACATAGCTTTAGTGTCAAAGCGGTTGCAAATTTAAAACTTTTAAAACAACATCAAAGTGTTTTTAGTAAAAAATAAAATAAAATATTATTTTATTAAAAATCTAAAAATTGTCACTATAAATTTCATGAATTTCTTTGGTCTTATTGTGCTTTAAATCAATTGATTCATTATTTAATTTGCTAATTAAATAAGATGAATACATAACGAAATATTAATTATTTTGATAATAATAAGAATTACAAACAATCATATTTAGGCATAAATTAATTTGCTAATTGATTAGATCTTTAGGTTGAAATGAACTAGAGTTATTAAGTAGGATTTCCTTATTTCAAAATCAATATAGCTATTAAATGGAAATAATCCATATTATTTATTGGAAAATTTCCATTTTATTGTATATTTGAGAATGGATAAAGAGCTAAAGATAGAAGCAAAACGTTTTAAAAAAGTTAGGGAAGAGCAAAATTATACTCAACAAGCTTTTGCAGAGTTATTGGATATTGGACTAAGTACTGTTGATATTGAACGAGGAAAAACAAAAATTCCAGGAAAGGCGATAATGAGGCTTTTAAAAGATTTTAAAATCAACCCACTTTGGCTGTTTGGAGAGAGCTTTCAACAATATGTTGTCATTAATGGAAGGGATGTAAGTCCGAAAGTGATCACCATAAAAGAAGACAATACAGAGTCAATAGTATTGGTAAATCAAAAAGCCGCTGCGGGTTATCCGCATAATATTCAAGATGTAGATTGGTACCAAACATTACCGGTTTTTAATTTCCCTTTACCAGAATATAGAAATGCTACTTATAGAGGCTTTCAAGTTGAAGGAGATAGTATGTTGCCTAATATTCATCCTAATGATTGGGTTTTAGGACGGTCAGTATCTAATGTTACTGAAGCATCTGATAATAAGATTTATATTGTAGTGCTACATGATTCTGTTTTAGTAAAGAAGCTTCAAAAAACAAATGATTCATCAAAAATTAGATTAATATCTTTAAATCAAGAGTATTTACCTATTGAAGTTAATATTGTTGAAATTCAAGAGTTATGGCAAGTTAATAGTAAACTCACTTTTGGGATAGATGAGCCCTCAGGTAGTAATTTGCTCAAAGAATTACAGCAATCTATGGAAGACTTAAAGGGACAATTAAACAGCCTTAGATAAGGGATTTACCTTTTAATTGTTTGATATAATTCATTATTGTATCAGTAGCTCCTTTATTGTTTTCGATAAATTCCTTAGCTATTTTACCCGATTCAATTCTAGTGTTTTTATCAGTTACGAGCTTTTCTAGTATTTTAGAACATTCAGTAGCATTTGAAATTGAAAACAGTCCTTTCAATTCTTTTAGCTCTTTAGCTTCAGGGAATTTCTCAAAACGATTGCCAATTAGTATTGGAACACCAAATGTGGCAGGTTCCAAAATATTATGCAATCCACTAAAAACCATTCCTCCACCTACATAAGCAATATCGGCATGCGAATAAATTTTTGTAAGTAAACCTACAGTATCTATAATAAACACCTTGGAGTCAGTTATGTTTGTATCTTTCTTTGTTGAAAACAAGCTGCTTTTTTTCTGAATATTTTTTCTAAACGATTCAATTTTAGAAGCATTTATTGCATGAGGAACAATTATAAACTTTACATTTTCTGGGGCTTTATTTATATAATCAATTAAAACGGCTTCATCCTCTGGCCAGGTACTTCCACAAACAATACATACATTATCTTGCTTGAATTCTGAAATAAACGCTACGTTGTTATCTTGACTTAATTGATTGCTAACACGATCAAATCTAGTATCGCCACTAACTGTAATGTTTTTGATATTAATACTTTTTAATAACTCCTTAGAGGTATCATCTTGTACAAAAAAGTGATCAAAACTATTTAATATTTTTCTCATAAAACCTCCATAGGGTTTAAAAAAGATTTGATCTTTTCTAAAAAGCCCTGAAACCAAAAATGTGGGTATATTTTTTTCTTTTAATTGAACTAAATAATTTGGCCAAAACTCATATTTAATAAAAATGGCTAATGAAGGATGTGCTAATTCAATGAATTTTTTTGCGTTTGACACCGTATCAATTGGTAAATAAAGAACAATGTTCGCAAGAGTTGTATTTTTTTTTACTTCAAAACCTGAAGGGGAAAAAAAGGTAACAATTATTTTATGGTTTGGAAACAACTCTTTTGTTTTTTCCATTATAGGAACACCTTGTTCATATTCTCCTAAAGATGCGCAATGAAACCAAATTGTTTTATCATCAGGATGTATGTTTTCTTTTAAAGTATCAAAAACTGTTTTTCTGCCATCAACAAACAAGCTCATTTTTTTACTAAAAAAAGCAGTTAGCAAAATTAGTTTACTGGTTATAAATATTGAAAAATTGTATAATAAATGCATCAGATAATACTATACTGCTAAAATACGTTTCTTTATGGAATTAGATTGTTTGTCGATTTCAAATTTTGTAATTTTGTTCTTTATTTTTTTATAATTACCTAAGGTTCTTGGCTGAAACAAAAGTAACGATTTGTTAAAGTTCTTTGCACTCCAAGATCTAACTAATAGTAAATAGTATTTGACTATTAAAAAACAATAAATATAAGCACATGAAAAAGATACAAATGGTTGATCTTAAGGGGCAATATAGCAGAATAAAGGATCAAGTGGATTCATCTATTTTAAATGTAATTGAAACAGCTGCTTTTATTAATGGACCGGAGGTTCATGCTTTTCAAAAAGAATTAGAAGCGTATTTAGAGGTCAAACATGTCATTCCTTGTGCCAATGGTACCGATGCATTACAGATAGCTATGATGGGTTTAGGTTTAAAACCTGGCGATGAAGTAATAACGGCAGATTTTACTTTTGCTGCAACTGTTGAGGTTATTGCTCTATTGGGATTAACACCTGTTTTAGTCGATGTGGATCCTATTACATTCAACATAGATGTAGATGCTATTAAAAATGCAATTACTCCAAATACGAAGGCAATAGTGCCTGTACATTTATTTGGTTTAGCTGCAAATATGGATGAGATCATGGAATTAGCAAATGAGCATAACTTATTTGTAATTGAAGATAATGCTCAGGGTATTGGAGGATATTATGCATCAAAAGATGGAACTAAAAAGAAAACGGGTACAATAGGTCATGTAGCTTCAACCTCATTTTTTCCTTCTAAAAATTTAGGTTGTTATGGAGATGGTGGAGCTATTTTCACAAATGATGATGATTTGGCACACACTATTAGGGGTATTGTAAATCACGGAATGTATATAAGGTACCATCATGATGTAGTAGGAGTAAATTCTAGATTGGATTCAATTCAAGCTGCAGTTTTAAGAGCTAAGCTCCCAAATTTAGATGCATATAATGATGCTAGGCGATTGGCAGCTTCAAAATATGCGAAAGCTTTTCAGGGAATTGATGGGGTAATTACTCCTGGTTGTTTTTGCGATTGTTCTATAGAAAATAAAGAAAAATGTAATTTACACGTGTATCATCAATATACCTTAAAAATTGTTAATGCTGATAGAGATGCGTTAGCTAAACATTTAAATGAAAATGGAATTCCTTGTGGTGTTTATTATCCAATTCCGTTGCACCTGCAAAAAGCATATGTAGATGATAGGTATAAAGAAGAAAATTTTAAAGTGACCAATCAATTAATAAAAGAAGTTATTTCATTGCCTATGCATACGGAGTTGGAGGATGAACAAATCGATTTTATAACTTCAACGGTTATTGATTTTTTAAAAAACAACTAGCATGAAAAAAATATTGGTAACTGGAGGTTTAGGATATATTGGGTCACATACCGTTGTTGAATTACAAAACACAGGTTTTGAGGTTGTAATTATCGATGATCTTTCCAATTCTTCTAAAGAGGTTTTAAGTAGGATCACTTCTATAACAGGAATTAAACCTGATTTTGAAGAAATAGATTTAAAAAATAAACAAGCAGTTGAGCAATTTTTTAAAAACTATTCCATTGATGGAGTAATTCATTTTGCGGCTTCAAAGGCGGTAGGAGAAAGTGTGAATGAGCCATTAAAGTATTATGAAAATAATATTACAACATTAACTTATGTATTAAAGGAAATGATTGCTAACCAGGTGCCTAATTTTATTTTTAGTTCTTCTTGCACAGTTTATGGCCAGGCAGATGAATTGCCAATTACGGAAAATGCTCCCACAAAACCTGCAGAATCTCCTTATGGCGCTACAAAAAAAATGGGTGAAATTATTATTGAAGACACTACAAAAGTAACGGCATTAAAGGCAATTGCATTGCGTTATTTTAATCCGATTGGAGCACATGAAACTGCTAAAATTGGCGAATTACCTTTAGGAGTTCCTCAAAATTTAGTTCCATTTGTAGTCCAAACTGCAGCTGGAATTAGAGAATGTCTATCTGTTTTTGGAGATGATTATAACACTCCTGATGGCACTGCAGTTCGCGATTATATTCATGTTGTAGATTTAGCAAAGGCACACATTATAGCCTTAAACAGATTGTTGAAAAATAAAAATAAAGCAAAGTGTGAGTTTTTTAATATCGGAACTGGAAAAGGAAGTTCCGTGCTGGATGTCATAAATGCTTTTGAAAGAGCTACGAATAAAAAAGTGGATTATAAAATAGTAGACAGACGTGCAGGAGATGTAACTTCAGCTTATGCAGATACTAGTTTGGCCAATAATGAGTTAGGTTGGAAGGCTGAATTAGGTTTAGAGGAAGCGTTGGCTAGTTCATGGAAGTGGCAGGAAAGTTTAAAATAAAGTATTTAAAGTTCAAATGAAGCGCCACTAGTTGTTAGGCTTCTATCTATCTTTCGCATTAGCCCTTGCAATACATTTCCGGGTCCTACCTCAATAAAATGCGTAGCTCCATCTACAATCATTTGCTGCATGCTTTGAGTCCATTTTACAGGTGCAGTTAATTGAGAAACTAAATTCTTTTTAATTTCTGAGGGATCAATGACGGCGGTAGTACTTACATTTTGATAAATAGGACATGCAGGATTTGAAAAAGGAGTATTTTCTATAGCAGCAGCTAATTCTTCTCTTGCTGGTTCCATAAGAGGGCTATGAAAAGCGCCCCCTACTGGTAATACCAATGCTCTTCTTGCTCCAGCTTCCTTCATGGATTCACAAGCTAAATGAATAGCGTTTACTTCTCCAGAAATCACTAATTGACCAGGACAATTATAATTTGCTGCTACCACAATGCCAGGAGTTTCTGTACATATTTTTTCCACAACAGCATCTTCTAAACTTAAAACTGCTGCCATCGTAGAAGGTGTAACTTCACAAGCTTTTTGCATTGCTTGAGCTCTTTTTGATACTAAAAGAAGTCCATCCTTAAAACTCAAGGTTTTATTTGCAACTAAAGCGGATATTTCACCTAAAGAATGACCAGCAACCATATCTGGTTGAAATGATTCGCCCAATACTTTAGCTAAAATAGTGGAGTGTAAAAATATTGCAGGCTGGGTTACTTTAGTTTCTTTTAATTCTTCCGCTGTGCCCTCAAACATTATTTTAGTGATGTCAAAACCTAAAAGTTCATTAGCTTGGTGAAACAATTCTTTTGCTTTGGAAGACTTTTCGTAAAGACTTAATCCCATCCCTGTAAATTGTGCTCCTTGTCCCGGAAAAATATATGCGTTCATCTGTTTATGTTATTTTATTATTGGAGTTTGTAAATCTTTAGTTTTTTTGGAGATGATCATATTTTTAATTCGATTAAAAAATAATTTATTAATTAAATCCTATAAAGTTTAGTTGCTAACAAAAGTTTGATAAGAAAAATCAAATTTATGTTTTTCATCTTTTAAATGGAATTCCTCAGAAATAAGCTTCCAATCATCTGAAGGGATTTCAGGAAAAAAAGTATCTGCTTCAAAAGAGCTATTAACTCTGGTTAATTCAATTTTATCTGCTATTTTCATTCCTAGTTTATAGATTT
>Ga0209302_10001060_pt1 | contig 15870 bp, 16 predicted proteins | sample ArcOceMetagenome_2_FD_187445 | JGI IMG/M metagenome (GOLD analysis project Ga0209302, IMG submission 187445) | Marine eukaryotic phytoplankton communities from Arctic Ocean - Arctic Ocean ARC135M Metagenome (SPAdes) (version 2) | ecosystem: Environmental > Aquatic > Marine > Oceanic | place... | reverse complement strand
TTGAAACAGTCAATTGCGATTTCTAATAATTGATCTGCGTATTGTTGTTCAAAAGTCGTTAATGACTCTGATTGATCGTGAACAATTGATAATAATTGATCTGCTACTAACGATAAATTTAACATGTGCATGAATCCTTTAATTAATGAGGAAAATTCCTCGCATTCAAATATAAAGATATATAAGAATGTTTGAGTGTCGATGTGTTTCGACGTTTTAAATAGTCTCATGAATCGAAAGAAAAGTCAAGCGATATTTAAAAACCGATATAAAACAAAGACATACAACAAAGGAATCTGGCTGAATGTTCAGCGAAAAGCCCGTGATAGGACACCAAAGATTCTTCTGGACATCTTAAATACCCGCCAAACCCTCACTTTGCGTACACTTTAGGGTCTTTGAGTGTGGAAAAAAGACTCCTTAAGGACTTTAAAAGTCCTAGCGCGACCCCCAAGGGGGACTTTGTGCGTCGTTATAGCGTATATACCACCTCAGATTTTTCTGTGAAAATGAGAGGGGGGGTATAAGTACGGGTAATAAGAGTTTTCCGTAACAAAAACACGACACTTTTAGAGGGGGATGATGTAGTCCACCCCCAAGACTCCCTAAGAAGCCCTCACAGGCACGTTAAGACAAAGGTAGCGAATGGTATAACGAAGTCTTAAAGTACCCTAGAGGACTGGGGGATCACCTCCTAGACGGGTGTAGGTGGGGAACTGGGTGGTGGAAGCTGACAGGCTCCTAAGAAACCTTAAGAATCCTACAGGCTCCTAAGATACCTATATACTATAGTATATCAAAGGGGGCGGGGGGGTCTCTATCTCTGTATGGGGACTTTAGAAACCACCACCTAATATCAACAACTTACAACCCGTAAGGGTTGGTGTCCATTTGCTAGTTAGTAGACAGATTAGAGCTGAACAAGTTGCTATGAGTCTCCTCATTTACCTGTAGTTCTTCTATCTTCAACACCCAAGACTGTGGTATAGCTATGTAAGCACCACCTTCTTGTAGCTCTTCCTCAACGATACGAGAGCGCATGATAATCACCTTCTCTGCATCACTGAGGACTAGCCAGCCCACTTCTTGGCATACAGCACACTCAGCATCTAAGATGACCTCAATGTCCGTCCAAGTCCCGTCAGAGTCTTGAGCGTCCCTCCAAGTTAGCCTTACCATTGGTATGTCTTTCATGTTCATGCTTTAGCCTCTTTTATGTCCATGTATTAGCCCTCGGTTGGGCGCTGCTTACGTTATAACCACCTACAAACTTGTTAAGCTCGTCCATTAGCAACTCTTGTTTACGGTCGCTCATCTCTCTGTCTACGTCTGACGCCATCTGTTCTACCCAGTAAGCCACACCCATAGCTAGAGCATCTAGTCTATCGTCGTGTGCCAAAGCTCCCCGTTGTTTAGTAATACGGGTCATCTGGTAAGTAAGCATGTACCTCTGTGCCTTCTCTGGCGGATGATGTTGGACACTATCGAAGTCTTGTTGAATGACTTTTGGATCAAAGATTAACCTGTGCTGGTTCATAACTGGCTCAAGTGTGTCTATAATACGCAGCTCTTTCTGCTTGCTGTGTCTAACTTCTTCAATGGAAACGGGGTATATCTTCTTAACGAATGGTTTAATCAGCTCAGTAAACATACCGTCACCAAAGTTACTCTCGATTAACATAGCGTTAACCTTATGTTCTTTGGCTATCTTACACAGCTTAACTAAGGTGTCATCACTGTAACCTCCAGCAACACCGCTGCAAGCTGAGACGTATAAGAAACCATTAAGCATCTTAACGACAGCATAGGCAGTTTCATCCTGACCACGGCCAGATGGATCTATTACCATGACGGAACCGTTAAAGTCCACGTAGGCTCCCACAGAGACCTCAGGAGCGAAGAACTTGTCTCCACTAAGGCCAACATTAGGCAAGTCCTTAAGGGGCTTCATAACGCCATACACGAGCTTCTCAGGGGCTTGATCCCTGTCAACAGACATAACCATTAGGTCAGACAGTTTGAGAGGGTATCTATCCGTATCAGCCATGCTTGTATCGAGCATAAACTGTAAGGCAAACCCTGAGCGTCCGTAGGACAACTCACGCTCTAAAAGGTCAGTATCATCAAATCGCTTAGGATCCACTGGTTGGCCCTCTAAGGCCTCATCGTTCTTACCCATCGCATTGTATAGCATAGGTGCTAAACGTGAGCCATACGCCTTCTCAGCCTTCTCTACGCTAGGGTAACGTGCAGGCCAGACTCTCATCTGGTAGCCACGCTCTGTTAACGTGTTGTAAAGACTCATTTCACACTGTGGTGTACCTAAATACAGTATCTTACCTTCAGGTTTCAGTACCGCATCAAACTCTTTAACAGCTTCACTTAACTTCTCTCTCATCATCTGAGTCATAGAGTTGTTAGGTACTTCGATGTCATCAGCAATTATGATGTCGGCACGGCTGCCTGTAAGCTGACCAGTGATACCCACGGACTTAACCGAAGGGCTACCACTAGCCAGCGCAGGTCTTACGTCAAACGCTATCTTACTCCACCTCTGCTCACTTGTAGCTATGAGGTGTTGGCACATGGGTAGTTCTAGTATTAGACGCTGTGTGAATGTAGAGAAATCATCAGCTCGTTGCTTAGAGGCTGACACAACCATAAACTTCTTCTGGGGGTCGAGAAGTAACTGGTGGACGACAAAAGCTGCCGTAATGTAGGACTTACCTACACCACGGAATGCTTCTATAATGGATCGTCTAGGACAGTTTTGGATGAACTCTGCCATATCGTACTGGACTGGAGTGGGGTCAGGGAGTGCTAAATGCTTCCAAACTATGTATAAGAAGTTTCGGAAGTCCTTAAGCTTTTCTATATCTTTTTCGTTTCCCATTATCGCTCCTGTTTGCTTTAACTGAAGCTATACTTAAGTTGCTTCGTGAGTTGTTAAGCGGGTTGTGGTCTTTATGATCTATATCTTTGCCTGCAATAGCGGCAGCACCTACTGACTTCTTAACCTTACGTCTAGCTTTGTTCCTGCTAGAGCGTTCAGCTCTTTGCCCTGCACTTGCATGGTCACGGGCATACTCACGCTTGTAGTCTCTTTCTCTCATTACCATTTCACCTTATCTGCCCAGTAAGCTGCTGAAGACTTACCCTTAGCTATGTTTTTACCATGTCGAGCCTTAAATGACGCACGTTTGGCTTTCATCTTAGCTGACTCACCTGCTTTAGGTTTACCTGCTGTGCTAGCGCCAGCTTGACCAAAGCGTATTAGTTTCTGTTTACCATCTACTATAGTCAACACTTTATGTGACTTGCCACCTTGGGAGTCTCGGACAGGTTGGTTAATGGTTAAACCTTTATATTGATTCATTGTTATGCCCTGTATTTAGTGGCGGGCCTCCTCGAAAGGAAGCTCCGCAAGTAAACTAGCCATAGGGGACTCAGCCGTAACAACGTCAGTGCTTGCACCATTATCCTTAAGAAACTTAACAGCTACAGACAACTCAGAGGCCGTAGCCTCACCTGAGCTTACTCTGCTTAGTAACTCTCTAGTTACACTAGCGTGTAACGCTTCTAGTTGATCAGACATTACTTCTCCTTCTTTTTATACTTCTTAGCTAGGCGGGCGTTATCTTTTTTAACTGCATAGCCTGTAGCAGCGGCAGAAGTAGCGGCTGCACCACCAAGTATTGCTTTATCTGTCTTTGTAGGTTTAACTTTAGCTTTAGGTTTTACTTTATAATCCTGCTTAAGACGATCTTTGGCATTAGCTTTCTTAATCTTAGCTGCTCTTGCTTTTTGAGCTTTAGTTAGTTTCTTTCTTGCTTTGTTGGCTTTATAACCAGCTCTTGCTGCTTGTACAGCCTTAATTCCTAAACTTAACATTCTAATAGCTCCAAATTACTGGGGTTGTTTCTCTTACGTCCACATGGACAAATGTTTTAGCGATGCCTATACCTGTAAACCCAAGCTCTAAAGCTTTTTGTACAATAGTGTAGCGGTCAACGCCATGATGTATACGAATATCAGCAGCAATTCCTAGAGTGTGTTGCCCGCCTTTTTTCTTACTTGCTTCAACACTGTGTGAGGGGTCACGGTAACCAGACGTAACGACAAAAGGAAACCCGCAAGCTTCCCTAAGTTCGTCTAGTTTGTGTATAAACCCTTCACTCATGTTGTTTTTACCTGTCTCTTGACAAGCAAAGTCTTCATATTTGAAGTATTTAAAGTTCATTTTCCTAATCCTTTAACCCGTTCCATAGTCCTGAGACCACCTAGACCAAGCATACCCATTAGTACGGGAAGCATAGTGCTAGTGTCAGCTTGTGGAACATCAACACCAAAGGGTGCTGCAAGTGGACTAATTAGAAAGTTAACAGTAAAGCCCGCAACACATACCCAAGCTGTTGCAGGACGCCACGAAGATTGAAACCAGCTACCTTTGGCATCTAGTTTGTTCACTTCTATCTGAGCCTGAGCAATCTCATGTACGTGCTTCTCAGACATTGTGGCTATTTCGTGTGCTATCTTTTGCTTTGTATCAGCGTCTGGGATAAACTTATCTAGTAAGCTTGTCACAGGTGCTATTAGTTTATCTAACATTAACCACCTACCAGTTTAATAAATTCGCCTAAGCCCATCTCTTGCGCCCAGTAGACACAAGCACCACCTACAGCTAACCACTTTATCTGTAGTAAGGTGCGGTTAATACTGTCCAGCATACTTCTAAGCTCTTCAGCATTAGCTGTTAGGGTTCTTAGCTGTTCCTCGTGTAAGTCAATACGCCATTCTAAACGATCGACCTGTGATTTTAAATCATCCATTTGTTACCCAACTACAATAAGTTTAATGTTATAAAGCTGTGGGTTATATCCCCATCAGCAAACGTAGAATTATCATGAGTTACAAGACTGTATAAATCAGCCCTATTTAATCCATTTAATAGTGCCATTTGATCCTCAGTATCAGGCTTAGCCCAAGCTATGATCTTAGTAACCCCTACACTTTTTAAGTAAGTATGTAAAGGCTCCGCAAAGTCTGCTAAAGGGACTAAACTAAAGTTTATTGAAGTATGTACTGTAGAGTCGTCAATAATACCCTCTAACAAACCCACAACTTCTCCATCATCTATTATAGACAATACTTTTTCTACACCGTGGCCATGATCTTCTATAAGCTTCCATTTAATAGCGGCAAGGACTTGTGTGTTATCCTCCATGCCCATATTAGAGGTGTACTCGTCAAAATACTCTTGGTTAGGTATGTAGATAGACTCAATTAGACTCTCAGTTACATCATTGTTTTCTACTAAAGTTATCATACAAACTCCCATGTTAAAGTCTTGGCGTTGTTAGTAGAATTAATTACAACAGCAGAGTTAGTACCATAACCCCTTATATAAGTAGCACCTCTAGAGTAATATGGATTACTTGAATTGGTATATCTACTAAAAGAAGACATATCTAGTTCAACACTATTACCTTGGCCATCATCTATTTTTAAGGAAGTTAGCCAGTCGCTGGTGGGTTGGTTTGAGGCGTTACTACCGTAAGGTATTTCTATACCTAAAGTGCGGTTACCATATTGTGTGTACTCACCTATGTATAAATGATCAAAAGTTTCCCCGCCAATATCTAAGGTAGAAGGACTAGGGTTGCTACCACCAGTCCTGCCCATCGAGCCTCCAAACCTACCTGCTGAATAACCATACCCAGAACCATAAGATACATTTTGTAGTGTACCCATTGTTACTGTTGAGGTGACACCACCGCCACCGTTACCGTTCATTTTTGCTGCTAAAACTCCAGTACTAAACATTATGAAATCCCTGTTCCAAAAGCTATATAGTTATCTGCGGCTGTACATATAATTTCTATAATACCGCCTGTAGCTAATGTTAAGTTTGCACTTCCAGCACTTATAGCAGAACCATCAAGAAATTTAATTGTCTGTGTGCTCGTAGCTCTGTTAATTGTGATTGCACCAGTACCAGCATTAATAATAACCCAAGCCTTACCAATATCGGCAGCTACAGCATCAGCAAGATGTATACTGCCAGCACCTCCAGTGTATATTAACTTCTTACCGTTATATGTTGCAAACTCACTGACTGATATATCTGTGTCAGTAACAGCATTAGCTAGAGTTTGTGACGCAGTTAAACCACCAGTTACAACTAAAGGCGTAGTAAAGGTAGACTCAGTACCGTTAAGTGTTAATACGGTAGTATCTTCTGTCCCTGCTGTAATAGCGGTGAAGTGTAAAGAACCATCTTCTGTAGCATTAGTCTCATCAATAATCTCAGCGTGTATTCCTGCATACTTATGTTTTGCAGGGCTGTAACCATTAGCATTATAAGCCGTAAATTGAATCTCACCTAGATGATCACCGTCATCAGCTTCTGGGCCATCTTCTTGATATAGTTCTAGGATTGGAGTTGGTGTGGCTTGAATTGCACTATCGTTTACAGTTGCTTTAATTAAAACATTTGCATTGACCGATAGTAACTCTGACGTCAAGGACATTGTAGGATCTTCATCACCATCAATATCAGCAAGCACATCTGTGATGTCTGTACCGTTGCTACTACCATCAGCTAGATGAAAGTTTAAAGAACCTTTATGAGCACCATCAGTAACAACATCAGCTTCAACATATATACCACCATAGAATTGTTTTTCATCACTTGCGTTCTGACCAAACCAACGGATAGCTCCAAGCTCATCATTTGCTGTGCTAGCCGCCCCAGTGCGCCATAAAGACATAATAGGCTTTTCTGTAGCATCATCAGTAGTAGATATAATTTCAAATGAGTCACTGACAACAGTAAGAGCACCGTTAACTGTAGTAGCACCAGCGGTGAATGGCTTGTCTGAGTTTATAACTGCTAAAGTACCACCTGCAACATCTGGAAGATATATATCGTAAATACCATTAGCTACTGTAGCACTTGGAGTGGCGTTTAACTTAAATGATTTTTGAGCTGCATCAGGGCTGAAAAATTGCTGATAACCGTTACTGTATGACATTAGAATAGGATTGCCATAACCCATTTGCAGACCGTAAGAGAATAAGCTCATCGCTGGGTCTTCTTGACTACCGCCATGACCTAACGAGAATGCAAGACTACCTTGTTCAGAGCCATCGGCACTAGACTGTACTGAAGCATAAATCCCAGCGTATTGGAATTTCTCTGGTGTGCTAGCGTTATTGTTACCGAAGAATTTGATTGCCCCTAGATCAGCACTACCTGCTCCACCATTTCGGTATAATTCTAAAGATGGGTGTTCAACAGTACTGGATGCTGTTGTGCTGGTAAGTTTTAGTGTATCAGAATTAACAGTAAGCTCGCCATTGATTGTAGTAGCGCCTGTAGTTAAGCCGCTTAACGTACCTAACGATGTAATACCAGTCTGTGCTGCATCTACGTTAAAAGTAGTACCAGCTAAAGTTAAACCAGTGCCACCTGTATAAGTAGTATTGGTGTCTACAGTTGTACCAGTTATTGTACCATCGCTGGCTATAGTTATATTAGTACCTGCCGTTAAAGCTGCTACAACATTAGCTGTATCAGTAACATCAGCACCAGCTTCTATACCTGCTACTTTAGTAACTGTAACACCCTGAGAAGCCTCAAAGCTGCTGTCAAAGTTACCCGCAGATTGATCTAAAGCTTCTTGAGCTATAAAGAAAGCTTGGTTAGAGTCTTCGTTAAGCACGTCAGAAGTTAATAACCCAGAGTCAGAATAAGAAACTAACTTAGTGCTTTGGCTACTGTTACGGTTAACAAGGACTACAGCACCCGCTGGTAACTCTTCGGAGAACGAAAGGCTAGTAGACCCCTCTACTAAAATGTAGTAGAGAGGGTTTGTAGATGTAAAAGAGCCAAAAACTTTCTGTGTAGCTCCTACCTGAACAGCAGGGACGGTTACATTGTTGACACTTACAGTCAAATGACTGGATACGATATAGGTAGGTGTAGTAAACCCTACCGTTTGAGCTGCTCCCAAAGTTACCTTTGTAAATGAATTAGCCATTTATATTTCCTAGTTTAATAATCTATTTTGTGTAGTGTCTGACTTACGTTTGTTACGCTTGTCTATTAAGTTTTGGTCACGTTTTATAACTATTTCTAAGGCCTTAGCTTTAAACGCAGCTTGTGACTTCTTAAGTTCAGTAACCACTGTGCCGTAGTAAGCACTTTTATCTGCACGTCCTAAGCTTCCTGCTCTCTGGAGAATGTTGTAATAAGTATTAGCAGCATTCATTTTACCATATTCAAGCATTACAGCGTCGTGCATACTAACCTTGTATCCCTCATAAGTCGTGTATACTTCTCGTGTATCTTCTTCCATCCAACTAACTCTAGTTTTATGGTTAGAGAAGTTACCATAACCTTTACGCTCAAGTTCTGCCATATGATCCACAACGTACTGCTGCTTCTTAGTGCGTCTACCTTCACGTTGTTCACGACTGCTCGCAACAAAAGGGCTTAAAGCATAGGCGGGGTTATCCACCTCTCTGATCACACCTAAGGGATCATACTTTCTTGGTATAGACACATCATTAGGAGCTATTAGCGACGTAAAACGCTGTTGAGTGGTTTTAATAGACGTTAGCTGATCTTGGCCGTCAGCTATGAACGATTTCTTAATAACACTAGGGAACGGCATAAGGAATTTCTTAAGCACTGTGCCGCCCACTACAGTTTTAGCGTCTGCTCGATCTTCAGCATCACCTGTTAAAGCTGTTACGGCTCTGCTACCAGCACTAAAAGTATCATAAACACCAGTTAGTAGAGCTGAGTCTCTAAATGCTGAGACAGTAGTAGCTAGGGCTATACCAAAACCTTGCATTAAAACTGAATCTACATCCTCATAGCCTTGTACTTGTTTATCCTGTACTTCAATAAAGCTATCCATAGTGTTAGCAATCATTGTTAGGGGAATTCGGAAAGGCTCAAACTTACGGTAATCTACAGAGGTATCACCAAACATTACGTTTAGATCCTGTAGTCCAGACACTTCTTGTCCTGCTGTCTTCTTCCAATCAGCATCAGGGCTTCCTGAAAGCTCGCCCTGCGCCCACTTAGAGACGCCCCAAAGCATTATAGCGTTGGCTAGGTTAGCTTCAGTTCTGGCTCTTGCTTGGCGCATAGCCCCATTGTGGCCTGCTATATCAGCTCTGAAGTTAGGTAGTAAAGCATTAGCTGCTGGAGTAAGTCTCCAAGCTTCGTGCATTACCCATACTGGAGTACGGAAGAACAACTGACCAAACAACTTAAGAATAGGGTGCTCACGGTGAGCTTTTTCAATCCAATCGAACATGCCTTCAGCACCTTCTTTTTGGAACTCTTTCTTATATAGAAGTTGCTCTACATAATCAACAGCATCCTTATCCACTAAGCGTTTAAAACTACCCGCATCACGGCCAAACATAGCTTGTTTAAACTTGTTCGGGCTTGTGCGTATTTGCTTCATTACGTAAGCAATCTTAGCTTCAGAGTAACGTACCTCATAAGCCTCAGGGCTTTCACCTTTAAGCTTACTGATTAACTTAGATGGTGTTAAACTCTCTGCTTTAGCAAACAAAGGCTTGAGCGCCTCCATGCCTACATCAAAGTCGTAACCTTCTTTAATACGTTGCTCTATGTTCTTATCAACAAAGTTCTTAAGTCTCTTACCTTTAAGACCAGCCTCAATACCTTCCTTAAAAAGGTTCTCAGAAGCTTTGGCTGTAAGAAAACCTGCTGCTGCCAGCTCTTGGTTAAAAGCATCGGTAGCACTCAAGGCTCTTGGGAAGAACCTACCTGCTCCTGCCACTCTACCTTTAATCTTAATACCACCATCGAGGAAGCGGTTAGTATCCATTGTTAGGTAGGTAGACTCATCTTTAAAGGCAACCTTTGCCGCTTGGAAAGCAGCTTTAACTTGCCCACCCATCATTGCATAAGTCTTAGCTGTCAACGCCCACTTCTCTAAAGCTAGGGGACTGTTGCCTAAGTTATCAACAATAGGGTAAGTCAATGTTTTAAGTGTAGGCCAGATGGTGTTAACCATAACTGTAGACGGACTAAACACACCAGCAATAGAAGCTTCAACGTATTGCTCTGTAAGCTTCTTAAAGTGTTGCTTAGATTTAGGTAACTGGGTTTCACCAATTAAAGCTCGTACAGGCAGTGCCTCAGCTTCGTGTTGCTTGAGCAAAGACTCTAGTTCTTTAAAGTTACCTTTAGTCATCGCCTCGTTAACCTTAGGAGAGTACTTAGCTTCTAATGAATCTAGCTCAGCTTTGTGTACTTTAATCATAGCTTGTGTTTGTTTATCCAAGCCTTTGGTTTTATCTTTAGACGACACACCATACTTCTGAGCAATCTGTAAGTTTCTACCGTTGTAAGCAAAGATAGAATCATAGATGTTCTTAGTAGATATTTCTTGACCATTAAGTTTATCTAGGTAACTACCTAAGAATTTAGCGTCAGTTTTAGATAGGTCTTTTTGTAAAAGTAGTTCAGTAACTTCTGCCACCTCACCACGTATTAGCATAACCGACTTAGCTGCTGTTTCACTTATAATGGCATTCTGTGCAGGTGTTCTATGTCCTGAGGTAAACTCTTGTATAATTAAGCGTTCAGCGTCAGGGTCAGACTTAAGGCGTGAGAGCATATCATCAGCTCCAGCATCGACTAAATCTTGTTCTTTAATAGATTCTTTAGTACCCGCTTTCTTTCTAATAGCTGCAACTGAAAGACGGTTAAAGCCTACTGAACCTGAGTTAGCCAAACCTTCACCGATCTTAACTACAGCGGCATCTAAATCAAGGTCTAAAAACTCAGACTCCTGCTTACCTTTATTTTCTTTAGCAGGCCGTGCAAGGTCTCTTTTAATCTTAGCTGCTACTTGTTGGTCATGCTCAAGTTGAGCTTTAATAACCTTTTGGTGTGCAGGTAAGATTTCATTAGCATACTTGCGCTGAGTAAGTTTAGAACCTATTTTAGAAAGGCCTAAGTCAATACCAGTACCTAAGACAGCTCCTGCGCCTAAGCCTATAGCCCCTGTAAGAAGGGTTTGGCTAAGGTCGTACTCGTCCTGAGAACCTGCATCGACTCTTACGTTCTGCTGCATGTTGTCAAAAGCTACAGCGGAACCACCACCCCATACAGCGCCTGACGCTGCTGCTCTTTTAGCTGAGGTGTTAATACCTGTTTTAATGGCTAGCTTAGCTGTGTTGTTAGCTATAGAGTTCTTAACAGCAAGTACTACCGCTTCCTTAGTGGCTAAGCGAACACCTGCGGCTGCTACAGACGCTGTACCTAACGTAGCTAAACCTAGCCAGTTAGTAGCATCAGTTAACATTTCCCAACCAGCTTGACCTGCTGTGTGCCAGCTAGAGTTAACTTCATCATACTGATCCATCATGTAGACAAAAGCTTCTTTAGAGCGTTGCTCAGCGTTGTGTATTTGGTAAGTATCTAAAGCTTGCTTACCTAAGTTAAAGTTAAACTCTGCCATCTGTTTGAGGCCGTAGTCAGCCATACGTTGCTCATAGGTGTCACCCTCAAAGCCCGAAAGGTCTTCATAGATTTCAGCTTGGGTTTTTACACCCTTGTTTCTGTCATACATATCACGCGAAGCGTTAACCCACGACACATTCTCATGTAGTGTTGTGTGGTCAATGTCCTGCTGAACCTGCCCAAAAGCTACGTATTCCTCACGGGTACGTGCTTCAGGCAAGGGTTCGGCATATGCAGACTCTTGGATACCTTCGTCTTGTGGAAACCTTTCTGGTTCTGGGTTAGTAAAGCTATTTGCTGCATTACGCATAACTTGTGCTTTTTCGGCATCGCCAGCCGCTTCAAACTCACCAGCTTTTTGTAAATAAAATTCAGCATCTCTAGCCATAGTATTTCCTACTTATTATTAATCAAATGGAGTAAATTGGTTAGTGAAGTTTTGTACACCTTCAGCTATGGTTTCTTGTTCCAGTCGTAATCTTTCTGCCTTTTCTTCGTCGGTTTCTAATATAGCATCAGCTTCATTAATTGCATTTGGATCACGCTTAGGTAACGCCGATGTAATTGTAGACTCGTTATCTGTAGAGGTTAGCATAGCCGCAAAAGTTATTTTATCTTGTTTTATTTTCTTTAACGTCCTTGCGTAAACTTCGTCAGCAATTGTATCAACCTCAGATTCAGTAATGTTATTACCGTTCTCTTTATACTTTTCAGCTATACGAGACTTTATTCTTTTGTTGAAGTTACGCTCTAAGTTCACACCATAAGTATCTTGGTCAAACCCAGAATACTTAGAACCATCTGCGATTCCACCAAGGAATTCGCTTATTACACTCTTCACGCCGTTTCTTGCATCCATTACATCACTGTCCCGCAAGAACTGCCCAACACCTTCAAGCGTTCTTAACTCAGCTATTAATTGCTCTTTCTGAGCATTAGAAATATCTTTAAGGTTATAGATGTGATTTTTCTGACGCTCTGCTGAAACATTGGCTATACCACTGCCCTGCATGTAAGCGTCGGTAAAGTCTTGTTGATGTTTAGTCAAAGCTGTTTTAGACGCTTGAATGTCTAAGTTTGCATCTTGACTTTGCGCTAAATTATAATAACCTTTTCCTTCAAGTGTTAGTTTGTTATACTCTTCGTCATCTAACAATCTACCGTTCAAGCCAGTTACCATTTCCTTTTCACTTAACAGCCTTTCTTGGAACAAACGAGCTTTCTTGGTTTTAACACTCTGCGCCGCTGTGTTAAGATCATTGTACGCAGCATTAACTTTTAAACCAGCTACACCTGAATTAAGCTTATTGGGGAAGCTGTCTAATATAAGACGTTTAGCGTTAACTTGTGCATCAAAATCAGTGCCATCTAGCGACTCATCTAAGGTAGTTGCGTGTAAGATATAAGCGTCCGTAAAGGCTTCCTTTGCTACAGAGCCGTTTAAACCTTTGTTCATGAATCGTGCGTACAAGGTATTACTATTCATGAAGGCATCGAAGCCCTTTATTGGAGCACCGTCCTCATCTTGCAATGTCCCGTTAATTAACGAACCTATTTGTTCTTGCATCAATTCCACAGTAGCTTCATCAGTGATTTTAGCGTTATAGCTTATAGCACTGTTCTGAGCTTGTTGGTAGGATTTATCAAGAGCGTTGTTAAAGGTAGCGTCCCGTGTTATTGAAACACCGTCCTCAGAGTCTATGGCAACTCTATGTTGGTCATAAACACCTTTTAATCTCATAGGGTCTAGCTGAATACTAGGGTCGTCTGCAAGTTGCTGTGCAATTGAAGTATTAACCGTGTCTGCGTTCTGTTTACCCATTTTCCTAGCAAAATCTACTTGTAGAGACTTGGGTGAATTCTTGTATAACTCGGAGTCACTCATCATCCAACTGCTAGGGTCTTTGGAGTTCTTCTTCTCTTCTGCTATTTGAGCAAAAGTTTCATCAACTGCTGCAAACTGTGCAGCCTTCTTCTCTTCATTTCTCTTAGCACTGACCTTAACTCCTAGCCCCACAGCTTGGTTAATAGCGTCTGCTATCTGCTCATTTTTATTAACTGGCATTAACTGTGGGCTAGTTTTAACGAAAGTGTTTACTTTCTGTGCTGCTGCGATCTTGTAAGCGGGGGCTTGAATGCCTGCCTGCTTACCCATAACCTCAGCTACTGATTTCTTTGCCATGTTGTTTTCCTAAATTATGAAAGATACGCATCTGGGTTACCAGCCGCTTTACCGCCAGCAGCGTTGTAAGCGCCAGCTCCTGCAACGCCAGCTTGGAAAAGGTCTCCTCCGCTAAAGCTAGCTACCTTACCTCGACCTTTAGAAACGGATTGAATTCTTGAGTACTGGTTAGCACGTACACCTTGTCTTTGTAGATCGAAGGTAGACTCCCCACGCCCAAGGTTCTGACTGATGCCTGTATTAGCTTCAAGGCCTTGACGTATGTACTGAGAGCCTACAGCGCCTGTATTGTCAATAGCCCCTGACTGTGCGCCAGCCACATTAGCTGTTGCGGTTAACTCCCTAGCACGTAGATCGTTAGCCATCTTTTGTTGTAAAGCAGATTCACCTGCTTGTGCTTGCTCGGCATTAGATTGTTGGTAATCTCTTACCGCAGCTTCGTTAGCTTGTTTTTCATTTGCTTCGCTTAGTTGCGTTTGATACGCACTCTGAGCGTTAGCCGCACTATTAGCTTGTGATGCACTCGCCGCCGAAGCCGCCATAGACAACATAAACATTGTTGTTGGTTCACACATTTTTATTTATCCTCACAAATTGGTAGAAAGGTTGCTCGCCAATTCCGTATTTTTCATCTAATTTAATAAACTCAAACCCTAAAGATTTTAACCATCTTTTAGAGACTGTGTTTTCCTTATGAACGTAGTTAAGTAGGAGTGGGTATTGGACGTTTATTTCCTTTACCCACTTAGCCGCTACGGGCAGCATCACCCTTTTAGTATCAACCAATTTGTCCGTACCTAGTAACCAAGGGGAGGCAAAGATGCCGTTATCAGCAACCCCAAACATCCCCACTACGTCCCCATCGTCATGTACAATTGTAAAGCACTCCTGAGAGGCCTTGAATGAGTGCTCAAGGGCTTCTAAGGGTTCCGCACCGCTACTATAGCCTACCTCTACAACGTCCTGTAGGCGCATGTAGGGAGCCATCTCACGGCAATCGTCAATGGTGCTGGTTCTGTAGTGGTGCATGGTTACATCCTTCTGTTTCTCAATACGACAAAACCTTCCCACTCTGCACTTTGGAAAGTGGAGGGTAGATGGGTGTCGTTAGATATGGTTATTTTGGCATTAGATGCCTGTGATTGAATGTTTACTGTGTGGTTCCCTGTATCTACTACAGCAGCGTAGCCTACAATGTTGGAGACCTGCCCTAGTAAGCGACCTGTAAAGTTAGAAGAGACTGGTATTCTTCCTATAGTTTCGTTAACGACATCAAATGTACCTGTATCATTAAAGTTAAAGGTCATATTCCTTAACTGGAACCTAGCTAGAGTAGTGTTGTCACCCTCCACAGGTCTAAACACTTGCTGTGACACGCCATATTTGAACGTGTAAGGTTGCCCAACATCCAAATAGTTAGCCACACTTACACCGTTTTCACCGTGGTTATTACCTGCACTTGTGCTTGTGTTATACAAATGAGTAATTGCAAGGTTTTTAGCAGCGTCTGAATTACCTGTAGCTACTATTTCACCTCTAAAGTTAATGAAGTTAGTATAAACATCTATATCAGGATAAGCAGCATCCAACTGCGCTATTGAAGTTATAGGTGTGCTTGCGGTATGTGATAACCGTACTTTATGATCTAGTAGTACATCATGCTTCTTACCTGCAAAAGTAACACCTGAAACCAAACCTACGCTAAAGGTGGGTGTTTGACCTATTAAACTTGCAAAGTAATTTACGTTTGCTGTAGTCAAAGGGAAGTCCCATCGCCACACTTCCCACTCAGAAGAAAATAAGTCAGGAGCATCTACAACGTACTCAGAATCAGTAATACTAAAAGTCGTGCCGTTAACTACAAATGTCTGTATAGCACCTATTGAAGGATCAGCAGTAAATATCACCCTACCAAAAGGAAGGCCGTCTCCGATTACACCTCCCTGTACTATTATACCTGCTAACTGTCCATTAACATTGGCAATACCAAGGAAATTTGGTAACAGTTTTGCCACGTTAGGAGTTACAGTAGTGTCGATGAAAGAACCTGCTGGGTATGAACTATAACTCTGATTAACTGGAAAGCTTACATCATTACCAAAAGTTACGTCAGGAGAATCAGTACGTACAGCCATTGTTTCAAAACGGCCATCACCAAATGTAATGTATA
>Ga0209302_10001059_pt1 | contig 15885 bp, 17 predicted proteins | sample ArcOceMetagenome_2_FD_187445 | JGI IMG/M metagenome (GOLD analysis project Ga0209302, IMG submission 187445) | Marine eukaryotic phytoplankton communities from Arctic Ocean - Arctic Ocean ARC135M Metagenome (SPAdes) (version 2) | ecosystem: Environmental > Aquatic > Marine > Oceanic | place... | reverse complement strand
CAGGTGGCACAGTGGCTATTACTGGGGCTGATGGTGGCACTGTTATATCCTACGATGTAGACGCTAACTTTACCTTTAGCACTGGTGCTATATTTTCATCTTACTCCATACAAAGTGGAGCATTGCCCAGTGGAACAACTCTAAACGCTTCAACAGGTGTGATTACTGGAACTGTAGATAACACTGCAACTACGTACAACTTTACTATTAGAGCTACTGACACTGATGGTGATGTAGTAGATCAAGTTTATTCTTGGGCTATTGCATATGTAACTCCACCTATCGCGGCTAGTGGAGGCACTATAACAACTAGTGGTATTTATAAAATACATACTTTCAATGGGTCAGCTAACTTTACTGTTAGTAGCGGGGGTACTGCTGAAGTGCTTATCGTAGCTGGCGGTGGTAGTGGAGGCAGTTACACAACTGCTAACACCGTAGGTAATGGTGGCGGTGGTGCAGGTGGTGTCATATTTAGTACTTATTCAATTGCAGCAGGAACTCACTCAATTACTATTGGTGCTGGAGCGCCCTCTGTTTCAGGATCATCAAATGGAAACACTGGGACAAATACAACCGCTTTTTCATCAACAGCAGCTGGTGGTGGTTATGGCGCAGGAAACGGACAAGCTGGTGGTAATGGCGGATCAGGTGGTGGTGGTGCTCGAGGCAATGGTGGTACATCTTTAGCAGGCAACATAGGTAATTCTGGTGGTGGTGGTAATCAACAGTACGATGGTGGTGGCGGTGGTGGTGCAGGCAGCGCAGGCCAAACTGGTAATTGGTCTTTCAGTGGAGGAGGCGGTGGTGCGGGTGGTGCTGGCGCAACATACTTAGGTGTTACTGTTGCTGGTGGTGGTGGTGGTGGCGGTGCTAATACTGCTACTGGTGGTTTAGGTGGTTCAGGCGGTGGTGGTCGTGGTGCTAATGGTGTTACTAATGTTAATCCATATGCTGGAACAGCTAATACTGGCGGTGGTGGAGGAGGTGGAGGACATACCAACTACTCTGCAAATGGCGGTTCTGGTGTAGTAATAGTGAGGTACGTAGCATGAGTAAGGCAAGAAACCTAGCAACGTTGTTAACCACAGACGGCTCAGTTAAAACAACTAAGTATGCTGATAGTGTAGGCGGGCAATCTACTTTTGTAGCTTCGGGAGCGCTGTCTGATGGCACAACTCTGATTCTAAACTCGGATGGAACTGTTAGTGAAATAGGGCAGTCTTCTACAAGTGTTACATATACAGAAAGTATTCCTGCTGGTGGTTACACTCAAGTTAAGACAGGTTCTACAAATGCTATAAACATAAACTTTGATCCTAATACGCCTAACAGTTTTATAATCACCTATTCTGACGCTCAAAATGGTGGTTACGTTACGGCATTAGTAGGTACTTTGTCAGGTACTGCAATGAGTTTTGGTACACCTGTTGTTGTACATTCTGTTAACACTAATGATGTTGAAGCTGCTTTCGATCCAAACACAGCCAATCAGTTTGTGTTGCTCTATAGTAACAATAACACTGCAAATCCCGGCAGTCTTCAAGTCGGAACAATCTCAGGAACAACTGTTACATTTAACGCTGCAATAGCTTTTAACTCTCCAGATAGAGCACTGATAGGCACAAAGTCTGGTGGAATAGAATTTGATCCTCACAACGCAGGTAAATTTCTTCTTACTTACAATGACAGAGACAACACTAATTTAGTTTGTCGTATAGGAACTATATCAAGTGGATCAGTTACTTTAGGAACTAAACAGATATTTAAGTCAAGCGCTGCTGCCCACAGCACATACGCTAATGGCTCATATGACCTCACAACTTCTGGCGCTATATTAGTTAGCTACTTCTCAACTAATGGATATTTAAGAGCAGGAACAGTAAATTCTGGTACTAATATCTCTTGGGGAACTCCAGTTGCGTACCACACTGGCACGAATCACTATACTAGTATAGCTAGCTCAAAGGGCGAGGCTGGAAAATTCTTAGTCTCTTACTACGACACCCCTAATGGTGGTAGGGGCCAAGCACTAGTTGCTACAGTAAGTGGTTTGACAGTGACAGTCGGTTCTGAAATAAATTATGCCGCTGGCCCTTTTTATATACGTCAAGCATTGTCTGACCCAAACACATCTGGCAGGTTTATTATAGTAGGCCAAGATGGAACAGCTCCATATAAATTGCGGATGTATGTAGTTACTGTCTCTGGAACAGTGCCAAGTGTTAGTTCGCTTTATGAAATATCTAATAGTACGTATTCTTCTTGGGGGCAGGCCGATTTTAATCCCAACAAATCAGGCCAGCTTGTTACTGTAGGTAGTGGATCGAGTTCACAGACCTATACGATGGCTATAGCACATCAGTTAGCAGCTACAGAAACAATATCCACACCTACAAACTTAACAGCAACTAACTTCATTGGTATTTCAAGTGCAGCATACGCAGACACCGCTACGGCAACTCTAAATTTACAAGGGGGCACTGCAACCAATCTTTCTGGATTAACAGCGGGAAGTACCTACTATGTTCAAAACGATGGAACTTTAGGTACTTCAGCAGGAAATCCATCTGTCGAAGCAGGCAAAGCATTATCAACAACATCAATTTTATTAAAGGGTATTTAGATGAAGACGATTATTGAGAACGGCACGAACATCAGCAAGTATATGTTTGCTAATTCAGTGGCTATTACTATGGGTGCAGACTCTATTACAACTCCTAATTTTATTATCGGAGATATGAATACAAGTAACTGTACGCTAGTTGAAGGCGTAACATCTCCCTCTGGTTGGGCTGGATGCAAGCACACCTTTGATGGCACAACATGGGCTGCTAACCCAGATTGGGTTGAGCCAGAAACAGAAGAAGATCCTGAGTAACACCAGATCATTCGGAGCAGAGCCTCGATTGTCGGGGCTTTTTTATGTCTGTAATAAAGAGAGTATTTAATATGCCCAATATCAAAGGTAAGAACTTTCCCTACACCAAAAAAGGAATGGATGACGCAGAGGCTTATGCCAAGTCCTTAAAAAAGAAGAAGGTTATGCCTGTAGTAAAGAACAAGAAGGCTAAAAAATAATGAAAGTCGTGCAGTAGCCAACATGTATCTAATCGTGATAGCCACTATGTTAGCAAGTGCAGAGCCTACGCTTCCTGTACTCATGGCAGGCTATCCAACACTAAGTCAGTGTCGATTAGAGTTGGTGGACATTGCCAAGATAGATGGTTTCGATCTTGTGATCAGCCCTTTTGTCGGCTACTCAGTTGTGAAGATGAAAGACAATAAATCAGTCTTGGCTTTTTGTGTAAAGGATATTAGGAACATTTGATGTGGTCTTCACCTGTTGAACTTTATCCTATTAGCCTAGCCTCTACTCAAGCACCACAGGGGCAGGCTAATGTTATTGAACCACAGACTGAATATCGGCTACAGAACTACACCACAGTGCAGCCACCCGCAGCTCCTTATGAGCTATCTGAACATTATTATTCTCGGAGGTTATGGATATGTTAGCAGAATTGGCTATTGCAAATGCTGCCTTCGCAGTTATCAAAACCACACTAGCAAACGGAAAGGAAATTGCTGACGCTGGTGCCTCATTAGGGAAATATTTTGGAGCGGAAAAGGCGATAGCTAAACAAGTAGCTAGTGGGTCTGGCAACGTACTAGAGGCTTTCCAAGCAAAGGAAGCCCTTGTCAGGCAGGAAGAGGAACTGAAGTTTATGCTTAATAAACAGCGGTTGCATGGATGGAAGGACTTTGTGGCATTCAAGGCTGCATACACCAGAGAATTAAAAGAAGCTCAGCAAGCCGAGGCTAAACGGAAATTATTGAGAGCTAAAAAACTTGAAGCTAATCTGACCGTTGGAATTACGGTGGGACTAATAATGATTGTAATCATGGGTGCGTTGTTCGGGGTTGCGATTTATATCAAACAGGGTCACTTATGAGTGTTATTAAAGCAAAGAAAAAGGAAGTATTAATGGACACCGATAAAAGATTTGATCGGATAGAAGCTAAGTTAGACAAGCTTGTGGATGCTCTTTCTCAGTTAGTCGCAGTAGAGACAAAGATCGACCACCTTAATCTTCATCAAGCAACCCAAGACAAGCGCTTAGATAGCCATAGTAATCGCTTAGATAAATTAAACACCGCTGTAATAAAGGCTGGAGGCGTTGCCAGAGTGTTAGAGCGGATAGGATTTATCATCGTAACCTGCGCTGTGGGTTATTTCTTTGCAAACTACAACGGGTAACTTATATGAATTACTTTTCTGAAGACGAACTCAGGTGCTCTCACTCAGGCGAATGTGAAATGGATGAAGCCTTTATGGAAAAGGTTAATGCCATCCGTGAAGTCTGTGACTTTCCTTTCACAGTGACTTCAGCCTACCGTCATCCAACGCACCCTATCGAAGCAAGAAAGAAAAAGCCCGGTGCACACGCTTCTGGTCATGCTATTGATATATCTGTAAGAGGTGACAGGGCGCATCGTCTAATTGAAGTTGCATTAAAGTATGGAATGACAGGCATTGGTGTAGCTCAAAAGGGCGGATCAAGGTTTATTCATATGGACGATCTGACAGCTGAAAATGGCTTCCCTCGTCCTACCGTTTGGAGTTATTAGGAGGTTCTATGTGGGGTTCAATTATTGGTGTGGTCACTAAGAGTGTAGGCGGCTACTTTAAAGGCAAGCAGGAGCTAGCTGGCGTTAAGCTTAAGGGACAAATGAAAGTCATTGAAGCCGAGGCTGAGTCTAAGTTAGCCATTGCTAAAGGTCAGGTACGCATGGCTGAAGAGGGTCAGGCTCAGAACTTCAACCTTGATCTTGTGGCCATGAATAACATGGAGAAATCCTATAAGGATGAAGTCATTCTTATTATTTTTATGACACCGATGGTACTGGCGTTTATTCCGACTATGGATGTGTATGCGCTTCGTGGGTTTGAAGTGATAGAGAAGATGCCACAGTGGTATCAGTACATATTGATTGGGATGATTGTTGTTATATACGGGATGAGAGGGATGTTGGATAAGTTTCTATCTTCTAAAGTCCCCTCATTAAAATAGTTTGACAGAGATCTAAGCATGGCTATATTTAAGATAGACTTATTCAAGGGGATTGCTCCCAAGTTGTCAGCCCGATTGCTTGCTGATGGCGCGGCTAAGACAGCAGTTAACTGTCGTTTAGACTCTGGTGACTTGGTGCCTATTAGAGGGCTGAGTGATATTACTAGCACAGTAGAGTCGGCTGGAACAGAGAATAGTCTTTATAAGTACGATACGGTTGGGGGTGTTGATCAATGGCTGCGCTGGGATGAAGACGTTGATGTTGTTCGCTCACCCGTAGCAGGGAACACGAATAACCGTGTTTATTTTACAGGTGATTCAGTAGACAACATGAAGCCTCGCGTCACCAAAAATACGATTGCTATTGGTAGTGGTACAGTCTACCCCTCAGCGTCTTATAGATTAGGTCTTCCTGCTCCAGAAACAGCAATAACCTCGGTGGTAGTCGGTGCGGCACCAGCAAGTGCTGACGATGAAATTAAAGAGTCTCGCGCTTACGTTTACACTTTTGTCACAGCTGACGGAGAAGAGGGGCCACCATCACCGCCTAGTGCTGTATTTGACTTGTACCCTACCAGCCAGACAGTCAATATTTCTTCAATGGTGACGGCAGAAGATGCGTCTTACAATGTGACACATAAATATATTTATCGAACAGTCACATCAACTGCTGGCACTAGCTATATGTTTGTTTCTTCAGTGGTGCTAAGCGCAGCCACTTATTCTGACAGTCTTACTTCTTTGCAGCTTGGAGGTGTACTACCCTCTACAGATTGGGTAGCGCCCCCAGAGGCAATGATTGGATTGACCTCATTATCCAATGGTATTTTGGCAGGATTTAAAGACAATGAAGTAATGTTCTGTGAGCCATTCATGCCTCACGCATGGCCTACTAAATATAGAATGTCCACAGATTATCCCATTGTGGGTATCAAGGCAGTGGGCAGCAGCTTAATCATTACGACAAAAGCTTACCCTTATGTGGCTCAAGGTGCACACCCAAGCAGCATGACCCTATCTAGGATGAGAGAGAACCAATCCTGTGTCTCTAAAAGATCCATGGTAAACATGGGTAGCCATGTAATGTACGCATCACCAGATGGTCTAATATCAGCCTCTGGAACGAATGCTGTTCTTTCTACAGAGATGGTCTATAGCCGAACTCAGTGGCAGGCTATAAAACCTGAGACCATACATGGGTATATGTATGAAGGAAATTACATTGGCCTGTATACAGTTAGTGGGGTTCAAAAAGGATTCATCTTTAATCCTAAGACTTCTCTTCTATCTGATTTGACAGGAGTGACCACACTTACTGGAGGACACTCTAATCCAGAAGATGACGCTTTGTACTTTATTGATACCTCAAGTCAAATTAAGAAGTTTGATTCTGGGGCCGACACAACTTATGAGTGGCATTCCAAACAGTACAAGCTGGGAAGGCCTATTAATATGGCCGTGGCCCAAGTGGAAGCGGAGTCATATTCAAACATAACTATTTCAGTATACGCTGAAAGTGGCTTAGTTCATTCACAACCAGTATTAAACGAGAACGCTTTTAGACTTCCATCTGGTTATAGGTCTAATCAATTTGAAGTAAAAGTCGTAGGTACTGACATTATAAACAGTGTGTCGGTTGCTACCAGCATGAGTGAGATTGTGTAATGGTTAATAGAATAGACACCCCATCCATCTCTTCAGATCTTAGTGATGAAGATTCTCAAAGACTATTTAATGAGTCCGTAAAAGAATGCGTTGAAGTGCTTGAGGGTAAGCGTGGTGATGGATTGGATCGAGCATTGACTGCTAGAGACTTAGCGCAAGCTGGAATACTTACTGTAAATCCAGCAATACTATACTCTGGTGGTTCGTCCTCTGGTATCACCTTTGGTAAAGTAAGCGGCGTAGTTGAGTTTCCAACTACTCCAACTAATTTGGTGATTAGTGGGGCGTTCACTAACCTTCTCCTTGTATGGGATAAGCCGACCTTTCAGGGTTATGCTCATACCGAGATCTGGCGCTATGACGCAAATGAGATTACTTCTTCTGTAAAAATCGCCACTTCTGCACATCATATGTACAGTGATCCTGTGGAACCCAACTCCAGTTTTTTTTACTGGGTAAGGTTTGTTAATACTAATGATCAGAAGGGAAGCTTTAATCAAACTTCAGGTACTGCGGGAGTAACTAATAAGAAAGTAAGCACTCTTATCTCAGAGTTAAACGACCATATACCCGCTGATGTTTTAATACTTGATGATGGAACTGTGGCAGGGGCGGCTCCTTTCCTAACTGTTTATGGGGATGGTCTTACGGTAGGAGCAGAAGGTGGTGAATTTTATTATAACACCACTCAATTGTGGCAACAGCAAAACCACCCTTTAGGAAGATGGTTTAAAGCAGGGTCGTACTTAAACTCAGCATTCATTGCTGATGCGTCAATAGACATGGCTAAGATTCATAACTTAGAAGTTGATTTTGCCAACGTTACGGGTGAGCTAAGTGCTTCATTAATTAACTCGATTCAAATAAATGCAGACCAGATTACTGCTGGCGTACTTAATGGTTTTACAATAAATGCGTCCTATATAAATGGCGGATCAATTTCAGGAACAGACATTACGGGTGTAACCATTGTCGGTGCAATCATAGCTGCGTCTGCTTATACAGCACCAACTGAAGCAGCACTGTATGGTCTTGGAGCTAACCACTACGCCCTTACCCAAGGAGTTCAAGACTCCGCTAGTAGCAGTGGTGGAGGGGGTGGAGCGCTTAACGCTGTATTAGACATAAGGGCTTTGAATTATTATCAGACCGCGCTTCAAGCTGCTACCGACAATACCTCAAACAACTGGCGTTATCGAAGACGTTACGTTACGCCTACATTTTCTGGCACTGTATCAATTACTAGAGAGTCCACTGGATTTTATGACGCTAACAGGAATAAGCTTTGTGCGAACGTACGAATTAGGTTATTTAGTAGCGTTGCAAAAACAACAACCATTGCTCAAGCCATTTTTGAAATAAAAGTAATTTCTCACAGTGGAGGGGATAAATCGCTGTCAGTCAGTAACGGGGGATTTACATTCTCCTTAAAATACCCATTACGTGCATGGTCAGAAGGAGATTGGACTGTTTGGTATTACAATGCAGTAACCACAGGCACGATAACCTACAGCGTTACAGGCAGTGGATCTTTCACAGACGCGCAAAGCTTAGGACTGTGCGCCACTGTCGATTATTACGGTCTAGATAATAATTTAGGTTTGGGAAATAAAACTATCACAATATCGGACGCTGCTGATAATGACTACTAAAATTACTCAGTTCAAAATTGGATCAAATTCCAAGGTTGTAGTGGACGCATCAGACATTCCCTCAGCATGGTTGGATGATGTAAATGCCGTATTTGATAATGTTTTAGTTAAGGCTTATTGCATGGAGGCGGCCAACCCACGATCTGGAGTCTATGAATTTTATCTAGTTGGTGGATGTGAGCGATCATTGCCGATACCTAACACCACTTTTTTTTGCATGCACAAGAAATCGTTTAATACTATGACGAGTGAGATCTTGACTGAAGTTTACTACCACGGCTATGCCTTTGAGGTTCCAGAATCATTAAAGGCTCAGCCATCATTAAGCTACAATCCCGCCACATCGACTTCAATTAAATACGACCAAAGTGGAACTCCCATAGAGCGCTCGTATTACCTATTCCGAGGAATGACGGAAGAGCCAGAGTTCGATAGGGTGGTAAATGAGATGGGGCTTACTGGATCTCATAATCGGATGGGTGCGGTTAAGGTTAACTTCGATGGGGATACTCCTGTAGATCCCTGCTATTACGTTTGGGAGGCTATCCTTCCATGGGAGCGTTGATATGATTCCGATTCACCCAAGTTCAGCTATTCATTTTATTTCACCTCCAGTATCACAAACCATTGCGGTGAGGGGTTATAGCCAAGGATGCGGCAAGACTTCACTTGCCTGTGCTTTAGCTTCTGATCTAGCCAAGATCTACGCAAAAGTCCAAGTGATCAGTCCGATGCGAGAGGGTGCTCACGGAACGAAGATGCAGCAGTATTTAGTCCAAAGTATGGGACGTGAAGAACGTATCTTTGACATTAATGAAACAGCCGTTGAAGGTTATGACGCTACTGTTTATGACATTGATGAAGTAATTGAGGCTGATGAAATATTTTACATTGCCCCCAAACTTATTGAAGATGAATTGCTCGGCATTAAGGACTTGAATGGTTTGGCATTTAGAGAATCTGTCACACAAGCTATTAGTGTTCATATGAGTTCAACGAATATTACCTTCATGAATGAATCAGACATGATAACCAATGCTAGCGCAAGATGGTTAGCTGAAACGGACTGGATTGTGTTAAGAGATTTAGAGCGAATGCACCTGTCAGAAACTAAAATTGGCGAGCTACGAAACTATATTCGTAACACTGATTTAAACAGATGGGCCTCTGGGATTCGTCTTTAGAATAACACTTATATTTGTAGTAATTAGACCTTGATAATTGGTTAAAAAATAGGCACCTTGTTAGTACGATTGCTGAATAATTAAGGCCGCTGTAATGACCAAAGGCGCAGTAGACTATGAGATTTTATACACTCCCATAAGTCTAGTTGACGGCATCTGGCCAGTAGTTAATGTGCACATTGAATCAGCCTTAAAACACTCAGCAGGAGAATACTCTTTAGAAGATATTCTTTCTTTAATCAAGTCAGAAAAAATGCAGTTATGGTGCATAGGGAATGGTGAGAAAATCATTGCTGCCTACACCACACAAGTCCGAAGTTACCCACAAAAAAAGACTTTATTAGTTGTGACCCTTGGAGGCGAAGGCTTCTTTAAATGGGGAAGACTTATGGAGCAATCATTGTACAAGTTTGCCAAACAGAAGCACTGCTCACATCTTGAAATCTTAGGACGTAAAGGTTGGGCTAGGTTATTGGGGAGGCGGGCTGACTTTAAACAGCAGTATGTCGTTCTCATAAAGGAGATACCCCATGAAGATACACACTAGAGTTGTAACCTGTATGACCACAGGTGAAGTGCTAGAAGATAATTACTACGAATACGAAGGCCCAGTTGACCTTTGTAAAGGTAGTGGAGAAATAGAAGAAACAGCTGAAGAAACAGTGGCCGCTGAAATCTCTGATGAGAAATGGAAGCGCTATCAAGACGTGTTTGTACCTCTTGAAAATCAGTACATGCAAAAGGTAGACAACTTTAGATCAGATGCAAATTACGACAAAGTTGGCGGCATGGTTTCATCTGGAGTTAAGTCAGGCATGGGTCAGGCCATAGCAGATAACAATACAGCCATGTTCCAAGGCGGCATCAACCCTAACTCTGGAAAGTTCAAAGGTGCTAACACCGCACTAATGACTAAAGGATCTAAGGTTTTATCAGACGCAGTTAATAACGCCAACCTCAACTTAGGAACAGAACAACTTAATCGGATGGAAGGTCTTGTGAAGATTGGCCAAGGTCAGTCAGCTGATACAACCAAGAGCATGAACCAGATTGCCAAGAACAGTGCATCTATTGCTGGTCAGGATGCTGAAGATGTATTTAATAGGTACTCAGCAACCGCTGAGACTATTGGTACAGGCATTGGTGCTGGATCAAGAATGTATGCCAACCAAACTTCAAAGCCTCAAGGATTGCCGCAAGCTTATGGAACCTATCCAGATGAAGGATCAAACGCATATCACTCACAAAGTGGGAGTTACACATAATGAGTTATTTTAACAAAGGTGGACACCCCACTGCTCAAGGGTATGGCAATTACACAAACACCAGTTATGGCTCTGGTGGCATGACTGATGAAGAGCGTGACGCAGGAGCGGGTGGCTATAAACCTGACCCTATTGATTACAGTGGCAGGGATTACAGTTCAGGTGTTTCAGCGCAAACTTCTGGTGATAGTATTGAGAGTGCATCAAACAAAATGGCCCGAATCACACGGGAACAATGGGAAGATTACAAGAAAAGATTTCAGCCTTATGAAGACCGTCTAGCTGCTGCTTATGCAAATGGTGGGCTGTTGGAAGGAGAGAGAGAACGCATACCCACTGCTGTAAATCAGTCTTTTGATTCCATGAGGGGTATAGCTGATCGAGGGCTATCTAGGTATGGCATGACCTCTTCAGCAGATGAGACCAAAGCAAGAGATAGTTCAATGGGTCTGAACAAGTCTCTTGCAAGTGTAGATGCTTACAACACTCTATACAGAGTAGCAGATGAGAGACAGGACAGGCTAATGACAGGTGGACTTAGCGGAGTTGATTCTAGAGGAAAGCAGTCATGAGTTATGGATTAATGGGAGTAGGGCGAAACACCGCTGGTGAAGCCATGGCTGGCTTTAATAGTTCCGCTCAACTTGAGAACAATCGTGAGCTTGGCAATAGACAGTTAGCTACTGCTAGGGATGGACAGAAGAAGCAGACCATGGGTGCTTTAGCTGGGGCAGGCTTGCAGTATGGCCTGACCAATGCTGGTGGAGCCGCCATTGCCAATACGGTAGGTGCAGCTACTGGTGGAATGCTAGGTGCTGGAACTGCTGCGGCTGGTGCAGGTGGTTTAGCCACGGCTGGTGCAGCGGCTGGGCCTTGGGGTGCACTCATTGGTCTGGGTGTGGGCTTCTTGTTCGATAGTTTATTTTAAGGAAATAGAATCATGGCTTTATCAAATCAAGGTTTCGGATCTGGACTCACTCAAGGCTTTGAGATGATGGACAACTTCTACATGAACGAGGCAAAGAAAAAAAGCTACCTCGATGAATCGGCACGCGCTGATAGAAGTATGGAGCTGAAAGAATTACAGGAAACAAGATTACAGGATGCTGCTGACGAATCTCAAAAAGCAACAGATCGTGGTCTTATGGAAAAGGCAGCAAAACAATCCATCTACAATCTACAGAGCGCTCTTGAGAGTGGACAAGTTCTGGATCAAGAAGATTTAGACAACCTTAGTAGTACTGGTTTTGATTTGATGGACATGGCTGATCCTGCGTGGATGGAAGCACTTAACTACTTTAAATCGGGCATGAATGACAAGAGCCTCATAATTGGTAGTGCTGATTTTAACAGGCACTTTAACGTGATGTTTAAGTCAGAGCTACAGAAGGGGGCTGGTTCAATAGTTGATACATATTCTTTGGAAGACAGTCGCCCGCCACAACTTGCCAACCCACAATCTATGCCTACTAAAGCAAACCAACGGCAGACAAACATTACAGGACAAATTATAAGCAAGCGGGCATTACAAACCTATGTGCTACCTCAAGGCGGCATTGGCGCAGACATAGAAGTAACGTACAGAAAAGAAGACGGCACAACAGGTACTTATATTGCCCCCATGACCAAGCACAGACAGACTGCTGGAGAGGGTGACAATGAGGTCGGAGTTAGCCTGTCAGATGTAATCAACAAGGGTTATGGCAAAGTTGCTTTAGCCACAGCCTATGCCCCTTATCTTGAAAAGATTAAAGCACACAGAACTCAACAAGGATTGAATCCTGTTGTAGCTCCAGAGATTGTGACACGGGCTAATATTATTGTAAAAGAAGGTGATAATTTTGCAGCCTTTGCTAAGCAAGCTTTGGGTGATGCGTATCAACAGTTGAAGGAACAAGGCACAGACATGGGTGCTTTTGGTGGCTTGGACTCTGTTGGACTTACATCCCTGATGAACGAGAGAGGCATAAGGTACGATCAAGGTGCTATGGCTGCTTACCTACAGAATCTAAAAGCTTCTGAAGAGAAGTACGCTGAAGCAAGAAGAATGTTAACAGTCAATTCTCCGAAACCTGCTGAAGCAAGTCCACTGGATATGTACAGCCAAGGTTGGGGTGTACCTGATCAGAAAGATCCTTTGATGAAAAAGATCGAAAAAAATCAGATGGAAGCTAAAATAGCCAGCACAAACGATCCAGTTGTAGATGTAGGTGGTATTCCAAAGGAAGAAACTACAACTGATACTGATGCAGATCAGAGTTTCAATGCGACAACAATGGGCGCTAATGTCGCTAATATTCTTAATGGCAATGGAGGCCTGACTCCACAACAGATTGCTGCTCAACAGGCTCTAACACGTTCCGCTCAACAAAACGCTAATGCTTTAACTGGAAGGCCAAAACTACAGGCGAATAAAAATATAACTCAGGGCCAATTATCGACAACCCTTTCACAGAATCAAACGTCTGCCCAGACATTGGTTGGTAAGTTTCTTAACAATCCAAAAGCGCAGGATGACTTGAAAGCTAGTCTAGCTAACGATCCAGCACAAGTGAAGGTTTTAGAAGATCTGTATCAATTCGCTCAGAGTAATCCTACCTCATTCAGTGCTCAGCAAATTAAGTTAATAGGTTATCTAACCACGTTAGCGCCTTAGTATTTAAGCCCCATATTCTTTAAAGGAAAACTTTTATGTTTCTTTCTCAATACCTTTCAATGCCACAGTACAAGAATGCAGACCCTGTTAAATTAGCTAGGTTTGAATATGGTGCTAACCCCGATTATCAAACTGTTTCTTTTGATGAATTTTATGATGCGTTTGATGATACTGATAATCAGCCAGCAGCGCAGGGAAATCCTTTATTTACGGCATCACCACAAATGAACGCTGGTATTCAATCAGCGCAACAGCAAGTGCCGTCATCAGATAACAGTCAAGATAGCTTGGCTGATGACTTTATTGACATGGTGCAGATGGGTGCGGCAGGGGTTGGTAGTAGCATTGTCACAGGCATTGATACTGGCTTAAATTACTTGGGTGTGGACACACCAGACTTAGGTATAGCTAAAGGCCTTCAAGAAATTTCAGATGATCAACTTAATCAGATTGCTCCAGAGCGTCTAGCTGACTATACGAACACAGGCTTTGAAGAGGATGAAGAAGGGAACCTAAAACTAAAAGATGGGTTCACTTGGACAGGTGCCTTAATGCACATTGGTCAGGGCGTAGGTTCAATGATTCCCACCATGATCGGTGGTGGCGTTGTGGGCAAAGGCCTTTCGATGGTTGGTCGTGGTACTGCGGCAAAGTTGGGTAGTAAGGCTGCTCAAGCGTCCAAAGCATTAAATGCTCCCACTGGGAAGCTACCAAAAGCCTTGGGTTATGGTGCAGTCGGTGGTCAGGCTATGGGTGGCGGTACAGCAACTGCTGTTCGTGAAAAGATGGAGTCCATCCCTTTAGAGACCATGGCTAAATCAAAGCCATTCCAAGTTGTTTACAACGTGATGAAGGAAGAGGCTGCTAAAGCAGGTGAGACTGTAGATGACATGGAACTGGCACGAAGAGCTAGGGAAGTGGTCATTGACGAGGCCGTTAATTCTGGATACTTGCAGATGGCAGGAATAGGTTCAATGACTTCTGGCATACTTGGCCCTATGTTAGAGAAGGCTTTGGTAGGTCGGTTGGCTGGCAGTTATGTATCTAACGTCTTAAGAGCGGGAGCAATTGAAACTGTTCAAGAAGGTGTCGAGTCTGGCGCTGAGCAAGGTATTGCTAACCTTAACGTCCAAAAGTATGGCAACCCAGATCAAAAAGTTATGGAGGGAGTGAAAGCAGCCTCAGCTATGGGTGCCACGATTGGTGGTCTAACTGGCAGCACTGTGGCAGCTGGTACTCGACCTTTAGCTAGTCTTACTGGTTTTGGACAAAGAGAAGCGCCTACTCAGGAAGCATTAGATGCCGTTAACCAGCCTGTCGATAGTACTCAGGTAGATTCCAACGCCACTCCTATGACAGAAGATGGTTCAATCGACCTTAATGATGCAGAGCAAGTTGAAGCGTTAGGACAAGCTTCATCTACTCCAGATAGGGTTACAACAATGGAAAATAATTCCATTGATGGAGCCGAACAACAGGCTGCACCTTTAAATACTGCTGGAGTTCCTGATCCTGCTCAAGTGGCTGTAGGTGGAATGCCTGCTGGCCCAGATCCTGTGTCTGTATTACCAGATGCCCCTGCTCAACAAGCGGCCCAACAACAAGCTCCTCAAGCCACAGTGCCAATGCCTGCTCCAGAGCAAGCCCCCGCTGCTGGTCTAGGAAATCCTGTTACTGTTCCCACACAAGAGCAGTACACAGATCGGATTATGGCAGATAGGGATAGAGAACAAGCTATCTTTGATGCACAACGTGACGATCAAACAGCACAACAAAGAGCAGCGCAAGCTCAGCAGAACACACCAACCTATCCTGACGTTAACGAGTTTAATAACAACCGAGATTTAGATGGGCTTAACCAAGAGCGATTAAGGCGTGAGAATGAAGGTGACACTGATGGTGCAACATTAGTCGCCATGCAGATAAAGTATCAGAAGGAACTTAATCAAGGTAACTTTGATAATCCTGCTGCTGAAACTGCGGCCATGAATAATTACGAGAGAATTACTCAGTCTTTAGAAGCCCACAACAAGAGAACAAAGAGTAGTACGAAGAAGCCTATCAAGCCCGCTATGAAAAAAGAAGAATGGTTGGGTATAGTGGACGATGGCACTACATCATTTGCTCCAATAACTGAGCGAATCATTAATGCAGAGATGTCCAATCCTAATTCGGATGCGCTCTTAAAGGTTGGTAAATTAGCTATAACTGCTAGCGGCAACCAATCTCTTTTTGGCAAGCCCGTCACCGCTGGTTTACTCAACGCTTGGGTAACTAAACAGTATTCTGATTTAGGGATAGTTGAGAATAATTTAGCAGACCCCACCGTAGGAGTTAATCAGAATGGTGCCCCGGCGGAGCAGGCGATTGAGCCTGAGTCTTTAGGGCCAG
>Ga0209302_10001058_pt1 | contig 15888 bp, 8 predicted proteins | sample ArcOceMetagenome_2_FD_187445 | JGI IMG/M metagenome (GOLD analysis project Ga0209302, IMG submission 187445) | Marine eukaryotic phytoplankton communities from Arctic Ocean - Arctic Ocean ARC135M Metagenome (SPAdes) (version 2) | ecosystem: Environmental > Aquatic > Marine > Oceanic | place... | reverse complement strand
GGGGTAGGCCCTCGCTCTCGCAGGGGGGGGTAGGTCGAACTGGGGGGGTACTCCGAACCGATTAAAGATGGTAGCTTCGATACAGCATACACTGTCTGCCCTCCAAAACAAAAAAACAATATCCAGCAAAAAAAACAAAAAAATGCCCTCTCTGTTCTCGGGCACTCAAATATCCACACTTGATTATAATACGCTTTTCGCGGTATAAAGCTTCATAACTATAAACGGTTATAAACGGCGCCTCACAAGCTCAAGCAACTAGCAAGGCGCGCACAGCGTTTGCCGTTAATAAGGGGTGGTATGGTAAAATTAAAAGTCGTAATCAGCTTCAAACGGCTACACAGGTATTTTCTTTCATAGTTATGGAAGCTCCATAGCACCAAAGATGACCTTCTATCTCCACAGTGGTCCCGAGAAATGACCGCTACAAGCCCTTTTTACTTGTACCAAACAGGAGTATCTCGGGGACGCTCTTTACAGTTACTGAGCTCTGAGGAGTGTGGTTTTTGGCCTATACTCTTACTACAACAGGGCAAGCACAAAACCATGGCGTAGAGGCTGCGCGGGCTTCCCCAGTTAATTACTTTAGTTTTAAAAGGCAGTCGATAGTCATGCACGGCTTTTAACGGTAAGCCGCCGGTAGGCACCCTGTACAGACTAGAGTGTATAGAGAGACTACACTTAGTTATGTCCTCACAAGGTGGCGCGGGGCGGAGACACGGCCTCACGGCCGGGCGAGGCGGCGCGGTGCGAGGCGGAGCCGGGCGCGAGGCGGAGCCGCGCGCGGCGGTGCGGCACAGGCGGCGCGCGGCGCAGGCGGCGCGGCAAAGGCAGCGCGGCGCAGGCGGCGCTGCGCAGGCGGCGCGGCAAAGGCAGCGCGGCGCAGGCGGCGCGGCGCAGGCTAGGCGCAGGTGGCGCTGCGCAGGCGGCGGCGCTTATGGCGGCGCCGCGCGCGTGGGCTGGCGGCGCCGAGCGAGGCGGCGCCGGGCGAGGCGGCGCGGTGACCGCGCAGACAAGGCGTTGAGGGTGTGGCTCACCCTTAGCTTACGGAAGCGACGGCATGATGTGCGTCGGGAATCAAATAACGGGGTCGATGAACAAAACACGCTGCAAGAGCCAGCCTAGACACAGTACCACTGTACCCTCACTGTATGAGGGCATAAGGTAGAGTAAGGTAGGTAGAGTACTAGGGCTGACGGTATACGGCGGCGGCTTGGGTGCGTGTGAGGGCGGTAGTTGTGTGAGGACGGTAGTTCTGTTCACCACGAGACGGTCGTAGAGGGCTGGTTCGCGCGAGGATTCGAGGGTCAGGGTCAGGGTCAGGGTCAGGGTCAGGGTCAGGGTTAGGCGCGGCGGCGTGGTGCCTCATCAGCCCGTCCTCCCAGCCCATCATGACGGCGCCACCCTCCGCGTCAACGAGCCGCCCTTCCGAGAAGAGCAGCGGTTGGGACAGCCGCCACCATCGTCGTGAAGCGTGCCGTGCTTGCGCCGCTTGGCACGCCCGGCGAGGCCACGTCCTGCTCGGTGCGCATGTCGCTGAAACGGCGCCTGCCCTGTTAGTGTGCACTTTCGCTTTTTACCGACAATTTCCCCCCCCTCCTACCCCTCTCTTCGCTTTTTTTCACCTCGAGGTGGGTGAGGCCAGCCGTCTTTCGTTGGCTCAATCCCTCCCCCGCGGCGAATTTCTAACGGAGCGCATGAAATAAAATTGGACTCGAAGCGGCGCTTTGTGCTCCGTTGGGTGCCCCCTGCGTTGGATACGCCCCGGAGCTCGGGCCGCGTCTCGATGGACACCGCCAGCCCAATCTCCAGTCGCGCGCAGTCGACCGCACTTGCGACCGGCACCGTCGGTGCGCGCTGCCCAGCTACGCTTTCCAAACACGCGGCGCACCCTTCACTGACGTATGCGCACGGTGCCGAATGCACGTGCAGCCACATAGTTCGACAGTGCAGCTCCCAGATATCACGGTGGCGCCGTCGGTACCAGGGTGTGCAGCGCGCAGAGCAAGCGTGTGCGTACTGTGCCGCCTGCCAACCCGTGAGCCCAGACCCCGTGTGCATGCGCAGGCCTGCAAGCTGCAAAACCACCACAGCACGACTTGGAGGACGAGCGCAGCGAGACCTCTTACTCTGACGCCGAGAGTTCAGTGTCTTCGATCGGACGAAGGAGTTCAGCGTCTTCACCCCGAGGCAGGAGTGGAGCGTCTTCCCGTCTGTCTTCGATCGGATCCAGCCGCCCACCGCAGGCCCAGAGGCAGCCGCCAAAGCGCCGTCAACGCGCCTCTGCACCCGGCCGGGGACCCGTCAGTTATACCTTCAGTGCGGAGATGGACCAGCACCTGAAAAAGCTTTGTGATCACCACGCCAGTATCAGTGGACTGCCGTCAGGTTCACCGCAGTTTGCGCCGCCATGGAACGAGATCGCCAATGCCGTATCTGCATCTGCATCTGTCGAGAAGAGCGGCAAGCAGTGCAGAGACCGGTGTGTGACCCCTAAGCGCCCCCCCCCTCAACTATTGCTCCAACTGTTGCTCCCCCTTCCACCGCCACACCGCAGCACAGGTCGTTGACCCGTCACCCCTTTGCCTAGTCTAACGTCCACCGGGCGTGCGCGCGCAGGTGGCAGAACCATTTGAGACCCGGCATCCGTTCGAACGCCATGTTGGCGGACCCGGAGGCTGCCGCTGAGGAGGACAAGATGATCATGCAGATGGTGGAGATACACGGCACAAAGTGGTCCCAGATCGCCAAATTGGAATTCTTCAAAGGCCGCACGGCGGCATGGTCATACAGCCAAGAGAGAGAGAGCGCACCCACTTGCTCGCAGCAGCACAGAGGCCAGGCCACTTGCTCTTAGGGCCAAAGCTCCTCTCTCTGCACGGTCTACTTTAGGCCTAAGAGGAGAGCCCTCGCCGCTTAGGGATGCCGAGACGAAGAGAAGCTGCATGCGGCAGCGCTGCCGGCCTATAGAGTCGTCGATTCACACACACCGCGCGTCTTTGGCCTTTCAGGCACGGACAACTTTGTCAAGAATCGCTACAACTCCCAGATGCGCATGAAGGAGCGCAAGGAGAAGTCCTCCGAGGAAAGGGCAGCAGGAACGGGCAGTACACACACCCGCGAGGGCGGCGGCAGCAGCAGTAGCCGACTCGCCGACTCGCCAATGCCTCAGCGGCCCGAGGTCGCCGCCACCGCCGCCGCCGCCGCCGCCGCCGCCGCCGCCGCCACCGCCGCCATCGACGGCGCCACAGTCTGCGTCGTCAACGCTGCCGCCGCCTGCGCCAGCGGGCGGTCTGCGCACTCACGCTTCTCAGCGCCGAGCCACGGCCCGATTACCAAGCGCCCGCCACCCAGCAAGTCCACGCTAGCCGTGGGGTGGAGGCTCGCGCAGCAGCCCATGCGTAGGGACGAGCAGCAGCAGGCGCAGCTGGGACAGCAGGCGCAGCAGGCGCTACAGCAGGCGCTACAACTGCAGGCGCAGATGCAGCAGGCGCAGGCGCAGCAGGCGCTACAGCAGCACCAGCAGTTGCAGATTTACCAGCCTCGCCAGCTTCAGCTTCAGGTGCGGCAGCCGGACCAACTGCAGCAGCCGTCCCTTTCCCGACTCAGCGCCACCACGGCACCGAAGTTCGCGTTCGCACTAAGGCAGCAGGAGCAACAGCGTCAGTGGCAACAGATGCAGCAGATGCAGCAGATGCAGCAGCAGGAGCAGCTGCAGCAGCTGCAGCAGCTGGTGGAGGGCGATATGCATAACGAATGGATGAACAACGTGTTGCGTTGGTGAACTTTGTCTGACGAGCTCGCTCGGCTCGCGCCGCACATGTAACAGCTACTTAAACCAAGCTCAGATTCACGAGATCGACCCTTCCGCTGTCCCCCGAGGCCTAGTTAGCCTGGCCCAACCCATAGGGCACTTCCCTGTGGAGTGTACACGCCGAATGGGGGACGTTAAAAATATATACTATATGTACTAGTACTACGTAGTATTTATAATTATATAATTGACGAAACCGTTACATCTTACCGGTAGACGAGACCCCCCCCTCGTGTGGGCTCGGGGTTCCGGGGGTCGGCGTCGGGGCGAAGCCCCGCCCCCCCCCACTGACCCATCCCTGTGGCTGGGTCATCGGCCCCTTGCTTGCTTCCAGGTAGGGGGTGGTGTGGTAAAATTGAAAGTCGGAATCAGCTTCAAACGGCTAGAGGTTTTTTTTTTCATAGTTATGTAAGGTCTATAGCACCAAAAATGACCTTCTAACTCCACATGCAGTGGGCCCGAGAAATGGCCGTTACAAGCTCATTCTTTTTTTTACAGTAGTGTGGGGGCGGAAGGGCCATAAGGCCCTCCCACACGTCGCAACGCTCGGCAGCGCCGGCAGTTGCGGCCAAGATGGTGGCAGGGGCGATGGCGGCGACGGGGGTGACTGCTGCGACAGCGGCGGGCCTTGGAAATCGACGGTGGAGGCGGTGGTGACGGTGCCAAGTGGGCCCTGCCCGTGCGGGGCGTCGGGAGAGAGTGGTCATTGAGGCGAGGGTGGCGTCGATGGTGGCGCACTCGGGAGCGGTGGTGGCAAGGGGAGTGCCAGTGATGATGGGGGCAGAGATTGCGGCGCTGGCGGCGGTAAACGGCGGGCGTCTCGGCGGCGGCGGCGGCCTCGACCGTCCGCGAGTAGCGTTGAAGATACCTGCCGAAAGGTAGGGGTCGGGGATAGTGAATACTCGACGTCGCTTTGGACCCACGCGCTCGCTAGCGGCTCCGTCAGCAGCTATACCTCGAAGGTAGCTGCCAGTGGAGCAGCCAACGAGCGCCTGAGCCCGACGGGTTGGCGAGCAGGGCGGGTCGTGCGTATGGGGCAAGAGCGGGGGGTGCGTGGTGGGCTAGGGAGGGGCGGTGCACGATCCTTAGCCTCAGCCGGGGGCAGGCTGCCAACGGCTACCTGACGCGTCGGTTGACAGAGCCCGGGCGCGACGAAGAACATATCCTGGAAGCGCGCCAGCCTCGCGGAAGCTCGTCCCCTTCGACCTGCTATCGACCAGAACAGCCGCAGCTTGTTCTTGTGCGCGTGCACGGCTGCTCTCCACCATCCTGCCTGTCAGAGGAGAAAAGCGCTCAACTTCAGGTGCAAAAAACTCCAGAAAAACCTACGCCGCGGCGGAGAGGGGAATGCGGCCGGCTCGTACCTGATGAGAACTGCCGTCAGAGCCTGGCGGGAGCCTGGCGGGCTGCGTTTCTGGGCTGCCCTCGGCCTCCAACGCGCTCTCCTCGAACTGCCCTTTGTGGGCCTGGGGCAGCAAGCAGGCCATCTGGGCGCCGCCTGTCGGTCTGGATCGACCTCTGGCACAGGTATGGGCCAAGCCTTGGCCGGGCACGGACCAGCTTCTGGACCTGCCAGCGGTGCCAAAAAGCGCAGCGGACGCACCTTGCAGCGACCACGTCCTTGGAGCCCTCAACATCTACGACGGCAGCCTGAAGCTCAAAAAGATGGTTCTGCAGCGCAGCGCGGCCTAGACGCGCGGCACCGGCTGATAGGCCCTCGCCCGCACGGGGCGTTGACTGTTTGTTTGTGAGTCCCTAGGCGTTTGTGGTGTGTGTCTAACTCCTCATGCGAACAGTTCTCGGCTGAAATGACAAATGTTATAGCCACAGCGGACAGTTTCCTTCCAAGGGCCCGTTCTCGGGCCCACAGTGGAGTTAGAAGGTCACCTTGGTGCATTGGAGACTCCTAACCAGGCTACTTCACAGTCCCGTAGTCGTTTGGAGCTGGTTCTGCGAGATCAAAATCAGTAATCACCATAACACCCCTTAGCCCGTTATCACGGAGCCTGTCACATAGTCAGAGTCAGACTCGTAAAAATACAACTGCTACGGAAAAGAAAAATCGACGGTTGTCAATCAACGGCTCGCCCGACCGCCTCATTGCCAGGCGGCGAGCGTCTCTCGCAGCGCGGATAGCTGGCCCTCGGGGTCAGGGGTCGTAGCGGCGAACTCCCGGAGAAGGGTGAGTGCCCCGGCGGTCGAGTGGAGCGCCGGGTGGAAGCGGTGGGCGTGCAGCAGCACCTGGCCAGCGGGCACGTACAGCCCAGCGGCGCCGAGCTCGGCCACGACGCGCATCAGCGTGGGTGGCGGCTCGACGGCGAGGGGGGGCAGCAACCGGGCCCAGCACGGCGAGCGGGCCATCCGGCCGAGCCAGCCCTGCTCGAGGAGCAGCCGCAGGAGCTCGGCGTCGGGCGGCGGCGCGGTGCCGGCCTCGAGCGCCACGAGCGCCGCCTCCCGCAGCAGTGGCCACCCGGAGAGCAGCGCGCAGCGCAGCGCCGCCCGCTCGCCGCCGCCCCCCACGCAGCGCAGCGCCGCACCCAGCGCCTCCTCCTCCTCCTGCCGCATCAGCGGCGCGGCGGCCGACGCGACGGCGCGCAGCCGCAGCACGAGGTCGGGTTGGTGCGCAGCGGCCGCGCCGAGTAGCGCGCTCCACTCGGCGTGGAGGGGCGGCGCGTCCACTCCCACCTCCTCCACGTGGCACCGCCACTGCTGCAACAGCTCGGCCAACACCAGAGCCGCCACCGCCGCCGCCGCCGCCGCCGTCGACTCCGCCGCCGACTCCGCCGCACGCCCCGGCCGGCTGGCGTACGCCTCAGCCGCGGCGGGGAAGGTGGCGGCGATGAGCATGGCCACTAGCCCGGCGCGGCCGGCCTCGGTGCCGAGGCGCGCACGCGAGGCAGCCTCAAGCAGCTCGGCGCGCCCCGGCCAGCCGCGCGCCACCGCCGCGCGCGCCTGCAGCCGCGCGAGGCTCTCAAGCACCTCGGCCGCCGCGCCGCCCGCCCCGCCGCCGCCCGCCCCGCCGCCGCCCGCCCCGCCGCCGCCCGCCCCGCCGCCGCCCGCCCCGCCGCCGCCCGCCCCGCCGCCGCCCCTGCGCAGCGCAGCGTGCAGCGCGCCCAGCACGCCGATACGGAGCGCCTCCGGCCTCGCTTCGTCACCGCCAAAGGCGAGCAGCAGCGGCGGCGGCACCGATGCGAGCCAAAGGACGCCACCGAGCGCCTCGAGCGCCTCGGTCGGGTCTCGCGCCACCAAGCCGCCGAGCGGCGCGGGCGGCGGCTGGGCGGCGTGCAGCGCACACAGCGTGGCGAGCACCCAGCGCGCCGCCTCCTCCGCCAGCGCTGCGGCCGAAAGCGCGCCGCCCGCCTCGGCCGCGTCCCGCCCGCGCAGCTCCACCTCCCATCGCGACCGCAGCGCAAGCAGGTGCTCTGCCGCCGCAGCGTCGCGCAGCCCACACGCCGCGCGCAGCAGCGTCGGCCGCTCAGCCACCGCCTCCCCGCCGGCCGCCGCCCACCGCACGAGAAGCTCGCCCCCTCCCGCGTCGTCGCCGCCTGCCTCGCCGCTCTCGGCAAGCCAGCACAGGGTGAGCGTGTGCTGCAGCCGACGCCGCGCCAGCCGCCATGCCCCGAGCGGCGCGCCGTGCGCCTCGCCCTCCGCCGCCCCCGCCCCGCCGGCTCCGCCCGCACCCTCCGAGCTCCCGGCGCGGCCGGTGGCACGCCTCGCGAGCGATGCGAAGGCTCGGCCCCTCAGCAGGCCGCAGGCCGCACGCAGCAGCTCGCACATTGCCTGCAGCGGCGCCGCCACCTGGCCGCCCTCGCCGCCCTCGCCGCCCTCGCCGCCCCCGCCGCCCTCGCCGCCGCCGCCGCTGCGTGGCGCGAGGCGTGGCGCGAGGCAGGCGACGAGGTGGGTGAGGTGGCGCGTGTCGATGCGACCGACGAGCGAGGCCAGTGGCTGCGGCAGTGGCAACCCCTCACGCAGCGACCGTCGCAGCAGGGCGAGCCACACTCGGCTAGGCGCAAAGGCCGCCGCCGCCACGCCGCCGCCCTCGCCGCCGCCGGTGGCCAGCTCGGCTTCGGCTTCGGCTTCGGCCGTGTGCACGCAGGCGGCAAGCTCGGGTAAGAGGAGCGCGAGCTTCGTCGCGTTCGTCGAGTCGACGGCCGCCTCGAGCGCGCGCGCCGCGGCGGGCGCGGCACGCAGCGAGAGACGGGTGTGCCCGCCCGGCAGCTCCGTGCCGCCTAGTAGCAGGAGGGCACGCGGGTCGACGGTAGGCGCGGCGCGGCCGAGGTAGCGCACCTGGTTAGGGTTAGGGTTAGGGTTAGGGTTAGGGTTAGGGTGAGGGTTAGGGTTAGGGTTAGGCCGAGGTAGCGCACCGCGGCGCGCAGCGCGAGCAGGAGGGTTGCGTTGTGGTCGAGCAGCCCCGCCGGGGGCGGCGACGCGGCGGCGGCGGTGCCCGCGGCGGCGGCGGCGGCGGCGGTCTCCTTGCGCTGCTGCCGCTGCCGCCTCTCGCTGTCGAGCAGCAGCTCGAGCAGCAGCTGCAGCCGTGCGGCCGACGCGGGCGCAGCGGGCCACGCCTGGCACGCTAGCGCGCGCGAGAGGCGCGCAGGCTGCAACAGGAGCTCCGGCTGGTGGTGCGCCACCGCGGTGCGAGTCGCCTCTCTCGCCTCGACGCTCGCTGCGAGCGAGGCGTTGGCTGCGTGCCGCTCCGGCTGGGAGAGGAGGTGCGTCAGCCGGGCCATACGCACCTTGTTAGGGTTAGGGCTAGGGTTAGGGTTAGGGTTAGGGTTAGGGCTAGGGCTAGGGATAGGGTTAGAGTTAGGGTCAGGGCTAGGGTGAGGGGATAGGGTGCGTCAGCCAGGCCCTCCGCACCTCCCAGATCTCGACGCCCACCTCCTCTGCCAGCCCGAAGGCCGCCTCGAGCGTCGCGTCGCCCGGTGCGCACGCCAGCGCAAAGGTCGCCTCGGCTCTCGCCTCGGCATCGCACGCGAAGCGCGTCACGCGCAGCGCGGGCAGCAGCGGCGCCAGGCGCGCCGCCACGCCCAGGTGCACGCGCACGCGCAGCAGCGCCTCAAGCCGCTCCCGCGCCGCCGCCACGCCGCCGCCGTCGCCCTCCTCGGCTGCGGCTGGCGGCACCAGCGCGAGCAGCGCCGCCTCGGTCGGCGCACCCAAGGCGCGGCGCGCGGCGGTCGGCGTGGCGCCGGCCGCGTAGCAGCAGAGCAACGCGCCGTAGCAGCGCACCCCCAGCTCGCACGTCTCTTCGGCCGCCGCCACGTCGTCCTCCGCTGCCGCCTCGTGCAGTCGCCGCTCGACGCCCCGCGCCGCGCCGCGTAGCCGCGCACCGCACGGCCGGTCGAGGGTGAGCGCGAGCGCCGCGCCCGGCTCGCGCCTCGCCGCGCCCAGCAGCAGCGCCGCCCGCACCGCCACTGCCGCCGCCATGCCCTCCGCGCCCCCTGCGCCCGCCTCCTCCTCTGCGCCCGCCGCCATCGCCTCCTCCTCCGCCGCCACCTCCAGCGCGGCGCCGCTCGAGAGGCGCCAGCGCCGCGCCTCCGCCTCCGCCATGGCCCGCTCGCCCTCCTCCTGCAGCGCGCCGCTCGGGCGCGCCGCCGCCTCGCGTGCCGTCAGCAGCCGAAGCAGCGGCCCGTGCTGCCCCTCGGCCGCCGCCGCAAGCGCCTCCGCCGCCTCGGCCGCCTCGGCCGCCTCGGCCGCCTCGGCCTCTTCCGCCGCCTCGTTCCCTGCCGCCGCCGCCTCCGCCCCCTCGGCCTCCTCGCCGCCGCACAGCTCCGCCACCACCGCGCAGTAATCCTCTGCTGCCGAGGCGGTGGCGCACCCCGCCTCCCTCGCCCGCCACTCGCGCCACCGAGCCAGCAGAGCACCCAGCCGCTCGGGCGGGCAGTGCGCGAGCGCGTGCGCCAGCAGCCGCCCCCGCGACCGCGCGTCAAGCAGCGCCACCTCGCCCGCGACCTCACCCGCCGCCGCCGTGCCCACCAATGCCTCGGCCGGCGCCGCGCCCTCGCCGAGCAACTCGGCGCAGAGCTCCCACGCGGGAGGGTGGGCGGAGCTCACGAGCTCAAGCGTGAGCCCGAGCGCCCCCCGCCGCTCGCCCGCCCTCAGGGCACGCCACGCCACCGCCGCGTAGACGGCGTCGCGGTGCGCGGCCTGCACGAGGCCCAGGGCCTCCGCGAGCCGCTCTAGCTCTGCCACCCTTGCGACGGCGAGCGCGGCGGGCTCGAGGCCATCGACCACCGAGAGAACCAGCTGCAGCCGGTCGGGATGGAGGCGCACCTGCAGTGGTAGCAGCGGGCAGCCGAGCGCGGCGAGCAGCCGTAGCGCCTCGATGAGCTGCAGCTCGGCGACCACCGCCTCGGTGCGCTGCGGGAGCACGCCCAGGCACTGCTGCGCATGCTGCAGCGCCGTGTCCTGCGCCGAGGCCGCGGAGTTGAAGAGCTCCGCCGCGGCAGCCAGCACGAGCGGCGCGGCGGTCTCGGAAGTGAGTGAGGCGGGCGAGGCCTCCGAGCCTCGGAGCGAGTCGGCGGCGAGGCGGAACTGACCGCCGAGCAGCAGGGCTTGCATCCACTCGGAGCAAGGCAGCTCCGCGGGTAGCGCGGGGCAGCCCGCCTCGCGCAGTTGCACCATGTCCTCGCGCGTGTCGAGCCACTGCGATGCCCCGGCGGCCGGCGCGCGGCGCGCGGTGTGCCGTGCCATAGCCCTTAGTAGCTGCTGCGCGTGCGGCAGGGCGAGGCCGGCGCCGCCCTCGCGGTAGGCCGCCATCGGCTGGAGCAGGCCGTACTCACGCAGGTTGTGCTGCGCAGCGAGGTGACGCTCGAGGTCGTCGAGCTGGTCGAGCAGTGCAGGCAGCGTGCCGCCGCCCGGCGCCGGTGGCAGCGGCGGCGCCCCGTCTGCGCCGTCGGCGTCGGCGTCGGCGTCGGCGTCGGCGTCGGCGTCGGCGTCGGCGTCGGCGTCGGCGTCGGCGTCGGCGTCGGCGTCGGCCCCTTTGCGCGCGCCGAGCGCCGCTTGCCTTGTGGGCAGCGCCGCGTACATGACGTTGATCATCTCGAGCGCCTCCTCCACCCCCAGCCGCGCCTCCTCGCCTTCGGCGGGTGGCGCGGCGGCGGCGGCGGCGCGGCCAGTGCTCTCTGCGGGGCAGGCGTAGACGCAGCGGAGCACGGTGTCGATCAGGAGGGGCAGCGGTGCGAGCAGTCTCGCCGAGGCCGGCTGCACCACCACGCGCGAGGCGTGCACGAGGGCGGCGCAGCGCGGCAGGGCGCTTGCAGCGGGGCTGGCAGCCAGCGCGACGGCGTATGCCCGGAGGAGGTGCGCGCCGCGCCGCTGCCGCTGCAGGAAGGGACGCAGGAAGCGAGCGTTGAATGCATCGAAACTCAGCGGCGCCTCCGCCTCCGCCTCCATCGCCAGGGCCAGGCCGGGCCGCCCCGCGAGGGCGCGCAGCGCACCGGTGGCGGCGACGGCGGCGGCGGCGGAGGCGGCGACGGCGGTGACGGCGGAGGCGGCGGTGGCGGCGGCGGCGGCGGCGGCGGCGGCGGGCTGCTCGACGGTGTGCGCGGGGCAGTGGCTCATGAGTAGTTCGAGGCGCGCGTAGGGAGAGAGCGCCTCGAAGCCGACGAGGCTCACCGGCTCGCCCAGCTCATAGACGAGCGGCAGCAGCTGCTCGGCCAGCTCGATGGACGGCTGCAGCTCGGGCTGCAGACCCCCCTCGGCACCCAGCCGCAGCAGCGCCAGCGCATGGTCGAGCGCGCCACTCCGCTCATCGATCTGACGCGCGCGCCGGCAGAACCAAGCCACCATCCCGGCGCGCGTTAGCCCCTCCTCGGCCCCGGCCACCTCAGCTCCAACTAACCTCTCAGCTCCCTCGGCGGCCTCCTCGGTCTCGGCCTCCGCCTCCGCCTCTGCGCCGCCCAGCGCCTCCTCGAGCAGCAGCGCGAGCACCTCGACGTACTCTGAGGGCTCGGCCGTCTCAGGCGCCTCCTCCAGCACCGCCAGCCGCGCTCCGCCGAGCTCGGCGGCATGCCGCTCGAAGAGTACGCGCACCGCTCCGAAGCGCGCCGCCGCCGCCATCCGCTCAGCCTCGGCCCGCAGCGAGCAGTCGCGCAGGACGGTGAAGGTGGCGGGCTCGAAGGCCTCGTCCTCGTCGCGCAGCTCCTCGCCTGGTTAGGGTTCGGGCTGGGGTTAAGGTTAGGGTTGAGGGTAGAGTTTGGGCTTGGGTTTGGGTTATAGGGTTAGGGTCAGGGTGGAGGTAAGTCGGCTGCGCACCACTCTCCTCGGCACACAGCGCCACACTCGTCTCAAGGCGCTCCCGGTACCGCCGCAGCCGCGCGCGCGTCTCGAGTAGCTTCCCCTCGCTCAAGGTCGAGATGGAGGTAGAGGTACTACTACCCTCGCCCAGCACACCCTCATCCGCCGCCCCCGCCTCGCCGCGCTCCGCTAGAGGCGCCTCACCCTCGCGGCGCAGGTGCCGCAGGTCGAGCTCCTTGGTGGCTCTGGCCGCTCCATACTCCAACAGTAGCCGCAGCGGCTCCGCCTCGTCGGGCACCCGCGAGCAGCACTCGTGCAGCAGCCACGCGACGTCGCCCACCTTGTCGAGGTAGTCCTGGATCGAGTGCGCGCTCACACCCGCATCGGCCCACTGCGCCTGCCGCACGGGGTCAGTGCTCATCCCGTAGTGCTGTGCCCACTGCAGCGCGTCGCCGAACTCCTTGGTCGCCACCTTGCGCGCGAAGAGCTGTTCGGGCGAGGTACGCCGTAGCGAGAGCAGCCGGAGGCTCAGCACGCGCGACGCACCGCCCGCCGCCTCGCCCGCCGCCGCGCCAGCCACCGCCACCGTGCCGGCCGCCGCGCCTGCCGCCGCGCCACCGCTGGGTGGCGGCAGGGCGGCCGCCTCGAGCGGCGGCGCGGCGGCGGCAGCGCCAGCGGCGGCGGTGGCGGCGGTGGCGGCGGCGGTGGCGGCGGCGGTGGCGGTGGCGGCGCGCGGCGCGGAGGCATCGTGCTCGAGCACGAAGAACTGGCCGGCGTGCGCGGCCGAGAGCGCGGCGCGCGGTGCGAAGCGCTCAGGCTGCTCGCCGAGCAGGTTGGTCATCTGCGGCAGCCTGCAGACCGAGACTGCGCCGCCGCGCGTGTGCAGCACGACGGAGCAGGTGTCCCACCAGGAGACGCCCAGCCACTGCTCGATCGAGCCCGCCCGCCCCCCGGGCAGCAGCAGCGGTGGCTCGGGCACGCCACCGCGGCCGAGGGGGACGAGGGGGGAGCCCCAGACAGAGAGCTGCCCGTCGAGAGTGAGGGCGGCCAGCCGCTCGCCCCCGGGTGAGAAGGCGAGAGTGTGCGGCATGCGCGCGCCGACGAAGCGGGCGGTGAGCTGGCTCCAGAGCGCCGAGGGTGCGAGGAGGCGGGGGTGCGAGGCGCTGCTGCTCAAGAGCAGTGCCGCGTACGGGCTGGCGTCGCTGAGCACCCAGATTGAGAGCTCGGGCAGCTGCAGCGGGCCGGAGGCGGCGGGCGTTTTGGCCTGCAGCAGCGCCGCCTGCGAGGAGGCGAGGCCACCGCCGCCGCCCACGGCGAGTAGGCCGCTCCTCTGGTGGAAGGCTAGGCAGCTCACCAGCGGGTGGTGGGCGCCAAGGTGCAGCGGCGGCGCGGCGGCGCGCGAGGGCCCCGAGCCGTGCACGGCGGCCGTGGCGGCGGAGGGCACGCAGAAGCGGTGGAGGACGCCGCTGCACGAGAGGAGGAGGAGCTCGGAGCGCATCCCCCGCCCGCCCAGCGGCTCGCGGAAGCAGAGGCCTGCTAGGCCGCACCGCGCGTCGAGGTCGGCAGGGCCTGCCGCGCCAGCACCATGCTCGTGCGACCAGCTGCTGGCGGGCAGCGTGTGGAGCACGCGCCCTTTCACGTCGAGCACGACGACGCGCCCGGTGGAGGAGGCCGCGGCCAGCATCGTCTGGTCGCCGTTCCACGCGAGCCTGCGCAGCGCGGGCTCGCGCTCCACCCCAGAGGACCAAGTGCCGACGGGCGTCGTGAAGTTATCACGGGGCGAGTAGAGGCAGACGTCGCCGTCGCGCCAGAGCGCGAGCAGCTCGCTGCCACTCTCGCCGCCCGCGCACAGCGCCAGCTGCCACGCCGGCTGCTCCGCAAGCAGCTGCCGCTGCGCGGGCGCCAGCGACGTACTGCCGTGCAGTAGCAGGCCACTCGCGTGCTGCCAGTAGCGCCACGAGAGGCGCAGGAGCCGGAGCGCCTGGTCGCGCAGCGTGCCTGCGCTCCCGTCGACGAGGACCGATCCGGCGGACGCCGCGGCTGACCCGCCGTCAGCGGCCGTGGGCGGAGACCCGTCCAGCCCATCTTCACTCGGCAACTCGCGGACGTTCCTCCACCCGTCGTCGGCCTCGGCGCTGGGCGTCTGCTCGTATCGCCAGCCGCTGCCATGGACGACGAGCTCGTACAGCAGTGGGCTGCTCTCTGCTCGTAGTGCAGCGGCCTCGTCCATCAGAGGAGGAAGCACACCGCTGTTCGGCCCGCGCGCGCACGATGCCGCTGTGGGTGTTAGCCTCTGGACGCAACGCAAAAAATGTTAGCACCATTCAGGACGGCAAACGTTCCCGTCAACTGTCCAGGCTCGGTGCGAGAGCCACTCGTTGGGGCGGCGGCGTCAAGTCGAGGCGGGCGCTACTACCCCTTAGGAGGTGGGTGCTAGCTTGCACACGTCCTCGTACTCGATGCCCTCGACGACGCGGCCCCCGTGCATCCCGCCTTGGATCTTGATCGAGGTGGAGAACTGGTCGACGTTGATTGAGAGCAGCTGCCCCTCCGCACCGCGGTGGGTGCCGTTGACGATGCGCACCTTGCCACCCACCTGCGGGATGACGGTCTCGAGATCCTCCTGGTCGAGCTTGACCAGCTTGCCTGCTTCGTGCATGCGCACGTGCGCCGTGTACCGGTCGACGAGCTTCTCCACCGTGCCCTTTTGCTTGTAGAAGTCGCCGCCCTGCAGGGTCTTGTTCATGACCTTGACCACGATGCCTACCGCCAGCCAGTAGTCGGTCCTTGCCACGCTCTCCTTGCGCGCCTCCTCCTGCTGCATCAACTGCTGCACGTTGCTCAGCTTGGCCTTGCTCCCGCCGCCGCCGCCGCCGGCACCGCTGCCGCCGCCGCCGCCGCCGCCGGCACCGCTGCCGCCGCCGCCGCTGCCGCCGCCGCTGCCGCCGCCGCCGCTGCTGCCGCCGCCGCTGCTGCTGGAGCTGGCCTCGCTCGAGCCAGCCCCACTGCAGGCCGCCGCGCCGCCGAAGCACGAGCACGCGCCCGGCCTCGGCCCCTCCTTGAGCTTGGCCTTACTCCCCGCACCGCTGCAGCAGCCAAAGGCCAGCGGCCCCGCCCCCTCCTCCCGCAGCAGCTCGGTAGCCGCAGGCGCGTCGGCCGTGCCTTCCTGCTTCGCCACCTTGACGAGCTTGTCCACCTCCTTGAGGTACCGCTCGTCGCTGTCGAGCTCGGCCCGCTCCCTCTTGGCGCGGATCTCCGCCTCGCGCAGCTTCACAGGGTCGCGGTCGATGTAGGTGAGGAACCAGCCCTTCTCGGTCTCGTCGACCTCGCACTTGCCCGTCCGCCCCAGGTACATGATGAAGTCGGTCAGCGTCTCCCACACCGTCGCGTTCATGTGGAAGTGCGTCTTGAAGGCGATGTACTCCTTGTAGATCTGGTTGGCCGAGGCGCGCTGCCCCTTGGCCTTGCGCGCGATGATCTCGAGCATGCCCTCCTCGAACTCCTTCGAGAACCCGTCCATGAAGGCGCCACTGTTCTCTGAGAACATCTGCATCTGCCGCTGGTGCGACTCCGACATGCAGTGGCACTTGAAGCCGTTCTCATCGCGGCACTGCTTCTCGCACATCTGGCAGTACCAGCGCAGCTTCTGCAGCCCCTTGGCCTTGATGCGGTTGGCGATGGCCTTGGGCGTCAGGAATCCCCCCTTCTCCTTACCCATGGCTCAGTCCCGGTGGGTTAGCCTGCGCTGCGGGCGGCGGAAAAGGCTGCTGGCTGGCGTGCGCGGCGCTCCGCTGAATGCTGGGAGGATATCGAGCGGGCCGAGTCCTTCCCATCCT
>Ga0209302_10001057_pt1 | contig 15890 bp, 13 predicted proteins | sample ArcOceMetagenome_2_FD_187445 | JGI IMG/M metagenome (GOLD analysis project Ga0209302, IMG submission 187445) | Marine eukaryotic phytoplankton communities from Arctic Ocean - Arctic Ocean ARC135M Metagenome (SPAdes) (version 2) | ecosystem: Environmental > Aquatic > Marine > Oceanic | place... | reverse complement strand
GCTGTCCAAGAAGCCCCCCGCCCGTTACCCATGGACCCTCCTCGTCTCCTTGCAGCCAGGTGGGAAGCTGATCATCGAGAAGCAGGGTGACGGTGGAGGACCTGTTGTGATCGAGCTTGACGCCGGTGATGCTGTCCTGTTCAGGTATGATGTCAAACACGGTGGTGCTGCCTACACCCACAAGCACATGCGCCTCCATGAGTATTGGGAACCCGAGGGTGCCGGCACCATTGAGTTTCGCGTGGCGCTTCGCTACGCTGGGGATGCAGGTGGGAACCAGCTGCATGCTGTGGAAACATCTGCCTCTTGGAACAAGATGAGTGCTGCATATAACCCTGGCATGGTCTATACTGGTGCCATGCAGTCCTATGCAGATGTTGCAGACCCAACAAAGCTGATTCCTGGGCTGTGACTGCAGATCTTATCTATCTCTCTAGATTCGAATAACGTGGCTGCCTTGCACCCTTCCCGCCTCTCACCCGTGTGGCGCGCCGGTTGAGGGCGCTGTATGGCGGCTGCAACCCCCGGGCTAGACCCGACAGCCTCGCCGATGCCGCCGCCTCCCGTGCTCCCGACGGGATCGGATGCGCAGAATGGCCACCTGCGAGGCCTCATCCTCCAGAAGGAGAAGGAGCTGCACGACATCAACGAGTATCGGATCCATACGTTGGAGAACCTCGTGGGCGACAAGGAGAAGGACATCACGGAGCACAAGCAGCGCCTGCAGAAGATGAAGGACGACTTCTGCTTCAACCTCAAGCTGCTCGAGGAGCGGGACGCGGAGCTCGAGCGCTACGACGCCTCGTTCAGCAGCCTCAAGGCGGTGGTGCGCGAGCGGGACCAGGAGCTGAGTGAGCTCAAGATAGCGACGGCGGAGCTGCAGCACAACGTCAAGCAGGAGCGCGAGCGCGCGGCGGAGGCCGAGAGCTACTACCAGCAGAAGGTGGCGCAGCTACGGGAGGAGGGCGAGGCGGGCCGCTGGAAGCGGGACGATGAGCTGCGCACGCAGCGCGACGAGTTCGAGTCGCTCAAGCGCGACTTCGTGCGGCAGGTGCGCGAGCTGCAGGACACGCTCGAGCGGGAGCGGCGCGAGGCCGCCTCGGGCTTCGAGGCGGCGAGCCTGCAGCGGGAGAAGGAGCACGGCCGGCGTGTGGAGGAGCTGCAGGAGAAGCTACGCCAGGCGGAGAGCGCGGAGCACACCGCGGAGCGCGGCCTGGCGGAGAGCCGCGCGGCGCAGGTGAGCGCGGCCGAGAGGGCCGAGACGCTCGCCGCTAAGCTGCAGCGCGGCGAGGGCAGCGCCGAGGAGTTCCGGCACGACGTGGCGCGGCGCGAGGCGCGCGACGCGGCGCGGGTGGAGGAGCTCGAGCGCGATAAGGGGCGGCTCACCCGCGCCAAGCAGGCCGAGGCCGACGAGTACGAGGCGCGCGTGGCCGATCTGAGCCACCAGGTCGCGTCGCTCGAGCGACTCGGCGCGAAGCAGCGTGAGCAGGCGGAGCTGGGTGCCGCGCAGCTGCAGGCGGAGGCGCAGCAGGCTGCCGCCAGGCAAAAGAGAGGACAGACTCCAACCCGGACGCTGCCCCTGGCCCCTACCCCTACCTCCACCTCCACCTCCACCTCCACCTCCACCTCCGCCCCTGCCCCTCATTCTCACCTTGACCCGTGATCTCGCCTCCGCCCCGACGCAGGCACGAGAGCAGCCTCGCCCAGCTGCGCAGCCGGTTCGACGAGGCGGAGGCGGAGAAGCAGACCGCCGTGCAGCGCGCCACGGAGGCGCGCTCCTCCTCCCCTCCCCCTCTCCCTCCTTCTGCCCTGCCGCCTACCCTGTCCCCTGCCCGCCCCGTCCTTCGCGCCTCGTACGGCCGACACCCGCCCCCCGCCCCGCGGCGCGTGGCAGGCGCGGCGCGGCCACGCCGAGGCGCGGGAGGCGCTGAGCGAGCTCAACGGGCGGCTCGAGGCGCAGCGGCGGCAGCACGACGACGCCACGCGGCTGACGCAGGAGGGCGAGGCAGCGGCGGCGCAGTCGACGAAGGCGGTGCTCGACGCGGCGCGCCAGCGGGCGGAGACCGCGGAGGCGCAGGCGGAGGTAGAGGTGGAGGCGGCGCGGCGCGAGGCGCGCGGCGCGCGCGCCGAGCAGGCGATCGCGCAGGAGCAGGCGGCCGAGGCGCAGGCGGCGTTGCGGGACAGCAGGGCGGGGCAGCAGCGCGCTGACGAGGAGCGTGACGCTGCTGCGGCGGCGCGGCATGCGGAGGCAGTGGACACGCTGCAGATACAGCGCGACACGGCGCACGAGAGGTTGCGCGGCGAGGAGAGCCGGGCGGAGCAGCTAGAGGCTGATCTGACCAGCGCAAGGGCCGAGCTCACGCGCGCCGCCGCCTCGCGCGAGGACGCCGACGCGCGTGAGGCTACGCTGCTCGGGGTGCAGGAGCAGATGGCCGCACAGCTCGGTGAGGTGCGCATGCGCGCGGCCAGCGGCGGCGGGCCTCTGTCGACCCCGGGGGGCATGGGCTTCGACGAGGAGCTCCCCTCGCCCGTCTCGATCCCATCGCTCCCGATCTCGCCGATGCCCGGCAAGTGGGGCGCCGCCGCTTCCTCACATGCCCCCCCAGCCGCGCATCATCTCTCAAGCCTCTCTGGTGGCCTCTCGGACACAGCGCGCGCGCGGCGCGGCGCGCTCGAGGCGGAGAACGGCGCGCTGCGTGCCGAGGTGGCCTCGCTGGAGGCGCAGGCGCTCAAGATGCGCGAGGCGGTGAGGCCGAGGCGGCAACAGATCGAGCCCCGGCCCTGAGACCCACCTTTGACCCACCCGCACCCTGACCCACCCTGACGCGCACGGGGACTCCAGCCACCCGAGCTCGACCCCACCGAACTCTTCACCCTGCGCCTCGGCCCTCACCAGGTGAGCGCGATGCGTCGCGAGATGGAGCAGACGCGCGGCGGCGGCGGCGCGGCAGCGTCGGGCGGCAGCGTGGCGCTGGTGTCGCAGCTGCAGGCGCGGCTGACGCAATTGACGCAGCAGCTCGCAGACAGGACGCGCGAGGCGGAGGAGGCGCGCGTGCGGAGCGAGGGCGGCGGGCTGCTCACGCAGCTGCAAAGCAAGCTCGCCACCGCCGAGGCCGACGTGGCGCGCCTCATGGTCGAGCGCGAGAAGCTCATGGATATCTCCAACATGCTCCGGGCCGACCTCCACAGGGCGACGGCCAACGCGCTGCTGCCGGCGGCCGACGGCGGCGCGGGCGCGGGCGCGGCGGAGCTGCGCGCGCGGGCGGAGCGCGAGGTGGCGAACCGCTACGAGACCAAGCTGGGCGAGATCGAGGCGAGCATGCGCGAGCTCGTCGCGCAGAACGCCGCGCTCAAGGGGGAGCTGCGCAAGTGGACGGAGCACACCGAGGCCGAGGTCGATCGGCGTTCGACCTTACGGAGGCCTGCTCGACCGGCGGAGTACGGAGGGCCGCCCAGCAGCGCGGGCGGCTGCTTCTCGCGGCGGGCGGTCGACTTTGCGGAGGAAGAGGCGGCGCTCCTCACGCGCGCCGAGCAGCACGCGGCGAGCGCCGCGGCCTACAGCGAACCGTCCTCGGCCGAGCCACGCGCGGGGCTGGCGCTCTCGCCAGAGGACGACGCGCGCTGGTTGCAAGACGGCGGCGGCGGCGGCGACGACGACGGCGACGACGAGGAGGCGGCCGTGCGGTGGGCGGCGCCGCGCGGCGCCGAGGCCGACCTGGCGCGGCACCGCGCCCGTGCCAAGCTCGAGGAGGCGAAGCTCTCGCTCGCAGGCAGCAGCGCGGCCCTCTCGGAGCGCCAGCCGCGGCACGAGCGGGGCACGAGCTCGCAGACCAAGGCACGGCTGATGGAGATCCAGAAGAAACGGTCCGAGCTCGTACGCAAGCGGCAGGGCGTGCGCAACTACAATGACACGGACGACTGAAATCGTGCTGGGTGGCTCGGCTTGGTCGGGTATCTTATCTTATCTTTATCGGGTTTGAGGATGCGACCTCTGTCCAAAAATTACCCCCCCAACTCCTGGTCTCAGGCCACGCACGGCACGCCAAGCCCATGCCGGCAACCCAGCCGAAGGCGGCGTCGAAGGACCTGGAGAAAAATGTAAAGGAGGCCCGCGTGGCTGCACGTGCGATGGCGGCCCTTAGCGCGGCCGACCGCGAGAAGGCGTTGTCCGCCATGCGTGCCAGCCTCGAGCAGCAGCGCGCCGTGATCGAGAAGGCCAATGCTATCGACATTGCGACTGCCAAAACGAACTCGCTGTCTGACGCGCTTCAAGGGCGACTGAATGTCTCGGGAAAGAAGTTTGACGGCATGCTGAGCAAGGTGGATGAGGTCAAGGCGGTCCCTGACCCGTTGGGCGTCGTAAGCCGCAAAACGGAGCTCGACAAGGGACTCGAGCTATCCCGCGTCGCGTGCCCGATCGGGGTGATCTGCGTGATCTTCGAGTCCCGTCCGGAGGCGGCCGTGCAGATCGCCTCGCTCACGATCAGATCGGGCAACGCCGTCATCCTCAAGGGAGGCAAGGAGGCGGCCAACACCAACGCCGCGCTCGTGCACGCGATGCAGTGCGGGCTGGCTGCGAGCGGTGTGATGCCCGCCAGCGCCGTGCAGCTCGTGCAGACGCGCGAGGAGATCAGCGAGCTGCTCAACATGCACGGCCAGATCGACCTCATCGTGCCGCGCGGCTCCAACGAGCTCGTCTCGCACATCATGAAGAACACGAGCATCCCGGTGCGGGCCCACGCCTACAACCCCAACCCCAACCCAAGCCCTAGCCCTAGCCCCTACCCTAACCCTGACCCTGACCAGGTGCTCGGCCACGCCGACGGCATCTGCTCCGTCTACCTCGACGAGAGCGCGGTAGTCGAGACCGCGGTGCGAGTTGCGGTAGACTCGAAGATCGACTACCCCGTCGCGTGCAACGCCGCCGAGAAGCTCGTGGTGCACCGCGGCGCGCTCAAGACGGCGCTGCCCGCCGTGTGCGAGGCGCTGCTGGCCAAGGGGGTCGAGCTGCGCGCCGATGACGAGAGCTTCGCGTTGCTCTCGGCGCGCGTGCCCGCGGCGGTGCGAGAAGGCAAGCTGAAGCGCGCGACGCCGCAGGACTTCCGCACCGAGTTCGGCGGGCTGGTGATGGCCGTCAAGGTGGTCGAGAATTTGGGCGACGCGGCCAACCACATCAACGAGCACAGCTCGCACCACACCGACTGCATCGTGGCCGCCGACGCCGCGGCCGTCGAGTACTTCATGCGGCATATCGATTCGGCGGGCGTCTACGCCAACGCCTCGACCCGCTTCGCCGACGGCCAGCGCTACGGCTTCGGCGCCGAGGTGGGCGTCTCGACGAACCGCATCCACGCGCGAGGCCCGGTGGGCGTCGAGGGGCTGCTTATCTACAAGTACCTGCTCTACGGCGAGGGCCAGATCGTCGCAGAGTACTCGAGCGGCGCCAAGTCCTTCAAGCATAACCCGCTGCCGCTAGACAAGGACGCCAAGCCCGAGTTCTCCCTCGGCGCCCGGGGCGTGCTGGCGCTTGCCGCAGCCGCCGTGGCTGGGGGTGCGATGCTAGGCATGCGGCTCGGGCGGTGAGGGACAGGCTCGGGGGTTGCCCATCGCCATGCGCCCGGGGCCGGGTGGTGTCCATCACCGCTGGTCGAGTGGTCGTCTCTTTACGGCTTTACGGCTTTCCTCCCAAATTGCTGCACTCGCCCAATTCCTCCCATCTTATCTATCATATCTTTTCTTATATACCGCCCCCCCCCAACTTCTTTAGCACACCGAGGATTACAGGAAACATAGGGCACGGAAAAAATAGGGCTGCATGGCGCTCCTGCTCGATCTTGACACGCCCCGGAGCGACCGCGACCCGGAGGCGGCGGCCGCGGCGCCAGACGACTCCTTCGCGAGGCACCCGCTCACCGGTGCCTTCACCAAGCCAGCGGTCGAGTCAGCCTTGAACGTGAGGGCCTTTCGTGACGCCTTCCCCTTACACGCCACCCTGCTGGCCACGGTGGTCGTGATCGAACTGAACCTGGTGCAACAATTCCTGCATGCGTCCGCTTTCGCGTCGTCTGACTCGCCCGCCGTCGGGAGGGCATTCGCCGTCCTGTACCCCAGCCTCTCGATCATCGCTCTCATCGGTCGCCTCCGCCTCCACCTCATGCAGGATCAGGTGCGCAGCCAGCGGCTCGGCTCGGGGCTCTGGACAGCCACGGTGCTGCTGTATACCGTCGCCGACGTTATCGCTTTCGTGGCGGACGCGGATCGCACGTGCACAGCCGTGCGGACGAAAGGCGTGTACGTCTGGCCGTTCCTCGACATCATGATCGCTCTGGTCAACGGGTCGCACGGCATGGGCTTCCTTCACAAGACTGGGCTGATGGTCATCGTTCTCATTGGTGACACACTGATGCTCCGTTATTGCTGCGGGGTCGACCTGGCGCTCAGCTGTGCGGGCGCGCTCGTCGTGGGCTACGTCACCGCTCACCTGGCCGAGCTGCACATACGCCGCGCGTTTGCGGAGAAGCGCCTCGAGCAGGAGCGCAGGGAGCAGGCGGAGACGCGCCAGCAGCAGGCGGAGGCGCGCCAGCATCAGGCGGAGACGCGCCAGGAGCAGCTGCAGGCGGCGAAGGAGCGCCTGCAGTACGACTTCAATATGGCCGCCAGCAGCTGCTGCCCAACCCCCGCCGACGACAACCGCAGCGACCTCCGCCGCGATCTGCAGCCCGGCGGGGCGGCTGGGCCGTCTGGGCTCCCGCCGCCTCGACCTCCGTCGCCTGGATGCTCATTCTCGAGCTACTCGTCAGATGGGTACTGGGACCGGCGTCCCAGTCAGCGGGTGTTGCGCAATGACCCAACGGCACGGGCAGAGCACCGGGACAGCGAGCTGCTGCGAGATGCTCGACGCTGCGGACCAAAGGTTTGGGCAGTCCTACGGCTCCTCCTCCTCGGCATGTCGCGAGAAGGCTCCAGCCCCTTCCAAGTCCTCGACATCGAGTTGGTAAGGCAGATCATGTACCACATCATCGTGACGCGCCTCAACCTCGTGCGAAGCTCGGAAGTGGCGCTCGTGCCGGGCTCGCCGTGGCACGCCATGCTCGAGTGGGTTCGCCCTACCCTTCTACGGCCACCACCTGCACGGGTGCCGCCTGCTGCGTGGACCCCCATGCCTCTTGATGATCCGGAGTTTTCGCTTCCGTCGCCGCCACCACAGGCAGCAGCCCCCCCTAGACCGCTGCCGGCGGTTGAGGCCCCGCCGCGGCCCGCCGCGGACGAGGAGGAGCAGGGCGAGGAATCCGAGGAGGAGGACGACGAAAAGCAGGTGCCAGGGTTACCCGGTGCAGTCTTCCCGTTGTTCCGGGGGGAGGGCCGCGGGCGCGGGCGCGGGCGCGGGCGTGGGCACGGTGGCCAGCGCGGTGGGCGCGGTGGCCACGATGCGGACGGAGGTGGCACACAGGATTGAACGATCTCTCTTCGTCGGCGTGGGTGTGACTATATGCGTCATACGATTATTTGAGTCTGAGGCACGTGTGGCTTTTTTACTAGTAAAAAAAATCCACACGTGTCTGAGGCACAGTTATTATTCTGAACTACATACGCACGTAATGTCTAGAACGAAAATAAATTCCCATCGAAAAGGCGCGCCGTCTTGGTTGCCCTCAATCCGGATCGGTGAACAAGGGTCTATGCGGCGAGGCCGGCCTGGAAGTTGGGCTTAAGGGGGAGCTTTCCGGCGGACGGCACTAAAGTGTAACTCGTGAAGAAGAGGAAGTTAAGCTTACTCCGCTCGTTTTACGCACTTCCGAGCGCGACGCGCGCCCGGTCGGCGCTCGAGCCGCAGCATGCTAGCTATTGTCCCACTCACATCAGCTTCTCCCCAGCCGAACACCAGGACCGCGGCCGCATCTGTGAAGACGTGTGATGTGTTGCAGTGGGGAGCAAGATCAACTGAAGTGTGCGCCAGCTCTGAGATAGGCCACCAGTGTTCAGGGCGAAAAAAGGCATCCGACGCGCACAACTTTTGCCACAACGTTGGCGCGCGAGTGTGCTCCTACGAGGAACTGCTGAACGACGCCGCCAAGGAATCGGGTTGCTCGCTCGATGACGCAAGAGTCTGGACCAGCACGTGAGTCAGCGCCGCTCACACACGCCCCTCCGATTAGACCCACCAGTTCGCGCACGGCTGACCTTTGGATTGCGGATCGTCGTCAGGCCTTGCGTCAAAGGCGACCAAACAGGCCTCTACACCGGTTCTGGGTCGTACGACTATGAAGCCGCTCACGCTCGCCACTGCGTTATTGCCGATGGCTCAGCCACAACGCTGCTGCCCGTACGCTGCTGCGCCGACGGCCGTGAGGCCCAGAGCTGGCCCGTGAAGCCCACAGCTGTACGTGCCGCCACCCCGCACAACCAGCTCCGGATGAGTCTAATATGGGGCTGTGACACGTTGCGCGTTCAAGTGGAGGCGGTCCCGGCACCGGACCAACTGGCCATCTTCGTCGCGGCAGCGACCAGTGCACGCCCTCCTGACTCGCCGCTCCTCCCATCTTGGGACGGCAGCGTGACGATTGGCACCATCGGGTCGTTCGACGTCACGAAGCTCCTCCCTAACACCTCCTACAGCGTGTGGTCCTCGGTGCACAGCGCCAGAGGATGGAGTAATTGGAGCGCGCCCCAGCGTGCCTCCACGACGCGCCCGAACAAGATGCCGCCCCCGCCTCAGGCCCCCGAGATGGGCGCCGCGACCTCGTGCGACGAGATGCTGCTTCGTCTGCCGGCCAAGGCGGACGCCGGGTGTGCGAGCTACGAGTCGCTCGAGCTCGAGATGATGGTGGCAGGGCAAGGCTGGCAAGCCGCGGCTTACAAGAAGCGGGCCGACCGAACCGTCTCGGTCAGTCAGCTCGACCCGCTACAGGTGGTCGAGTATCGCTTTGCGGCGCAGAACCTAGCTGGGAGGTCTTTGGGCGAGTCGACCGGGCCTCTGCCGGGTGTAGGGGTCGTGTCTCGAGACGGCTTGCTGACCCCCCCTGCCGTCTCGGCGACCAGCTCGCAGAGCATGCACCTCGACTGGTCGGCCATGGCGCCGCTGGGCTGCAGCAGTTTGCTCACGTGGCAAGTGCTGCACCGTCGAAACGGCGCTGCTGGCGACGCTTGGCAAGTCCTCGAGAAGTCTCATCCGCACACGATCTACCAACCCGTACTCAGATGCGCCGAGGGCTGCTCCTTCAAGGTACTCCCAAACCTGGTGGGGTGGACCCAGCCCTCTGTCGCTAGCGTGCCTGTGCCGACCCCGGAGATGCCGCCGTTGCCGCCAACGCCTGGCGTTCGGTTGCGGCTACGCCTCCAACCTGAGGCCCACGAGATCGAGCCCTTCAAGCTCGTCTTCAAGCTCCTATGTACCGAGCTGAAAGAGGCACTGGGCGCCACCGGGCAGCAAGTGATTGCGGTGGAGCTCGTGGACGTATGGACTGCCCGAATCCAACCCACCCACTTGATATTGATATGCACCCCCACGCTCCTTCTACTGCCGTGCTTCACACCTGATAGCTCCGAACCCTGACGCAGGGAGAGCAGTTCATAGATGCCGTGATTGACCTCTTGCCCTCTGACGACCCGACTTCTCGCAGCCCCGAGGCACTCGCTCAAGAGATGGTGTCCCAACTAGGTGAGAGCCCTGCATAGCCTCGCCCACACATCACAATGCCCAGTATTAAGTTAAAACCTGGGCGTCAGGTGGCGAAGTGCAAAAGGGCTACGTCGGGCAGTACCTCACGGGCTCGCACGGTGCGTGGCACATCTTTGAGAGCGAGGGCAAAGTGACGGAGCAGCTGCTCTCTGCCGGCTCGGAGTCTCTGTTGAGCCCGGCTGCTGACATCGACGACCGCTCTTCCCTACCACCTGCGCCCGTAAATGAGAGCGCGCAACTTGTCCTAGGCCTGGCCATCCTGACCCTTGCAGCGGCAGTCGTCCTCGGCTTGGTGCGTCGTCGCTGCTCGACGCAGTACCGGACTGTCAGCTCGCGCATCGAGGCGATGGGCCTTCCTACGGACGACGAGCGCGATAGTGAGGAGCCGGAGTATCTATAGTTAGTTTTAATCTGATAATCAATCGGCGCAATCGTGGTTTTCAGGGGGAGAGATAGATAGATAGATAGATTTCTGGTAGAAAAGACGCACGCATCTACCTTGTACCTTGTTGATGTCGTTGACAACACACGGACACAAGAATGGATGCGGACTGTAAAGATGTTTGAGTTGCGGCGTTTTCGTTTGATCTTTTGGTCTTCAGGCGGGATTAAAATAAGTTACGGTGTGTGGCCGGTTCTTTTCGTGGCGGGGCCAACCGTGCTGCCGCCCGTGAAAACCCCTGGGTCGATCGCCTGGCCGACCCCGTCTGACTTCGTCTGACTAGCCCCTGGGACGGCCAGCGGCCCGCTCAGCTGACTGACTGATCCCCGTGTGACCAGATTCCCCCCCCCCCCCCCCCCCCCTGGCTGGATCCCGCGATCCCTGCGCTCCGGCCAGACGTACTCGCTCCTTGCCCGGCGCCGGAGTGCCCATCCGCGAATGGCAGATGAATTCTCTCACTTTCGCGTTTCGGCAAAAAACTGCTGCAATTCAAAATACAAAAAAGCACAAAAATACTGACCCGCGTGCGTGCGAGGCACTGGCAAGGTCGAAAGCCGCAGCGCGGTCCTGACCTTACGCCTTTCTCGCCAGCCTTGTGGTCGAGTGTCAGCTCGTATCCCACCCCACGAGTTATCACCTGTGGCACCGTGCCCCAATGCTGCGGGCACCCTCACACACTTGGCCCCACCCAGAGCCACATGTCCCCGGCAGGGTGGTCCTCCTGCCATGCCTCCTGCGCAAGGGGCGGCACGCAGGATGTGGGTGCGATACGGGATGAGCTTAGGATGAGCTACCTGGGCATCACGCCAAATGCACCCCGTATCACGCGCCTACGGCTCTACTTAAGGCACAGACAGTAACTAGCGTTCTGGTGCTTCGTCTGCTCTCCTAACCCCCAGCATGAGGTATCTATGGTCTACATCTAAAAGTATGTCGCACCGGGCCGATGAACGGCGTGCCCCTCTTCGTGGTGCTCTCCCGTGACCCCTGCCTGCCCTCCGGCACCTAGTAGTAGTAGTAGTAGTAGTAGTAGTAGTAGTAGTAGTAGTAGTAGTAGTAGTAGTAGTAGTAGTAGTAGTAGGTTGGCGGTGGAGGAGGAGGGGTAGTGGGTGGAGGACGAGGTGGTGGGTGCCACTACTTCAACTACTCCAGGTCATACTATAATACCGGACCTCGAGCTCGTTCGCAAACTCACTGTCGCTCGAGTCAGGCGAGCAGTTGACAAGCGTGTGTGCGCACCGGTCCATGGGCTGCTTGCTGCGATGTTCGCGTGGGTGGCCGCTCGGCTCGTCGAGCCACTCGATCTCCGCGGGCGTCAGGCACAGGTGGCTGCCCGGGTCTCGCAAGCTGTCGAGGACGTCACAAATATCTTGGAACGAAAGCCGCTCGGACGGCTTGGACCAAGAGCGCGCCACGAGCTGCGCGACCGCCGCAGGGGTCTGCGGCGGCAGGGTCGGGCGGTGGCCTTGGCAGACCGCCAGTGCGGCCTGAAGGGCCGAGCGGCCGTAAAACGGCAGCTGGTGCGTGAGTAGCTCGTGCAGGAGCACTCCGAACGAGTGCACGTCGGCACTCTTGGAGTACTCCTCGTGCATAACCACCTAGTGCCGCAAGTACAGGGTGAGGCTCAACGGGACCACCAGCACCACCAGCACCACCGCTATAGCAGTTGCAGTAGGTGCACGCCAACTCACTAGATACTCTTACTATACTCTCACCTCGGGTGCCATCCAGCGGAAGGAGCCCGTCTCAGCAGTGAGCTTGCTCTTGCTCGCGCCCCACTTGCTTACCGTGTGCCCAGCCTGCGGCACGCACACATCGCCAGGAGCGCAGCACGTAGGATGAAGCAAGGGGTCTAGGGGTGAGCAGGCAGCATGTGACTCAGGACAGCGTGTGTTGGTCGCCTGCGGCACGCTCCTCGCGAGGCCCAGGTCGGCCAGCTTGACGCCATGCGCGCTATCGATGAGCACGTTGGGACTCTTGATGTCACGGTGCATGTAGCCCGCCTGGTGAATGTAGCTGGCGGCGGCCGCCACGCCCTTCGCGACGAGGAGGAAGAAGCCGGGAGGCGTCGGCTTCTTCAACGCCTCGCCGACGTCACCTGTGCCCGAGAAGACGAGCACTCGATGGCCATGTCACGATGCTGGTACTGACGCCCCTCCCCGCCCCTTTGCCCCCCGGCCCAAAGCCAAGTCGCCGTATAGCTCTGGCCAAGGCGGTACGGTATAGTGTAGTCGCGCTGTGGCTGCAGGCCCAACGAAGGCACGCCAAGCTCGACTTCTGAGACGCACCAAGCCGCCCCCGTCGCAGTACTCGAGCACGAGGCCGAATGAGAGCGGCGCCTCGACACACGCGAGGCAGCAGATCAGGTTGGGGTGGCGCAGCTGCGTGAGCGCAGCCAACTCGGTCCGCCACGACTCGACGCTGCCCCTGTCCGAGTTGGCCACCTTGACAGCGACCTCATTGCCCTTGTACGTAGCTAGAAAGGCGCTCCCCGCCGAACCTGAGAAGGAAGGGAGAAATAGTGCTTTGCATACTTTAGCGTTCGGTGAGGAACGTGGCATGCAGCTCTCACCATGGCCAAGTGCATGCTTCATCTCGAGCTCGTCCAGCCGTACCCAGACGCCGCTGCCGCGGCTCGTCGACGCTGGTCTGAGCTCGACCAGCGGCGCCGGTGCCAGCAGCTGCTCCGATTGGCGCAAAGGTTTTCTATCTGAACTGCTGCTGGGGCTATTCATTTGAACTTGGAGTATCGTTCTCTCAACTTGCAGGGGCCCCGTCGGCAAATCTGTTTGGTGCTCCGTCACGTTGGCCAGCTTGTTTAGCAGCACTCTCTTGAGGTATCTTGGGCTCATGCTCCGGATATCCCAATTACCCGAGAGCAGCCGTGCGGCTCGGCTGGTCGGGCTACACGCGCGGTCTAGGTTAGCTTGATCGGGGTATGCATCTGGTTGCGGCTCAATCCAACGATTGGCGGCGGTCTTCTCCTGCTCGGTTTCATGGAATGAGACCCGGCGCTGAGGCGGACGAGGTGGGCGTGGAGTCGACCACAAATTTAGGGGGGCTCGTGCCTCCGATGATGCGAGCGGCGGCTTGTCCATGTCCACTCAGGCGGATCGTGCAGTGCAAAGGACGATCTTCCTTCGCAGCGTTATAACTGCGACCTCCATCACGTGATGCGGCCTTTTCGAGCTGATAACTTGCATTATCATAGATAACTTGCGCGTTGCAACCGTAACCACGCTGGGCGGCAGTTCGCAACCAAAACTGGGATTTTCTTTTTTTGCGATTGGCAAATTAACATCTCAGTTCGGCGCCAATCGGCGCGTGGTTCACTTCTAGTCACGGGGGACCACGTTTTTTCGACCGGCGACCACATGCAATTTCTTGTTTCGTCTTGCTTCCGCTTCACCCTGGCGCTGCTGCTGGTCCGTGTTCGTCTCGTTGCCTTCCTCGACTCGTACTTACTTCGAAACATCGGTCGGAAGCACGGAAGGCAGAGTAAACGTTAACTATCCCTTTAACGCCAGGCTCGAACCGAGTCGCACTGAAGGGGCGGCGCCTCCGCCAGGCGCAGCAGGGTGGAAGAGCCTGTTAGGAACCCCCCTGGCGCTTCATACAGCAGATAAAGCCCCTTATTAGTACTTTTACACGTACACAGTTGAGCACATGCTCCTCCTCATGCGGCTCCAGCAGGTGAGGTCCCAGCGGCCCAGGCCTCTGCTGCAGCCCGCCGCAAGGATGCCGCGCGTGTCCTCCGCACCAACCATGGTGGTGACGCCGAGCGAGCTCCTCGAGCTCGGCCTCGATTGCGTCGGCTGCGTCGCCGGCCCCTCGGGAACCGTGGTGGTCGTCGGCACCGCGCACACGCCGTGCAAGAGCGAGGCCGAGGTCTGCGAGGTCATCTCGATACTCCAGCCCGACGCCGTTATCCTTGAGCTCGACCAGGAGCGACTCGACCTGCTGCTGGAGGGCCGAGGCGCGAGCGGCTACGGCGACGAGTTTGCCGCGGCCGCGCGCGCCGCCGACGAGGCGGGCGTGCCTGTCATCTTGGGCGACGCCAGGATTCGCGACATCCGTAACCAGCTGCTGCGCGTGTGGAAGCCCGACGCGGCGCGGCTGCTGCGGGCGGCGCGGCTGACGGCGCCGGCGTGGACGCCGGCCACGGCGAGCGAGGCGGTCGTCCGGGTCGACGTGCTGCGCGCCTTCATGGACGACCCAGCCAAGCTCAAGCCGCTCACAGGGGCGACGGTGTGGCCCTAACCCTAACCCTAACCCTAACCCTAACCCTAACCCTAACCCTAACCCTAACCCTAACCCTAACCCTAACCCTAACCCTAACCAGGTGTGGACGGCGGCGCTGCTGGCGGCGAGCGCCCTCGCGCGGCCCGCCGAGGCGCTGCCGCTGCTACCGTCCTCGGCGGTGCTCGACGGCGCGGAGGCGGCGGTGGCGCTGCTGCTGCTGCTGCTGCTCACACGCGTGCTCGACGTGCTACTCATCTCGCGCGACGAGCTCCTCGCGACGAACACGCTGCGCGCCCTCGAGCTCTCGGCGGCGGTGCGCGAGGGGCGGCTGCTGCGGCGGCAGTTCACCTTCAGCACGCTGGCCGCCGGGGCGCCCGCGGCCGCCGGAGTGCCCGGCTCGAGTCGCTCGGGGGCCTCGGCGGCGCGCGAGCCCGACGGCACGCTGCCTTTCTTCACGGTGCGCCGCCCCCTCGGCCGAGGCGAGACGCGCCGCCTCAACCTCTTCGAGCCGCGCTGGCTCGCCATGATGGACGCGCTGGCCGAGGCGCAGCCGGACGGCGCGCTGCCCGGCGCGCAGCTGTGTTGCGTGCACGCCACCAACCGCTTCTACTCGCCCGAGGGCGGCGGCACCAACATGGGCCGCGCCGAGCGGAGCGCCGACCTGCTGCTCGACCCCTAATCCTAACCCTAACCCTAACCCTAACTCTAAGCCTGACCCCGACCCTAACCCTAGCCCTAGCCCTAGCCCTAGCCCTAGCCCTAGCCCTAACCCTAACCCTAGCCCTAGCCCTAGCCCTAGCCCTAACCCTAACCCTAACCCTAACCAGGAGCGCCGACCTGCTGCTCGACCCCTCCTCCGCCCGCGTGGCGCGCGTGCTGCGCTCAGAAGAGGGCGTGCGCCCTGTCACGGGCGCGCGGCGGCTCACCGTGGTTAGGGTTAGCTAGCCTGAACCCGAACCCGAACCCGAACCCGAACCCGAACCCGACCCTAACCAGGTGCGCGGCGGCTCACCGTGTATCTCGAGGGCGAGGACGAGGCGGAGATCGCGGAGATACGCCCCTCGGCGCGCGGCTACCTCGTCGGCGAGCTCGGCGCCGGCGGCAGCATGCCAGCACCCAACCCGGGCCCGAGCGAGGGCGCGAGGCCGCCGCTCGTCGTGTGCGTCGTCGGGCTGGCTCACGCTAACGGCGTACTGGACCGCTGCGCACAGGTGATGCTAGAGTCGTGATCTACTAATGTAGGCCCTGGAAACGTGTTTATACACATGCTTGCGTTTATCTCTCTCCATACATGGACGGCAGATTTCCGTGCCTTGCCTCCCCGCCTGCAACCGCGAGGTTGAGGCGGCGTGGTTGCACCCTTGCACGGCAGCAACCGCAGCCACCGCAGCAACCGCAGCCACCGCAGCCACCGCAGCCGCCGCCGCCGCCGCCGCCGCCGCCGCCACCGCCACCGCCGTCACCGTCACCGCCACCGCCGCCACCGCGAGAGTCCATGCGAGAGCCGGCGTCGAGCAACTCCTCGCA
>Ga0209302_10001056_pt1 | contig 15890 bp, 14 predicted proteins | sample ArcOceMetagenome_2_FD_187445 | JGI IMG/M metagenome (GOLD analysis project Ga0209302, IMG submission 187445) | Marine eukaryotic phytoplankton communities from Arctic Ocean - Arctic Ocean ARC135M Metagenome (SPAdes) (version 2) | ecosystem: Environmental > Aquatic > Marine > Oceanic | place... | reverse complement strand
CCCTAACCTTGGCCCTAACCCCAACCCTCACCCTCACCCTCACCCTCACCCCCACCCCCACCCCCACCCCCACCCCCACCCCCACCCCCACCCTCACCAGCCGAGCTCGAGTCCGTGTTCGCGAGCGCCAGCCCCGAGTCGTGGGCCAAGCTCGTCGTGCAGTACGAGCTCGAGGACCGCGAGCTGAGCTTCGAGCGGCTGAGCAGGGTCGTTAACGCTTGCGCGTCCTCGGACAAGGTCGCCCTCGAGGGCTCGGAGGATAGCGACACATCAGCGGGCTTCCTGTTGCTGTATGAGCTCTTCACCTCCACAGAGCTACGCCTCAACGGCCAGCCGCGTGAGACGTGGGCCCACGACGAGCGTCACGATCTCGCGACGATGCTCGCCTCGCTGCACTATCTCAAGCTGCACGGCGAGCGCGACAACGGCTCGATCCTGGCGGAGATCCTCGCCGTGCTCGCCGCCAACCCCGCGCTGTGCCGCACGGAGGATGTACCGCGGCTCGTGCCGGGGCCGCGGAACGATCGGGGCAGCGAGGACGCGCGCGTGTGGCGCGTCGACGCGATCGACGACGACGACGCGGAGGGGGAGGCGCCGCTGGACGCGCTTCTCAAGCAGATTGTCGCCTTCTTCGGCCAGCACAGCGCGCAGATCGTGTGGCCGGCCTACAGGGAGACGCCTCGTGCCCAGGTGCCCGTCCAGACGTCGCAGATGCAGCTGGGCCTGTTTGCACGGCGGCGCGAGGGGCTGCAGGTGACGAACACTAAGTGCAGTGTGCGCGAGCTGAAGAGGCCTGACACCGCCGTCTTCGCCGCGGCGATGAGGGAGCTCGGGATCCGCGACGGCGACCTGCCGCTCGAGACCGATACGAAGCCGTTCCACGCGTTACCCTCCTTCACGCAGGAGGAGGCCTTCCAGGTTAGGCCCGAACCTTAACCCCAATCCCAACCCCAACCCCAACCCCAACCCCAACCCTAACCCTAACCCCAACCCCAACCTCACCCAAACCAGGTGGAGACGCGCAGCCGGCTCGGCTTCAATGTCGACCGGCACGAGCTGGTGCGCCGACACGTGCTGGCACGCGGCGTCATCACACGCATTCAAAGCGACATGGCCACGTATGCGGCGCAGCACACGAACACGAAGAAGCATCGGCTCAAGGAGATGGGCGCGAGCTTTGAGGCGTTCGTCACGCGGGTGTCGGCGCCGGGCGCACCGCCGACCAAGGGCGAGATCGAGAGCACCATCGCCAAGGCAGTCGGGGCGGTGGAGGGCCTGCTCAGGGCGCTCTCCGCTGGGCAGGAGACGGAGCTTAAGAAGGCCTCCAGCGCCGTGCGGCTGCTGTCGCGCGTGGCCAACGGCGACCCGAAGTCGTACAGCGAGCCGCCCGCGCACGGCGCGCCGAGTGCCGATGTCTTCGAGCTACTCAAGGCCGGTACGTTAGATCTCCGGCCCCATCTCGAATCTCCGGCCCATCTCGAATCTCCGGCCCATCTCGAATCTCCGGCCCATCTCGAATCTCCGGCCCATCTCGAATCTCCGACCCATCTGGAATCTCCGGCCCATCTCGAATTTCCGGCCCATCTCGAATCTCCGGCCCATCTCGAATCTCCGGCCCATCTCGAGCTCGAGGTTTGCTTTCCACTGTATGAGTCGAGACGACCCGTGCGCCTGCACCGTTCCCCCGGCAGGTGGGCAGGAGAGCGGCGTGGACTTCAGCTTCATGGTACGCACGCTCCTCTCTACCACCGCTGTGGACGACTGGCGAGGCCTGAACCCGTTCATCGGCACGGCCGAGGTGGGCGAGTTGCTTGCGCTGACGGCGACGATGCTGCTGCACGCGAGCGCCATCTCGAGCTTCAACAACACGATGCTCGACTGCCAGAAGCTCATCGGAAGCCTCGGCAAGCTCCAGGAAGAGGCGATCTCCGTCACGATCTCCGTCACGGAGCGAGGCGCGAGGGGAGGCGCGGAGACTGTCGAGGAGGCGCAGCAGCGCAACATGGCCGGCGTGCTCGCGTCAGGCGTCGTCAATCTGGCCGACCAGATCGCCTCGGGCCTGCACGTGCGGCGCCACTACGTGGACGAGGGCGGTAACCCTAACCCTAAGCCTGACCCTGACCCCCTAACCCTAACCCTAACCCTAACCCTAACCCTAACCCTACCCCTAGCCCTAGCCCTAACCCTAACCCTAACCTCAACCCTAACCAGGTCGGTACGATCCGCGGCTGCTCGTCTTCGAGTTCGTGCGCAACGTGGTCCTACGCAAAGGGCAGGTGGACGTGGTGCAGGGCTTCTCTAAGGCGCTGGCGACCGATAACCTCGAGAAGATCGAGGAGGGGCGCAAGGACAAGGGCGTGCACCTGCTCGCGCAGCAGATGCTCATGGGGCAGGAACCCTGACCCTAACCCTGACCCTGACCCTAGCCCTTACCCTAACCCTAACCCTAGCCCTAACCCTAACCCTAACCCTGACCCTAACCCTAACCCTAACCCTAACCCTAACCCTAACCCTAACCCTAACAGGGCAAGACCGCCATCATCACGCCACTCCTCTGCCTTGTGCTGGCCGACGGCGAGCAGCTGCCGATCATCCTGCTACCCGACTCGCTGCTCGACGCGGCGCGCAACATCGTGCGCTCGTCCTTCGTCACCGTCGTCAAGAAGCGCGTGTACACGCTCGCGTGCTCGCGCGCCGCCTCCGCCGACCAGCGCTACATCAACATGATGGAGAACGCCCTGCGCTCCAAAGGGGTGATGATCACGACCCCCACCTCGACCAAGTCTATCCTGCTCAAGTTCCTCGAGAACGTCTTCACGCTCAACAGCGAGGCGGAGCGCCACGCAACGCGGCAACGCAATCTACGCACCAAACTGGCCGGCCCGCCACCGATCGAGATGCGCGCGCGGCGCGCACTTGAGGCGCAGACGCAGGCGTGGGCGGACATCCTGCTCCGCTTCCAGGGCTCCGTGCTCATCATGGACGAGCTGGTTAGCTCACCCGAACCCGAACCCGAACACTAGCCCGAGCCCGAGCCCGAGCCCGAGCCCGAGCCCGAGCCCGAGCCCGAACCCGAACCCGAGCCCGAGCCCGAACCAGGACTGGGTATGCCACCCCATGAAAAGCGAGCTCAACTTCCCAATCGGCCAGAAGGAGCCGCTCGACTTTGGACAGGCCAGTGGCGGCCGGCGGTGGGCCGTCGCAATGCATCTGATCGATGGCTTCAACGCGGCCGTCTCGCAGGTCCTGATCCTAACCCTAACTAACCTAAGCCTAAGCCTAACCCTTACCCTTACCCTCACCCTGACCCTGACCCTAAGCCTAAGCCTAAGCCTAAGCCTAAGCCTAAGCCTAAGCCTCTAGCCCTAACACCCAAACCCTAACCCCCTAACCCTAACCCTGACCCTACCCGTAACCCTAACCCTAACCCTAACCCTAACCCTGACCCTAGCACAGGTCCTCCCGCCGCACCTCGCCGAGAACCACCGGTGCGCCGACATCCTCGCGCGTATGTACGGGGCGATCAAGGCGGGCCTCGACGACAACAAGCTGCAGCGGCAGCCCCACATCGTGCTGCTCGACCTGAACTACTACCGCTCCGTGCTGCGGCCCGTCTTTGCCGAGTGGATGATGATCTATCTCCAGATCGAGCAGGTCGACGCCGCGACAGGGGCCGCCGCACCGCAGCTGCTCGCCTACCTCACAGGCTAGGCCTAGGCTAGGCTAAGACTTAGGCTCAGGCTTAGGCCTAGGCTTAGGCTTAGGCTTAGGCTTAGGCTCAGGCTCAGGCTTAGGCTTAGGCTCAGGCTTAGGCTTAGGCTTAGGCTTAGGCTTAGGCTTAGGCTCAGGCTCAGGCTTAGGGTTAGGGTTGGCAGCTATTCGCTTACCTCACAGGCGCCGATGACGGCGCGGGGCTCGGCGACTGCCTGTCGCCCGCGGACTGGAAGCTAAGCAACTTGGCGGGAGATTGGCTGCAGACGCTGCTGCCGCACTGCCTGCAAAAGGTCAACCGCGTCTCGTTTGGGGTCATGCGCCAGTCGGAGGTCACGGCGGCACTGCAGCGCGACCCGCTCATGTCGCGATCTCGCATGCAGCTCGCCATCCCCTTCGTGGGCAAGGACGTCCCCTCGCGCGCCGCCGAGTTCGCGCAGCCCGACGTGTGCATTGGGCTTACGCTTACACTCCTCGCCTACAGGTTACTAACTCTGACCCTGACCCTGACCCTGACCCTGACCCTGACCCTGACCCTGACCCTGACCCTAACCCTAACCTTGACCATGACTCTGACCCTGACCCTGACCACTGACCCTGACCCTACCTTCAGCCTCGAGGGGCTACGCGAGGTTGATCTGCGCGACGTGGTCAGCCACCTGCAGGGCGAAATGCACATGCAGAGCGGCCCGATGAAGCAACGTGCCGCCTCGCGACTGTACACGAGCTGGGTGCTCACCATGGGGGGAGAGATTTGCGGCGAGGACGCGGGGCGCAAGGGCGACGAGGCGAGCGCGTTGCGCCTCGACTGGGCGACCCTCTACCTCGACTCGCGTCGTACCGAGAGCGCGAGCGGCGCGCGCGGCGACACGCTGTGGCGCGACCTCTCCGGTAACCAGCTCGACGTCGAGGTCGGCGCGATGGCGCCGCACGGCGGCTTCTTCGCGTGCGTGCCGGCGCCCTCTGCCCTGTCGAGCCCTGCGGTGCGCACGGCGGCGGTGGCGGCAAGGGCTCAGGCCAGAGCGGCGGGTCTGGTGCCGTTGCTCTCGCCGACCGCCACAAGCCTGCAGTCCGCCGGCGCCGCCGTCGGCGCCGAGCTACAGGCCGAGCTACAGGCCGAGCTACACGTGCCACGTAGCCGGCAGCTCGCAGAGGCGCTGCAGGCTGGCTGCACGATCAGCTGTGTCGTGCAGTGCACCAACGACGCGACCGCCACCGCCACCGCCATCCACCGCTCGCACTTTGCCCTCACCGTGGGCAACGTGGTCGTGGGCGCGGGGCCGACGCGCGACTCAGTCTCCGTCCGCGTCGCGGGCAGTGCTGCGCCGCCCGCCTCGCTCATCCTGCCTCCGGGCCAGCAGTCGCAGCTCCACCGCACGCGTGTGCACCAGCTCACCATCCGCGGCGCCGCTCTCGACTACTTTGCAAACGGCAAGCACGTCGGCACCGTCGCGCTGCCCTGCGCCTTCGCCCCCTCCGCGGACGGCCCGCTCCTGGTCGTGGGCGCGGCGGTCGACCGCTCGGCGCTCAAGTGGAGCTTCGAGGGGGCGGTCTTCATGCTGCTCGTGCACAACAAGGTGCTGCCGCGCGACGCGGTCCAGGAGCTCGCCGCATCTTGCCTGCGTGACGAGGGCGTGTGGGGTGCGCCGCGGCCGGGCGACTGTACGGTGGACGGCGCGCAGGTCTACAATGCGATGCGCTTACCCTGGCCCTCGCCCTCACCCTCACCCTCATCCTCACCCCCACCCCCACTCTCACTCCCACCCTAACCCCCACCCTAACCCCCACCCTAACCCTCGCCCTCACCCTTACTCAAACCCTCACTCGAACCCTCACTCACCCTCATCTCAACCCTCATCCTAGCCAGGTCTACAAGGAAATGACCAGCCTCCTCATCGACCGGGTAAGCCTCTACCTCGACACGCGCTCTGTCTCGCACCAGCTGCTCCTCAAGTCACGCCCAGCGGGCGAGGCCGTCCCCACCGCCGCCGTACTTGACGAGATCTGCGGTGGCTCCTTCACGTGTACGGCCGTCGCCAGCCTGACGCACAGCCCGAGTGGCCCCCTCATGCTGCTTGCCGACTACTTCTTTGATGGGCTCGCCGAGTTGCAGCCCGCGGGCAGGCGTATGGAGCCGACGGGGCCGCAGGTGCGCGTGCACACCCTGGTGCTCACCCTCGCTGGCGGCGGGATGGCCGACGTGCTGTACTACCTCGACGGCCGCTTTGTGTTCAAGCAGCGCCTCGCGATGCAGGGCAAGCCTGCTTCGTCCACCCTGCACGCACGCGCGACGGGCGGGATAGGCGCGACGGGCGCGACGGGAGCGATGGGCGGGACGGGCGGGCTGCTGGGTAAGGTCCACGCGCCTCAAAGGCACGGCGGCACGCTGGAGGCGACCCTCTTCATGTTCGCGCTGCACCGCGAGGCGCTGCGCGACGTGCAGATCAGCGAGATGGCGTCCTGCCTCGTCGGCCAGAGGCAGAGCTGCGGCTGGCGTTGGGTCGAGCCGCGCTCGCGCCGCCGGCTGCAGCTTGTGCGCGCGGCGCGCCTCTTGCGCGAGGCCTCGCGCGCCAGCCGGCCGACGCTGAAGTTGGGCACACACCGCAAGATGCGTGTGCAGCCCCTCTTTCTGCTTGTGCCGCGCACCGCCGCCGGCAGGGATAGAGACACCGCGGAGCAGACCAACGTCAAGTACACGATCGCCGGCGTGCAGGGCGAGATTTGGATCTGGGTCTGCCTGCCAGGCCGCGACAGCTCGAAGGTGGTCTTCAAGTTCCGCTCGCGCGGGACGGACCACTGGCCACACGAGCATCCTAACCCACGGTACCACGGCAACGGCTGGTGGACGAGCTCCTCGCAGGGCGACGGCTTCGTGTACGAGGGCAACGAGAGCTACGAGCACGCGGTCTTCGTCGACGGCGCGATCGTGATGGACGGCATCGAGACGCCTGAGGAGGCGATGCTCGTCCCGACTAGCCCTAGCCCCAACCCTGACCCTGACCCTGACCCTGACCCTGACCCTGACCCTGACCCTGACCCTAGCCTGAACCAGGCGATGCTCGTCCCGATCCCCGCGGACGGCACCTTCCCCGTCGACAAGGGCAACCGCGACGCCGCCGCCTCCGACGTCTCGATGAGCGCAGTGACCGCACTTCTCAAGGACTCGCAGGCGGTGCTCCAGTACCACCTCTCCCAGATCGTCTTCCCGGAGCACCTGCGCTTCCAGAAGCAGAAGATCTCGGCGTCGGGCTCCGATCTCGGCGGCGATCTCGTCTTTCCCAGGCGCATCGGCTTCACGGGCACGCCGAGCGACTTGCTGCCGCAGGCGATGGGTGCGTGCGGCTTCCGTGAGGGCACCGAGGGCGAGATGGTGCATACGCTCACCGAGCTGCGCATGATGAAGCCCGTCGTGCTGCGAGAGAGCCTAGAGAGCTCAGGCTCGCTCGACTGGGACTCGACGATGATCCTCACGATGATCGCCAAGTCCCACCCCGCATTCGAGCAGCCGCTGCACGCGCTCATCGACACGGGCGCGCTCATCACCGGCCTCTCCAACCAGGAGGTGGCCATCCACCTCGTCGCCAACGGGCTGCCAAGGGACGGCGTCGTCTACCTGGACGAGAACGACGTCAAGATGATCTACGAGAAGAAGGTGATCGAACCCTAACCCTGACCCTGACCCTGACCCTGACCCTAACCCTAACCCTAACCCTAACCCTAACCCTAACCTTAACCAGGGCGCGCGTTCGATCAAGCTCGATGACTCGCTCATTCCACTCGAGCGCCGCTTCTGCTTCTACGACCAGGTGAACACCACCGGCCCTAACCCTAACCCTAACCCTAACCCTGACCCTAGCCCTAGCCCTAGCCCTAGCCCTAGCCCTTAGCCTAAACCTAACCCTAGCCCTAGCCCTAGCCTCAACCAGGTGCACACCACCGGTACCGACGTCAAGCACGTGCCCAACGCAGTGGCCGTGCTCACCCTCGGCAAGGACATGAACTTCCGCGACTATGCGCAGGGCGCCTACCGCATGCGCGGCATCGCGACCGGCCAGCGCATCAACGTGCTGCTCGTGCCCGAGATCGAGAAGGTCATGCACCGTGAGCTCGATGCACTCGGCTCGGAGGGCAACGCTGAGTTCGAGCGGATGGGCGCGGACAAGCGGCTACTTGAGGGTGTCGCGTGCTGGCTCATCTCCAACTCGCTCGAGACCGAGTGCAAGGCGTGCAACTTCCTCATGCAGCAAGACCTGGCCTCGCTCTACCGCCGCCACTCCCTCAAGTTCCTCCTGCATCGCATCAAGCACGAGGACTTCGGCAAGGACCCCCAGTACGGCGACGAGCAGATCGGCGCGCACCTCGAGTCCTTCCGCGAGCAACTCTCCCTCGACGTGCTCGACAGCGTCAAGGTGCCACGCACCTTCGCCGATAGCCTGCACGAGATACGCGACGAGCCGTCACACTACAAGTTCATCCTCGAGGGCAAGGGCGAGAAGCGCATGGACAGAATCTTCGCCCGCCTCAAGGAGATGAGCGCAGCGTCGGAGGGCGGCCTATCGCAAGAGCAGGAGCAGGAGCAGGAAGAGGAGCGCGAGACCGAGAGCGCCAACCTTCCCGATGACCGCCCTGTGATCTTTTCCGACATCGCCTTCTCCCGCTCCGAGGAGAGAGCGCCGCCGTGGAAGCTCGAGGTGCTCGCCAGTGAGGCCAAGGCCGCCGACGCCTTCTACCCCGCCTCCGAATTCGGCGTGCCGGGGCAGCTCGGCAAGACGCTGCAGCTGCCGCCCTTTGTGCAGATGAGTGACGGCTTCTTCCGGCGACAGTGGGAGGGGCCGCGTCGCATTAAGAACGTGGTCATGCTCATGGAGTGGATACCCTCACAGGCCGGCTTCGAGATGGGGCATGGAGGCGGCGCCGCGGCCGCACCCACGGCCGCCGAGGCCCAGGTCTTCGATCGGCTTTGGCAGCTCTTCTCCAACGCTCTAGGTCTCGTCACGCCCGACGCGGTCGAGGTCATCCTGGCCTGCGCGCTGCACGTGCCCGTCAGCGCCGACACACTGGCGGAGCTGATGGCAGGCTCGGCCGGTGCGAAGAGCGGAGCCGAGCTGTACACGCTGCTCACCAGCCCGCGGCTCACGAGCGCGCACCGCGGCCGTCACTTCGTCGCGGTCTCGCTGCGCGAGGCGGAGACGCTGCGTGCGCTCATCCACCAGCGCCGTCGCCGCCCGCTGCTCGCTGAGAGCCTGCAGAGCGACGCGCGCATCGCGCTGCGCTGCGTGGCGGGTGAGGGCGCGCTGCTTGACGCGAGCTACCAGATGCCTGACCTGCGCAACGCACAGATGAAGACGGCGTGCCAGGTAAATGAATAGCCGTAGATTACACCACACTCGGTAGCACCCTGCTTCACCTATGAGTCCCCACCGGCGTCTATGTCCATGTCTATATCAATGTGCATAGACGCCAGCTGACCATGTGCGCTGTGCCTATGCTAGGTGCTCCGCTATGCCTATGCCTATGCCTATGCCTATGCTAGGTGCTCCGCTTCGTCAACTACGAGAGCCACTTCCGTGACGACGAGCTGCTGCTGCTACTGCGCGCGCTCGCCGCCAACAACGGCCCGCTGCAGCGCAAGATCTTCTTCGACCAGATGCACCTGGGGCGAAGACGTGAGCTCTCGCGCATCGAGGAGACGCCAGTTCGGCATGCGCTCACGCTTCGCTCGGCGCTCGAGGTGGTGGAGCGCTCTGCGATCGGCGCCTTCCTCACACTGAGCTGCCGCGCCGAGCGGCTAAGTGCCAAGCAGCTCTTCGAGGCGGTCAACAAGGACCGCGACCCACTCCTCACGCCGGAAGCGCTGCTTGCCGCGCAGGTGGCGCTCGGGCAGGGGGCGGCGCTTCCCTCCGCTGCCAGGACGCGCTGGCTGCAGGCGGCCGCCGCCGAGGGCAGCCGCCTTGTCGGGCAGGCCGCCCCCTTCGAGGCGGTGTGGCGCTGGCTGCAGGCGGCGGGCACCGAGCGCGAGATGATCGTGAGCGCCGAAGCCTTCATCAACCTGGTGGCACGCGCAAGCATCCCTGAGTGCGTGATGGCGCGCCTCGGCTCGCCCGAGGGCTGGGCGCCGCCCACGGGTTTGGGGCACGTCAACGAGGGCGCTTCGCGGCGGGCGCATCAGCCGATGGCGGCCGAGGTGCTGCGACTGTTGCGTGCGCCGCTGCGCCGGTACGTGTCCGCGCGCAACCAGCGCGACGATGTGGAGGAGGCTCGCGCGAAGGCGACGCTGGAGTGGAGCCGGCGCAACCTGCTCATTGCGTACGAGGACGAGGAGGAGCGCAAGCTCGGCGCCAACCCCAGCGTGCAGCGGTCGGGCCTCACCTTTGACTTCTCGCGCTCCAACCTTCCAAAGTGCATCGAGTTCCACGGCACGCCGGGCTTCCTGCCAGAGACGCACCCGCTGTACGAGGGCAAGCAGTTCTTCGTGCTGCACAAGCTCGACTACTGTGCACCACTCCCGCCCGACCCCCAAGGCCCCGACCCATACCCTAAGCCCAAAGCCCAAAGCATCGGCCCACAGCCTCCGCCCACAGCCTCGGCCCAAAGCATCGGCACAGCCTCCGCCCACAGCCTCCGCCCACAGCCGCGGCTCGGCTCGAACGCGCGCAGGCTGATTCGAACGCCCCCACCCCTCTGCACAGTCTATCTGCGCCCCATCCAGCTCGACTCGCTCACCTCAAAGGCCGAGGGCGAGGCCGACAGCGCCGCGCCCCCCAGCAGGGGCGAGGGACTGCCCGCACCTCGCTCGGCCGGCGCGGGGCCGATGACGAGCGGCTTTGATGGCGGCGGCGGCGACGAGGCGGACGCGCGTCGGCTCACGCAGTATTCGGTCTTCCTGCACATGAGCGTGCAGGGCAAGCCGGTGCTGCCCTTCCCGCTCTTCACGGTGGTGCCCTCGGCAGATTACATGGCGCTCAAATCACCTTCCGTCTGCCTGATGCCCGACTGCACGGTGGCCGACAACCTGAGCGAGCAGGAGCACCGCGTCAGGAGCGAGCGCTGCCCGCTCGTCGAGATCACGAGCAGCGAGGACGAGGCCGCCCAGTGGGAGCTGCTCACGATCGCCATCGACAACGACCTCGGCAGCGCCCAGGTCTTCCTCAACGGTGAGCTGATGCTGACCATCCGCGACCCCATCTTCAACCCAGCGGGCCCCTTTGTGCTCGACCTGCAGCGCGGCCTCAAGATGTTCGCGCCGGGCGAGATGTTCAACACCCGCGTCAGCCTGCGCCTGTTGCACGTCTCACAGGAGGCCGTGCCCCACGATCGGCTGCTCCTCGAGGTGCGCGCGCAGCACGGCGAGCATGGCGTGTGGCGTTGCTCGTACTACGGCTGCAACGCCTTCAACGGCTCGACGCGCGCCGCCTGCTGGGTGTGCAACCAGGCAAAGCGTAAGAGCGGCGACGCGCCCAAGCTCAACCCCGACAAGGGCGTGCAACTCGTCGTGGGGAGCAGCTTCCGTGCCGAGGTGCTCGAGTTCTGCCGCGAGCGGGGTTCCTTCTTCCTGCTCTTCTACTCGCGCTCGAGCGCGCACGCGCCCCAGCTGCTGCTCGAGTGGGGCCGCCTGGCCGCGTTGCTGGCCGGCGCGCGCGACCGGCTTCGCATCGGGCTGATGGAGCTCGACGAGAACGAGGTGGCCACCGAAGGCCTTACGGGGGCGGGCGTCGCGGCGCTTGGACTCAAGACGAGCCCCGCCGCGCTCTTCTTCCCGCGCCACTCGGTCAAGGGCAGCGACGAGCACGGCTACTCAATCGAGCTCCCGCCCACCGCGCTGCCGCAGGCGGCTCCCGACGCGCTCAGCTTTGCCAGCTTCGTGCGCTTCCTGCAAGAGCAGTTCGATGGTGCGGCACTGGCGTGCGAGGCGGCGCGCGCTCTGCCCGCGCCCGCGCCCACGGCCGCTCAGCTGGCGGGGGTGGGCGGGGAGGTGGGCGGGGAGGTGGGCGCGGAGGTGGGCGGGGATGCGGCTGTAGACGAGCTCGATTGGGGCCTAGAGCTGGGCCCCTACCTCTCGTCGGTCTTCCACGTGTACTGGCGGCAGAAGCGGCTGGAGGAGCAGCTGGGCGGCTTGCGGCGCAATCTGCTCGAGATCGGCGCCTCGCAGGGCTCGGGCACGCCGCGCAGCCTGCACGCCGCCCAGCCGACCCGCTGGCTCTCAATGTGGCTGGCGGACCGGCGCAACGCGCTGGGTGCCAATGCCGAGTTTGAGCCGGTCGAGGGCGGCTCCGTCCCCAGCCCCGCCGCGCTGATGGCTGGTGCGGGCTTCCCGACTGGCCATATGCCACCCAAGGACAAGGACTTCGTGCGGAAGCACGCGCTGGACACGCTCTTCGACGAGATGCTCGCGCAGCTGCACACGCACATGCCGCCCGAGCCGATGCCCTTCTTCGCCGAGTGGCTCGCGTCGCGCCCGCTCTACGGCCGCGATGGCGGCCGCGGGCCGCCGGACGTGCCGCCGGGCAGCCAGATGAGCGACAGCGAGGTGGTGCGTGCGTGGCCGATGGTGCGGCGCGTGGTGGCCGGCTCTCCCAGCACGCGGAAGCAGGAGCAGCTCGTCGAGAGCACACTCGTCAAGCAGCTGCTCGGCAAGGGTATGCGCGTCGACGCGAGGCCGTACGGCTACTCCATTCTCTACCTAGCGGCAGCGCAGGGCAACGTGAGCGTCGTCAAGCGAGTGGTCGAGCTGGGCGCCGACCTCCATCTCCGCTCCAAGGACGCCACCACGGCACTCGAGGTGGCCTCCGCCATGGCTAACCCTAACCCTAACCCTAACCCTAACCCTAACCCTAACCCTAACCCTAACCCTAACCCTAACCCTAACCCTAACCCTAACCCTAACCCTAACCCCACCCTAACCCTAACCCTAGCCCTAACCCTAGCCCCAACCCTAGCCCTCATCAGGTGGCCTCCGCCATGGGCCACCTCGACGTGGTGCTGCTCCTGCTCGATCGCGGGTCGCACTTCGCCGCCGCCGTGCAATACGCTGCCGCCGCGGGGCAGGTGCCCGTGGTGCAGGCGCTGGCCAACCGTGGCGCGGCGCTCGACGTGGCCCTCGCGCCGCCTGCAAAGGCGGGCGAGAAGCTGCGGCGGCAGACGCCCCTCGAGCTAGCTGTGCTCAAGTGCGTAGATAGACGCACCATGCGTATAGGCCGTAGCTGCGCCTCACCCCGTGCGATCTCGCATACACCCACCCATGCCCGCCCATGCCCACCCGTGCCCACCCATGCCCACGCTGCGCAGCTCCCACGTCCAAGTGATCAACTACCTCTTCGAGCGGGGGCTCGACGCGAGCGCGCTGCCGGCGCACCTGCAGAAGTCGGTGCTGCTGCCGAGCGCAGAGCGCGAGCGCACGGCCAAGGAGAAGGGCCACCAGGTCAAGCTGCACGGCGCCTTCTACAAGCTGCAGGAGCTGCTGCAGCGGCATGACCTCGCGTACATCGAGGGCATGAGCGCCGAGGAGAAGGCCGCGTTCGAGGCCGACGCGGAGGACCACTCGAGCTGGACCTCGCTGATGCACGCCGCCTTCACCGACGACGCGGAGGTGGCGGAGAAGCTCTTCGCGCTCGGCGCGCGGCCAGAGCTGCGCAACAAGTACAACTTCTCCGCGCTGCTCTTCGCGCACTGGATGGGCGCGGCCGCCTTCCGCAAGGTCGTGCGCAAGGTCAAGGGAGCGCAGGCCGACGTGCTCGATGCGAACGACCAGAAGTGCGCGCCACTCTGCTCAGTGCACTCCTTTACCCACGGTGCTCAGCATACTAGTACTCACTCCACTCGCTCGCTCTACTAACTCTGCGCACCCTCCCCCCTATGCCTGCGGCCAGGGGGCACGATCGGCTGCAGGAGCACCTCGACAAGGGGGACAAGGCGGTGGCCTCCATCCTCCGGCCGCCCAAGGTGCGCAAGGGTCAGCCGCCTCGGCTAGACGCGACGGGCTGGGACGAGAAGCAGGCCGACGAGGACGGTCTCAAGGCAACGAGGACGAGATCGCTCGCCGACGACGACGGCGCGCCGCCCACGATCTCGCTCGAGGACTACTTGCTCCAGGTCGCGGCCGAGAGCCTCCACCCGCTGCCAGGCCACGGCCCACTCAAGGGCGACATGGCGAGCTTCATTCAGACGATGAAGGCGGCGACCGTCGACATAGTGGCGAGCCCATCGTGCCCGCAGGGGGTGACCCCGTGCGATGTCTTCGCGCTGCACCTGTACACGCGCGCCGAGCTCTTCGGACAGATCAACCGCGCCTACCGCGACAACGATGCCACCGAGATGGCCCGGTGGCGCGTCGTCGTGTGGCACATGTGCGCGGCGGCGCGGCGGCTGCCCAGCTCGCCGGGCGTCTTTATCCGCGGCGTGGGCAAGCTCTTCAACTTCGTGCCCATCGCGCAGTACAAGCCGGGCGCGGTCGTCTCGTGGCCCGGCTTCACCTCCTCCTCCGCCGACCTGCGCATCGCCTGCTCCTTCATGTACGGCGACACGCCCCCCTCGGAGGTGGAGGGCGCCATTTTCAAGATATGGGGCCGCTCGTGCCACGCCATCGAGTGGTGCTCCTTCATGCCCAAGGAGCGCGAGTTCCTCTTCCTGCCCGGTACCAAGTTCCGCGTGCGCGGCTGGTACGCCGCCACGCAGCTCAACCTGCGGCGCGGCATGCGCACGGAGGGCGAGAGCGAGAGCTTCAAGCTGCGGTGCGAGCACTAAGCCTAACCCTAACCCCAACCCTAACCCCAACCCTAACCCCAACCCTGACTCCAACCCTGACCCTGACCAGGTGCGAGCACATCGTGCAGCCGGTCGAGCTGCACGTCGTTGACGACGACTTCGAGCTCAAGAAGCAGCTGGCGCACAACAAGGTTGTCGTCTTCGAGATGGAGGAGATCACGATGACGCCCGAGGAGGAGGTCGTCGAGTTCGTCGAGTGGGAAAGAATAAATTCTCCCAGTCTTAGCGATTCTATGTCGAGCGTACAGAGATAGTTGTGCTTCACTGTGCAACGCCACGAAACGACGTCTCGTGCACCGTGTGTGTTAAGGTTTTAAAGTAACTGTGCGGTGTGTCGCCTGGTTTTTAAACCCGCACAACGAGAGGGTGCATATAGTTCAGGGTGTAAGTACTTGTACTTGTACTCTTGTACTTGTACTTGTACTTGCTTTATTGAACTTGTACTTGCTTTATTGTACTTGTACTTGCTTTATTGAACTTGTACTTGCTTTATTGTACTTGTACTTGCTTTATTGAACTTGTACAGCAGAAGGGGGACGGCGGCGGTCAAGAGCGCCCCGACAAAGCCGAGGCGCGAGATCGCCTGAGTCAAAAACCCCGCCATGCAGATGCACCAAGAGAGGGCAAGCGCGCACATATCCATCTCAAGCATCATAATGACTCCACTCCGACTCGTCCACTGAGTGAGAGCACAAGCGAGGCTCGCTTGTGCGTTTGCCACGTCAGCCGGCACACCTCTGAGTCGGCCAGACGGTCGCCTTTGGTCAGAATGCGGCGTCAACATTAGCCGCATGCATCAGCGGAGCTCTTGAACGAAAAGTACTTTAGCGAGAACGTGAACGTCGTGAACCGTTGTCGCGGAGAGCACGACACAGCGCCTCGGCCTGCCGAGAGTTGAGCTCGCTGCAGCGCCAATATTAAGATTAACATTTCAAGCGAGTGTTGCGTGTTGACCCTACCCCTACCCCTACCCCTACCCCAGGCCACACCGCCGCGACATTTCCCGCCTCGAGATCGCTCTGCCAGCCGAAGCGCTGCTCCAGCTCATCGGCAAGGGTCTCGGTCACGAAGGCGGCTGCCTCGGCGCCGCTAATATGCAGCGCCTCGCCCGTGCGGATGTGGCGGAGAGCATAACCCTCCCTCCGCACGACGCCCTCCTCGAGCACCGTCTCCTCGAGCTGCTGCCGGTCGATCGAGCAGAATCCGTAGACCAGACCCTCCGCCTCCTCCCCTATGAGGGCGGCGAGGGCGGCGCGGTCGCGCCTCGGATCGCACAGGTTCATGGAGACGAAGCTCGACGTGAGTGCGGCCTCCGCCATGGTCGAGGGCGTGCTCGCCGCCCGCCCGTGCATCTGCTCCGGCGGTCGACCGATGGGCCTAGGCTGCGCCGAGCTGGGCCTCGCACCGCCGCCGCCGCC
>Ga0209302_10001054_pt1 | contig 15897 bp, 21 predicted proteins | sample ArcOceMetagenome_2_FD_187445 | JGI IMG/M metagenome (GOLD analysis project Ga0209302, IMG submission 187445) | Marine eukaryotic phytoplankton communities from Arctic Ocean - Arctic Ocean ARC135M Metagenome (SPAdes) (version 2) | ecosystem: Environmental > Aquatic > Marine > Oceanic | place... | reverse complement strand
CGCCCACGTGCAGGCCCGCCTAGCTGCACGCCCATCTGCACGCCCGCATACACGCGCCAACCCACGCGCCCGCCCACTGCACGCCCACTGCACTCACCTTGCGCGTACAGGTACGGCTCATACAACGGGCCCTACTCGGCGAGGAGACTCACGACGTGGCGCTCGAGGAGACGGGACTGATGACACCGATCAAGAAGAAGGGCGGACGGCACGCGGACCAGCCTGTTGAAAGCGCGGCTCCTGAGCAGCGCCAGGCCACACAGCTCGGCAGCCCAGCCTCCCTGGTCGGATGGACCCGCCGGCTGTGCTTGGCTGCTCTGCACACTCAGAAGGCGCGTCCGAGCCGTCCAGATCTCCACGAGGGGTTGCGGCTCCACCGTCAAACCGTGCCCAAGCTTGAGGTTCGTTCCCCCGCTGTCTACACCCAGGTGGACGTAGTGGCTGTCGCCGTCGTAACCGGCATTGGCAAGAAGAAGAAGCAGCGGGGGCGGTCCGACTCCGATGCACCTCCCAAGAAAAAGAAGGAGTTTCTGCCCTCCAGCTGGTCGACAGTTTTCTGCGCCTGCGCCCCCTGGCTCTGCCCTAGCTGGCGCACTACTGGCGCACAGTCGCTCCCCCGCGGCCAGCCGCCGGCGCTCCAGAGAGGCCCGGACACCCACTTGCTCCCTCAGGGCTGCCTTCGGGCTTGAGAGGCTCCCAGAGGCCCGCTCAGTTGCTCAGGGCTGCCTTCGGACTTGAGAGGACAGGGCAGCCCTCGCCACTTAATTTGATCGCGAACGAGATGCCGCGGCGGTGCCTGCCCAAAGTCTAGCCAGTCCCGGTGCCTTGGCAACCCAGGCCCGCCGACGCCAAGGCATTCCTGAGGGAGTGGTGCATCGAGAACATCGACAACCCGTACCCGACCGAGGCGGAAAAGCTCGATGTCTGCATCCAGACCAACCTGACGCTCACACAGGTCAACAACTGGCGCGTGACTGCGGCTCGAACCCACACTAGCCATAAATCGACCTGAGCTGTGATCCGCGCAGCACCCCATTGCGACTCTCTCTCTCACCCCCGTAGGGGTCTCTCTCTCTCTCTCTCTCTCTCTCTCTCTCTCTCTCTTATTTTTATTACCAGGGTGGCACCCCACTGTGTCAACTCTCTCTCTCTCTCTCTCTCTTATTTTCTCTCTCTCTCTCTCTCTCTCTCTTATTTTTATTACTAGGGTGGCACCCCACTGTGTCAACTCGCTAATGATCTCTCTACCTCTCTCTCTGACAGGTTTACAAACTGGCGCAAGCGCTTCTGGAAGCTTGAGATCGCTGCTAGGTTGCCTGTAGAAATTGACTGAAGGTCAGAGTGCAGTCGCGGACGCGGTCCCGATCGGAGACCGTACCGCGCTACCGGCATACGAGTACGGGTTGTGGATATCTGCGTGTTTGCAAACGCCGTTTAGCTTTAGGGTTCACGAACACGATCACACGGACACGCGGGGATCCATCCAGAGTACGTGTCTACACTCACGATGATCCCCCCTGTGCGCTGTGGGCCGGCGTCGCGACTCGCACTCGGGACTGCACTGGGTTAGTGTGGGTACATCCCGTTCGAGAATAGCAATAGGGTCTCACATCCGTAACTTAGTCTAACTTCTGTTCTCATTACTGCTTGGTAGGGTACAGCCCGCCGCTCCCCGACCCCCTCAGACGAAGGTCGAAGCCGTACCCGCCACCGGCCTAAGCGTTCCTGTACATGCTCGGCTGCACGCCACCAAGGTCCGCGATACTCTCGTCAGCGTCGTGCTTGAGCTGCTTGAGCAGCGCGTAGCATCGCTCGGCCGCCTGCGCGCGCGATTGAGCAGAGCTGGGCGGCGCGTAGAACCTGTACTCGTGCGCCGCCAGCGCGTCCGCAGCCGTAGTGGCGCCCCCACCTTCACCCTCCCCCCCGCCTCCCCCTGCACCCTCGCCTTGCCCCCCAACCCCGCCCCCACCGCCAGCCTCGCCCTCACCGCCGCCCCCGCCCTCACCGCCGCCCTCGCCCTCGGCACCGACCAGCGTGAGGCCTGCCCTTGCCGCCTTCGCCGAGCCCACGAACCACGCGAGCGCAACGGCGTCGTCCTGGGCCAGCCCATCGCCGTCGAGAGCCATCATGCCAAGGTACAGCTGCGCCTACAGGTCATGACCAGCGGCTCACTGCGGGCGTGAGGCTAAAGGCTAACCGCGGTTGGCGCGCGGCTTACTGGAAGTGTACTCACAATGGCCAAACTTGCTATGGCTATACTCACTATGGCGATGCGCGGCCTACTGTGGCTACACTTACTATGGCCGCGCCTTGGCCCAAATTATACGGCCCTACACTCTCACTTTACTAGGGCTGCGCCTTGGCCCTGATCACGTGGCCCTCGAGCCCAAGCCCCACGAGGCTCGGGCTGCGCGCGGCAGCCCGCAGCAGCGGCGCCGCGGCCGGTGCGGCGGTGTCAACCGCTCCCTCAGAGACCGACGACGCCGCGCCCTCGCCGTAGCTGCGCACCTGAAGTGAACGAAGTCGTAGGCAGTTGTGAGTCAAGTGAGCTACTTACTAGTGTGAGCTGCTGTACTTACTAGTGAGCCACTTACTAGTGAGCCACTTACTAGTGAGCTACTTACTAGTGAGCTACTTACTAGTGAGCCACTTACTAGTGAGCTACTTACTAGTGAGCTACTTACTAGTGAGCCACTTACTAGTGAGCTACTTACTAGTGAACTACTTACTGGTGAGCCACTTACTAGCGAGCTACTTGCAACACGCACCCCGACGTCCAGCTGCGCGCGCGCCGAGCCCGCACGCGCCGCGCGCGCCCAAGCGCCGAGCGCGGTGTCGCGCCTACCGAGGGCGCCGTGTAGCCAGGCCAGGCACTCAAGGCTGAGCACGCGGGTGCTGGGACCGGCGGTGGCGGCCGCGTCGCTCGAGGCCTTTGGACGGCACCCCGAAGCCCCGGCCGCCGCGGCGCTGGCGACGTCGCTGCTTGGCGGCTTGAGGAGCGGCGGCGAGTCGCGCGCCAGCCACTCGAGGAGCTCCAGCACGCCCTGCTTGGGCAGCTCCTGCTTCTGACAGAGGCCGTGAGCGCAGAGGCCGGAGCCGGCGACGCGGCAGTAGGCCGGTGCACGGAGGCCGCCGAAGAAGACGCGGGGGTGCCAATCGCACGCGGCGACACGCACCGACCAGATCGCCGCGGTCGAGAAGCTCTCTGCTGCGCACCAGAGTGGCGCGTCCGGCAAGCAGCGCGCCGCGAAGAGCTCAATCGCCTCGAAGAGCTCTCTCGGGCGCGCCGGCAGCAGGACGACGGTGATCGCGGCGAGCTCGGCCAGCCCGAGGTGCCGCGCGACGAGGCCGCATGTGTCGCCGGAAAGCAGTGTGCGCAGAGTCGGAGGGGGAGCAGGCGGTGGCACGTGCTCGCTGTCCATTGCGGGCCGCACGGAACGCCAGCACAGCACAGCGAAAACTTCGCCAAGGCGGCGCGCGGAAGAAGAGAAGATGGGGTGTCATCTTTCTATGTATCTTAGACTCAGCACGAGTGCCGCTAAGCAACGAGACCGCGGTCTATAAGCTGCAGCTCTCTTGTCGCTCAATCCGCGCCACGGTCACGCGGTCTCTCTCTCCTTTGCTATACCGTACTACCTTACGCGGGGTTACTTCCGCGTTGTTGACCATCTCAGACCACAAACGCAGCAAAGAATGCAATCGTGCCGTTAGCTAAGAACGCGTCTCCGGCCTAGTGGCCGTCTCGGGCGACCTCGGGCGCAGCACCGTGCTGCCGACGCTCGACGAGTCCGGGCTCCGGGGCGGGGTCGGATGGAAGCCAACGGTGTGGGGCCGCAACGCGGCGGGAGACGCGGCGGCGCCGTGCGCGGCGCCGTGCGGAGCGCCGTGCGCGCGCTCGTGCGCGCGCGCCCTCGCGCGCGCCATCTCGGCCAGCGCGCTGCGGCGTAGCCACGGGTCAGAGTGCAGCGTGCCCACGGTGTGCCAATCAACGGCGGCCTGCTCGTGCCTGTGTAGCCCGTGCAGCACCTGCCGTAGAGATAGATAGATATAGGTAGAGGTATTCGGTTGGATAGATAGTTGGGTACCACGCGCTACACGACTCGCACGCGACACGGCTGCGCATAGATGCGTCCATCCATCCATTCATCTACCTGTCCATCCATCTATCCATCCATCTATGTACCCATCCATCCATCCATCCATCCATCCATCCATCCATCCATCTATCCATCTCTCTTCTGCCTACTATGCATCCATCTAGCACACTTGCGCCCTCTGCGCGTAGAGCTCAAGCGCCGTGGGGCCTGATTAGGGTTAGGCTCAGGGTTAGGGCCAGGGCTAGGGCTAGGGTCCGGGCTAGGGCTAGGGTCAGGGCTAGGGCTAGGGTCAGGGCTAAAGCTAGGGCTAGGGCTAGGGCCAGGGCTAGGGTTAAGGTCAGGGTTAGGGTTGGGGCTAGGGCTAGGGTCAGAGGAGCTGTCACGCGCCGAGGCGGAGTCCGGCTGCCAGGTCGTCGAGCGCCGCCTGCGACCTGCCGCCCCGGTGCAGCGCGGTCGCGCGGTCGGCCAGCACCTGCGCAGCGCGAGGCCGAGGGGTGAGGGTGGAGGGAGGAAGATTACCGTTACCGCGGCAGCTCAAGCTCGGGCCCAGGTTCGGGTTCGGGCCCGGGTTCGGGTTCGGGTTTGGGTCCGGCCTCGGGTTTGGGTGCCGGCCCGGGGCTCGGGCTCGGGCTCGCCCACGGCGGCCTGCTGCGCTCGAGACCTGCACCTGGGGGTTCTAACTAGGTGGCAGACCTGCTGTTTGCTCGTGCTCGAGAGCCGCAGCTGCAGCGCTGTGCTGAGTTGCAGCGCAGCCTCGCTGTGCTCGCCTGAGCAGAGCGCGGCGAGGCCGGCGGCGCGGTAGTCGTCGGCTGAGCGCCGCGGCGGCCGCGGCCGGCAGCCGGGCTGCGACGCGCGGTACGTCTCGAGCAGCCCGCGTGACGTTCGCGATCCGAGCCGGCTTCGGGCTCGCTCCGGGGCCCACAGCTCCTGCTGCGCTTGGGCCGGCGCCGCCAGGAAGGGCAGTGGGGGCGGCCGTGCGCTCCACGCCGCCACCCGTACCGGGTTATCGCCAGCGCGCGGCGTCGGAAGCCTGCGGAAGCCTGCTATATGCTTGACTCTGAGCATACCAATCCCAGGCACCTCGGGCTCTGGGCGCAGCACCTCGGGATCTGGGTGCAGCTGGAGCCGGAAGGCCGCCCCTGGCACTCCCAGTGGGACCAGTGGGAGCGACGCTGAGAACGTCTTTGAGTCGAACATCTCAGTGCTCGTGCGGTTCGGGCGCTCAGTGCGCGAGTCGCGATGAAACAGATCGCGACTTGCGTCGCTGGTTTTCACCCTTGGGCCTCAGGGCGACAGCTAACCCGGTACACGTAAGATAAGAATCGTATGCCAGCTCAAGCCCGCGGCTTCCGTTAATGCTCCACTTTCCCTCTTCGATGTACGCTCGTGTGCGTACCGACGCGTCGCGCTCGCTTGGCGCCCCATGCAGCAGCGCGGGTGCTGGAAAGACTCGCATCCAACGAGCCCCTCCACTCATCGGTGCGAGGCCAACAGCTTTGTGTGTTCTCACTGCCGAGAGACCTGCGGGTTCTGCCGTCCTGGGCCAGGCTGCCGCGACCAGTTGGCTCCTGCGCAGTGCCTTGAGCGGGTCCGGTTGAGCATACCCACGCGAGAGCTTCCCGTGACTGGTCTATGCGGGAAGACTACGGTCCGCAGTGGCTCGTGGAGCGCCACACCAGGAGGAGGGCTGCGTTACTCTCGCAACGGTGCCGATGTGAGTGCCGCCGCAGCGCTCGGCGCCTTGCGTGGCCGCAGCATTGTCTTCCTAGGCGACAGCAACACGCGGTACCAGTACCTTTCGCTCGTCTCCTTCTTGCTCACAGGAGCATGGCCGCAGCGCCCACTGCCGGGCCAGTTCAGCGTGTGCCACGAGGATAGCGTTTGGTCGGTGCCCAGCTTGCGACAGCCAATGGGGCAGGCCATGAATGCTGAGCTCACCAGCGCCAACAACCTCTCGTCGCTCCGGCTCTTCCTCGGAGGCGGCGAGGGGGAAGGGGTGCCCTCTCGCTTCGTTGCATTCCAGCAATGGGCCAACGCGTGGAAGTGGAGAACCTTCCACAACCAGTCGGGGCGCGCACTCCAAGGGCAGGAGCTCTGCGAATGCGACCGCTCCACCGAGATGGAGAACCGCTTCGTCAGCATCGGTGGCGGCGATCGGCCCTTGCGGCTCTCTTTCAGCTGGCTCGTCAGCCTGCAAAGGCACGCTTCCACCATGCAGGAGTGGCCCATGGGCTGGGACGCGCTCAGGCGGCATGTGCAAGGCACGTGCAGCGCGGGGGCCTGCAATCCGGTGCAGCCCACCCGCACCCTGAGCGCCTTGGAGGCTGTGCAGCAGCGGCTGCGCGCGTTGAAGCCCGACATAGTGGTCTTCGGTCCAGGGCCTTGGATGAGCGGCCTGCACCAACGGGGCCGGCGTAAGCTGCGCAGGTTCATGCTCGCGGTGAAGCAAGTCGTGGGCCCAGGCGGCCGTGCCATCTTCAAGTCGTGCCCGCGAGGCAGCGATCGCACCAAGGCAGGCTGCGGCAACAGCCTCGCGTGTGACGCGCCCTTTCGCGCGCTGCTGAACGAAACGGGCTGGGAGCTGTTCGACCTGCACCGGCTGACGGACGAGCTCGCGGCGTTTCAAGAGACGTGCAGGCGGACGGCCACGCCGCTCGGCCTCCAGCACCGATGGTGGCGGGTCGCCAACTGCACCAACCCGTTCAGCGACAATATCCACTTGCAGTGCGACGGCTATCGGGAAGTGAATCGGGCTTTCTTGAGCGCGCTGGGCGTCTAACGCTTTCTTGAGCGCGCTGGGCGTCTAGAGGGGCTGTCCGCAGGGTACTATTCCCCTTTGCAACAAATCCTAAGACTACTATGACTTACATGAACGACCATCCAACGCGGCCGCCGGGTGAGCCTCCCCCGTCATCGACGTGCACGCCGGGCACACGCCACTACCTCGTGGGTCCCGGGAGGTGCTGTCGGGCACACTCGGCTATCGCGTCGTGCATTAATTTTCGGCCGATATGACCACATCGCCAAACTAGCCGGCTACGCGCAGGGAGTGCACTTTCGGCTCTAGTCCCGCCAACGCTGTGTCTATCTATCTATATGTGTCCTTGCGCGGTCCTCGAGGGTGGGCGGTGGGGTGCCTTATCCGAGTCGTAAGACATCGCCCCCAGCCACCCCGTTGCTTGATAAGATAAGATGTAATATTCCCATCCATGATCACTTGACCAACAGGACGCGGCGTCACAAGGTGCGCGAGCCCCCCGCAGGGTTCCCCTTTGTGGTGCGCGCGGCATATGGCATGGTGGTGGATGAGGTGTCAGAGGATCCAGTGGCCGCCAAGCCGTTGCTCCCGTGCGTGGCGGTGGCCCCGCCCACCTTTGAGGCCGCCTTTTCCTTGAGCGCGTGTGCCACATCGGCCGCTGGACTCCTCATGCGCACAGCTGGCGCCGACGGCGGTGGCAGCGATGCACGCAGCCGGTGGTCATTTTACGACACACGCCGAGCGGCGGGCAGAGCATCTGGCCGCAAAAATATCTACAGGGGCCTGAGCCACTGGCGAGAGCACCAGATCACGGGAAGCGTGACGCGCGACATGGCGGCGAGAACGGGCGGGCCATTCCAGGAGGTTCCGCTGCGCAGCTCGGCAGCCGGGTGCTGTGGTGATGAGCTGCTGCATGACTCGATCCTGCAGTTGCCGTCACTGGTAACGCTGGCGGAGTGCGCTACTCTCATCGCCGCCGCCGATCATTTCTGCGCCGCCGACGGCGAATGGTCGGACGTCGCGTTGCGGCGCATCGAATGCCACCCGGATGGCGTCAACCTAGACGGGGAGAGCCACTCGCTGGCTCACATCATCCTTGCGCGCGCGTTGTGGTGCATCGAGTGCCTGCGCCCTGAGTTGGCCGGCGCGCTCTTTCCGGAGGCATACGACCTCGGCGACCTTTGGATCCAATTCAGTGGAGAGGAGCCCGCGCTCAACCGCTATACACGCGGCGGCGACTTCGACGCCCACCAGGACGGCCACGCGCTGACCGTGCTCGTGCCTCTCTCCACGAGCGATGTGGGCTTTGGTGGAGGCGGCACGGCCTTTTGGTCAGAGGCGACGATTGGCACCGACCCCTCGGCCGCCTGCGGAGTCCCGCCTTCGTTGGTGATGAAGCCACCTGCGGGGACTGGACTTTTCTGGCGAGGCCACCTCACGCACGCGGGGCTGCCGGTGACCTCGGGCACGCGCCACGTCTTCGTCGCAAGTTTCAACTTGCTGGTTCCTGGCGCCAAGGGGTGACGGTGGTGGTGGGTGCCATCTTATCTTATATTTATCTGCACGCGCGAAATTCTACACTGTAATCACGAGATCGCCCCGGCCCAAAAATTCGATTTTCGGAGGACGACGCGCCCGGAGCGAAATAGGCCGACATGAAGGCGGAGCACTGGACCCTGGGCCCGTTGGGCCCGTTGGGCCCGAGTGGCGGGGCGCCGGTGGACACGGGTGAAGTGTCAGCGAACATCACCAAAAAGGGGTACACGCTGGGGCGCACCCTGGGCGCTGGGCGGTTCTCTCAGGTCCTGCACGGCAAGCACGCCTCGGGTGCCGAGTTCGCGGTGAAGGTGATTGAGCAGGACGAGGACATCGAGTCGCTTGAGGCGCTGCGGGTAGAGGTGGCCGTGCTCAAGGCCACCGACCACCCGAACATTGTGCGGCTGCACGAGGTAGTGCGCACTCCGTCGAGCACCTACTTGGTGATGGAACTGCTGCGCGGCGGCGAGCTCTTCGACACGATCGTGGAGAAGGGCTGCTTCACGGAGCCAGAGGCGAAGCGCGTGCTGCGCCAGCTGCTGAGTGCGGTGGCGCACTGCCACGCGCTGGGCATCGTGCACCGTGACCTCAAGCCGGAGAACCTCCTCTTCAGCCAGACCGCAGAGGCGGCTGGGCAGGAGGGCGAGGCGCAGCTCAAGATCATCGACTTTGGCTACGCTGCACTCCTCGAGCCGGGGCAGCAGCTGCGTGGCCTTTCAGGCGCAGCATGGACCCAGCGGCGCCGCCCCCGCCGCCCCCGCCACCCGCCCCGCGCCGCCTCCGCCCCGCCCCCGCCCTTTCCCGTCCTGAGGTAGTTACTCGCTCGAAGTTCACACCTTCCTACCGCCGCCCTCCCCAAGCAGGCACGCCCGACTACGCGGCGCCCGAGGTGCTCTCATGGTGCGATGGGGATATCGAGGGCGTCGAGTACGGGGCATCTGCAGACATGTGGTCGGTGGGCGTGGTGGCTTTTATACTGCTCTGTGGCTTCCCGCCCTTCTACGCGGAGGAGGAGGAGCAGCTGCTGCGCATCGTAAAGAGCGGCCACTATGAGTTCGCCGCGCCGTACTGGGATGCTGTTTCCCAGGAGGCCATGCAATTCGTGCGCGGCTGCCTGCAGCTCGACCCTGATAGCAGGTCCACTCCAGAGGAGGCGCTGCACTGCGCCTGGCTCGCCTCAGACGAGGAGCCGGCCACCCCGAGCAGCGCGCCGCCGCTGGCCGCCGCCGCCGCCGCCGCCGCCGCCGCCGCCACCTCTGCCGCTGCCGCTACTGCTACTCCCGCAGCCGCTGCCGCCGCTGCCGCTGCCGCTGCCGCTGCCGCTACTCCCGCTTCCGACGCCGTAGCCACGTTGGACGCCGACGCCGCCACCACCGCCACCGCCGCCGCCACCGCCGTCGCCGCCGTCGCCGCCCCCGCCGACGCCGCCGCCGCTGCTAACGCCGACGCCGACGCCGACGCCGACGCCGACACCGTCGCTGCACCGGCCGCCGCCGCCGTCACCAAGCCTGAGGCGACCAAGCCGGAGGCGATGCTCCTCAAGATCCGAGAGCTGCGGCAGCGCTGCGCACCAACGCCGCGCGCCGCGGGCCGTTCTTCATTCGCAATGCAGGTGCCCTCGGCGCAAGAGCGCGGCGCCAAGCCCATCTTCGGCCCGGCACCATCGCGCGACGAGCTCACCATGAAGGGCGCCAAGTTCGTGACCCTGCCCCGCGCGCTCTTCGATGAGATGTACACGCTGTGCGAGGCGCAGCGGCAGGGTGCGGGGGGGCAGGACGTGCGGGAGCAGTTCGCCATGCTCATGCAGACGGTCTCGCTGCAGGCCGGCCGAGGCGAGCTGGGGAGAGTGCAGGACGGGTGAGTCGTTACAAAAATGAGGTAGACTCGGCTAAAAAGCCGTATAAGTGTGACTCGTATCTACTCCTTTGCGCTTTGGCCCTTACAGTAGAGCGCGCGAGGTCCCGTCGCTCTCGCTCCACTCGCTGCCGACCGCGACGGACGAGAGAGACTCACCGACGAGAGACTGAGAGCGGAGTAGAGTTTCACTTTCAGCTGGAGCTGCGGATTACTTTTAGTGATTTCATTCAGCCATTTGCATGAAAAGAGATCTGCATCTCGAGGTCCGTGCCGAGCGAATGTACACGATAATGTTTATATCCTGTTCGCCGTTTGTGGCATGTCCATACTGTCCATCCACCACCAGATCGTGGGACGTGGCGCTTGGCGCGCGCGCTTGCGCGCGCGCGCCGTTGTCGTTGACGTTGTGGCTTTTTTGGGAACGCGATAATTAAAGTAACGCAGGCTGCCGAGACGACATGGACAAACTCCAACACGAACACCGAGTGCCGTTCGCCCCGGCCCGCGCAACGCCTGTCACCTGTATAGTCTGAACCCCTACTCACTGATCATTTCACTTCCCGCCGAGGCCGCACCTTCCTGCGCCACGGCACGCGCCCCCCCGTCTACGGCAAGTAGACCGCCCGTCTACTTCTTATCGAAGCCGGGGTCCTTGCCGGACGCGTCCATGGCATATTCGTCGTCGGTGGCGTAGCCGCCGAGGCCGTCGGTCGCGACGCCGGTGACCGAAGACTTGGGCTCCGGGAGGACCTCGCTCTCGCCGAAGAAGGCGAGCGCGTCGCCGCCGACCTTGGCCTTGAGCTCCTCACCCGCCTCAGTGCCCATCTTGACCGCGTCGGCGAGCTCGCCCGTGCGGCTGGTGCGGAAGATCGTGGTGCCGTCGACCTGGTTAGGGTTAGGGTTAGGGTTAGGGTTAGGGCTAGGGTAAGGGTTAGGGTTAGGGTTAGGGGCTTCAGGGTTAGCTCCACCTTGGCGATGAGGCCCTCGAAGACGAGCTTGCCGTCGACCACCTTCGCCTGGCCGGCGATGGGCGTGCGGCAGTTGCCGTCGAGCGCGGCGAGGAAGGCACGCTCGCAGCTGACCGCCGTGAAGGTGGCCTCGTGGTTGAGCGCGCCGATATACCTCGCCATCTTCTCGTCCTCGTCGCGGATCTGGATGCCGATAGCGCCCTGGGCCACGGCGGGCAGGCACGTGTCCCACTCGAGCACGGCGGTGATCTCGTGCCCCAGGTTCATCCGGTTGAGCCCCGCCTTCGCGAGCATCGTCGCGTCGACGATGCCCTCCTGCGTTGCGTACGGATGCAGGGCTGGGCACAAGGGTGCACGCTGGGCACGTGTGGTCGCAGGCGGGGTGCCCGTGGTTGCAGGCCTGTTGGCAAGCATTGGGTGTCGTGGCGCGGTGTGTGGCGCGGTGAGTGGCGTCTCTGCTCAGGGCACTACGCACTGCACAACGCACTGCACAACGCACTGCACAACGCACTGCACAACGCACTGCACTACACGTGCCCTTATGAGGCTTGAGGCTCGCTGAGCGTGGTCTGTGCCCCAACCTTACGCCTCGCCCCAGACAACCCCCCTGCAGCTCCCTCCGCCCGCCCGGTCAGCACCCTAGTTACAGCCCTCGCCCTAACTAAGCGCGCCAAGCGGGGGACGGGGCGCGCCTGCAGCTTCTTGAGCCTGGTCTGCACGTTGCCGCGGAAGTTGACGCACTTGAACGACGGGTTGATGGCGTAGAGCTGCGCCTGCCTCCGGAGAGAGGCCGTGCCGATGACGCTGCCTGTGAGGGCGAGGCAGGGATGGGTGAGAGACTGCCATGGTGAGACGCGGTGGGCTGGTGAGACGCGGTGGGCTGGTGAGACGCGGTGGGCTGGTGAGAGCGCCGAGCTCTGGGCGGCAAGGGCGGCAAGGGCGGCAAGGGCGGCAAGCTGCTCTGGGCGGCCGACGCTCCTTTTGGGACGGGGCGTGTGGCGGCGGGCAGGTGGAAGCCGGCCATCCCCACCCAGCCCCTGCCCCTGCCCCTCAACCCCGGCCTTGCCCCTGGTGGCGCTGAGGCTGGCCGAAGCCTGTGCCCTTGTGGTGTCGGCATGCGGCGGCACCGTCAGGCAGGTCCTGCGGCAGCTTGCCGCTCGGCGAGATCCACGCGTCGCGCGTGTCCTCGCGCGGCAGGGTGCACGGCAGGATGGTGCCGTCCACGAGCCACGTGGGCACGTCCTTCATCGAGTGCACGCAGCAGTCCACGTCGCCGTTGAGCAGCGAGACGTCGAGCTCCTTCCTGCGATGGTCAAGAGCGTCACGTCAGAATGAGTGACTTTGGGCAGGCACCGGAGCGCCTATCTGCGGCACCCACGCGGGGAGGGCTGTCCTTTCGGGCCCATAGGGCACTCCTGAGCAGGTGGGTGGGCCTCTGGAGCTGTGGGTGGCCGCACGGGCTGCTGCCAGGCCACTTTGTCCGTGCTGTGATTCGTGAAGAGGCCCTTGCCACCGACGTCCTTGAGCGCCTTGTCAAGCACCATGTCGCCGGTGGTCTTGATCACGCGAATCTCCACGGCGTCATCCGCGCTGAGCTCGTCGGGGAAGGCCTCGGCCAGCCGCTTCTTTGTCTCGTACGCCTGCGCGAGCGCCAGCGGAGAGCCGCGAGTGCCGAGGACGAGCACCGACTCACCCATGGTCGCCACCGCACTGCGAGCACCGCGCTGCACCGCCGGTGCGTGCTGCATCGGCGTCATGAACGTGGCGGCCGCGGTGCCGAGCAGGCACAGCGTCATGGTAGGCGACGTGAGCATCGTCGCTGGAAGAATTGGAGCGTCGGCGAGGTCACGATGAAATGGGGGCTGAAATTAGCTCTTTATTCGCGGTGAAAATAACGACACGGACGGCCGAAAGTTCTCCTGTTTGGTGAGATGAGCTCTTTATTGACGGTGGAAGCGCTAACAAGCATGACAACGGATGGCCGAAAGTTCACCTGTTTGGTGAAGTGAGGCTCTTTATTGACGGTGGAAACGAGGCATGACAACGGATGGCCGAAAGTTCACCTGCTGGTGAAGTGCGGCTCTTTCGTAGTGGAAAACTCGTTTACACCCCACGCAGTGACCAACAACTCAGCGCGGCCTGCCTGCGCTCGCTTGCGCTTGCTCTCACCCCGTGTCATGCAGACCACGCTGCTGCTGCTGCTGCCTCTCTCTCACGCCACCATGCGCATACTTCCCACGAGCGTGGCCCGCGCGCTGCCCGCCGCCTGGCGGAGGATCTCTGTGCCGTCGAGGAGAGGGCGTGTCGCAATGGACGCGTTCCCGGAACACGTAGACACGTACGAGGACGAGACGGCGAGCCTCAAGGCGGCGATTAGGGTGGCTCACGTGGCGGGCGACAGCGCGGGCCTGTGCGCGCTCGTCGAATCGCTCGAGCTCCTCAACCCTACAGAGCGTTGTGCCACGTCGCCGCTGCTCGACGGGTTCTGGGAGACGCTGTACGCGAGCAAGCCGGCGGCGTGGACGCGCAGCGGTCGGCTGCGCCACGTCATCGAATCCTGGAGCGAGGGCGACGCGCCCGGAATGGGCATGTCCTCCTCGCCCGGTATGCCCGGCCTGCTCTCCGGCCCGCGCGGCACTGCCTGGACGGATGTGGCGGAGGGCCGAGGCGCGTACGTGCAGCGCGCGCGGCTGCGCTTCGGCTTCAGCCGCGAGCTGCGCGCCACCTACAACTGGCTGGGAGGCGACGCGTGGGAGGTGCGCCACGTGAGCCAGGCGCGCCTACTCCTCGGCATCCCGCTCTGGCGGCGGACCGTGCGCGACGGCGCGCGCGTCGACCTCGACCCTGACACCAGCCCTAGCCCTAACCTTAGCCCTAGCCCTAGCCCTAGCCCTAGCCCTAGCCCTAGCCCTAGCCCTAGCCCTAGCCCTAACCAGGCGCGAGCGTCGATCTCGACCACGCGGTGCGGCCCACCTTTGTGGACGGCGAGCTGTGCATACTGCGCGCGCCCGCCGTGTATGCGGGGCCGCAGCCGCTGCGGCCGGAGCGCGTCTACCTGCTGCGTCGCATGAAGAACCGGCTCGACCAGGGCGACGGCAGCTTCAAGGGGCTCTCGGATAGGCCGGTGATGGGCTTCGAGCTCGAGCCGTGACACACTAATATCAAGACAGATCTAGACAATGCAGACATGGTCGTGTCGCAGTCGGTGTTCGTGCGCGGTGCCGTCACCCGTCAGTCGCGAGTCAGCTCCGCAGCGGGTGTGTGACCCACGCGAGGGTGTGTTTGTAACTTAGAATGTTACACGCGCCCCCGCACCCCCTCCCCCTCCCCGCGGCCCGCCGGTCCCCGCGGCGCGCGGGACCCGCGGGATAGACGAGGCGCGCGCGCCGGCGGCCGGGGTCGGCGGACTCGCCTCTCGCGCAGCATACATGGTGACGGATCACACGGGGACACGCGTAAACCTCGCGCCGTCGCCGCGCCGCGTCCGCCCGACACACAGATCACAGTACGAGATGTCGTGGTACTCGACACTACCAAACTGAGACACTGAAGCGTACCTACGTGTCTACGCCCCCGTACGGCGTACGCGGAACGTGCGACAACAGCGTACACACACCTATTCACGGCATCACAGTAACGCCACGGGCGTGTCCACACATCAAGATCAACGGAAGGTAGGCTCACTAGTCGGTTTCGCGCTCGCGCTTGCGAAGCTCTTTGGCCATCGTCTCGGGCGGCACGACCGTGTCGATCGTGCGGAAGACGATTGACCCAGACGGCCCCGTTTTGTCGACTACCGGCACCTATGTGGAAAGCACCGCCCACCAAGGTTCGGACAGAACTTCCCCGAGCGGACTTAGCCGCGGGCAGCTCCTACAGGGTCGGCCAGCCTCGCGTCGGGCCGACTGGCCTGGCAGGGAGGGGCTGGCCGGCCAAAACTGGTGCCTTGTTTTCCACATAGAACGGCACGCTGTGCTTGGTGGCGAGGTTGGCCTCCAGCGTCATGATGACTGCTGTGCCCGGCGCCAGCACCTCCGAGAAGAACGGGGACTTCTCCTCGCCAGGCAGGCACACCTGGAAGGGCCGACCATGCGCGCCCATCTTGACCACCGTGATCAGCGAGCCTGGCGCGATGTCCTTGGCTTTGTCCGAGTGGAAGCCGATGTTGTGCTGGCCGTCGACGTAGCGCGTGGCAATGTAGTGATTGGCGCACGGGAAGCCCAGCGCGGTCGCCCACGCGTCGTATCGGTCGGCAAGCGGCAGCACCTCGGCGCACCGTTCCACACTCGAGGTTGCGGGCAGCACCTTCCACTGCCAGCCCGTGTAGCCATATCGGCGGTAGCCGCCCTCCATTGGTCGCTGCAGCCAGATCTTCGCTCGCTTGAGCGATCGTCCGCGGTACTTGAGCGCCACGTTGTCGCCGTTGACCCATTGGACAGTATCGGGCTGGATGTCCTCGTCGGCTCCACACACGGGATAGTTGGCCTCGAGGCTGTGCTGCAGCGCCGCTGGGTCAGCGCTCAGTACATCCTGCGCGAATCGTGGCACGACGAAGATGTCTAAGCCCTTGCGTAAAGATGTCTAAGCCTTCACGCAAGGGCTTAGACATCGCCCCCCTTCCTCAGTCGAAGCAGCGCCGACCGGGCCGAGTCCCTAGGTTTGTAGGGGCGAATTTCATCAT
>Ga0209302_10001052_pt1 | contig 15908 bp, 18 predicted proteins | sample ArcOceMetagenome_2_FD_187445 | JGI IMG/M metagenome (GOLD analysis project Ga0209302, IMG submission 187445) | Marine eukaryotic phytoplankton communities from Arctic Ocean - Arctic Ocean ARC135M Metagenome (SPAdes) (version 2) | ecosystem: Environmental > Aquatic > Marine > Oceanic | place... | reverse complement strand
CCCCAAGGGAGCCATGCTGATTACCTCTGGTGGAAAAGCTCCCGGCCCTCAGCCATTGAAGGATTGCATTCATCAACTAACTAAGGTATTAGACACAGCAGTAGGCCGTAACCTATCTACAATAGAAGTGCATGATCTTATGTGCTACATTGCAGATGCAGTACTGGCTGGTGGTATCCGTAGAGCAGCATTGATCTCCCTATTCAGCATGGATGATCTGGAAATGATGTCCTGCAAGGCAGGTGAGTGGTACATAGACAACCCTCAACGGGGTCGTGCTAACAACAGTGCTGTTATCCTACGGCATCGTGCTACCAAAGATGATTTCCTCAAGTTATGGGAGCGTGTTGAGGCTAGTGGATCAGGAGAACCCGGAGTTTATTTCAGTAATGATAAGGACTGGGGGACGAATCCATGTTGCGAAATCGGGTTACGCCCATACCAATTCTGCAATTTGTGTGAGTTAAACGTATCAGACATTGAATCACAGGAGGACTTGAATGATAGATCTAAAGCGGCTGCTCTTATCGGTACGCTCCAAGCTGGTTACACAGACTTCCACTATCTACGGGATGTGTGGAAAGAAACGACAGAGCGGGATGCGCTTATTGGAGTCGGTCAAACTGGAATTGGCTCTAGCACTATACTATCCTATAACCTCGCTGAAGCGGCTGAGATTGTTAAAGAAGAGAATGAGCGTGTTGCTGGCCTTCTTGATATTAATGTCAGTGCTAGGTGTACTACTGTCAAACCATCAGGCACCTCTAGTTGCGTACTTGGTACAGCTAGTGGCATCCATGCTTGGCATAATGATTATTACATTCGTAGGCAGAGACTAGGAAAGAATGAAGCACTCTATCAGCACCTAGCCAAGCACCACCCTGAGTTAGTAGAGGACGAGTTCTTTAACCCTGAGCAACAGGCTGTAGTAGAGATACCACAGAAGGCTCCAGAAGGCTCTATACTACGCACAGAGAATGCTTTGGATCTACTGGAACGTGTACGTAAGTTCAACACAGAGTGGGTTCAGACAGGGCATAGAGAAGGTCAGAACTCACACAACGTAAGCTGCACTATCTCTGTTAAGGATGATGAATGGCCTGACGTAGGTGAGTGGATGTGGAAGAATCGTAACACCTTCAATGGCATTGCTGTACTACCATACAACGGAGGTACTTATACACAAGCACCCTTTGAGGACATTACTGAGGAACGATTCAATATGTTAGAGAGTAGTCTTAACGACATTGACTTGACCAAGGTGATAGAGGCAGAAGACGAGACTGACTTGTCAGGTGAGGCTGCATGTGCAGGGGGAGCATGTGAGATTATTTAAGAATTACATACTGCCAATACTTTTTGGCGTGGCTCTTGCATTAGTTATTGTGATTGTCAAGGATGCGTCAACGCCACAGGAGGTGGCACAGGAGTACGGGACACCCGTAGTGTGTATGCAAGATGCTCCCATAGTATATGATTGGCAGGGTGAATTAATAACTGACCACTGGTATGACGGAGTAGATAATGAGTGATGAACAAGGGGTGTTCAGAGGTGAAGTATTTGTTAGACCTAGCTTCAACTTAGATCATGGTTCACTTGAGTTAGTATCAGGTGTAACCATGAAAGGTATAGAAGAAGCTATGAGTAACAAGATAGTAGAGCTAGAAGACAAGGCAGTCAGACAAGCTTTGATAGATCAAGGATGGACACCGCCTAAGGAGTAGGCATTAAAAAGCCCCATTGCTGTCAAGAGCGTTGGGGCTTTTCTTTGGGTGGAGTTTAAGTGATCATGTTCTTATAGTCAGTCTTGTCTACAGATGCTTGGCTATTACCCTTAGTCCATCCTGCATCCTTAAGTAGAGTTTTGTACACGGCTTTTAGTGCGTTAGTACGGCCCCTAAGAGATACTTGTTTACCATCCGACTTCCTAGTGTATGTTCGGTTCAATTGGCTAGAAGCTACTCCATAATCCTTATCATGTATAGCCTTAGTTAAAGTAGGCCAATTGTATACTCCATTTTCTAATAAGGTTCCTGTGTTAAATGCTATCTCTGTTAACATTAGTTTACCTAACGCATCTAAGCTGTCCCACTTCCTATCCTTATAGTTATCTTCATAAGCTTTCTTAGCCCTTGATTCTGAAACATTCATATCCTCTTGAAACAAAGTCAATGCTTGCTCTTCTGTTATACCGCCACTTGCTATCATGGCATCTGCCTCTTCTTGGGTAGCAAACTTATGTCCATAGCCTATGGTAGGTAGACCTCCCTCTGCAGAAGGATGGGGTAACCATTTACCTGTTTCCTCTTTCCAACCTGCACGTACCCCATTCTCTTGCTGCCTTATCTCGGTATGTATAGAATCAACTATGTTGCTTTCAACCATGTTAGGTGGGGCTACATCTGCTTCTTTAAGTGCTGCATCTGTCTGAGCTACCACCTCTGTATTAGTTGCAGGGGTTTCTTGTCTAACAGGGTCAGGTCTATTAACTTTGTCTTCCATCCACCCCTTGAAAGACTGTACTTTATCTGCCAATCCAGATACTAAAGGACTAACTTTCTTTTTTACTACAGGCATGGGCCTATTCTGTACTTTTGTTTGTGCATAGTCTGCAGGTATATTTAATATTCCGTTAGCTGGTAACTGAGTAACGCCACCATTGAATTTTATTAAGTCTTTCCATGGAATACCTGTAGCTTTACTAGCTTCATAGAGACTCTCTGGCCCATCTCCCCCAAATTCAATTGCTTCTACTGGCCTAGTTTCGGGGGTGGGGGCTTTGGGTATGCCACCTTCAAGGGTATAGCCCTCAGGTAGCTGCTCGGTAACAACACCGCCAAGATTAAAATTAAGTGCCTGCATTTCATTGTCAACTAATCCTCCTTGGTTGAACTTGTACCGAACTTCACTAGGTAACGGAGTACCATCAGATGCATCCATAACCTTAGGTGCTTCGGACTTCTTCCAGTACGTAACGCCCCTAGCATAAACTCTATCACCGATTACAGTAGCAACGTCTGCACCTTTTACTGCTTGACCTGTCTCCATGTCTATAAACAAGTGGTTGTTCATGGGATTAAATCCAATTTCCCTCACCCCTTTGCCACCTTTAATTACTACGTTCTCTTTTTGTGCAAGGAGGCCATTCACGGACATGGCAGGGTTTTTATGTTCTACTTCTTTAACCTTTAAACCTTTTATCTTGGCAGCAATGTTTCTTCTTTTTGCAGGGCTTACTTTGAATGTAACATCTGTTACAGTAGCGTATGGCTGATAAGATAACACCTCACCATCAAAGCTTTTGTTGTGTATAGTTTGCAGTTTATCTAAACCTTTTGGGGCATCAGGTACTACAGAATTTAAGTTAAGCCGCACACCAACTTTAGTACCATCTGCTACGGGCTGGAACATTTTACCTTTTCCATTTTTTACGGAAGCGTTAACAGCCAAAGTATCCATACGGGATATAACATCTTTACCATACTGCTTTAAAAAATCCCCACCCATTAGTGCTTGATTTACCCCTATATCGCCTCGCTCAAAAGCAATTTTAGGTGCTGGCCCAACATCGTACCCTAGTATTCTTTTAATAGATTTTACTGTAGTGTTAGGACTTAACACATTAGTATCATATCCACGGGTAATCTTACCATCTACTTCTTGAGAGTAGCCTGTATATACTTCTAACTTATCATTTTTAAAAGAGAATGTATCTGCTCTACTACCCACACCATCCCACTCTTTTAACCCATGATCTTCCAGAATCTTACTATAATTCTCTACACCAACTTTAGCTTTATCTAAAACTTTTTCAGACTCTACGTTGGCTACATTGCGGTCAGGGTTAGTACCCATTGAATTAGGTTTAGCACCAAGGGAATCTCTAAGAGGCTTCTTAAGGGACTTAACACCCTTACTAACTGCTGGCCCTACTACTGGGGTTACTCCTAGCAAGGTGGCAAGACCATCAATGCTTGCACCTAAGTAGTCACCTCTATCAATAGAGTCCACTGTGTCCATTGCACCTGCTGCATCCCCAACTACAGGAACAAAGTCAGCTAATCCAGTGAGGTTCTTAGCTGTCTTATTAGCCCAGTAATCCCCACCAAAAAAACCACCAACAGCATCCTCTACTGTTTCTCGCATAGACTTTTTCCAAGGACGTATAGTTCCTACATCTTCATCTTCTGTCTGTGCCATATCCTTCTGTGTCATTAAACCCATTATAGTGCGTTCTCCAATGCTCTGCCTATCTGAACCCCTGCCTTAAATGCACCTAACTCCGATACACTAGACCCGTAGTACTTTTCAAAATACTCATTAGCCATTTGCCGTTGGGTAGCAGGTAGCTTGCTCCATGCACCCTTGTCCATAACAGAGTAAGTTTTATTATTCCTAAGAGCATCCATTGATGCTTCACCATCTGCTAAACCTTTGATCATCTTCCTAGCAACTGTCATTCTTTTCTTAATAACCTTACGTTTTTGATATATAGGTAAGCCTCTATAGAAAGGTGTAGATATAACTGCACCTAATATAGCATTGACGTAAGGGGGAGCGTGTTTATCCATTAAGTAATCCCCCTGCCTATTACCTACTCCAGCTATTAGTTGAAAAGGTTCTATACCTAAACTAGCTAGTTCTGTTTCTACCTTACTGCGTTGCTCACTAGACTTGATACCTGTTAGCTGCGTAGCAAATGGGCTTTGTCTATATACTTTACCCTTCTTAGTAGGAGACTGATACTCAGGCAAGTCTTTCTGTAGCACAGGCATCTTAGCTTTAAGGTTATTACTAAAGGCACTGCCAAACTTTTCACCAAAACCTTCCCCTTCCGCAATGCGAGTACTACGAACTATAGCTTCTGAACTGTCAAACACTGCAACTGCATCACGTACTACAGCAGCAGGAGTTAGTATCCGTCCTGTTATAGAACCCGTCCAGTTACCAAACATCTCACCTAGCTTTTCTGCACTTACATCATCCCCATCTAAGTCTCGTACAGCTTCAAAGAAATCACCTACTGATCCTGCTATGTTTGCACCCCTAAGCTGTGAGCCTGTCATACCTTCCATGATCTGCCCAAACACTTCATCAGGTGCCTTGTTGTTTAAGTTCTGAATAATATCTGCAACGGCAAGATAAGGGGACGCAGGGAATATAGCTCGTATATCTACAGGCTTGCCTTCATGCATAACCTCATACCACTTAAGTTCGGGGTGATCTTCTCTGTACTTCATGGCACCATATAGAACTGCGGAACCTACAGCACCCTGAGATAGACGAATAGCTGCATCTTCCTTATTAGCTTGGGCAGCACGTAACCATTCTTTTTTAGCTTCGGGGTCAGTCATCTTCTTGGCATTCCAGTTTGCCTTACCCCATCTGTAACCTGCACCTGCAGAACTAAAGAAGTTAGCTGGACTGTAAGATACTTGAAATGCTAATGCATCTGCAGTGAAACGAGCAAAGGGGAATGTAAATGTACCAATGATAGGAGCAAAAGGTAGTCTCTCTACTAACTCAACAAACTTCCTAAGTACAAGAGACTTCGGTGTACGAGCAAATGTAGCCTCCAGTGAGTCATCAATAGAAGCCTTAAGTATCTCCATAGGTATATCTTTATTCTTACCTATATACTCTTCCATATCAAGACCCACCTTAGCCATACGCACGTTAACACTGTCAGTAAAAACACCTGACCTTAGTACAACGTCCTGTGCCATGTTAAGCCCGTTCATCCAGCGTGTAGTCTTACTTAGGGTTTCGTTACCTGTCTCCTGTAAGGATCTAAATAAAGTACCATGAAGCTTGGGAGTACTCTCTAACATTAAATTAGCCAGCACCTGACTGTCCTTAGTATTAAGAACATTAAATACAGTACTAGTGGCATCCTTAACTATAGTGCCTATGCCCTCAGTAGTTCCTTGTACAGACATTCTGCCGCCCGGAGCCACGGCTTGTAAGCTTTTTCCTACACCATACATTGTACCTTCTAGCAACTTGGCGGCTGTACCAAAGGATAAATAGGCTGCTCCTGATAGCACGTTACGTGCAGTAGTAGCAATCTGACTTACCATCATGGCCCTAGTCTCTCTATCAGCCCGTTGAAGTATGTCATGTATGGTGGTCATTGCACCTCTACTGTCACTCTTCTTGCCATATATCTCGTCTAGTTGTTTTTGTAGATCTGGGTTTTCATTTACCATACTCTCTAGCTTATTACCCATCTTACGGAAAGACGCTAGAGTTTGTCCTGCCTCTCTTGCAGTAAGCCTATGAAGCTGAGTAAACTCTGTTAAGGTTAGCCCCTGCTTAAATACAGCACGTTCCACAACTTCACTATCAATCTCGTCTGCTTGATTTATAATACGGAATATAAAGTCTGAGTTCTGTTCATCCTTACCTTGAGCAAATGCTTTACGCACCTTAGGGTCAAGGGATTGCATCATACCCTTCTGCATTTCCAGTGCGGCTCGGTTGGTTAACTTAGTTATCTCTACTGTAGTCTTTGAATCCAACAAGTCGCTGCCCGGAGCAATGCGATTACGTATTAACTCGGCTGCTTGAACATCAAACTTTGCAGAGGTAAGACCAGATGTGCCTAACAAATCTAGTGTCTCTTCTCTACCTACAGGAGCAGGTCTATTAGGGCCAGCCTCTGCCTTTCTCATAGCTGCTATACGATCCATACGAGAGTGAGGTATCTTCTTGCCTATTGTGTTAGCTAGTCCCCTAGCTGCTAATGGATAACCTACTAGAGATAGTCCACCTGTAAGTACACCTGAGGTTACAATATCTCCTACGTCTTTCTTACCTAACATCTCTGCTTCTATGAGCATCTCTTGACGCTGAGACTCATGCATACTACCTAGTAACCCTTCAATGGAGGTCATGCCGCCTATCTTAGTTAAGTTACCTTTGAGTGCAGTCTTAAGTATCATACGTGTAGTAGCACCCTTACCTGCTTGCTTAGTAGCTTGTGCTAATATAGAACCAATAGGCCCACCAAAGCCTAAACCTACTACTGTAGCAGGGTCGGTCAGCACTGATCCTAGAACATCTCCTATGCCAGATATAACACCACCTCCCCCTTCTGACATAAAGTTGGGGGTATCTTCATAGATGTTGTGTAGTATCTGAAAGTTGTCTTTAGTCTGAGAATCAGTCTGACGTAGAAAGTCCACCTCTTGCATTAGGTCTATAGTGTTATTAGACATGTAGCGGTAGTGAGTTAAGTACTCTTCTATTACGTCCTCATTAGTTTCACCACGCTCCCTAGAAGAACCATACCTTTGGTCTAAGTACCTGTCAGCAAGACCCACAAAACCTTTATGAGAAGCTAAGTTCTTAACACTGTAGTCTTCCCCTAAATCCCTCTCCACATTACTAGGGTTCATCTCGCCTAAGGTAAAAGGAGTTTCTTTTTCTTCGGATAGAGTGAAGGAATTACTACCGACTGGCATTTCACTAATGCTCTTCTCATGTAGTTCATCTATGGATTTGATTGAATTAAAGTCCATACTAACGTACCTTTCTTAGTAGTGCCTGTTTCATGGTGTTAAGTAAACTCAAGTTTAATTCAGCCATACGATCATCCTCTTTACCTTCCGCAACTTTTATAGCAGCATTAATTTCTTTTAATACTGTTGTCACTTCACCCTTAGATTCTGCATCATTGGCTCTTGTTTGTAGGCTTTGAAATGCTTCCATCCTAACATCACCCTCAGCATTTTTTGTGTCTTGCTGTAATAATGTAGGCATATTATTCCTAGCTCTAAGAGCGTCCCCACGTACTCCACCTAGCTTTTTAGTTTGATCTAAAGAAAGATCCGTGTTGTCTAGTATGTCAGTTAGGTTATCTATGATTTGATTTACTTTAGTAAGGTCACGTTCTTCTATAGCTATATCAAGGTCATCTTGATTACCCTGCCAAGATAAAGAAGATCCACTATACACATTGGGGGCATTCTTACGCTCTTTTTGTCTAGCCTTGAACTTCACTCTTTCTGCGGCTTCGGCTGCGTCTTCGGAAACTTCTGCTGTAACGGAAATTACATTTTGTTTTGTGTTATCTAATTGCTGACGTAGTGAGGTTATTACTTCTGGAGATTCATTTGATTGTATAGCTATGCTTAAGGATTCCTGTGCATCAACAACGTCTTGCTCTGCAGAGTCAATGTCTGAATTACCTTCTACATTAGTTGTGTCTACTTGAGGGCGTGGGTAACCCCCTGCGTAGGGATTGCCTGTACCCTGACCAAACTTAGTGAACCACATATCCTTTATCTGCAACCCAGTTGCTATGGTGGCCTGTGGTGGCTTGTTACGTACAGAAGAATCTTTAAGGTAGTATATCTGTGCAGGGTCTAACGTAGCTAGGAACGCTTCACCTTTCTCTTTGCTTAATTTCTCTGTGCTAACCTCTCCCCCATAAACTCCGGGAAAAGCAGTGTTAAGGTAATTCATAGAACTAACTTTAAACATTGCAGGGTTTGTAGCCATTGATGTAATGTAAGGTGTAGCACTAGTTAATACATGCTTAAGGTACTCAGGTGACTTCCTAAAGTCAGCCTCAAATGATGGAGTCAAACCTCTTAAGTCTTTTGGAAGTATACCCGTAGAAGCATTACCATCGTCATCTTTAGTTGTTACCATGTAAGTTAAACCAAATCTATCTCTTAAACTGTCTGTAGTTAAATTTGATTGTTTTACTTTTGCATTAATAAGTTGAGTTGTATTAAATTCCTGCTCAGTCTCCTTAGCAGCTATAAGCATTAAGTCATCTCGTATAGCATTAGCTTCAACTTTTACAGCCTTTGACCATTCAATCTTTATAGGAGGATACTGTAAGGTGCGTATACCAGAACTAGTAATAGACTTAGCTTTATCAGAAGAGAAACCATAGATCTCTTCAAAAACACCAGACACTTCATCATACATATCATCTACCATGTAGTCTGGTACTAGACCTGACTTATCATAGTACGCAGTAGCAGCCTTAGGTACAACTACCTGAGTATCAGTAAATGCTGTATCTAATGCAACAGGATTATCTAAGTCCTCTTCATTCTTAATGGTAGTCATGAAATCGCCAAAGGTGACATTCTCATTAGAAGCCTTGCGGTAGTTAAACTCTTCTTCCGCTTGCGCCCTTTTATCGGGGGCTAAGGATAATAACTTGTTTAAGTTGTCTTTAGATATATTGGGATCTAAACTATAGATGGAACTACTATACTGCTTGTCTTCATTGATAAGTTTATCGTTAGCCTTTTTAACTTCTTTAGCATCCCTGTACATATTTTCAGTAGCATTAAACATTAGGGTACGCTTTGATTCCTTAGCATCCTTTCTATCTGCTTGCTTACCTTCTATGTAAGTAGTTCCAGCATCGGCTAGTCCACCTGCAAAACCTTTTAAACTAAAACCCATTACACACCCCTCCGTGACATCATACCCATAGACTCTTCCTCTACAGGTTCTTCTACTGGCTCGTCCATTGACATTTCCATGACCTGACCTAACTCAGTAGGTAATGGTTCTTCTTGTACTTCTTTGTCACGTAAAGCTGCTGCAATGGATACTTTTGTAGAACCTTCTTTCTTCTTAGGTTCAGTGCCTATGGTGTATTCAATATCTGCTGCATCTGCTGCGGTTATCATCATCTCTACTAACACTGGCGCAACCATAATACCCACATCAATACTATGTAGGCCCGTCATTACTCCACCTTTGGTTATTAGATCAGCCATAGTAGCTAATGCAACACCCCCTTCAATGTGACTTAGTACACCACTGAGTATTTCTTCCTCATTGAACATGGGAATATAATGCTCCACTGCTTCGTCTACAGTGGTTAGTTGTGGTGGCTGCTCCCAAGGATATGCGCCCGGCTCCCCTGTCAAAGCTTGTCCGGGAATTGGAGCATCCAGTAAATCGGGTTTATCTAATATAGGCATTAACGGCTCTCCCGTGATTCTCTTATGTAAGTAACGTAATCAATGACAGGATTGATACCCTCGTCTGTTGTAGCACCTCTCTTGCCTACTAAACCTGTTGTAGTGGGTACTTTTTTAGGAGCAGACTTAATCTGACTATCTATTCTTGTGTATAATTTCCTGATGTGCTTTGACATTTATATTATCCCTATTACGATGGTTTCTTTATGTATTCGCCAGCAATAGTACCTACCAAACTGCCAAGACTACTCCACAAATCCGAGTCTGCTTTGTTACCTGCAGATTCTATACTTGCCTCAGCCGCAATGGTAGCCCGTACTATGGCATTGTATCTTTCATTCTCTGCCTCAGCCACCTTGTATGCCCAGTCCATTTCATCTCGGTGTTCTTGCCATAGGTTACTATATGCAGTATTGCTAATGTCTAATAGTGCCTTAGCATTTATTTCATTAGCCCTATTGACAGCAACTGTGTCTGCTGTAGCAACTTGCCTACGCCATTGTGCATTAGACTGATTAACCACTAAGCTATTTTGTGCATTGAATTGTTGTCTTTGATTCTGTACTTCTGAATTAAACTTAGCTACCGCAGTAGTCTCACCTGCATTGAACTTAGCTTGTGCATTCTTCTGTGAGGAATTGTACTGTGCCATGCTGCTGCTAAGGTTAGAGAAGAACTGATCTGTTTGATTTTCAGAAGTAGCATTAAATTGTGATGCTGCATTTGCTGCTGCAGTATCCGACATTAAAGCGTTGTTACGCTCCTGTGCTTTGAACAGAGTAGTCTGTTGCTCATTAGCTAGGTTAGACATATCCATATCAAGGAAGGACTTAGCATTCATTACCTGAGCTTGCTGCCTATTGTTTAGGTTAGCCATGTCTGTCTGAGCCAGTGCTGCAGCCTCTGCCATAACAATACCCTGCCTATTAGATAGGTTTGCAAGATTAACTGTACTAGCAATCTGTGCATTCTCTAGGGCAATCTGCTGTTCTGCATTGAAGTTCATATTAGCTACTTCACTAATCTTGTTAGTGTTTAGTACCCTTGCTTGAAAATCTTGATCAAACTCTTGCCCCATAAACTCAGCACGTTGTTGTGCAGATAGCATGGCACGTTGTTGTCTATTGTTTAGGTTGGTAACTTCAAAGTTAGCAAAGGTCTGTGCATCAGCAGTAGCGATAGGCAAGGAAGACTCTAAGGCTGCTTGTATGAGTGCCTGACCTGCCATACTAGATGAACCAATACCACGGGCAGCCATTTGTGCAGTAGCGTTACGCATAGCTCCTGCTGCCCATGCTGGTGTATTACCTTCATCAAAGGAAGTCATCAATGTAGCAAGCTGACCTTGTACAGTAGCCCGTGAAGACGGATCTGCTTGTGCTGCTGTAATCTGTTCAGTGAATGCTGCTGCCTTAGATGCATCTGCAACAGGGTTAACTAACTCTCCACCTTCAATGGTACGTGTTGGTGCGCCTTCTACTTGTGTTGCTGTAGTCTGTGCTGCATCTAAGCCGCTTACGGATGTACCTACCTGTTGTGCAGCAGTTACCTGTGCATCTGTTGATACTGTACCTTGAGCAGCATTAACACCAGCCAAGGTAGTAGACACTGCAGGTGCAGCAGTTGAGGTAGTGGCTAAGTTAGCTGCCGTAGCAGTAGGTGCCTCAGCCGCAGTGTAGGCAGCTTGAGTTGCTGCAGCGTTAGGTGTAGTACCAGTTAATTGACCTGCACCAGAAGTCATTAATTGATTTGCATTTTGAGTTGTAGCTGCAGCTATTGTAGGTGTGGCAGTTGGAAGTACAGGATTCAAACTTTGATTAACTGTAGTTTGACCTAATGTAGTATCAGCAGTAGTGACTATTCCCTCAGGTGGTTTTACTACACCGCCCACTGCATAGCGTTTAGTAACAGCACTATTCAATGAATTATACTTGTTCATAGCATTAGGGTTACCTTGCAGATAACCATCCAATGTATCTAAGCCACCTGTATGCCCCAGCTTAGAAGCTATACGCTTCATCTGATCTTCACTGTAACCTTTGAATTGTTGTTGAGGCATATATAGACTCTCTTATAAATAGTATTGATTAGGAAGGGAAGTAGACACTGAGAGTGTGGTAACCTTATAGTATATAATATTCTATATGTATCACGGGGGGTGGGGGTTTCACTAGAGTAGCATACGGATACATATATGTAAAGATTTATTTTAAATTACTTTCTAGCAACTATACTCTGACCAAAGTACATACCCACTACTGCCATTATAGCGTGTGGTAACCAAGCTGGTGTAACCATCCCCTCTAATGATACCCACTCTGTTACTGTGTTCTTAAAGTCAAAGAATAGAAAACTAAAGCCTGAGGTAACGTCCACAGGTACTACTGTTTTAAATCCTAGTACTGGTGCTAGTAGTATGAATGCTGCCATAGCCATAAAAGATACTACTAGGAATCTTCTAATCCATTGTGCATTGGGAGTATCGTAGCTACGTGCATTCTGAACACTATCCTCAGAGGCTGTACTACGGGCTATAAGCTGCTTCTGTTGTTCAGCCTTATCTGCTTGCCCCTGTGACCACATCTTCATTACAGCACCTCCTATGGTACTGACTAACATGGTGATAGCTTCCATCGGTAATCCAAACATACTACTACTCCTTACTACTGCACTGCCTACAAACTCTATGTCCAGTAACCACATCATATGAACCACACACTTTGCAAGGGATCACTTAAAGGTATCTCCTTCTAGGAAAAACCATATAGCTGCAGCACCTGCACCAATGATCCACATAAGTTTTCTTGTTACGGACTTACCTACAGCAAGATAGAAACGATCATACGCCTTATCCGCAGCTAGTTCAGCTATTTGTTCTTTCTCTTGATCTGTTAACTTATGTTCAGCCATTTTACAAAGTCCCTTTTATATAAATTAACACACCGACAAATGCCGCTAGAAAAAGTATAGTTAATAGTGTTACTAAAAAACCTGTTTCTACATTACTCTTTATCTTTTTGTTTCTTACTCTTTGTCTTGCTGCTTCTGCTTTCTGCTTCTCAAAAAACTCATCTCTGAATTGGCAGTACTTGTAGTAGCCCATAATGCCTTGTTTGTTTAGCATCCATTCCAATTCTTTCTCTTGCCTTTCTATCGCTTGCTTTGCTTGGTAAGCTGCTAGTACATCTCCTGTACCCATCTTAGCTTTCTGCTGGATAGATTGACTTGCACCAAAGTAATTAGTTAAAGCTGAACCAGCATCTGCTATCTCTTTGCCATTAGATAGAGTTTGTTTAATAACTGAAAAGGCTGCATTCGCAATGGCTAGTTCAGCTAACATATCCATACCCTCCTTGTGTATTCTTGGGGAATCCCATAAGGCTCCCTAGATGGTTGCACTACGAGGTACTCTGCATTTACTGTGTGGGTTTGTGGCTCAATAAGAGGTCTATTACCTGTAGGTGAAACATCAGGAGACACATGAACTGGGTATAGTTCTAAAGGACTTGACCACACTACTTAGACTTTTGTGTAGGCTTCATAGATGCGCCACAGTTTACCATGCCACCTTTGGCATAACCCATAGTTTTCTTAGCCATACCACCATGTTTGTATCCAGACTTAGGGTGGTCTGAATCTTTCATCATAGTTCCATCTGGCATTTTGTGATAACCTTTCTTCATAGTAGTCTTCCTCTATTTCTTTTTCTTTGCTGTCTTTGCTGCAGCTTTAAAGTTCTTAGCTGTAGGTGCGCCTTTAGCTCCTACTTTACGCATAGTCTCTCCAGATCCTGCTGCAATACGTTTCTTCTTAGCGTGAATGTTTGAATACAATCCCATAGTAATCTACCTTTTAAATACTTACTCCGTTCTTTACACAAAATGCCATAGTGTAAGCTGTGTCATTATCCCTAGCTATTCCATATCCTAGTAAGGGAGTTGTTACAAATTCAAACTCAGGTAGCTTTGAGGCTACGATAAGTTCTGTCCTACAAGCCTTCAAAGTACTATGAACAGATACAATCAGGGGGACTGATGTTCCTTCCCCATTTGCTAAAATCATAGCTACAACTATAGCGTACATCACCACTTCTCCCTATCGGCCCAGTATGCCGCAGACATTTTGCCCTTAGCAATGTTTTTACCATGCCTAGCCTTGAATGACTTACGCTTGGCTTTCATCTTATCTGACTCACCTGCCTTGGGCTTACCTGCTGTACTAGCACCTTGCTCACCAAAGCGTATCATCTTAATTGTAGATCCTTCTTTGGCGAGTACTACATGCGACTTTGTAGGATGCTTAGGTGTACGCTTAGGCTTGTTGTAGCCAGAGAAGGTTTCACCTCTGTATTCTATACTCATAATCCCACTCCAAATTTCTGCTCAGGCCAAGATAACCACCCAGTTAGGATAAATTTATCTTTGGTGTATACAGGATTGCCTCTGTGGGTATGTGTAAACATGGCAGGCCATATTACTAAATCCCCTTTCTTAGGCTGTAGTCTTAGCTTCTGATATAAGAACTCAGTCTCACCTTCACCCTCTGGAATATCATTTAGATACAACATCCAAACTAACATTCGCTTCATAGGGTCAGCCTCTTCTGCATATTGCTTATTGCCAGCACGTTCAGAGTGGAATGTATAAAACCCACCACTCTTTTCTGCTTCTGACTTCTGAAGCTGCATCCCTTCCATATCCTGTTTCGGTAATGCGTTACCTAACTCATTATTGTTGTATATATCTGCATACTTCATAACCATAGCTGCAGCTTTTTTGTAGTATTTCATCTTTAATGCTGTAGATTCTAGGCTATCAGTTTCTAATGATAAGTCCAAACATAATATATAATCACTTCTAAATCTCATGTCGTTCATTTCATAGCGACAATTAGAATCACCAGTTGGTCTGCTAAAGTTATCCCAATCACCTATTAAACTATCACACCATGTGTCTTCCATTACCTTATGGTAAACACTAATAAAATTACCCAAGTTACCTTGGGCCTAGTGTAATTGCAGCCCTTGCCTCAGCCCTTTTAGCTAAAATATCCATAGGTATTGCAGTACCTATTTCAGCCTTTCGTGTGATGTACCAATCCGTCTCAACCAGATAATTTCTTGAGTCTAAATTAAGTTGTGCTTCTGCATTAACTTCAACTGCATCAATATAATTATTAACTTCTTCCCTTTGTTCAGTTGTTAACATAACAATTTCGTTATGCAGAATTATTTTTCCCATGTCAATGGTAAAGTCAAACATTAAAGATTCATATTCAAATGAAAAATCAGGCTTTATGTTTGATTCTAAAACTATGTCTCCCCTAAATATTTGACACTTATTAAACTCAAATATTAATGCTCTCATTTACTTTTTTCCTTTTAAAATTAAGTTGTTATTTGTCGGTTTACATTCTGATTTTGATAAGAAGAAGTGTCCACCCAAGAAGAAGTAACCCAAGACCTTTTAATACCACGCCCGTTCCAACCACTGTAAGTATATATCCCGTGTGTGCCGCTAACTCCACCTACACCTGACCATTGCCTTATGTGTCGCCACACGTTATTACGAGTAGCATAAAATGAATACCATGAGTTAGTGCCAGACATGTTTCTATATTCGTAATTAGTAGTGTTTTGGGTATAGCCACTAGATACCCACACGCTTATTGTGACTACCTTGCTCTTGCCGTGGAACTGGGAGAAGCTAAACTGACCACTTGATGAAAGTCCTGTTACTCCTAAACCAGCCAAGGGGTAATACTCTGACAAAGAATGGGAGCCATTGCCGCCAAACTCTGCCGCTATCTGTGAGAAGCTTATAGCACCCGAACTTTGTAAAGCCATATTACTCTCCTACCATATCCATAAGAGTTTCAATCTGAGTCTGTTGCTCTTTGATTGCTTCAATAAGAAGTCCAACTAAGTTGCCATAAGCTACAGAGTAATG
>Ga0209302_10001048_pt1 | contig 15930 bp, 10 predicted proteins | sample ArcOceMetagenome_2_FD_187445 | JGI IMG/M metagenome (GOLD analysis project Ga0209302, IMG submission 187445) | Marine eukaryotic phytoplankton communities from Arctic Ocean - Arctic Ocean ARC135M Metagenome (SPAdes) (version 2) | ecosystem: Environmental > Aquatic > Marine > Oceanic | place... | reverse complement strand
TGGCACTCGCACAAGTTTGCGAACCGATGGAAAACACCGGTGGCACTCGCACAAGTTTGCGAACCGATGGAAAACACCGGTGGCATCTGCGCCAAGACCTGGCTGCAGGCGCCGTTTGACTGCACGCGCAGCGACAGTGGTTCGTGGCAGGCAGGGCGCCGCTGGAACCTCTCCAGCATATCCGCCTGTGCCGCCCGCTGCCTTCAGTGCGAGCGGTGCGCTTGGGTCTCTTACGGCCGCCGCGAGTGCGCGTGGTACGCGAGCTGCGATCACCCCGTCAATAAGCCCGCTTACGAGCGCATGCGGGTGCGTGCCGCGCCTGCGCCAGGCCCGCGCCTCGAGGCGGGCCACACATGCGGACAAGGGCGCATGCCCAAGGCCGTGACGCCGGCACCGCTGCCAGTGCCCGCGCCGGAGTGCCCGGCGTCGGACACTGCGCGGCAGAGCTTCCTGGCCCTGACGGGCCGGAGGCGGCGGCTCGCATGTATCGGCGACAGCATCACCCGGGGCGACGGGGCGCACGAGCCGGGCCGTGGCTCCCACGTGCCTTTCAAGCGGGGCATCGTCGGGCGCGGCAACTACCCAGCGGCGCTACAGGCGCTGCTCGGTACCGAGGATTGGCTGGTGGGCAACTTCGGCGTCTCGGGACGCACGGCCATGCCCACCGGCGACGCCTACGCGGTGCGCGCCGCCGAGCTCGCTGCACATGCCGTGCACGTGCCGTGCACATGCACATGCACATGCCGTGCACACGCCGTGCACATGCTCTCAGGCCACGCGCGAGTACCAGTCTCTGCGCTGCTTCGCACCGGAGCTGGTTGTCCTTATGCTCGGCACCAACGACGCCAAGCCTGTGCACCAGCACGTCAGACGCGCCGTCCTCGTAGCGGCAGAGCGGGCCGCCTGCGGCTCCTCTCGGGGCGGCGGCCCTCGCGCTTGCGCCCGGCGGCCCTCTGGGCTCTGGAGCCAGAGCTATGGGACCGCGTGGGCCCCACAGTATGGCCCTGGAGCCCCACCGAGGCGCTGGCGCTGCCGTCGCCGAACCCACTGCGTGTCGAGCTCCCAGGTGCACTGGGGGCCCAGGCAGAGCTTCCCACACGCGCGGCTTGTGCGGGCACTCGTCGGCCTCGGTCGCCAGGCCCGTCAGTAAGTAGGGAGGTAGGTAAGTAGGTGGTCAGTAAGTGAGTCTCGATCGTCCGGTGCTATCGCAGCTACGGATACGGGCCTGACAAGCCGAGTGACGAACCCTAGCGGGCTGGCCCGGGAGGTCGCCTACCTATCTATCTGCGCGTGAGTCAGGTGCTGTCCCTACCCACGTGCGCGTCGACCGGCGCCCGTGCGCCGTGCGCCGCGGCGGCACCTCGGCTGCTGCTGCTCTCGCCCCCGCCGTCGCTGGCGGTGGATGCGCTCGAGCGCGGCTTGGCGGGTGTGCAGTACCCTTTGGGCGACGCAGCTGGTTGAAAGAGGCGCCCAGCCTCTACTACCCCCTTACCAGCCTCGACGACGACAGCGCTTGCGTCGGCCTGTCCGGCCTTCCTGAGGGCTCAGGGCCTCAGCCTAGGCCGTCCTGCAGCGCCAGGACGCAACGTGCAGCCTGTCGCATCGCACCCTCAAGATGACGATTCTCCGCTGGGCACCAACAGGTGGCGTCGGGCTGAACAACTTCGACAAGCACGCGATCAACGCGCGCCTCACGCCCGCGGTGGCCGCCGCGGCTGTGAAGCTCGGGGTCCCGCTGCTCGACACGCGGCCTGCCTTTGGCGGCTGCCCCGCATGTCTGAAGCGCCCTCTTAGTGGTGTTCCAGCTCGGCCCCACCCCGGTTCTGGGCTGCTCTATACGCAACGCTCCAGAGGACGCGCAAGCCGCTCAGATCACCACGAGGGGCTGTGGTGCCACCGTCAGCGCACGCCAAAGCTCGAGCTTTCGCACTCTCAACGCCCAGGCTGCCCGGCCAACGTGAGTGCGTGCTGCGCGCTGCTCGCGCGTGACGGGCTCCACACGACGACGGCCGGCGCGGTCGCTGTCGCACGGATGGTGCACGCCTGGGTGCGTGCGCCCGCGTCCTGAACTGGAAACAGGGTGGCGACAGGGCGATGTCCCTGCCCGTTGTCTAATTGCCCCCTGCCCTCAACACCGCTGTTGCAGAGTAAAAGTCGTGCACCAGCCAAAACGGCCACTTTGCACTTAAGCGATTCCGGCACCGGGCATGCTTCCCTCGGCTGTCGTTTTGCTCGTTCTCGGACGCCCACCACCTGCCTTGACATACACTTCGTCGCTGATGGTGATGGATGAGCTGAAGGAGTGGGCCCACTCACACTTTTCTGACTGCCTGGCCGAGTTCAACACGACGCAACCATCCAGCGCCTCGTGTAAGCTCTCTGAGGGCGCCTACTCGGTCCAGGGCCACAACGTCATCCTTGGGCTGGCGGTGCATGGTGTCCCGGCCGACAAGCGCGACCTAGGGCCGCCGGCACTCGTCTTCTGCGCTGACCGTCTGCACGCGGCACACAAGCAGGAGCTGAATCGTCTGTTCGACAAGTATGCGACTACCGGGGCCGTGCCGCCCGCGGATGGTGCCGTGCGCGGATGGAGCAAGTTGCGCTCTACCACTCGCACTCTCTACGTGAGCAAGCTGCTGAACGCGACCGCAAAAAGCCTGGCGGTCGCGTTCCCAGCCGAACTTTCGCCTTTTGTGCCTCTGATCCTCGGGGAGATGGAGCAGGAGAACTTCGATGAGTTTTTCAAACGCTGTGAGCCGGATTCGCTCGTGCACGAGTCCTCGTTCCGCATGTGGCTATTCCGTTCGATGTTCGGTGCAGCGATCGTCAGCGCAAATACCTCGTCGCTGGAGCGATGCGCTCTCAGCCTCATCAACTCCAAGTGGCAAATCAGCTCGATCAAGCGCATCTCGAACGGATACATCGCTGCCACGCGCGATGCCAACGCCAGATCGGAGAACAGCGAGGAGAACACGTCATTCTCCCTGGGCAACAGCGTTCTCGGATTGTTGCAGCGGCATTGGTTTACTCTGTGCTACTCCCTGTTCCTACATCGGCTCGTCTCGCGGGCTTGGTTCTTGGGAGAATGAAGCACGCGCGGCCGGTGCACATGGAGAATATGCATATGCTGTGCTGTGACAGTGTGAAGACGTGCGGCCCCGCGTCGCTGGATCGGGAGGGTTTCGGGAGTGTTTGCATGTGCAGCATGTGCATGTGGGAGAACACTCGTTCTATATGTGAAGTGGTGTGGAGTCTGCTGTCTGGGTGCCTACTGGGTGCCGTGCAGGCCGTTGGGTTGCATTGTTTTGTTGTTGCGAACTCGCACCCGGGGCCCCAGCGCACAGCGCGCGACGGTACTCTGTACTCATGACCATTTGACGCGCGCCGACCTGCGGCCACTCCCGGCGCGTCGCTCTGTCTGTTGACGAAGCCGGGCAGTTCATATTACTTATAATTATCTCGCGTAAACGAAAGCCGTATCAAACCGTATATTGCGCGGGGGGTAACGCTTGTTCTGATATTCCCCGTGAAATCACGAGACACGTCGAGACGTGTCACGTGTTCATGATCGTGTCGCCACACGTGAAAGTTTACACCGCACACCGCCTAAAAAAAATAGCCACGCCTGGCTTGCGGGCGCTTGCGGCTTGGGCCCCATGTTGGGCCCACACGCCACACGCACACGCACCCAGATCCCCAGAGTGCCGCGTAAAAGGAACCAATTTAAAGGGGTAAGAAGGATGGAAAGGAAACACAAGGGGATGTCCCCTGCTGCACGCTTGCGGGTACGCGTCAAGACAGCGGCAGCGAGGCACGCTGCACGCGCGCCAGCAGCCCAGTGACGTGGCTCGCCACCTCGGGGTCCGCGCACTCCACGGCGTCCGGCGCGAGCGGTAGCCGCGGCCGCACAACGATGCGCTCGCCCGCCGCGGTCAGCTCCACCCGCTCGTCTGGCGGCGCCTCCGCCACGGCCAGCCGCGTCTCGCCGGTGCCGCCCTCTCCGCTCTCGCCACTGCAAGCCAGCCCCGCGTCCGCGGCTGCAGCGTCGGTATCCATCGGCTGCTCGCCCTCCGCACCTACCGCCGCGCCCTCCTCCGCCGAGCCCTCCGCCTCTCCCTCCGCCCTGCCCTCCGCCACCGAGGTAAGGGAGGGCGTGGCGGCAACATCGACCTTTCCAAAGTGGGCATTCAGCAGGCGTCGCACGGCGAGCCCGCCGTCCACCGCGCCCAGCGCCTGGAAGTAGTCCACATGACTGCTCATGCTCGCGCCACCGGGTGTGCGGTCTGCAGCCTCGTCGTCCTCTGCGGAGATGTGGCCAAACTTGAGCTCCTTTTTGCTGCTCGCGAAGAAGGCGTGGCTGCTGTCGTCCTCTGGCGGCGCCGCATCTCCCTCGGCGAGCTCGGCTGAGCTCGCCGCCTCGGCCTCCTCAATCGTCTGATCGCCTGGCGTCGGCCCCACCGCCGCCAACGCTGCCGCCGCAGATTCCGCCACGGATGGCGGGGCGGCGGGGCCGTCCTCGAGCTTCACAGTAAGTGTTCCCTCTGCCTCACCGCCGCCGCCGCCCTCAACCAGCGCGGGCGGGGGCGGGGGCAGCGGCGGTGGCGCGGCCGATAGCGACAGAAGCGTCGCCGTCACTGCATCAGCCACCATGTCTGCCACCGGGTCTGCGGTCCACTCGAGCTGAATCAGCTGCAGGCGCGGGTCATGCGACATGGTCAGCACGTGCGCGATGCGCCACGCCTGCACATCTCGATCTCCCGCAGCTGCGGGCGCCTGCACCTCGGCGGAGGAGGAGGCGGCGGAGGCGGCGGCGGAGGAGGCGGCGGCGGAGGCGGCGGCGGCGGCGGCGGCGACAGCGGAAGAGGACCCTGCTCCGTCTTCGGGCGGAGGCGCGGCGGCGGAGGTGGAGGCAGGGGCGGCGCCAGGCGGGGCGGACGCGGCGGCGCCGGACGCGGCGGCGCCGGACGCAGCGGCGTCCTCGCTGGGCGGCAGCGCGGCGTCGGCCGCGGGAGGCGACGGCAGCACGTCGAGCGGGAACAGGCCGCGCAGCGCGCGCAGCAGCGGTGGCAGCGGCGCAAGGTATCGGAAGCGGGGCCGCTGCATGACCGTGGTCACCGCCAGCGAGGTGGCGTCGTGCAGGTGCGAGGCAGCCATGAGTGTGTACGAGAAGTCCTTTTTGATGAGCAGTCCGTCGAGGGGCAGCCCGCCTATGGGTTGCGCCGCCGCGAGCGAGCCGACCACCCTGGCGTGGCGGTCCCCCTTGAAGCGCAGCTGGACGGTCTGGCAGTTCCTGGGGTTATAGAAGGCAGTCACGTTGGGGTCGTACTTCGAAGAGAGCTCGGACTTGAGGCGCGCCATCTCGTCCTCGCCGCCGTGGACGAGGATGACGTGGTAGGGGCGCAGCTTGGCGATGAACTCGGAGGTCTGCGCGTAGTCCGAGTGCGCCGAGAAGGAGACGTAGTTGATCGAGAGGTTGACGGGGACGCGGTCGCCCGCGGAGGTGGTGATGTCCTTGGGCTCGTTGAGCACGTGGTGTGCGAGCGTGCCCGCCACCGAGTAGCCGGGCATCATCAGTCCGTTGCGCCGGTCCGAGCACCAGCCCTCGAAGAGCTCGCGCGAGAGGCCCGACTGCATCATGCCGGGCGAGGCCATGACGACCATCGGCTGCGAGTCGTCAAACTCGCGCACGTTCGAGAGGTTGCGCACGTGGCTGAACTGCCACGGGTTGGCGCCGCGCGCGTGCGCGTCGATGATGTGGTGGTTCATCGTGTTGATGTACGTCTCGTAGATGCGCATGCACTTCTTGGCCACGGTGGAGGCGTAGTAGATGGGCACCCCGTGCAGCTCGGGGTGCTTCTTCCAGTGGTCGTCGAGGATGAGCAGCAGCTCCTGCGAGCGGCCGAGCGCGAAGACGGGGATCAGGCAGCGGCCGCCGCGCGCGACGATCTCGTGGATCTTGGCGCAGAAGAGCTGCTCGCGCAGCTCGCGCTTCATGTGCAGCGCGACACCGTAGGTCGCCTCGCAGATGAGCACGTGCGGCGTCTCGGCCGGCGTCTCGGCGCCGCAGAGGTGGCGGTCCTCCTCCCGCGAGAAGTCGCCCGTGTACAGCACACGCACGCCTGCGACCTCCACCATGAACATGCACGCGCCCAGCACGTGCCCCGCATTGTAGCACCAGAACTTGATGCCCTTGTGCTGTAGGTGCTGGTGGTAGTCCAGCAGCTCGATTTTCTCCATTGACTTGAGCATGTCCTTCTCGTCGAAGAGCTTGTCGTCGCCCCGGTCGAGCCGCGAGGCGTCGTGCATCAGGATCTTGTAGATCGCCTTGGTCGCGTGAGTCATGAACACGCGGCCACGGAAGCCGGTCTTCTCGGTGAAGTAGGGCACGGCGCCGCAGTGGTCCATGTGGAAGTGCGTCACGAGGAGCAGGTCGATCTCGCTTGGGTCGATGTCGTCAAAGTACGGCAGACTCGCAAGCCCCGTATGAGCCGGATGCACACCGCAGTCGAACAAGATTTTGTAGCCCTTGAAAGTCATCAGGACGCACGAGCGGCCGACCTCGCAGCCCGATCCAAGCGGCTTGATCTCGAGGTCGTCCATCGTCGCCAGGCTGCCGCCACCCTCGGGGTGGGTGAGGAGGGGGGCGATCATGCCCACCACGTGAGTCGTGTAGCGTCGTGAAACCCAACCATCTTATCTTATTATCTCCTAACAAACTAAAACACAAAGGGTGGGGTGGACTCGGGTCCTCAGTCCTTCGCCTCCGCACCCGCCGGCACCCCGCCCCTCCCCTCCCTCCCGGCCCGCGGCCGGCGGCCCGCGATCGCGCGCTTCAATCCTCGTCGCCCGACGTCCCCCCTCGATCACCGTGCGCCCGATCTCGTCGCCGCCCCCGACCCCCTCGTCGCCACCCTCGTCGCCGCTGCGCCGCCGCCGTCGCCCCCGCCCACCCGTTGCCCGGTGGTGTGGTCGCACACACAGTGGGGACTAAACAAGTGATAAGGTGTATCACTTTCAGATGATATAAGGAAATATAGATCAATTGATCGCCCCTGCACTTCCGAATCGAGCGAGCCGCAGGCGAGCGAGAGCCAGTTTTAAAAGGCCCGCGCAGCGAAAATCTGCTTGTGCGTGTGTGGCTTTCGCCATCTCTTCGGAGTGTAGGAGCGTGTGTGTGGCCCTGGTTGCCGGAGCGGGTCGTCGTTGTACAAATACCGTGACTGTGTACTGTGATCTCCCCGTTCGAGCACTGTGGACTCCCCGTCCTTCATTAGGATTAAGAAAGTACTTACTTACTACTTACTTACTTACTGACTTACTTACTTAGGAATTTCAGCGGTCTCTTTTTCGTAAGTCCGCATTAGCTCCCATCCAAGTTTGTGCTCGCTATTCCTCGCTCGCGGGAACTCACGCGCCTCTCCTGCCAGCAGAGCGCAGAGAGATGGCGTCGGCGCTGGTTGCGGGAGGGCAGCAGGGCAGGTGTCGTGGCGTCGGGTGGGGTCGGTGGGACGGTTTGATAGGCTATGACATACCGACGGCCGACCGTTTGTGCGCGGCGCCCATCAGCGGCATGGGGCAGCCAGGGCAGGCAGCATTGGCCAACGCTCCTTGAATGCAAAGGGAATGCAACAATGAGGGGGGGCCTCAATGTTGGTTTTGCTCGCAAAAGGCAACAATGAGGGTCATAGGGCTCATTGTTCCAACAATGAGCTCAAAAGCCCTCATTGGTGTGACAATGAGCTTCAACAATGAGCATGCCCCTCATTATGAGGCTCATTGTTCAACAAGTGTGAAGTGTACTGCTCACAGTCACACGTCACAGTGCCTTTTGAGTTGTATGCTCATTGCCACTGGCGGTGTCCACCTTGCCTAGTCCGTAGGTAGAGGGTGTTGGTTTATTCTGAATAACGCTCTAAAAAATAATATAAAGCTAAGCAAACTTAAGTGGAGCCCCGAGATACGTTTGTTTTTCGGTTGGCATCCCCCAAAAAGGTGCCCTCAGCCTAGTTATTGCACGGTAGGTGTTAGGGGTCCTAAGCTGCCAAGCAACCGTGCCACCCCTCTAGGCCGTACCGGTACTTTAGCCCAAGCCCTGGTCGTCCTCCCGAGCAGCGTGTGAGAGTCGCAGATTATACAGCGCTCGTAAGCGTCGCGAGCAGGCCACATTGTGTGAGGCCACACCTTGCGATGCCACTTGCCACACCGTGAGGCCACACCGTGAGGTTACACCTTGCTGAGCTTGTGTCGGGCAGAGCCAGGCGTGTGGCGTGGCTCGAGGCGGCTTGGGAGCGGTCGAGCAGTGGGGCTTGCGTAGCCCGTGCGCAGCTTCCACTCAAGGCAGCAACTGACCGCGCTTTGGCTTCGTCTCGAACCGCCTCCACCAGCTGCCGTCGCCCTTGCCATGCCTGGCCGCCTCCACGCATCGGTCTCTGCATGGGCTGAGTGTCGCGGCGTCGGCTGACTTCGCGCACCTACCGCGGCGGAGCTACCCGAGAGCTCGGGCTTCGCGTTCCCACAGTGAGCGCCACTCGTCGTCGTCTGCTGCTGCTGCGTTCCCACAGGGAGGTGCGGCCGCCCTGTGTGCCAGAGTCTTGTCGTTGGCCTGCAGGGTCACCTCGCGGATCGAGTCGGATAGCGCTTTCTTCTGCTTCTTTAGCGCGTACTTTTCGGCCTTAGTACGCAGCTTTTCACCCTTGCTCAGCCCCTGTCTTGACCTCTGCAACGAGTTCACCTCATCGTGCTGCGCCTTCAGCTCTATCACTTGCTTTTTGAGCTGCTTGCGCTTTGCGTAACGCTGCTGGTGGGCCGAGAGCTTCTTGGGATCTGGATGCGAGTCCGTGGCCACCGCGCCATCGGAGCTCGCAGAGTAGCCACCGTGGTACTCGACCGAGGCCTGCCAATCGTCCACGTCTTGCGTTTTGGTCTTCTTGCCCATTCCTCGTGTTGGACGCTTGGAACTACGCCAGAAGAGCGCGAGGTAGACTGCTAGAATGGGACCAAAGGGGTGGAGGTGAATGTTGCATCAGATTATTTCTTAATATTTACAATGAGATGTACACGTCTAGTTTACAGTATGGTACAAGGGGGGTGCGGTCGCAGGTCAAGTCAAGTTCACCGCCAGTGTGCGTGGCTCACATGCTTCCTCAAGACCGCTGCTCCGCGCTCCCCATTCCACACCACGCTCCTAGTAAGAGGGCAGGCGGCCTCCCTAGTTGCCGTGGGGCGTGCGTGGGCTCGAACTCTTCACCGGCACACCGGCAAAGCCTCACATTCGTCGACAATCGGAGGAGCCGTCGGCACATTTGAGTCGTTGACAAAGCAGGTGGGCGTAAGTGTAGTGGGGTTCAGCGGCCTCCTCATCGTGAACCGGCCGCGAGATAGGTTTGGCAGCTTTCGCCACGTTGACAACACATCGAATCCCGAGGATGCAGGCGGGGATGGCCGATCAGACGTGCCGCTTGAGCTCAGGCTTCCGGATGAGCCTAGATAAAGCAAGTAAAAGTCAGTCAGTAGAAGTGTGGTGTGCAGTGTGGTGCGGGGCGGACAAGCGACCGCTGCTTCTACACGGAGGGCGCGCCCCTGTGCGATCTTCGTGCGGGCCCCCGCCTCATGCTATCCTCATGCTGGCTCTCGAGGGCACTATATTCACACGGCAGAGGTGCCGCTGCTGCTGCTCCTCGAGAGGCGGCAGAGGAAGCCTCGCTTTGCCTTGCGCTCCACGAGCTCCGCAACCCAGGGTGGTGTGCCGAGCCACCCCACCGCTGCCGTGATGTCGTCACGCAAGCCGCGCGCCTTGAACGCCTCGGACACCACGCGCTCCGCCGCCTCCTCCACCGTCGCGCACTCACGCACGTACCCCGCCACCTTCAAGTAGAGCTCTGGTACGTAAGCTGCATGCATACACGCGTGCATGCGTACATGCGTACATCCTTACTTGCTTACGGCGCGCCTGCTCGTGCGTCAATGCATCCCAGACGCCATCGGAGCACACGATGATCGCGGCGCCACCCCCACCGGCGGGCACGACGGCAGTGCGCAACGCGGGCACGGCTGAGACGGCAGCGCCGCAGTCGGCGTCGCCGACCCCGCGGCAGACCTGCAAGCACAGTGCTGGTAGTGGTTGTGGCAGTAGCAGTAATAGTGGTAGTAGTAGTAGCAGTAGATCCAGATTTAGTATAGTAGACTACACCTACGACTACAACTACTCAGGCACACCGCCAGGCCGCCAGGGAAGCAGCGCAGAGGTCCGCTCGACATGCCTGTCTTCGGGCACACGGCACGCCCTAGCTTGAAGCCGGCCGCCTGCACGCGTGCACGCTCCTCTGCGCTGTCGCTGAGTCTGTGCTCTGCGCAGAGCAGCGTGGCCTGTCCCGGGTTAGGGCGAGGGGTGGGTTGGGGTTAGGGTTGGGGTTGGGGTTGGGGTTGCGGTCTTAGGGCTATAGGGTCATTTAGTGAGGGTCAGGGTAGGTTAGCTGTAGGTTAGTTGTTGGTTAGCTGTGCTAACACATCGTATAGCTGGCAGATGTCGGCTTGAGTTGAAGGGGAGAGGCGTGGCCTGCCCAGCGGCTGCCGTGCCCTCAACCAGCAGCGCCACGGAGTCCCCCGCATGCGCCACGGTGAGCTCGGCACGGGCCCGGTTCCAGGCGACGATGGTGAGCGTCGCACCTGAAACGCATAGGGTTTACAAGCGGCGATGGCGAACGTTGCACCTGCGCCAAAAGGAGGGTATAGTAGGAGGCTGGGTAGGCATGCCTGCTCGGTCAGAGACGGCGACGGCGCTGGTATGAAGCCGCTCGAAGGCACGCGTGCACCCCGCCTGCAGTGAGGCGGCGCTTGCGTCGCCCCCGGCGGCGGCCTCCTCCTCGACGAGCGGTAGGACAGCCTCGAAGCAGAGCTGAGCCACCTGCATAGTCGCATGCAAAGAGTGGGCATGGTGACTCTGGAGGCGCAGCTATAAGAGTAACCGAGGCAGTGCTGACGTGCGCTGAGCCACCATCGAGGGTGGAGCTGAGCCGCCAAGAGATGTCAGCGGCACTTTGAGGCGGGGGCCGAGCCCGGAGCTTTTTTAATGTCGCTAGCATGCTGTGTCACCTCTGGACCGCCGTGGCCGTCAGCCACCAGAAGCAGCTCGATCGCCTCGCCACACACGTCGGCGACGGCCGTGCACGCCCTGTCCTCGTCCTTGAGGGAGAGGTTGTAGATAGCGACAGATTCGCTGCGCGGCACTGGGACGGCCGGGTGTCTCGCCATCTCGATGCACCGCTTCGAACCGAGGTCTGCGGGACTAGTCCTGCGAAATGACTGCAACCTCTAGGTGGGATCTCGTCAAATAAATATTCGTGATTGCTCATGAGGGCGGCGCTCCCGTGTTCATTAGTTCAGGTGTGGGGCTCTCTTTGTGTGAAAAGACGCGCTCTTTTGTTAAAACACGCTCTTTTGTCTGCACTATTTTCCTGGACAAATGCCCAACAAACGCGGACCGACGCTCAAACCGCTCAACAGATTGTCGCTGACACGTACCTCCCCGCCCTTCCTCAGCAGGCCGCGGCGTCCGGCACGAAGCTCACCCGGCGGCCTCCGATCCGGTCCGCTTGCTCCTGGTTGTGCGTGATCCACACGCTCGCGGCGCCGCAACCGAGCACGAGCTTCTCGACCGAGAGCGCTGTCTCGGGGTCGAGCGCACTCGTGGCCTCGTCGAGCAGCAGCACCTGCGGCCGTACATAGCACACACACGCCCTCGTCCCCTCGATAAAAGCGCGCGGTGCCCACCCGTGACCCGGACCGCCTGCGACTCGGCCTCACGAGCGACTCTGGGCCCAACTATACTGACTCGGCCCAACTATACTGACTCGGCCTAACTAACACGGCCTGGCCTCTCTACGAAGGCACCTGCGGCCTGAGCGCAACCATGATGCCCAAGTAGAGGCGCTGGGACTGGCCCCCAGAAAGGGAGGACCACGCCTGGTCAAGCAGCGCGCCACCCACGCCGATCGCATCGAGCGCCGTCGCTAGAGCGCCGAGGTCCTCTGCCGATATGCTCTTGCCAATCGCCGCCCCTCCCGTGCCGTTGACCGCTACCGTCGCCTGCTCCATGTCTCCTGCGGCGTCGCCGCGCTTGGCCGCGACCGTCGTTACGCCACCTCCGTCAGGCCCCTCGCGCTGCTGCGTGCCCAGCTCGAGGAGCTGCGCGTACAAGTCACGCGGAGTGCCTGGCAGCCCCGCGCCACCCTGCTGCCGCACATAGCACACGCGCCGTCGCCAGCGTGCGGCGCCTAGCCGGCCAGGCGGGTGGCCGTCAAGCTCGATGGATCCGGACGAGAGCGGCAGCAAGCAAGCGAGCGCCTTGAGCACGGTACTCTTGCCGCAGCCTGAGGGGCCGGTGAGCACCAACGGCACGTGGCGAAAGAGTAGCAAGCTCGTCTCGGTGACGAGTACCGTGCCGTCCAGCGTGCGCACCGCAGCCCCTCGGAGTACGAGCAGCGGCACCTCGCCAGTGCCATCGGCCAGCGCACCAGGCAGCTGGCGGAAAGCTCCCTGTAGAGTTGGCGCGCCGATCGATGAAACGGTGCGGCTCGACGGGACCATTGATGCGCCTTCAGACTGCGCCTCGAGCTTTCTGAAGCCACCCGGCGGCGGGCTCCTCAGAGCGCACGCACGGCACCATTGGCACACAGCCCGTGCCAGGGCGTGCATCGAGCTGACGAGAGAGACGAGCATATCCTTGGGCCGTGCACCGTCTCGCCGGACCAGCAGGTGCGCGTGCAAGCGGTCTTCGGCGTCGAAGAGCGTGCGGAAGGCGAGCAGCAGTGCGCTGCACAGGACGCTCGCGGAGGTGAAGCAGATGAGGAACATGATCACCGCCTGGTACTTGGCCGCCAGCAGCGGAGGCGAGCCGCCCAGCACCTGCCCCGTCATCATGCCCGGGATGCTCACGAGACCGATGACGTTCATCGTGTTGAGGGTTGGCGTCAGGCCCGTCGAGAACGCCTGGCGGATGCCCGGTAGCGCGGCCTCGCGAGCGGTCGCACCTGCGGCGGCGGTGGTCGCGACTGGGCGGGCGGACGGGCGGGCAGGCGGGCGGGCGGGCGGGCGGGCGGGCAGGCGGGCGGGCGGGCAAGCGGGGGCAGCAGCGAGATGCACCCCCATGCAGCAGCGCCTCAAGCTGCGCTCCGTTCTCAATCAGGCTCATGAGGAAGCGGTCAATGCCAAGGCTGAGTGAATTGACCATGCCTGCGTTAGGGTTAGGGTCCAGGCGTGGTGGATATGGCTTGGGTTAAACAGCGGTCCGAGCCGTATGTGCACCTCCGAGCATCATGCCACAGAGTGGGATCATCGTCTGCGCGTCCCACCACGGGTCTGGCCGGATCACACACACGGCGACCACGATGAATGACACCGTGAGGCCCGAGATGATCGCGGCGTAGAAGTGCGAGCGCATCCCCACGTACCCGTACTTGGGCTTGACGTGTGCCTCACGCATGGCAAAGGTGGCCATCAGCAACAGGTACGGCACCACAACATGCGGCAAGTTCGAGCTGAAGATTGGGTAGAGGATGAAGCCAAGCATGCCGAGCTGCAGCACACAGCGACACGAGGCCACGATGATCTGAGTCTCGAGCTGCAGGACAAAGCGGCGCGAAAGCAATACGACGATCAGCATCAGCGAGGCTGCGGTCAGTGCTCCGGTGAGTGTGATGTCGGGCGCGCCGGAACCGGACATAGCGAGGTCCATGTGCGACTCGGCGCCCAATCCGATCGCACGCCAGTGCAATCCGATACAAGTGGGGTGGGTGGGAAGGCAGGAGTAGATGGAGTAGTGCGATCGAGAGAGGATCCGACGCCGACACGGCGCGGGCGAGGTGATAATAAGGGGAGCCTGCTGGCTGAGATCCGGCCGCGGTCGTCGTCGTGGCCGCAATCAGGCACCTGGACGGCAAGCTCGAGACGTCGCTCCTTCACGGCCGGTTTTTCCTCTTGCGCTGTTTCGGACTGTCCGTGCCCGGTGGCGAACAAGACGCGCGCGATCCATGCTGATAGCCCGCTGAGAATATCGAGCGACTCCGGAGGGAGAGCTGGTGAGAGGATAGTCAAAGTTAGTCGCGATAGTCAAGCTCAGCGGCCTGCTTGGTTGATAAAAGTGTCCTCCTCTGCCTAAGGGACCAAGTCATTTGTGGTGCAGTTCCATCCAGCCGCCGTCGCCGCCGCCGTCGCCGCCGTCGCCGCCACCGTCGCCGCTCTCGCCGCCCTCGCCGCCCTCGCCGCCGCCGCCGCCCTCGCTGCCGCCCTCGCCGCCCTCGCCGCCCTCGCCGCACTCGCCGCCCTCGCCGCCCTCGCCCCCCCGCGACGACGCCCAGCCCGCCGCCAGAAGGTGCATGGGTGCTCAGTGGCCGCGGCGTGTCGTGCGCCGTGGCTTGTGAGGGCCGCGGGCTGGAGTGCGATCTGGACACGACCCTCTCCCTAAGTCTCGGGAACGACAGGGCGATGCTCACGGCCATGGACGAGGCGGGCGGCTCCTGCACGTCTATCACGAGTTGGGGGCATGCCACCCGCCCGGGCATTCGCGGGCATTTGCACCTTGCCCGACTGCTGCGGTGGCAGCTGCGTCGGTATCTGCATAAGGGGCAAGAGCGCCTCGGCGTCGTGCGAGGCGGCGAGTTCAGACTACACGCGGCTCTGCTACTGCAAGAATTCGTCGCCACCGCCCCCCCCGTCACCGCCCCCACCCTCACCACCACCACCATCGCCCTCCCCGCCGCCGCCGTCGCCGCCACCGCCACCGCCGTCGCCATCGCCGCCGCCGCCACGCGCCGCCGCCGCCATCGCCACCCCCGCCCCTACTGCCGTCGCCCCCTAGCTAGCACTGTCTGACAAGTGCGTACCGTACAACATGTGTGGGAGGTGGGTTTTGGAATGCGCCCATGGGAATGCGCCGACGAGGCGCGACAGCGGCGATCAACGGCAACGACGGGGTTGGGGAGCGATCAGCACCATTCGCCCCCAAGCTGCACAAGCGTCCTGACCGCTCAGGCCGCGCCGAGCACGTATGGAGTGCTGGGTATAGAGGGATGGGAAGAGTGGGTACGGTATCTCAAAAAAACACTTGGTTCTGTAATCGGTGTCTCCATACCGTACTTTCTACTTTAGAGTATTAGGTCTCGCAGCGACCCACGCCACACGTGCCTCAGAATGAGAAAGACGCCACAGTCCACGCATTTCCCCCCGCCCCATCTGCCCCATCAGAACTCATCGAACACGCGCGCGTCCCGCGGAATGTGGGCGAATGTGCGCGGGAAACTGAACTTATCGGCAGACAAAAGATGACCGACGGCTCACGTCACGCCTTTCAATCACGCCGAAGCGCCCGTCTGCCCCCCGTGTCGGTTATTTTCTCTCACTTCAGGCAACAACGCTTTCCAGACTACCGGTAAATGCCAGCTTTTTGCTCCCATTTTGTTTGCCCACACTCGGCCCACCTAGTAGTAGTTACCTCTATATGTTCACATCAGCAAGTTTTGGGACTTGGTCGGGTTGACCGATGCCTGGCGTGCTCGAAGGCATCTATCTTATCTCTTATCTTATCTTATGACCTAGCCCTAGCACTGTATCTACGGGGGCGTACTGGATGTAGTGGGTGTATATATTCGCAGCGCCTCGGATTCTAGAATCACCCTCTCCGCTCCGCGCCGGTACGTGCCCCCAGTTGATTGACATTCGCCGCGGCGTCCGTTGGCAATTCCCCCCCTCCCTGTGCACCCCGCCAAGAGGCGAAGCCGGAGGCAGCCTTGCGCTTCCCCTGGGCGCTGCATCTCAGCGCGCACCCACCGACAGGCTGCGCCCGCAAGTCGCGCTTCTACTCCTCCGAGCGCACTCGTCTAGGCTGCGCGTTTCTCTATCTATCTATCTATCTATCTCTCGCCGCCGAGTATGGTC
>Ga0209302_10001041_pt1 | contig 15974 bp, 14 predicted proteins | sample ArcOceMetagenome_2_FD_187445 | JGI IMG/M metagenome (GOLD analysis project Ga0209302, IMG submission 187445) | Marine eukaryotic phytoplankton communities from Arctic Ocean - Arctic Ocean ARC135M Metagenome (SPAdes) (version 2) | ecosystem: Environmental > Aquatic > Marine > Oceanic | place... | reverse complement strand
TTCTGGTGGTAGGTCGGTGTCGACCCTGACGACGACGTTGGGGCCGCGACCCGCGTTTAGCCTCCCCAGCGTCTGAATGTTGTTACTCGCGAGGCGCCTGTGCGAAGTTCTCGGCCTCGTCTCGCCATTTATTACAAGACACACCTTTTGTTTTAGACCGTTTTAAGTTTTATTAACAGCACGTGGAACGCAGCACACGATACCTAGGATACCATACACTTAACAAAGTACACGCGCTAGAATCCGCAGACGTCTCCGCATCAGCCCACAAGGTGGCACCTAGCCTCGACTCCCCAGCAAACCCTCATCTTCATCTACCTGCCACCCCCCTCTCGCCACCTCATGGCTCATGCACATGCCATGCCTCCTCACCTACGCTGTGTGCCTGTGCGCTGTGGTCTTACTGTGTGTACAAGGCCAAGTTCCACTCCAGGTGACTTATGACGTGTGCGTGGTGAACGGCCTGTTACGTTGTCTGTGCCGTGTGCCGCTGTGCCATGGTGTTGTCACTACTGTTCACGACACCACACTGTGTCTGTGCACACTGTGTCTTCCGGACCGTTGGGCCCGCCCGCGACACCAGTTCACACATGAGTGATGAGACATGAGCGCATGTGCATGCGCCAAAAAATAGGAGAGAAGAGAGAGAGAGTGAAGCCGATAGGCTTGTCGGTTGAGCGGCCAGTTGAGCGGCGCAATCGCAGCACAGCGGGACGTCAAACTGGGGACGGCGGACGCGCCACCGGACCTTACGGCTAACTTACGGCCCACAGCGGCTCTCCCCCCCCTCCTCCCTCGCACCCCCCCCGCACAACCACCCCCTTCCCAAACCACATGTGCATACGCATGCACATGTACACACCGCACCCCACTCCACCCTCGTTGCGAGTCTTCACTCGTAGCATTCGCGCTACGCGTACTGTATTACCCCTCCTTTGGGTAAACCCTGGTTGGTCTAATACACCAAAGTTGAAAGCAAACGGCACTAAAACGGCACCAAGTACAGCCGCTTCCACCCGACGAACTACCTCTCGCACCACCTCGCTGGCATCGTCACCGCGGCTGTCTTCGCGGACGCGGCGCACATCGTCGAGGAAATCGTGTTGCTCAAAACCCGCGTCACAGCCAGCCGCCGCGGCGGCTGACCCTACCGAGTGAGCGCGTTGCTTGCTTACTCACCCGTGCTACCGAACCCTGCCCGCTTCGAGCCGCGCATCCCTCCTGTGTGTAACTCTGGTCCCGTGTGCCGTCTGTAGAGATAAGATAAGATAAGATTGTCTCTTATCCGTCTGTAGCCTTCCCACATACAGGTCCGTGTTATAATAGTTCGAACGGGGGGACAGCTTTTGGGACCCCCTGGGCATTAAACGCCCAAGGGACAAGGGGGGGTCCCAACATTAAATGGGCCCAGAAGCGAGCCGTAGGAAAAAAGCGCAGCTCAGCTTAGTTGGATGTCGCCCCGCTTGATACGCGCAGTGTCGCGCGCGGGTTCGGCGAGCCTCATTGTTTCCCATGGATCTGTTCTTTTCTTTTCTTTTACCCCCCCCCCGTGCAGCGCTTTTTAGCTATTCTTTCCTTTTCTTTTCTGACAGAAAGACCGTGAGCCACCGTACACATGTATGGGCGCCGTACATACATGAGCGCCGTATAGCGCTTTTTAGCTGACAAAAAGAGGAGGTGTATGCGCTTTTTAGCTGTATAGCTTTGCAGGGCCGTGACGCAACGCCTACCCGATGTATCGCCCGTGTACAGCAGAACTGAAAATATGGCGCCACATTCAAAAGCGAGCCGCCGCCAGCCTCTCGGAGGCCTCCGGAGGCATGGGTAGTAGCTGGCTGTGGCTGTGGGCACAGTCGGCTCTCCTGATCACTCACTCAGCCGGAGGCCTCGTGCGGCGCGCAAGACTCCCAAACAGCCCAATCGACGCCCGAGGTGCCCCCCGCTCGAAAGCAAAATTACATCATAAGCAGTAGATACTTCCCCAGTTAACTACTGTTAGGGGAAGCCTCCCTGTCTGTCTGTCTGTGTTGTGTGTGTGTGTCTGTGTGTGTCTGTGTGTGTTTGTTTTATACTGTAATACTCCGGAGAACGAGTTAACTGGGGAAGCCCGCGCAGACTCTAACCATAAAAAAAATACATCATACGCAGCGAGCGCCACCCGAGGCCCCAGCCGAGGCCCCGACCTGCGGCTCGTATTTAGTCGCCCGTGCCATAAGCTCCCAAGGGGGAATTTTTCGGCGGACGGGGGACATTTTGAGTCCGATCGAACGCCAAGGGGGACGCCCCCCCCCGTAGGCATTAAACGCGGGGTCGGACGTTCGAACTATTATAACACGGACCTGTATCCAACATTCTCTCTCACTTCAGCGTTCAGCAGGCAAAAACCTCCCCTGTGGTGGTTGACAATTTCTCTTTCTTGCGTCAGAGAGCTTTGTTTTCACAGTATGATTTCGAAGTTCAGTGCAGAAGTGCCACTGTGTATCCGGTTTCTGAGTGAGGTAAAAAGCTGGGCCTTTTCGCTTTACAGTTGTTTTGCCTGAAGTGAGAGATTTATATAACCGACACGGGACAACAAACGCGGAGGCAGCCAGCGCCTATTTTGCTTCCCCCAAGAAACAGAGTTGTTGTTTGTAACGTCGCGGTCACAGTCAGCTTACACTTCGTTTCTTACATCGTCGCGCTCGGCCACAACAAGATGCAGCCAGCTTGCGATGCACAGGCACGCCGATAGCCCGCTCGCGTTTCCTGCTTGGCGCCCAGGCGCTGGCGCCTGGACGCCAGAGCAAGCTTGCCTCCGGCAACGCACAGCAATCCCTCCCAACCCGCCACGCAGGATCTGGCGGCCAAGAGCAACGAATCATCAACGTTGGCGGCGCCAGAGACCGGGGCTGCGATTGAGGCAGGGCCACAGGCTGTGCTAGCCATGCCAGCGTGCCAGCGGGTTGATACGCGGCCGCCTAACCCTCCACCGCTACGGTGGTCTACCACCGAGCGCCGGCGAGCGCCTGTATGGAATAGGATAGGCGCTCGCGGGCGCTCGGTGCGGAGTTGCGCGGTTGGACGGGGCTGTGGCTGCACAGAGGGTTTCCCTAGTGGTCTCGTGAATCACAATCGTGGCGACCGCCGGGGCAACCCTCGCCTTCGCCAACGCCCCGCGTGCAAGCAGCAATGCAAACTTGGGCCCCCGTTCTCCCCTCCACCTCCCAAATCAACCACCCGTTCGCCCCTTGCGCACGCAGCTCGGCCAAGTGGGACCAGCGTTCGAGGAGCGATGGCAGTCACGCTCGTTCCGGATCCCCCCCCACGGCATCGCAGCAGGGCTAACCAAAAGTTTGGGCAACCTCCCTGTTTGACGGCTGCTGGCGGCCCAGGCCATGATAGCCAGAGAGGCCTGGAAGGCGGCAACTTGCGCCTACGCACCCCAAGAGAGTGCCACCCCTGCAGCCGGGCGCTGTAGCCACAGCCGCCTCATCACCAGCCGGCCAATACCAAATGAGACGGCGGATCAGGTGGTGGGGGGGCTAACCAGACGGTGCCTGCACCAACCGGTAACTCTTATGGCGGGTGCGGCGTGCCGGGTGCCTGGCAGTGGGGGTTAGGATGAAAAGGCAATGCTTATGCCGCCGCCGTATCTGCCTATGCACGTGTGAACTTGGCAATGCACATGGGCTAGCTGCCGTTTCGACCCGACACCAGGCGCCTCCCGCGACGCTGCCATCGCTGAGGCGCTGGCCGCAACGCATGCCGAGGCGATGACCGCGGTGAGCGACACGGCGAGACCTGGGCCACAGCAGGTTGCCAGCTCCGCCTCTCCCGCCATCACCACCGCCACAGCCACTGCTGCTGCTACCGCCGCTGCCGCGCGCAACCACGCGTGGAATAGTCAGACGGGCGCGTGGAGCTCGTCGTCCTTCGTGGAGGACCCGGCTACCAACACGGTGGGGCCGCAGCCGCCCAGCACCGTATAATTCACTCTATACTGCACCATGGCACGAGCCACATATGTTGATGACGCGCCAGGTGGGGCTGCGGCTGCCCATCAATTGGCAGAATGGCGCGCAGCTGCGGCTGCGGTTCGCCGACGGCCGGTACATGATGGTCACGCCGCCGCCCACTGCCAGGCCGGGCGAGATGTTCCAGGTCGGATTCGTCAGAACCGCCTTTGCGTACACAACGCGTACGTAGTGTACACCTGTGCACATGCCTTCTCCGCTTCCATAGCCACCCCCTCTCTCACCCCCACCACTCAACCCCGCCCATACCTCACTACCACCAACACACACACACCGATCAACACACGCACGGCCGCAACTCTTACCCCCCCACCCCCACCCCGCCCCACCCCACTCTCGCACCCACCGCCACCCCACTTCACCCCCACTTCACCCCCACTTAATCCCCACCTCACCCCCACCTCACCCCCACCGCACCCCCACCTCACCCCCACCTCACCCCCACCTCATCCCCACCTCACCCCCACCTCATCCCCACCTTGACTAGGTGAACACCACTCCAGCCTCCATCCCCTTCTCACCTCCTGGAGAGCGCTCTTCTCAGCCACCGCAGCCGCCAGCTTCAAACCCGACCTTTCCTGCGCACTCCCGCACAAGCGTCGCCATCGTCACCGCGCCCATCGCCGCCGCCGTCGATGCCGCCGCATTGTCCCAAGGCAACGCCCCCCCGCCCGCATCTTCGCCAGCGCCTCTCGTCGCCTGCGTTGCGCCTGCTTCCTGCTCCGGAGACGCTACCGCCACCGCCGCCAAGAGCGGAAGACCTGCTGCGCGCAAGCCGGAGGAAGAGCGCAGCGAAGACCTCGGGCAGCAGCACCACGAGACCGGAGATGCCGACGGGACACCGTCCGTCGTGAGACGAGACGGGCCACGCGCGACGGCGCTGCTGGAGGCGCCCTTTTTTTAGGACTTTTGCCCGCGCCGAGCCCATGCCTGAGGCCCGAGTCCGAGCCCGAGCCCGAGCCCGAGCCTGAGGCCTGAGCCCGAGCCCGAGCCCGAGCCCGAGCCCGAGCCCGAGCCCGAGCCCGAGCCCGAGCCTTCACCAGGTGCTCGAGCATTTCGAGGAGCAGGGCGAGAGGATCGCCACCGCGGCGCGCCTGACCGACCTCCGCGCGCGGCGCGCGCGGTTTGTCCAACGGACGGCATTGGCAGCGCCACCGCCGTATCGCCACCCCAACAACCTGGGAGCCCCTAGATTGGCTGCGCCGCCCGCCTTGAGGCGTTGTCTTGGCGATCGTGTACACGCACCTGTGCATGTGTGACCTGCCTCCAACTAGGTACGCGCGCGGCGAGGCGAGTTGGGCGGCAGCTCGTGCGGAGCTCGAGCAGCTGGTGGGCCGCACCGCCCTTGTCGAGGCCGCAGGTGTGCCTACGAGTATAGGAGCTGGGCGACGCGGGAGAGAAGATATCACCTCATATATAGGTATATAGATAGGCACGGAAGGCATGCTGTACACGTGCAGTTAGCATGATGTCTGTCTCTGGTCGAGGCCGTGGGTTGGCGGGGCGGCAAGTGCCGCCCGCCGCATGATGTGAATGATGGCAAGGTGCACCACACAGTGCAACACGTGGAGCGTCACGTGATTACAGGCTTGCTCAGCGGCAACTCCCGCCCACAGCGTCGCCATGCCGCCACCGTCACAGCTTCGACTGCCTCCGCCTCCGCCTCCGCCTCCGCCTCCTCTGCCGCTTCCGCCGCCGCTACCACCACCGCTGTCGCCGCTGTCACCTCTGCTGCTGCCGCTGCCGCTGCTGCCTCCGCCGTCGCCACAGCTACCATCGCCACGCCCACCGCCTCCACCAACACCACAAGGGCCTCGGCGATGCTGGTGGCGGAGACGGAGGCGCAGGCAGTGGTGGCGGTGGAGGCGGCGGAGGTGGCGAGACGCAATCAAATCCTCGCACCCGATGACGGCAGCAGCTTCTTCTCCGCTTCCGTCTCGAGTGCCGCCGCCGCCGCCGCCGCAGTCGCCGCCGCCGCCGCAGCAGCAGGCGCGCGCGACGGCGCGCGCGACGCCGCCCGCGACTTTGCCGCTGCCGCCGCCGCCGCCGCTGCCGCCGCCGCCGCCGCCGTGGCTGCCAAGACCTGCGCTGGCACACGTGGCTCATCTGTGGCAGCGCCTTCATACTCGTGCGCACATGCGCCGCCACCTCCGCCGCCGCCTCACCAGACATTGCCGGTGGCGCCGGTGGCGCCGCTGCGGCGGCACTCGGCGCAGTCTCTGACCCTGGCGGCACTTCCGCCGGCTGGGGCGGTGCGAGCAGCGCCCCTTGTATAGAATTGCGTAGAAGCGCGCGTTGCACCGTGCGTTGAGCCGTGTGCTACACCACGCATTGCACTAGGCGACACGCCACCCATGGCGCCAACCATCACCGTGCTGACGGCGTGCCATGTGTGACGCTAACCCTAACCCTAACCCTAGCCCTAGCCCTAACCCTAACCATGCAGCAGGTACGAGCGGCGCTCCTCGTGGTCACACCGTCGTCGCCTAAGGTGGTACTGCACCTGCGCACCCACTCCTACGTGCCCCCACCCGTCGCCGCGTCGCTGCTTGCCGCCTCTGCCGCCTCTGCGTCGCCCAATGCTGCCACGCCACCCACCGGGATGCTCGCAGCGCCGCCCTCTGGCTTGAGCATGGCCTTGGGCCTGGGCCTCGGTGCGGGTGCGGGTGTGGGTGTGGGTGCGGGTGCGGGCCCGTGCGTGTCCGACGAGGACGAGGAGGACGGGGAGGGGGACGAGGGGGGGGAGTACCCAAGGGAAGGCCCATCCGCTGTGGTGTACGACCCAACCTACGAGCCCGGCGACGAGGAGGCGGCCGGCATCCGCAAGCGGCAACGGCCGGAGCAGCGCTCCGAGCCATCGCAGGCAGCGCGCGTGCACTACATGATAGCTACACACACTCTGCACATGCACATGCACATGCACATACACCGCAGAGTGCCCGTTCGGGGGCGTGGCAGAGCTTGAGCCCACACAGCAGTAGTAGAGCACCGGCCCGAACCAGAATAGCCTACGCTACGCAGCGGTCTCGACAGCCTGCCTGCCTTCCTAAGCTCCGACGGACGTGGCTGTGTGCGTGCGCAGGAGGTCGATTATGAGCAGGCGATCGAGCTCGCGGGCGCGGCGCAGGCGGGCAGGCCGCAGGTGGAGGCAGATCGCACCTCCGCCGCGTGGAGGTCGCCAGATGCGCGGAGGGCCCCGAAGAGCCCGTGGCAGGATCTCCAGCGTCACGAGATCCCGCAGCAGAAGTGGACTACGGAGGAGAGCCGGCTGCTGGCCCACCTGGTCACGCAGCACACCGACGCCAAGGGCCACCCGATGTGGATCCGCATCGCGCCTCTGCTCAACGGCCGCACGCCGCAGGTCGCAGCGGTAGGTGTACCAGTGGCTGCAGCCATGCCCCCGTGAGAGGCTGCAACCATGCCCCTATGAGAGGCTGCAACCCCAAGTTTGACAGGCTGCAGCCCCAAGTGTGAGCGGCTGCAATAACCACGTGCAGGAGGCGCGCTGCCGCTGGTCACGGATGCGCTCGCAGCCCAAGCTGATGGCGCGCAGCACCGGTCGCAGCACACCCCAAGCCGCAGCCCAGACCGCGCTCGCCACCGCCAAGCCTGCTGCCGCCACCGATCCTCTCGCCGCTGCCGCCGCCGCCGCCGCCGCCGCCGCTGCCGCCACCGCCGCCGCCCTCGCCGCCTCCGCCTCTGCCCCAGCCGCCCATTCGTACGCGTCCGAGGCCGAAGCAATCCAGCCGATCATGGTGCAGGCGATACAGGCGCAGATGCAGGCGCAGGCGCAGATGCAGCTGGCGGCGGCGAGCCAGGGGCTGCAGATGCCGGCGGGCGGCGCGACGGCCGGGGTGCAGGAGCATATGACCATGCCCTTCATGCCGGCGGTGCCGGTGATGGGCCAGATGCCGATGCTGATGCAGATGCCGATGCAGGGCGGGATGCAGCAGATGCTCCCGGCGCCGGTGCCGGTGCCGGTGCCGGTGCCGGTGCCGGTGCCGGTGCCGGTGCCGGTGCCGCCGATGCAGGCAGTGCAACCTGCGCCGGTAGTGGGCGCCGTGCCCCGCGGTGGCCAGCAGCTGCCGCACGATGTGAGTCGCGATGCTACGTTACTCTCTCCCGTACCACCGCCGCACCCGCATCCGCATCCGCATCAGGGTATGTCGCCAGTGGCACCGCCGACGCTGGCGGGGGCGCCGGCGCCGGCGGTGGGAGTGACGGCAAGGCTGTCCGTCGAGACGTTGTCATCTCCGGAGGTCTCGCTCGCCTCGCCCGGTGCGCACTGGCTCGCCGTGGACTCCACCGCCAGCGGCGCTGGCAGCGCATGCGGCGCAGGTGGCGCACAAGCGGTGCGCGTGCGGCTGCAGCTGCGCACCGAGACGCAATCGTCGGTCATGGCGGCTGCGGCGGCAGTGGCGGTGCGCGCCGCGATGCGTGACACTGAGAGGTGCGACGCTCGACCGGCAGCGGAGGGTGCGGCAGTCGCAGGCGGTGGTGGCGGCGGCGGCGGCGGCGGTGGCGGCGGCGGCGGCGGCGGCGGCGACCGCGGCGGCGGCGGCGGAGGCGGAGGCGGCAGTGGCACGCGCCTGCCTGCCAAGCGACCTGCGGTGGAGAATGCACCCGCTGGCTCGCACAGCGCAGGCGCAGTGGGCGGTGGGCGGCCTGTGAAGCGTGCGCGGCCACGGCCTCCGACGACGACGGCGGGCGCCACGTTGGCTGTGGCGGTGGACGGCAGCGTCACACTACGGCTCACTGTGACCCGCCGTGCTTCTCAGCCGCAGCCGCAGCCGCAGCACGCGGTGGCGGCGGCGCCGGCGAGCGCGGGCGCGGCGGCGGCGGTGGCACGCGCACGCGTGTGGCAGGGGCAGCGCGCGAGTATGGCGGAGACGCGAGCGTGGGAGCACCCGCAGCAACTAATGCCGCAGCAGCAGATGCCGCAGCAACTGATGCCGCAGCAACCGAGGGCGCACCTTCACGCACCTGGTGCCGCAGCCGAGCTGAAGAAGAGTCCGTGGCAAGAACGCCACGAGCTGCAGATGCAGCAGATGCAGCAGATGCAGCAGATGCAGCAGATGCAGCAGATGCAGCAGATGCAGCAGATGCAGCAGATGCAGTCGCAGCCTCTGCGGGCGCCACCACACATGCCGCCGCCGCCGCCGCCACCGGCGCGGCCTGGCGAGATGCGTCACCGTAAGCTTCAGCGGCCGCGGCACACCGGCGGGCTACCGCCCCAGGAGGCGGCTGATGCCGCGGGGAATGTGTGGCGACTGACGCTCGACCCGCGGGGAGGTGCCCACCTCCGTAGTAGCGAGGGAGATGGTGGCGGTGACGGTGGTAGTGGTAGTGATGGTGGGGCAGTGGTAGTGGTAGTGGTAGTGGTAGTTGCAGTAATAGTAGCGGCATAGTAGCAGTGGTAGCAGTAGCAGTAGTAGCGATACCCACAGTAGCTCACCACCACCACAACAACAACAACAACTACTACTACTACTACTACTACTACTACTACTACTACTACTACTACAACTACCAGGCGCCCCGTACTACCTCGGAGTGGTCGACCTGGGCGAGCGCGCCGGTGCGGTGCCCAGCCCGCGCGGCCACGTGCTGCGCCGCTACGCGCTGCGCCTGCCTGACGGCAGCCTCTCGCCCTCGCGCTTCGTCAACGCGGTGCAGGCTGCCGTCGGTTACGCGCGCGTCGTCGCCGGCCTTCCCACGCTACCCCCTCCCGGCAACTACGCCCCTGGCGGCGGCGGCGGCGGCGGCGGCGGCGGCGGCGGCGGCGGCGGCGTCGGCGGCGGCGGCGGGAGCGGCAAGCTCGCGCGGAGGGGTGACGACGCGCGTAAGGAGCATGGACTCGGGGCGGCGGTGGCGGCGGCGGGGGCGCCGGCGCCGGCGGCAGGAGCAGGGGCAGGAGCAGGGGCAGGGCAAGGGGCAGGGGCAAGGACAGGTCAGCGGTCTGCGCAATGGTCGAGCATGCCACCGCCCGAGTGGGTGTGGCCGCATGACGACGAGCAGCTCGAGGTGGAGGCTGAGGAGGGAGGTGGTGTGGTCCGCTGGGTACCAGCCGTGGTGCTGCAGGTAACCCTAACCCTAACCCCAGCGCTGACCTTGACCCTGACCCTGACCCTAACCCTAACCCCAATCCTAACCCCAACCCTAAATGGTAATCAGGTGCTCGTCGACGGATCCTTCCAAGCCCTCGTAAAGACGCGCAGCGACCCTTTCGAAGATTGGTTCACGTGGAAGGACGAGGGCAAGGATTGGCGCCGTCCCAGGGGCGGCGCCGGCAGCGGCAGCGGCAGCGTCGGCGTCAGCGGCCACAAGCGCCGCGTGCGCAGCGCCGACGACGACGCGGCGGCGTCTGGCCTCGCTCGTCGACCGACGGGGCACGGTCAGCTGCCGGGTGAGGAGCCTATCGCGAGTGGCGGCGGCGGTGACCCCTGCGGCGCACGCGGCCTGCACGCGGCTGGAGGACACGGCCTGCACGGCCTCAGCGTCTCCTACAATGGCTTCAGCCGCCACCGCGCCGTGAGCGCGGCCTGTGAACCTCCCGCATGTATCGGATGCGGCAACCTGTGTGCCTACCCTGCAACCACGTGCCCCCAGCCTGTACCCATGTCCATGTCCATGTGTACCCTAGGTGAGCGCGGAGGAGGCCGCGGCAGAGGCGCAGGAGTGGGGACCGGGAGCCGTGTGGGTGACCGGCTTCGCCGCCGACGCCCTCGAGGAGCTCCGCTGCGCAGTCTGCCTCGGCTACCTCGACCAGTGTGTCACCGCGCCGTGCATGCATCGCTTCTGCCAGGGGTGCGTGGAGAAGTGGATCCGCATCGGCCAACTCAACTGCCCCGAGTGCAAGCAGGCCGTCAAGACGCGCCGCTCCTTCCAGCGTGACGCGCGCTCAGCCCTGCAACCATACGTGCATCCCACCTGTAACCACGCGCAAATCCAGCCTGTAACCTCTTTTGCGACACTCATCCAGCCTGTAACCAGGTGCCTCCAACCTGCAACCATATGTGTCCAGGTGCGCGCCGATGCACTCGTGCACGCACTGCTGGTGGACTGCCAGGTCGATATCTCGGGAATGAGCTCGGCGGACGTCAAGAGGGCGAGATTCGTTGAGGTCGAGGCCATCTGGCTGCACCAGGCCAACCCCAACGGAGCGCGCGCGGTGGAGGCGGGCGAGGAGGACGGCGGCGAGGGGGCAGCGAGGGCCGCACAGGAGCGGCGGCGGCTTCGCTTCCAGAGTGGGCCGGCGTTGCCCGACGTCAGCGGCAGCGGCAGCGGCAGCGGCAGCGGCAGCGGCAGCGGCAGCAGAAGCGGCGCCTCGTCGGGCGATCGCCGCGCACCGCACCGCGCCGAGCCGCCGGGCCGCACCTTACTGACGAAGCTGCAGAGCCGCACCGAGCGCCGCGCCGCTGATGCCGCCGCCAACGCGGCGGCTAGCGCGGCAGCCCTGGGCGTCACGCGGCCGTCACAGTGCGATAGGCACCCGCAGTGCATCCGGGGCCTCCATCACCACGGCAAGGGTGGCAAGTGCTCGCTCCGCCCGCTACCCGCGGCGGCGGCGGCGGCGGCGGCGGCGGCGGCGGCGGCGGCGTGCAGTGATGCGGCGCTGGCGGCGCGCGGCGCGACGGCGGCAGCGGCGCGCAGCGCGACGGCGCGAGGCGTGGGCAGCAAGGGTAGTGCGGGAATGGGCAGCAAGGGTAGCGTCGCCGCCGCCCGTAGCGCTGCGGGCGCCGCAGTCGTCCGCGGCAGTGGCGATGGCGATGGCGCCGCCGCGATCGGCAGCGGCGGCGGCGCCTCGACTTCGGTCGCCAGCCAGCTAGGCCCGTGCCGCCTCAACCGGCTGTGTGTGCGCGGCCTGAACCACGGGGGGCTCGGCGGCCGTTGCGCGTTCGCGTGGGAACTGCCATTGCCTCCCGTGGCGGCGAGCGCTTCGGCGGCGCGTGCCGTGACAGCGGGCGTGGCGCGGCGGGCCGGTGGAACGGTGACGGCGGGCGCGGGCGCGGCGTCGTCGGTTGCGGGCGACGAGGCGCAACGAAGCGAACTCAAGGCCACGCCGGCGCAAAGGGCGACGGCGCACAAGGCGGCGGCGCAAGAGGCGACGCGGCGGAAACTGGACGAGAAGGTGGCCGCCGAGCGCAGCAGGGGACGGGCGCTCTTGCGGCCGCAGCTGAAGCAGGGCCCGAGCTCGCCCTCAGGGGAAGCGCCCGCGCCCGCGGTGAAGCGGCCTCCGCCCTCTGCCTCGGCGTCGTCGGCGGCGGCGCCCGCGGAGGCTGCGGGGGAGAAGACTAAGGCATCAGCCAAGGCAGCACGACCCTCCGCCGCCGCCGGTGGTGCTGCCAGTGAAGGTGCCGCTCCTCGCACCGGAGGCGCGGTCACAGCGCGTGGAGGTGTCGGCGTCGCTGAGGTGGCGGGAGATGAGGAAGGCAGCGGCGCCGAGAGTGGTGCGCGCTCCGACGGGAAGCACACGAGGTCGCATGCATATGCACACCCGCATCCACCTCACATGCACATGCACATGCACAATGACAATGCACTGATGCGCTGCTCTGCATACACTGCACGTGCACGGTATGCACTGAGCATGCACTGTGTGTGCTCCTCGCACTAGCGTGTTGCACACGCGCCGTGCATGCATTCTGCCTGCAGGTCGCAGTGCGAGAAGCATCCTGGATGCCGCCGCGGCTACAAGCACCTCGGTAAGGGGGGAAAGTGCTCGATCGTTGCGCCAACCGGTGTGCTCACTTGGCCTTGAACACGCCTGCAGCAGGCCTGGCGCGGAGTCGGTTGGCGCCTGTGCGGTGGGGTGGGTTGCAGGGTGGCAGCTCTCCTGATGCCAATCAAAGCCCTCACGCGCTCGCATATGCGCGCTCCACATCACACGCACCACACGCGCCGCTCCCTCGCACGCAGGCGGACCGCCACGCAAGCGCGCCCGCGACGCCCATGGCACCATCGCGGGCACCAAGGGGGAGGTGGCGACCGTGGCGGAGGCAGCACCCTCTTCGGCTGACGGCGTGAGCGACACGGAAGACCCGGATGTGGGCGCGGCGAGGGGCTCCTAGGACCCACCGGAGCTACAGCGACGCTGGCGTGCGGGCGCAACGCAGACAGTTGCGCTGTAGGGGCTGGAGGAGGTCAGGGACGGGGGAGGGAAGCAACTGCGATATTTATATTGATAACCGTTTGAACACCCGAGTTATCTGTGCCTGAATTCGGAGAAGGAAATTAATGGGACACCGACACGCCCATCTTGGCGCATCGGCCCATCGCCCACGCCCAAGGTTCCCCCTTCGCTTTTCCACAGTTCCTAAAACTTACTGTGACACCGCACTACCGTACTTTACTCTACGCCCTTGGTTACTTGGTTATCACCCTCCTTCAACCCCTGGCTTTAAGTCATCTCGTCTGAAGCCAGGGGATGAGGACGGGGCATGGGACGGGGGACGACCTTGTTAGAGAACCGAACTTCGCGGCCGCACGGCGTCGGCAATTTTGAATGAATAGAGAGTGTCAATTATCACGGATGACACTAAAACGAATCACCCAACTCACGACCCCTTTAAAACTCAGCGACGTGTTCGTGGGCATTCCTTGTTATACTAACAGCTTCTTGCAGTGGGCGATGCTGAGCAGGTTGCGGACCCTGTGACGTTCCTGAAGAGGCAGGGGTAGAAGACGTCGCCGTCCGTCTGGTATGATCTTTTGCACTCGTCCTTCTCCCGCGCGTACATATCGCACACGGCGTACTCGGTGTGGCCGGCGGTGTGGGTGAGAGAAGTCACGTGGTGCTTCAAGTTCCACTCTTGTGTTGAGTGGTCGGAGAGGCCTAGCTTCTCCGGGGTGTACCGCAAGTCCTGCGAGAGGCCGATTAGCGCGGCCTTCGCGCACGTGGCCGGGACGCTGGGCGGCGACGGCGCCGAGGGTGGCGAGAGAGAGCAGGGCAACTTCGTCGCCGACATGGTGCACTTCGGGTCGTACTTGTTCTCCGCGTCGACGGGGCTGTAGACGCACGACAGGTACGTCCCGCCGAGCCGAACGTAGGCGTTCGCGCATGCATCGTGGTCCGATTTGAACTCTTCGCACCACTTGGGGCTGGGAAGGTCGCGGATCGAGATCTTCTCGTGACCCATGGCGTCGCACAGCGACGGCGGGTAAGGCGGGGGGGGAGCCATGGGAGGGGAGGGTGCGGTCGGCGGGGGAGGAGCGGCGGGGGGCTCGTTCTCACAGACGGTGAGCTTGGTGTTGAGCGAGCACGACCAGTCGGAGTCGTCGCCGCCGCTCCACCGGCACGTCTGGTAGGTGGGCGGTGTGGTGTCGTACTGCACAAAGGAGCGCTTGCACATGTCCTTGTTGCCCTTGCCGTTGTAGATGGAGCACCACTCGCTCTGCGAGTTGGGGATGTTGCGGAAGTGCAGGTTCTCGCTCCTGCCCTCGGCCACGGCGTTGGAGCACGTCCAGGGCATCGAGGGCGGCGGCATGGGCGGCGGCGACGGCGGCGGCGTCGTGGGCGACGGCGGCGGCGTGCTGGGCGGCGGCGGTGTGGGCGGCGGTGGCGGCGGCGGCGGCGCCTGCGGGCCGTCTATCGGCAAGGCGGGCGGCGAGCTGGGCGAGGGCGGCGTCGAGGGCGGCGTCGAGGGCGGCGACGAGGGCGGCGGCACGGAGGGCGGGTCCGACGAGCAAATCATCTTCTCAGGCTTCCGGAAGCAGGCGTACCTGCCGGCGTCCTTGGAGAGCGCGTGGTGGCACCAGCTCCATGTGAAGTCGTCATTCTGCATGTACGAGTTGTCGCAGTCCAAGTGCGCCTTGTGGATGTTCGCGTAATCCTTCAATCCGGTGCAAGCCGGATTAAGAGGGTTGCCACAACTTTGCACAGACTGGTATTCGGCAATGGAATTGTTTCGGTACGCGGTTTCGCATGCGTCCCCCAGCAACTCCTTTGTGGAACGGACCGTAGGATCGGCGAGGTTGAAGTTGGACGTGTCGGCGAAGAACTCGCACGGCGGCGGCGCGGGCGGCGCGGGCGGCGAGGGCGGCGGCGTGTTGCAGGCGTGCAGGTAGCTGCTCATGGTGCACTTGTCCGTGTTGGTGTTGTACTCGCACATCCGGTAGGCGGGGCCGCCGTTGAACTGGTCGAGCTCGGGGTGCAGGCTCGCGTTCTGATAGATGATGGAGCGGTTGCAGCCGATCTCGGTGCCATCGTGGTGCTCGCACCAGACCGGCGGCGACCGGTCCCGGAGCGAGTCGTAGTTCTTGCCGTCGGCTTGGGCGGCGACGCACGACCAAGGGGCCGAGGGCGGCGGCGGCGGCTTGGACGGCGGCGGCGGCGGGAAGGGCGGCGGGTTGGGCGAGGGCGACATGGGCGGAATGTCCTCGCAGATGCTTGGGTGCCTCGGGTTGACGCACTTGTTGTGCGGGAAGATGCAGCGCCAGTAGCGGCCGGCGACATCCATGGTGTAGGTGCTCTTGCAGCTGAGCTTCCTCTCCCGCTTTGAGAGCTTGGTGCCCTTGAGGGCGGCCTCCTCGTTCCAGTAGTCGGACCAGACGTTGCAGCGGTCCTCGAGGGCGATCGGGTGGTTGGTGGCATTCTTATCGGCAAGGATCACGGCGCCCGAGGTCCAGGCGCAGTTGGGCTGGCCAGGCGGCGGCGGCGGCGAGGGCGGCGGCTGCGAGGGCGGCGGCGACACGGGCGGCGGCGTCGTGGGCGGCGGCGCAGGCGGCGGCGAGGGCGGCGAGGGCGGCGGGGGAGGCGAAGGCGAATCTGGCGGCGGCGAGGGCGGCGCGGGGGGGTCCGGCGGCGGCGAGGGCGGCGGCATGGGCGGCGGGCTCGGCGGCGGCCGCGAGGGCGGCGGCGTGGGCGGTGGCATGGGAGGCGGGCTCGGCGGCGGGCTCGGCGGCGTGAAGGGCGAGGGGGGAGGCGCGGGCGGTGGCGGTGGTTGCAGGTTGCAGAACTCG
>Ga0209302_10001039_pt1 | contig 15990 bp, 24 predicted proteins | sample ArcOceMetagenome_2_FD_187445 | JGI IMG/M metagenome (GOLD analysis project Ga0209302, IMG submission 187445) | Marine eukaryotic phytoplankton communities from Arctic Ocean - Arctic Ocean ARC135M Metagenome (SPAdes) (version 2) | ecosystem: Environmental > Aquatic > Marine > Oceanic | place... | reverse complement strand
CGAGGGGGGAAACCTGGATCGGGCACGGGAAGCGGGGCTATATTCACTGAAGGCTTGTATTGCGAGGCTGTGATTCGTGAGGCTGCGGGACGTGTGGGGGTCCCTAAGCAGCGGTTGTGCGTGTCATCTGGCGTCAGTACATACATACCGCTGAAAATGCCCAAGGGTATATGAAAAAGGAGGTAGTAGTACGACCTAGTAATACATTATCTTCCGCAACCCATGCGATGCCTGCCGGCGGTCAAGCTCTTTCATATTAAGAGGGTTGGTTGAGCCAGTCAAAAGCTCTTCGACAGGCACCGTCGGTTTTGCCTCCTGAACGTTTTGGTTTGCACTCACAGACCTTGTGACACCACTCTGTTTGTAGATGTACGTGTGCTACGTGTGTGTGCGGTGAGAGTTTTTCCTTTCTTTTTCCAAATGGGAATTTATTTTTGTTAAAGTAGACATTACGCGCGTAGGTGGTTCACTAGTTGCATCGCGGATTGTTGGTTTGGATCGGTAGTCGCGGAGCGTTTTCGTTATTAATCAAAAACCACATTTGCTTTTGCAAACAAACCAAACCGAAATTAACAGTATTCAGATGGGATATAGCGGGTACGGGTATTGTTACTATACATGGATATGGAGGCGTGGCCAGGCGGGGTTTCAAGTTTGCGGCACGAAGGCTCAACCCCTGCCCTTGGAGTCGCGTATAACTAACTTTCGCTCCATATGTCTCTGCTGCTGGGCGGGCGGGCGAGTGCGAGTGCCGGAAGCAAGTCAAGCAAGTCAAGCCGCGTCGCTCGTGCTCGAGAGCGCGAGCCGCCGCTTGGCCGCCTCGGTGGGCAGCTTGACGTTACTGACGAGGCCCAGCTGCTGGAAGCCGCGGATGAAGAGCCAGGTGACGTCGAACTGCCGCGCGCGCAGCCCGTGCCTGGGTAGGTAGGACTCACTTGCGTAGTACTTAGTAGTAGTAGTAGTAGTAGTAGTAGTAGTAGTAGTAGTGGTGGTGGTGGTGCTGCTGCTGCTGCTACTGCTCACTACTACCACCACTACCACCACTACCACCACTACCACTACCACCACTACCACCACTACCACCACTACCACTACCACTACTACCACTACCACCACCCCACACCTGGCCGAGTATTCGAAGGCGTGGTGGTTGTTGTGCCACCCCTCGCCGAAGGCGAGCCAGCCCACCCACCAGTTGTTGCGCGACTGGTCGCCAGTCGCGTACTCCTGCGCACCCCACGTGTGCGAGGCGGAGTTGACGAACCACGTCACGTGGTAGAGCACCTGGTTGGGGTTGGGGTTGGGGGTAGGGTTGGGGGTAGGGTTAGGGTTAGGGTTAGGGTTAGGGTTGGGGTTGGGGTTGGGGTTGGGGTTGGGGTTGGGGTTAGGTCAGATCACGTGGTAAGGCACCGCGGTGGCGAAGCAGCGCCAGCATAGCGTGGGTAGCCCGCCGAGCGCGTACATGAGGCCGTAGTGCGCGAGCACAAAGGGCAGGTACTGCCTGCAACCATAGGTGAGAGAGAGCCTGCAACGCATGTGCATGTGTATGCGACAGAGCCTGCGACCATCATGGCTCTACTGACACATCATGGCACTACTACGTACCCCTGGCAGAAGCGGTAGAAGGGTTGCTTCTGCAGGTCCTGCACGTTGGAGCGGTCCGAGCAGCGCGCCTGGTTAGGGTAGGGTTGGGGTTAGGGTTAGGGTTAGGGTTAGGGTTAGGGTTGGGGTTGGGGTTGGGGTTGGGCTTAGGGTTAGGGTTAGGGTTAGGGTTAGGGTTGGGGTTGGGGTCAGAGTTAGGGTTAGGGCTAGGTGCGAGCAGCGCACCTCGTAGACCTCGGCGTCGAGCATCCAGCCAAGGTGCGACCAGTAGAAACCTTGGTAGTTCGAGTAGGGGTCAGGTGATGGGGTGTGCGGCGGTGCAAGGGGGCAAGGGGACGTAAGGCGTGTACTAAGGGGCGTAAGGCGGTGCAAGGGTCTAAGGCGGTGTAACGAGTGTTAGGCGGTGCAAGGGATGTAAGGCGGCGCATGGGTGTAGTGCGATGGGGGAGCACCTTCGTAGCTCGAGTGCGGGTCGAGCGCGGTCTCCGTGTGCAGGTGGTGGTAGCGGTGGTCAGAGACCCACTCGAGTGGCCCGCCCTGCATCGCCAGTAGTAGAGTGGAGTCGATTAGGTATCACGCGCCATACTACTACTACTACTGCTGCTGCTGCTGCTGCTGCTGCTGCTGCTGCTGCTGCTGCTGCTCCTGCTGCTGCTCCTGCTGCTGCTCCTGCTGCTGCTCCTGCTGCTGCTCCTGCTGCTGCTCCTGCTACTACTACTATACTATACTACCACTACCTGCATTGCCAGCATACCGCACGAGGCAGCGAGGTACTCGAGCCACCTGGTACGTTAGGTTAGGTTTAGGGGGTGCTCGAGCCACCTGGTACATCGGGTTAGGCTTAGGCGTTGGCTTTAGGGCGGGGGCTAGGTCTAGGGCTCGGGTTAGAATTAGGGGCCTCGCGCACTTCTTGGACTTGAACGAGCGGTGCGCCAGCTGTCGGTGGTACGAGTAGGTGATGCCCATGCCTGACGCGCAGTAGAGCAGGAAGTGGAGGCCGAGGCGGCGCCAGCTGAAGAAGAGCACGGGGGCAAACACGCCCACCCCATGGTTGAACGCGAAGAAGAGCAGGCCTGCCACGGTGCGCGTGCGGGACGGCTGCTGAGAGAGGGAGGGACTGTGCGGAAGGACTGTGCGCAGCCACAGAGAGAGAGAGGGTGAGGGTGCGCGCATCCACGGCGGCGCACGTCCCACGTCCGTTGACACCCACGTGCGGTCCTTGGAGAACGGCGACCGCATCAATGTGCCCCACACCTGCCAGTGGCATGGAGCGGTGGTGTGGACCGGTGTGGATCGGTGGTGTGGATCGGTGGCGTGGATCGGTGGCGGTGAGGCTTTGGCGAGCGCACGTCGGAAAATGGAATGCGTTTGGCGCCCGGATCGTTCGCTACAGCGGGCCGCGGCTTGGGCAGGGGCTTCGAGGTCGTGAGCTCGTGCGCGAAGATCTCCGTGAACTGCTCGTGGTATGTCTGACCACCCACGGTACGGTCGCCACAGATCTCACCCTCGATAGTTGGCGCGTACTGTGGCAGCTCTATTGCCATGCGAGGGCAATGGCGGCACGGCAGTGGTCTGTTGATCGAACCGTGCCGCAGAGCCGAAGCAGAGACGAAGAAGAGCACGGAGCTCCTGAGCTGCATCTGGGACTCCCGATTGCAAACTTTCAATTAAAAACGGGGTCGCAACGTGCGGCCTCATTTTCCTCACGGAGATAGATAGATAGATAGATAGATAGATAGATCTATCTATCACGGAGAAGATAGATAGATACTGTGCGGTGTTCTTCCTTCCATCACTCCATTACTCGAGATGAGTAAGGCCATGCGTCTACAATTCCACGAACCAGTTCACCCCCAACACACGGGCCGAGGGTCTTTCTACTGAACCAAGCAAGATCGACTGCCACATAATCAGTCGACTGCGCGCCTCACAACGTGCGTGCTCGTAATCCTCACAGAAGAAGCTCGACACGCCAGGGCCGCGTGGCATCACTCGAGCCAGTCTCGTTCGTCGACTCAGCCAGCGGACTGGGCAGCTTCTGCTTCACATTCGTGCACGGCACCCGAACGGTGAACCGAGGGAATGGCGGCTCCATCGGAGGCGCTTGCGATCTATCTTCAAGCAGAGCGTACAGCATCTCGTTCCACGGTCGGAAGGTCCGCGTCAGCTCCGACGCGGTCGAGCACTCGACCTTGTTCAGTTTGTAGCTTGTTCTGTGGTCGTTCGTCATCCGCAGCTTCTTAGCCTTGGTCGTGTTCCGGCCTGCGAGACTGGGCAGACCAAAGAAGTTGACCGCTGCGCTGATGTGCGTCTCTACGTCCGCCATCATGCTGTCGAATTCTAAAAACATCATCTGAGAGCGGGGAATGAAGTGCGTCCAGCGGTGGTAGTGCATCCCGTAGACGCCGGCCGCGATCGCCCCCGGTTTCAGACCGCTCTCCATGCACTTCAAGTACAGATTCCGCAGCCTCGAACTCCTTTTGCCGGCTGAGCTGGAAGTTGCGTTGGGCCGCCCTTCCGATTTAGCTGCTGCCGCGCCCCGCCCAGCGTCGAGGCACGTCTCGAATCTAGCGATACCGCACTTGGTCTCCGCGGCATACGTTGGGCCATGGCCCACTCCGGTGCCGTGTGGGCTGGGGGCACAAAACTCCCAGCTGGGCTCGGTGAGCCGGTGGTTGTACCATGAGAGGTCCCGCGAGAGAGGCTCGCGCAGGATGGCGAGAAAGCGCGTCTCTGGCAGCCAGTGCGGCGGTATGAGCTGCACCATTCGCAGGGGCGCAGACCAAGTGTGCAAATAGGGCGTCGCGTCCATTTGGCGGAGGGCATTGCACGCGCTCCGGCGGTACAGCCTCGTGTACCTTGCCGGCTCTCGCACCACCTCAGCGAATTCGTCCGGTGGCGCATCAAAGAGGTGCACCTCTTTGGGCGAGAAGAACTGGTTGCGGGGTTTGAACATGCCCTGATCGGGCAGGTAATTGGCGCCGCAAGCCGCCCCATTCCGGTGGAAGAGGTCGAACAATGAGGTGGTTGCCGACTTCTGTGCACCAACCAGGAACATGTGTGGCCAGCACGCACTGCTGTTGGCGGCGCAGCTGCTCTGTGGCGTGACGTGGCTGCTGCTCGAGCCCAGCAGGCTCACGCTCGTGAGGCCGAGTCCCGGGTCGGGCTCGGTGAGCGCCGCCATGCGGGCGGCGACCCTCTACAGCTTGGTGAGCAGGCCAAGCTTCCAAACTGAGCCGGAGTTTCGAAGGGCAGAGGTCACTCGAAGGGGTTGAGGTAGCATCGAAGGGCACTGTACAGGTAGACCAGCGTGAGTTTTCGTGGCGTGTTTTGTCTCTTATCTTAGGCTGATACACAATTGCTGACTGACACCCCAAAGTCCACGAGCACAAGCACAGCATGGCCAGCGCCAAGCCGTCGGCCGGGGCCAAGGTCCAGTTCAAGATCACGCTCACGTCCGACCCGAAGCTTCCCTACCGCGTGTACGCGCCGCGGCATCGGCTCACTAGCGGGCCTCTGCGATCCACTGACGCTGCGCGCCTGCTGCTCACAGGATGAAGGTGCCCGAGGCAGCTCCGTTTACGGCTGTCCTCAAGTACGCTGCTGAGGAGGTGCCGCGTCCCTAAGGAGGCTGCCACTAACGGCCCGCTGCCGCTAGCCGGACTAGCCGGGCGCCCAAACGGCCCTGCTGCCAGCCGCTAACCTAACGCCCGCCCGCACGCTCGCGTCGCAGTTTAAGCAGAACGAGTCGACCAGCGCCATCATCACGAATGGTGCGCACGCCTCGCCTCGCTCGCCGCACCTAGCCCCGCCTGACCGCTCACCGCTGCGTTGGCAGACGGCGTGGGCATCAACCCGGCGCAAACTGCCGGCCAAGTCTTTCTCAAGCACTACTGCTATGCCGAACACAAGCAGCTGGCAGAGGCCTCGGCCAGCTGGCTCTCCGGAGGCTGCTTTCAGCGCCAGATCATGCCTCAGGCTGCCCCAAGCTGCGGCCAGCCTCGGCCAATCAGCCGGTTAGGCCGCGCTAGCCGGCCATATCGGGCTTGTTCTTCGATCCAGGCACGGCTCAGACCTGCGGTTGATCCCACGAGATCGTGTTGGCTGAGTGGGCGGCGCTGCAGGCTGTGTCCCGTGCTGTCGACACGCGTAACCTCGTGCGGCTCTGGATGGTGTCGGATGCTGCGGGTGCGGTGTGTATCTTCCGAGCTTGCATCGGCAGGAGCGTGCTTGCGCGCCGCGCGGCTCGGCGGACGGCGACCCTTGTCGACCCAGTGTGTGCGCTCCGGCCTGGCGTGGTTAGCACAGGGTCTCTAGTATATTTTCAAACGCTTACTACACTAATGCCAGAGCGCGGGCCCTGTGTGTGGGGACTTGTGCCGTGCGCCGCGCGCGCCCCCCCCGCGCTCTCTCTCTCTCTCTCTCAGAGTGAGTGTGTGTACACTAGTACATGTGTGGTGCTCGAGGCTGGAGCACACACAGTCACACGAGACACAGACGACCGAGATCAGAGTCAGAGAGAGAGACACACACGACCTAGTCAGAGAGACACACTCACACACGTCACACCGAGAGTGAAACGCGAGTAGAGACAAGACTCAAGAGAGACCTCTCACGCATAAACTGAGTCACCGACATAGACTCTCTCACAGGGACTCTCTCTCTCAGGACTCACACGCGAGTGGCGCTGCTCTGCCCTGTTTTCTACCCCTTCCCTCTTGCCCCCCGAACGGAAGTATGTAAGTTTGAGCGCCGTCTTCGCGCCCGCCACCAAGAATTATTCTCTCTACGACTGTATGGCAATATTCATAGAGCGCGCCGCGCGAACGCGGGCACGGCCGTCGCCTCTGCTGGCACTCGGTATTCTGTCGGCCCCGGAGTTCGTGCACAGGCGGATGGCCGTGCGAGCCTCCTGGTTGCGCTGGCCTGAAGTTACGGAGGGGCAGGTGGCCGCTCGGTTTGCAGTGCGATGCCTTGGCGCTCCCGTCTGGCTGGAGCAGGTCCTCCAGGCTGAGACGAGCCGGTATGCCGACGTCACGTGCTTAGCAGTGCTGCACAACGAGACGCGCGTGCGCGGCCCAGTCCTGATGCTGGCCGCCTGGCTCGCGTACGCGCCTCGCGCCTTCCCGTCGGCAGAATTCATTGGCAAGTGCGACGACGATTCGTACTTGCACATCCCGAGGCTGCTGCAGCTGTTGCACACCGTGCGTGGACCGCCCCTGGTGTATCTGGGCAAGCTGGCGTGGTTTCACTGGCTCCCGGGCATCTTCGAGCACATTGGATTCGGTTACGAGCGCTCGCTCGCCAACAACGCGGGTAAAAGCTGTCGAAACGTTTCGAGCAGCGTGGCACGGCAGTTTGGCACGTGCGAGGGCCCATTCCCGTTTGCTGCGGGCTACCTCATTGTGGTGTCGACTCTGTTGGCGGCCACGCTGACCGCCTCGCCCGGCCTGCAAGCTGACGTGGCCCGGTTGGCCCGATCCCCTACTATGCTCAAGCTGAACGGGAAGCCGCAAGGGGCCGTCATGGAGGACGTTTGGCTCGGATCGATCGCCTACCGCTACCCACTTGGACCTGTCACCTACGTGACGCTCGGCGAGGGCGCAATGGACGACCGTGCCTGCCACCCGTTCGAACCCGTTTGCCGCCGCATCGCCCCACTGGTAAGCTCACTGTGGAGCGCCTCCTGGCAGTACCCTTGATCTCCGACACCTGGGGGCTGCGGACGACGCGTACCGCCGTGCTGGTCCACGTGAGAAGCAAGGCGGCGGAGAGGCTCATCGCGCTCGACGACTTCTTTCGAAGCCCCGAGCAGGACTGCGGCGCAAGCTTGCGCATGGACTGCCCGAAGAAACTGAAGGGGTGCAGCAGCTTTGTTGCCAAGAATGAGCGGTATCAGCGGGCATTCTTTCGCCTTCAGTACAAGGCCCACCCAAGCAACCCAAAGTTCCAGCATAAACATTTGTGGTGGCAAACCAACGGCGCGAAGTTGGATCACAAGTTCTGCTCGGGACTATACTGTCGCGTCGCGCTGTCGACGGCTATGGGGAGCAACTGCACAATGGCAAACGGGAAGCCAAGTCGAGAACAAATGAACTTGCTCCCAACTACGTGCGGAGAACACGTAGTGCGGAGAGCCCAGGCAGCGGTCGACGAGGCCGAAGAGCTGCTTGGCAGCGCAAGGTTGCGTATGCCGCCCGAGGTGCGCGATCGGCTGGTGGAAGCGCCAGCCAAGAAGAAGCGGCGCCCGAAGCCTTGGATGGTATGCGGCTCAGGCTCATCGGTGAAACCGAGGAGCTGGGGCACGGCGTGATCGCGGCGCTCGGGCCGTGTGCTGCTCCGGGGTCGGGCGGGGCGGGCCTAACGCGTTGCGAACTGCACGCGGATTATTCCTCTTCTCAGATTAACTGAGTGTACTAATACTGGTATTCCTTTACAACACTGTCACAGAAACGACGGTCGCAGTAACGACGTGTTTCTCGATTAACTGAGTGTCCGGTATTCCTGAGTGCAGATTCCTGATGATGATTCCCTGCAACAGAGAGAAATACTTCGCAGATTGCGAGTCGCAGATTCTCGTTGGAACCGCAGGTTGCTCGAGAAGCCTGAGGATCGACGTAGGACAGCCGGGAAAGGACAGCCGGGAAATGGTGGCGGCCGGGAAGCAGGTCCGGGCCCCAGCGAGTGCCGGGCATGTCTCCGATGGCCCTGGAAACGCGCTACTCGTGGACCACACGCGTTAGCTCCCCAGCCACACAGGCCCAGCAAGGTGCACTCCTTGAGCTCCCCCTCTCCCCCCAGCGGCAGCCCATGTACGCGACGCGGGCGGCGCCGCCAACCAAGCGGGAGCAGCCATCGCCCTCGGCGGGCGTGCTGCTCGCCAAGCGCGACTCGTTCACGGAGAAGGCGAGAGATAGATAGATAGCTCACCCTCTATAGCCCCTAAGAACCCCCCCACCCTATCTAGCTCTCTCTCTATCTACGGAGAAGGCGGAGGCAGCGTCGCGAGTTGCGGCAGCGGGCGCGCCGCTCAACACGCGCGCCTCGTTGCAGCAGTCGGAGGCGGCGTCAGTGATCGCGGCGGCGGCACGGGACTGGCAGCGCCGCAAGCAGCTCGCGGCACCGCATGGTCAACTATAGTCTGGCAGCGTCTGAGCCTGGGCTCCTACGGGCTATGTACGGCTCGAAGCTATGGCACCCTTGCACTTGCACACACGGCGGCCGTAGGGCTATCTACTGGAAGAGCACAGCAGTGTGTGGCACGTTTGACAATCCAGGCGACATCTAGAGCGGCGGGTGTTGTCGTGGAGTCAGCTCCGTCGGAGGCGTCGACGACGACGTCAAGCCGCAAGGGGCGTAGGAAGTCGTGGCAGTTTGGCGTGGAGCAGCACGGTCAAAGTGCCCGACCGCACCCCACCGAGTTACGGATGCCAAAGTAGAGAGGGTCTGCAGCGGCGCCCTGGCGCCTGCCCACCGCGCCTTGTGGCCATCCAGGTGTACGGCAAGGAGTTTCACTACTTCCTCTCGCACAAGAAGGAGCACTCTAAGTATGGGAGCGTGCCGGGCCATGTGGCCCTCAACCTGCACGACTCGCTGCAGCTGCTCGGGTTTCGCGGCTGGTGCGAACCTTACCCCTAACCTTGACCCTACCCCGAGCCGAGTGAGAGTCCAAACCTGAGCTCGAGCCCGCTCGCTAGCCCCCACCTCAACCCTAACTCTCTCACCCTAAGGTGCGACGTCGACAACCTGCAGGAGATCAGCAAGGAGGGCCTACGTACGGGGATCGAAGCGTGCTGCTGCATGATCGTCCTGATCAACGACGAGTCGCACTTGTCCGACTGGTGCACCTTTGAGTGGGAGACGGCACGGGAGCTCGAGGTCCCAATCCGAGTGGTCGTGGACCTCGAGCGCGGCAACAAGGCCGAGTGCCTTGCCCACGCAGCGAGCTTCCCGGGCCTGCTGCGCTTCCAGTGGCTCGAGCTGACGCCCAAGATGCGACGCGAGATGCTCGGAGAGATGCTGCTCTTCCTGAACGAGTATGCGAGCGCCAACCCTGCGTGGGCCCTCCCATCTTCACTGCAAGAGCTCAGCGAAAAGAACCTCACCCGAAAGCGAAGGTTGTCCTTTCGCGATGCGGTGGTGGCGGCATCAGCGGCGGCGGCTGAAGACGACAGCTCCACTGCAGTAAGCGGCGAGGAGCGCAGGAGTCAGACCCATCAGTTTGCTCTTGGCACTTTGGAAGATGGCACGCCGCTGTGGTACCCCGCGCTCAACGTGCTGATGCTATTCGGCGGCCTCGACCTCAACCCGCTCCTGCATGGTCGGCCCGGCCGCCTGTGGCATGCCATCGTCTTCTCTTCACGATACTTCTGCCTAGCAGTGTGCATCACGCGCGCCGCCCTGTTCCGTTCGGGGCCAACCTACACCGACTGGCTCTCGGTGACTGCGCTGATCGCATTCCACGTTCATCTGCTCTACGCACCAAAGCGGCTAATCGCCACGCTGCGCTCGCCCGCGTTAACCAAGGTGCTCGCAAGCGCCCAGAGCAACGAGACCTCTGCTGAGCTACTCGACGAGCTCTTCAGCGCCTCGCGCAAGCTGCACTACGTCGGGTGCCTTGTTACGGTGCTGCTGCTGCTGGCCTTCTTCCTGGGGTGGCTCCCGCTGTACTGGAACCACTTTTACCTCGCCTCGGGCGCTGGCCTTGGCGGGAAGCTGTTCTCCATCATCTCGGGCACGCTCTTCACCGTCGGCATCATCACGCTCATCCCACTCGGCGTCTGTATCCACATCCTCTCGGCACTCCTGATGATGCTCTCGACGATGACCACCGAGGCCGCTGCCGACTCGATCCACCCGAGCGTGGCGCAGCTCGGCCTGCGCCGCATCGTCGAGCAAGAGCGCAGTGAGGTCGTGGGAGAGTCGCCGTACCGCGTCTCTCTCTGGTCGAGCGGAGAAAATGAGCAACGCTGGCTGACTGGTCGGCTGAGCACGTCGATTGCTAAGCGCGAGAGGAATCGCGAGATAGCTACTCCGGGAAGCAGCCGCAGCACATCGCCCGAAGCGTCTACAGCGCCGTCGTCGTCGTTGACCAGTCGCCGGGCGCCATTATTGCCTGGGATTGACGAGGACCGTTCGTCACTCGGAGAGTCGTCATTCAGCGCGGCATGGCCTTTGTCGTCTCGTGATGACTCATTCGCAGAATTCTCGAGTCCTCGTACGTCCGGCGAAGAGGCGGTAGTCTTGATCCGGGCAGATCGCGAAGAGTCGATGAAGGCAACGGCTCCTTTCCGCGATGACGGTCGTCGATCGATTCCCCCTCTCAAGCTCACCGACAACCAACTCGTAGCCTTCCAGCGCCAGTGGTCTCACGGGACGCGGGTGTACCAGCAGATCCAGACAGAGCTGCGCCCGATGCAGGACGTCTTCCTCGCCTACTCGCTCCTGTGCCTGTGCCTGCCGCTCGAGCTCGCCGTCCTCAGCGTGAGGACGCACGACTTCTCGCTCGACGGCGGCTACGGCGCGGTGGTGCAAACCTCGAACACGCTCCGCGTCCTCCTCATTTGGATCATGCCGAGCCTCGGCATCATCGATTTGATCTGCGCCGCACGGTGCACAATGCGGCTGCGGAGTGCGACGCGCAGCCTCGTCGCTCTCACCTACGCGCGGCCGCACGACCGGGCGATCGTCGACCACATCACGCGACTGCCCGACCTGTGCACGTGGCACATATCCACCCTAGAGCTAGCCGTCGGGCCGCGCTCCCTGCTCGTGCCGCTCGCCGTCTTCGCCGTCTCGGCGGTGCCGTGGGCATGGGTCAGATTCACGGCCGGGGAGACATTATCGTGATCTTGTGCGCACCTGGGGCTGGCCCGGAAGTGTGCTCAGTCTCGCACGTTCCGCGGCTGCGTCGTCCCTCCGAGCCCTCGAGCCGCACCGGGGCGCGTGTGTTGTGCACACCGCTCAATGTGGCATGCTGCATGTATGAGAAGCGCGAACGATGTGTCCTTGTGTTTGGGGGGGGGGATCGGGTGAACTAGTATTGGTTGTGAGCTCTCTCGAGGTGTGTGTGTGAGTGTTATAAGATTGGACGCGTAGGACGAACGGGGAATCTACAGGTGTTCGTCTCGTATTATCTCCTGTAAAAGTGAGCTGCAGAGCGTTCGGTTTGCGAAATTCTGGGCGTTTAAAAAAACTGTAACAGACTAGAGGGCAGTGAATCTACAACTGGTGGAGATGTCTTCACAGATCCAGGTGTCCTCCAGGGTGCCGAACACCGAGACTGTCGAGGGCGGCGGCGACTCGTACGAGCGGCTCGCGACGTCGGATCAAGAGTTCGTCGCGCTGCGCGCGGCTGTGAGTACACTCGAGGCGAAGATGGCTGCACTGGAGGCTCCTGAGCAGTCTACGACCTCTGCCAACCTGGACGGCCTAGCCGACAACCTGGACGGCCCACCCTTGCTGCGGCTCTGCGTGGGCGGTGGGTGCATCCAGGAGACACCAGCAACACTCTCCAGCTCGGTGTACTTCATTTCATACTGCGGGTGGTGGCGCTTTTGAATGCCGACGAGCGGCCCCGGCGGCACCGGTACCTCGCGGTGGCCGGGTGGCATATTAGAGCTAACCTCAACCGCGTGTATACCCTCACCCTAACCCTAACCCTAACCCTAACCCTAACCCTAACCCTAACCCTAACCCTAACCCTAACCCTAACCCTAACCCTAACACTAACACTAACACTAACACTAACACTAACACTGACCCCCTAACCCTAACCAGGTGGGCCACCCTTCTCGTCATCGCGGTAACCTCCCAGTTCTTCCTGATGGTGCTCATCCTGGAGACCGCCACCGCCACCACATGCAACGTGAAGGAGCAGACGGGTTGCCGATCGGGAGAGTACTGCTCGGTTTCGATTGCAAACGGGCAGTGCAACGACTGCAGCGTGATACTGCCAAACACGACCACGTGCTGCCCGACTTTGAACGAAGCATGCTCAAACGTGGACGTCCCGTTCGACTTTAACTTTATCTACAACTACACTGGCACTGACGGTGCATGCTCTGAAGGATGCCCACATATTTGCGTCATGCTGGCGCATTGCCTCTCAACAGAGGAAACAGGTGCAAACGAGATGCATGCGCGGCGCTGCGACTTCTTGGTGAACGGGCGGGAAGCCGTCAAGGCGTCGCACATCCTCCTTCTTTTGTTTGGTGCCGTGCTCTGGGCAAGCGATATCATCAACGTTCTCGACCAGACGGATATGATGACGATCGTCGTGCCCAAGGCGCCAACAGGCGATACGGAGCGCAAAAGGATGCACACCGCAATCATTATGCTGCTGTTCAGGATCATCTTCATCTTCCGCACCTCTTTGCTTCCGGCCATAAGCACAGCCGGTGCTATCGTAGCGATACTCACGGACGAGGACGGCAACTCACTCTCAGGAGGTGCGCCACAGCACAGCCCCGTACGCGGTACACAACTTTTTCTTGGCGCCCCGCAGTCATGATCACTCGCACACGCCTAGCACACACGCCCTCCCTTTTCGCTTCCCAGGCGTCTCTGTCCTGTTCTCGTTTATCGTCCTCAGCTTCGTTGCGCATCTGGATGACGCGCTTGGAATGATTTTTGCGGCCCCGGAAACTTTGCGACGCTGCGAGGAGTTTCTCAACGGAAATGGTAAGGTCAAGATCCACTGGCTTTGGAACCGCATTATTGCCATTTCGATGGCAACCGTTGGCACGGTGTCCGTGCTCCATACTGAGCAGCTGATGCGGTCGTCGTTGATTAAATACCTGCGACAGAGCTTCTTTCATTACCCGTTGAGCCGCAACCGTGCAGCAGTTGAGTGGCGAGGCTCTGAGTCAATCTACGACAACGACGAAGACTGGGCGGCATGCAACCAACTCTACCACACCTTGCTGGTCACTACCCTATTCGTCGCCTGGGTCCTAGCCTTGTTGATCGAGGTGAAACTTCTGATGGTTGGACCCACGCTCCAGCGTTCATACCCGCCAAAATGCTTAAAATTGCCGACCCAGTTCTGGAACACTCGACCGACATGCTCGCGCTCGTGGTTCACCAATGCGCTTAAGTTCGCGTCCCGTTTCTTCATTGACTTCGCCTATATCTTTTGCGCCATCTTCGCCATATGGTGGATCTTTGCGGTGATGATCAGTGGAGCACTCACGACCTCCGACCGTGTGCCGAACCACGGCGCGCGTTAAAGTATAAAGGGGCGAGGGGGCAGGGACAGCTTTCGGGTTGGGCGGGGTTGGTTGGCCGGGGGGGGGGGGGTTGGGGGGGGGGGGGGGGGGGGGGGGGGGGGGGGGGGGAGACGTGCTGTGTGTCGAGGGGAGGCTGGGCAAGAAGCGGAGGCAGTGTGAGGTGAGGGAAGTTCGTGAGTGGCGTGGAGTGAGACAATCTACGGGGGTGTCCCTGTTTTCCTCAGGCGCCGTTGGTTTTCCCTCTCAAAAGACTATATATATTATTCGCAAAAAAAAACCATGTATAATAATGCGAGATGCGAGGAGGTGCGGCATCGGGGTGGCGAGTCCGAGTGCTCGGTTGGGGCAGGGGTGGGCAAGGGGGCGGAGAAGGAGAGGATGGTATGAAGTGCTGTGGTGTGTGGAATGGGAGAGGTGCTGGGGCCATGGCAGGGGCACACAGAAACGAGGGAAGGAGTTTGAAGAATGAGTGCAAAAGTAGTACGAAGCATACGGGTTACAGAGTAGTCGACTGTATGGAAGTAGTAATCAACCTTTTTGTTTATTCCTCGCGTGAGATTTTGAACATACTTTCAAAGTGCGGTAAATCAGCCAAGATCCCCTCAAAAAGGCTTAAAGCCGTAGAAGTGCCTGTTCTCAGTTCTGGAGTTGGAGTCGCTGTGGACCGCGACCCCCACGAGCTGGCACCAGCAGCTGGGGGATCGAAGGGGGGGTCTAGACCCCCCACGAGCTGGCGCCAGTAGCTAAGGGGGGAGGGTCTGTCCCTCAAATTGAGCTCTGAGGGGGGTCAGAGCTCTGAGGGGGGTCAGAGCTCAGCTGGAGTCTGCTTACTCCTGCCCGAGAGTCAAACTCGGGCCACCGGTATGTCCCTCCCCCGTTTTTCGCGCCGACTTGGTACTGGTAGTTGGTTACTGTAAATTAATGTGCCCCCCCGGCCCCCCGCTATTTCTGTGTGTTGCCAAGCAGTCTGATGCACCTTGCTCCGGAGGACACCAGGTTTTTGGTAGCCTCTTTATTGGCGGTAAGAATGCTACGGGCATGACACGGATGTCTAAAGGCTTACACGTAACCGGAGCACAGTTTAGCACCGCATTTGCACGTCTTTCCATTTTCCATCTTAGAGCGCATGCTGACGCTATTCTTGTCGCGCCGGTAGCCCAGCTCCTCGTCCTTATTGATGGTCCGCCTCGCAAAGAAGCCGACGCGCGGGTAGTCGCGGTCACCGTGCGGCGTGCCCACTCGGCAGAAGTCGAGGTTCGGATCACACGAGAAGTTGATGCACGCAGCGACCTGGTTAGGGTTAGGGTTAGGGTTAGGGTTAAGTTAGGGTTAGGGTTAGGGTTAGGGTTAGGGTTAGGGTTAGGGTTAGGGTTAGGGTTAGGGTTAGGTTTAGGGTTAGGTTTGGGTTAGGGTTAGGGTTAAGCTTGGGTTAGGGCTAGGGTTAGAAGTTGATGCACGCGGCGACGTTGCGCATCGCGTAGGCATCAATGGTCACGAGATCGGCACCGCCGCCGCCGCCACTACGGGGCAGCTCCATCATGTAGTCTGCCGCGAGCGGCGAGAGGGCGGCGCGTCGCTCCGCCTCATCAAGCGAGATGTGCTCTCCCACGTACTCGACGACGAACTCGCCCTCCATGATCTGCTCAGCGTAGTAGCAGAGTGGTAGTAGTAGAGTGGTAGTAGCAGAGTGGTAGTAGTAGAGTGGTAGTAGCAGAGTAGTAGTAATAGAGTAGTATTGGTAGAGTAGTAGTGGTTGAGTAGTAGTAGTAGTAGCCTAGTACTACTAGTACTAGTACTAGTACTACTACTACCTGCTCGGCGGCGAAGACGCCCCACCCCTTGCCCGCAACCTGGCTCAGCCGCAGTTTCTTCACCAGCCCGAACTGCAGGCTGCGGTTGTCGCAGGCGCGCTCGCTCAGCGGGCGCACCTGGTTAGGGTTAGGGTAGGGTTAGGGTTAGCCTTAACCCTCGCCATTGTCGCAGACGCGCTCGGCCCGGCGGGCGCACCGCACAGGCGCAGCCATACTGGCACTCGTCGTGCCCCCCCTTGGCACAGCACGAGCAACTGTAATGAGGGTTCGGGTTCGGGTTCGGGTTCGGGTTCGGGTTCGGGTTCGGGTTCGGGTTCGGGTTCGGGTTCGGGTTCAGGTTCGGGTTC
>Ga0209302_10001038_pt1 | contig 15990 bp, 25 predicted proteins | sample ArcOceMetagenome_2_FD_187445 | JGI IMG/M metagenome (GOLD analysis project Ga0209302, IMG submission 187445) | Marine eukaryotic phytoplankton communities from Arctic Ocean - Arctic Ocean ARC135M Metagenome (SPAdes) (version 2) | ecosystem: Environmental > Aquatic > Marine > Oceanic | place... | reverse complement strand
TGAAAGCTGAAAAAGTTGCTGCTTCCAAAGCCAAAAAGGCAGCTCTTACCAAAGCGAAAGCTGAAAAAGTTGCTGCTTCCAAAGCCAAAAAGGCAGCTCTTACCAAAGCGAAAGCTGAAAAAGTTGCTGCTTCCAAAGCCAAAAAGGTAACAATTATCAAAGTTGAAAAAGTTGAAAAAGTTACTGCTTCCAAAGCTGAAAAAACATCTCGTAGTTTGACCGGTGAGGCACGAAAATTGGCTCAAATTGAAAATAAAAAAAAGTTGATTAAAACATACAATGAAATCGCTTTTGGAGAAAATCAAATTACATTGATTACACCACTCAAAATCGGTGAAATCAAAAAAATGATTGCAGACCAAAAACGAAAAAAAAAGGCTGAAAAAAAATCCCGAAAAACTCAACTTTCCAGCGAAATGAAAAAAATTGTCAAATCTAATTAAATCAAAAAATCAAAAAATCAAAAAATCAAAAAATCAAAAAATCAAAAAATCAAAAAATCAAAAAATCAAAAAATCAAAAAATCAAAAAATCAAAAAATCAAAAAATCAAAAAATCAAAAAAACAAAAAATCAAAAAATCAAAAAATCAAAAAATCAAAAAATCAAAAAATCAAAAAATCAAAAAATCAAAAAATCAAAATGCACATAAACATTTTTTTTATAAATTGATTTTTTTTTTCACCTATGAGTCAAAGGTATAATAAAAACTACTAAAAATGTCAACATATGGAAAAGAATGGGGAGAATATCCTTCTGATAGTGAATTTGATGTCCAAGAAGTTGAAACGGTTGAATCAATTGTTGAATTTTGTATCGATACTATCATTGAATCGGTTGACAAAAGCATTGAAAAACCCGAAGTAGTCGAAGAGGACTATTACTATGTAAATTATGGTATGAAACCTATTGAATGGAAAGATGAAAATGGTGAATTAATCGGCATGGTTTACTACACAAATTCTCCAGAAACAAAGAAAATGTGGGGAGATAGTCTAACAATAAGATACGACGATGAATCAGATGAAGAATATGATGAAGGAGATGTTGCAGATTATCATCGTCATCGCCAAATGTACATGGATTGAACTTTAAAAAAGTTCTACAAAAAATTTAAAAATCAAAAAAATCAAAAAAATCAAAAAAAAATCAAAAAAAAATCAAAAAAAATCAAAAAAAATCAAAAACACCCCTATTTTTTTAATAAATTGATTTTATAGAAACCTAGAAAAAACCACCAAACATGCCTATCAATGGAACAGTAGTTATCGCCCCTGGCTCTGCGAGTTCATCATTAAAAAAATACAACGGATTTTATTACAACCATATTTCGTGGTATAGAATCTTGCAATTTTTGGGGGTGGGGAAGCATTATTCACCGGATTGGGTAGTGGGGAGAATCTACATTCCAACTGAAAAAGTGCTATACAACGATTGGCGATGGAAAAAATTCTATCGTTTAATTAGAATGACAAAAACAAGTTTGTATTTCAAACCAATTATGTGTGTACGAGATAATCTCATAACAGACGATGAAAAAATCGGGCTGCATCATCCCAATTTTTGTTTTCACGATGGAGGTGCTAGTCGAAATCCAATTGGTGAAAAAATAATTATGAAAAATCAACCACAAATTCAGGATGGGTATTCACTCTATAAAATGAGGGTTTATTACTATAAACGCTTCCTTAATGAAACAGAAAAAAAGTTTGCAAATAGACAAAACACATTATGAGAAAGAAAAAAAAGAATACAATAAAGCTGGATTATGGCGGATATAGTATTATTAGTGTTAATGATGTTTTAAAATTAAAATAATCAAAGAAAACAAAAAAACCAAAAAATGCACAGAATTGCACAATTTTTTTATATCAAGGTTAAAGGTAAAAATTAAATTGATAATTTTAGTTGCCTTATGATAAACAGTATCAAAAAACAATCAAAACATATAAAAAATAATTATTATGTCTTCTACAAACAATACAGCACAAATCGGTTACCAGTGGAAACCAACAACTAATAAAGTTGTGAAACAAAAACGTCAAGATTTTAGTGAAAAAAATTCCATTGATGAAAATGGAATTAGTTTATGTCTCCGTTTCGTTTTTAAAAATATAAATCCGGACAGAGTATTCCAAGTCATGAATAATCCAACATTCATTTTAGAAAATGGAAAAAAAATTAAATGTTCTTTTGGTGAAATTGAAAGAATTGACTACATTTTTAGACGCGATGGAAACAAGACTTATTTTATTCATTTTCATAAAAAGGGTTGGAATTTTAAAAATAGAAATGCAATTGATGCATTGGAATGTATGAAAAAAGGTAAAGCGATTGAAATTATAAATGATGACCGTGGTCATTTTTGGAAAGGAACTATTAGTAAAGCACAACGTCCTCAAGATGCCAACCAACATAAATTGGAACAAAAGCTGCAAGATGACAGCGATGGTGAAGAGTTCGATGTCTATCAAGAAGGTCCGTTTGCAATTGATTACGATGAATTTCCTGACATTAAAAATGAGGTCGCTGCGGAATTGAAAAAAATTAAACAAGAAGGTGAAGAAAAAACACCAGACAATGCTATTAATAAAGATGAATAATTAAATATAAAAAAATGTTGTACTACCGTCAAGTACATATTTTTTTATCAAAAAAATATGTAGGACTTAAATAACTTTGAAAAATATATAAAAGAACTTTGTATATTTTATATAATAATGTCAGCAACTACAAGAATCAAAAAAGAATTAGAATCTCTTACATTAGACCCACCTTCGAATTGTTCAGCAGCACCAGAAGGGGATGATATGTATCATTGGAGTGCCACTATTATTGGTCCTTCATGCTCTGTTTATGAAGGAGGTATTTTTTCTTTATCCATTGAATTTCCATCAAACTATCCTTTTAAACCACCAAAGATTAGATTTCTAACACGTATCTATCACCCTAATATCAACAGTAGTGGTGGAATTTGTCTTGATATTTTGAAAAACAATTGGTCGCCAGCATTAACAATATCTAAAGTGTTGATTTCTATTTGCTCTTTGCTTGACGACCCTAATCCAGATGACCCATTAGTACCAGAAATCGCAGACATGTATACAAAAAACAGATTGCAATATGATATAACAGCACGCGAATGGACCGCGTTTTATGCACAATAATTTAAATTGAAAAAAGATATAATCAACACAGAAATACACAAAAATACACAAAAATACACAAAAATGACAGATTTTGAATTTTATAAAGAAAGTCTTGTTACTGCTTGTAATGAAATAAAGGAAAAAAAGAAAACAAAGGCATTGAAAGATGTAATTGGTAAAGAATTCGAGGAACATCGAAAACGAGTATGGGAACATTTTGGTTTTACAGTATCAAAGGACCGCGGACTGGCTTTGTGGGATGTTGATTGGAATATAAAAAACAGTAAGGGAGAGACGATTGCGATTGAAGAAGACAAAGCTCATTATCTTGATAGTTGTTTTTTGGAACGAGCATTGGCTGGATTTGCAAAAACAGTAAATTCTTATCTTAAAAACAATCAAGAAGTACCCTGTATTATTTTACATAGTTTTACTTCATATTCAAAATATGAAGTAAAATTAAATGAATTTTGTGAAATTTTACGAGACGATATAGCGCATCAAATGCGTGAAAAAATTGTTTACATTACATTATGTGAAAGAGATAGATTACCAACAAAAAAATGGTTTCAAAATTGCGACTATGCTTACATTGACAACGTCCACGATGATTTTATAAATAGAGATATATCATTTATAAAATCATTCACAGTTCATCATTAATAAATTTTACAGCATTGTTATAATATGTTTCGTCTTTTTCGATACCAATAAATTTTCTTTTCGTATTTTTTGCTGCTTTGCCAGTACTTCCGATTCCCATGCAATTATCTAATACAATATCACCTTCGTTTGAGTAAGACTTAATTAACCATTCTAATAAATCAACTGGTTTTTGCGTAGGATGCTTTGGTCGTTCAACGCGATTGAATTTTAAAACTGTTGTAGGCAATCTTCTTCCGTCGCTTTTTGCTTTGTTTTTTTTATGTTTACCATAGTTGGTTTGTTTGTCTACTGCTTTCTGTGTATTCCATCTTTCATACGGGGTACTATACCAGTATTGTGGATTATATGTGGGGAGTCTTTTGTAGAAGACACATAAGTCTTCATTGGTTTTCATTGGTTTTCTATTTGCATTTAAGAAATCGCTGAATTTATTTTTTTCCCAAACAAGACAATATCTAAAAAATTTCATATTGCTGGAAATGAGCAATGTTGTGAACGGTTGACTACCAAATAATACAATTGCGCCATTTTTTTTAATAACACGATTATACTGTTTCCATAATTCTTCAAATGGTATAATAATATCCCATTTATTTCTAGTAACGCCATAGGGTAAATCACATAAAATAAAGTCAACTGAATCATCGGCTATGTTTTTCATAACCTCAAGACAGTCTCCTTTGAATAAAACAATGTTATTTTTTTCCATATATTCACGATTTACAACTGGAATATTTTCAGTTTTTTCAGTTTTTTCAGTTTTTTCAGTTTTTTCAGTTTTTTCAGTTTTTTCAGTTTTTTCAGTTTTTTCAGTTTTTTCAGTTTTTTCAGTTTTTTCAGTTTTTACAACTGGAATATTTTCAGTTTTATCCATAGTTTTAATAGTTTTAATAATAGTTTTAATAATAGTTTTAATAATTTAAATAATAGTTAAATATTAAAATTTCAATTTAATATTTAACTATTATTTAATATTAAAACTATTAAAACTATTAAAAACCGAAGCATGATTTGCAGCAAACGCCTGCGGTTGCAGCGGCAGCGTTTATGTTAAGTTCGCCTTTACTAGCTGAAACAATTAAACTGGTCATGTCACCAAGGATACCCTCATTAATCATATCCAATATTAGTTTTTCTTTAAAATCTGATATAGGTGCTTCTTTAACAACTTGTTTTACTAATTTTTCAACAAGAATAGTTTGTTCTTTACCCTTTGCTGAAGAAGTTTCAACAACTTCCATGGCAAATCGCAATACTTTTATAATAGTTTGCGGTGTTATTTCCATTTCTCCTGTTTTTTCCTTAAGTTGTTCGTAACAATCATCAAATTTAGTCATTATAATATAATAGTATATTAAAAGTTATAAATTTGCAAAATCAAAGTTATATTAACAATATAAATATATAGTATTAATTATTATTATTATGCAATTTGATAAATGTGAATTTTTATAAAATAAATGGATTGTTTGTTCGTTTATAAATCGTAAATTGCCATTATATGAAAAACAGGAGGATTGTTATAAATATTATGATAGATTCATGGAAGAATGTTACGAACAACAAAGGAGTAAACAACCCGACAAAGCAACCACGATAAAGGAGAGTAAAGTTAAATAACTTCAGTTTTTTCACTCAAATCGATTGACGTCAATGATTGATTATCGTATTTAACAATCTTATAATCCGCATCAATCGTATTATATGTTTTCGGTTCTTTCATATATGCGCTATTTGCCCGGTCATCTTTAATTGATAATCTACCGACGCTCCATGCATTATATAATTTCATAGATACTAACATAAAAAAACTCACAAAACTAGTTATGCTGTTTGTCCCGGTATATGTTTGGTATACTGTGCAACCCGAAACAATAAAATTTACACACATCATGAATACCGCAACATAAATAGCATTCACGTAATTTTTATTTAATCTAACCATTTCTGATTTATATTTTGGGTATGCTTCTATTTCCAAATCCAAGTTATTTGTAGTCTTTTCATCGTCTATATCTAAATACTGAATGCACCAATTTTCGCGTTTTAATTCAATAAAATAAAGAGTCCCTATGGCACTAAATGTTATAAAGTTGCAAGCATTGCCCGCATAATACAGGTCACCTTCTTTAAAGAAATTTTCAGTTGCTGTACATATAGTACCATTGCAATCTTGTGGAACAAAAACGACCAAAAATGTACCCATAACAATCTTATAAAACTCCAAGCACATTAATAATAATGTTGTAATTCTCTGTTTTGAGTCAACAGTAAGTTTCATTATAAATTATACTCCTAAATTTAATTAAACGCCATTAAATTTGGAAATAAGAATTCTTGGTTAATTGTTTTATAAAAAGATTTAAACAAAAAAAAACAATAGTGTTATATAATGCAAATCTTTGTCAAAACTCTTACAGGAAAAACTATTACTTTAGATGTTGAACCGTCTGATACCATTGAAAATATTAAAGCAAAAATTCAGGAAAAAGAAGGAATTCCACCAGACCAACAGCGACTAATCTTCGCAGGAAAGCAACTTGAAGATGGCAGAACGCTGTCAGATTACAATATCCAAAAAGAGGCAACGTTGCATTTAGTTTTGAGATTGCGTTAAACCCCAAACGAGATTAGCTTTAAATATATCATTTATAGTAGCATTTTTCCATTCTTTGTTTGTTTTTTTTGTAAATTTCTCACGATAATAATCTAAATCAATATCCTTTTTTAAAATTGTTAATTGTACAAAAGGATTATAAACGCATCTAATTTCATAATTTTTTATTTTTTTCAAAGAGTTGAGTGTTATTTTTTCGCATCTCCAAGTTAAAAGTGCTTTTTTTTGCAAATTTGTCATATTCTTCAATCATTCTTTTCGTTGAAAATATTTTTCAATTTATAATTCGCGATTATTGATGAAATTTTCTGCATCGACTAAAACACTATCTTCCTCTTCTTCTTCTTTTCTATTTTCTTCTTCGTTTCTTTTTTTTTCTTCTTGATATATTGCTTCATCGCGTTGAGCTTCCTTTTTTTCATGTTCTATTTTTTTCTCCACCATTTCATTATAATCTTCCTGGCTTAATCTGTTTTTTTCATAGTTATCTTGGTCATAAGAATTGGCTAGCATTTTAAAAAAACTCCCCGTCATGCTTCCACCTTTAATTAATTTATAACTTTTTCCATTTCTTTTTCCATTTCTTTTTCCATTTCTTTTTCCATTTCTTTTTCCATTTCTTTTTCTATTACTTTTTCTATTACTTTTTCTAGTTGAACGTTTTTTATTGCGTTTTCTAGTTGAACGTTTTTTATTGCGTTTTCTAGTTGAATGTTTCCTAATAGAACCTTTTCTATTCATTGATTTTTTCATTTTTTTAATATTTTTTGCCATTATTATATATATATATAATTCGATAAAAACTTTAAAATTTTTTAATTATTTTATTAATGAATAAAATAATTAAAAAAAATACTGCAAGAAAGAGAGTTAAATCTGTTTATATTTATAGAGATTCTAAACAACCAAATAATGGTTGGATTCAATCATGTTTCAATTGTTATATTTATACTGAAAGAAATATATTATTTGAAACACATTATAGTGAACATTTAAAAACATTATATGAATTTAATGTTTTTTTATGTCCATTATGTCAGAGGGATTTAATTAAAAAAAAAGAAGAAGAAAATGTTTTATTAAATATTAAATTTCAAAACAAATGTCATGATTATATTAGATATAATTATTTTTAATTTCCGGTGGAACCAAAGCCGCCTTCACCTCTACTTGTTTTGGGCAAAACCTCGACAATTTGTACGTAGAAACGCTGCAAATCTGCTCTACAAATTTGAAAATATCTTTCACCTTCAACTAAAACATTTCTTTTTTCGTTATCTTGTTTTCCAAAATGTTTATTGTTATCAATAACGGCTGCTAAATTACCTCTGTAACCCGTATCAATAATGCCAGTACTGTTTGCTAGTCGAAATGACTTTTTATAAATGCTGCTTCTTGGATGAATAACATAAGGTTCTGCTCTAGCATGTCCTGCATCGCAAAAATCTGTAAAATTCTCAACTTCTTTCATACCGAAACGAACTAATTCTTGCCATTTATTAAAATCTTGCCATTCATCTAGTTTGGGAAATGTCATATGATAATAAATTTCTTTATTTATATTGTACATGGCTGTTTGTATTCCTAGGTCGACTTTATATGTTTTTTTTTCAAGAATTCCGTTTTCTTTTTTTGGTTGGAAAATGTCAAACCCCGAATCAAAATAATAATTGGTGTGATGCATTGATTTATTATGTTCGCCAACTTTACTTTTATATAATTGAATTCTGTTTTCAAACGCTTCATCGTCTTCACCCAGGGTTTTCACAAATTTTAAGAATAATACGTTTGTAGACATTATTTTCTTTTTTATATTTTATTAAATAAAATATAAAAATAATCAATTTATTTATTAAATTTCCGTGAAATTATATTTATACCAATTAATATTAATAGTATACCAAATAACACCTCGAAATTAAATTCTGGTGATTTTTCAAAAAATAAACTTGAAAACAAATAAATAAAAACAATATTTAATGATATTATTATACCCGTTAATGAAACATCTGGTGCTAAAAATATTGATTTTGTAAAGGTTATATTAAATAAATAAGCTAAAATGCCAATAAGTAATAAAATAAAGAATAACCTTCTATCTATTTTTCCAATGGGTCTGCAATTTTTATCATATAAAAAATGTAAAAAACCCATAAAACCCAAAACCATGGCCGAATAAATCATCAACTCTGTTGGTTTTATAATATTTTTATCTAAAATATACTTTTTTATTAAATCAATTAAAACTACAAAAAACATAGATAATAATGCAAATATAAACCAATTACCGCTGAATAACATTATATATTGTTCATATTTTAATATTTAACCGCGATAATGGTTTCAATCCATAACATAAAAAATTACCCGGTAGTTCTACACCTTGAAGTGACAATAGGTTTTGGATTAGCTTTTTCGCATGTCAATAAATTTGCTTTTATTCGCCGTATTTTGTCACTTGCACTTTCGGCACGTTTGCCTTCCTTTGTCACAACACAAGTCTTTAATCTGCTTATATTTGAATTTAAACTTTTTCTATAAGGCCTAGTAAAGCAGCACCGTGCGGATGAAGATGACGAAACGGTGCGCGTTGCCGCCGCAGAATTTGAAGTCACACAATTTACATTGGATGCTTCATTTGTAATAGAATTTGTGCTAGCATCTATGGCAATATGGTCTCCCGATTTTACGGCTAAATATTCCATGGAAGACCTATTTGGCATTTGCTTCCATTCTTTGCAACCACATTTAGTGGTTGTTAATTGATTATGCCTTTGTGTATAACTGGTTTGTCTAATAGATATTTTTGGATTAGCAGTACTGCATGTAGTTTCAAATCGACCTGTGTTTGTATAACCAAGTGAAAATCCGTATGTAGCATTTCTAGCGGTTGCCATTTGCTTACTTTTTACTTTTCTTGCCATTACATGAAGCGACATTAATATATATATAATTATTATAATAATAATAATTATAAATATTATAATAATAATTATTATAAATAGAATAATAATTATAAATAGAATTATATTAACAATAAAAATCGATGTTCTGGTTCTTTTATTAAACATCTTTTTAGAGCCCAGTCTAGTGGCGTAGAGCGAATATCTATATTTTTATTTAACATATTTTCTATTAATGAAGCTAAAGACCAATATGCTGCTGTATTCGTAACGGTTCTATTGGGTATTTTCTTTACTTTTTTTAGCTCTGGTGCCATGTTTTTTTTAATACGAAATGGTTTATCTATTAATACAACATCATCTGATAATTCATAAACATCTTCGAAATTCAAAAAAATAAATTTTGTTAATAAATTTGATATTTTTGATTTGAAAAGAAAAATATGTTTTGGAGAGAAATTTGAAATTGTATGATTTGTTTGTTCTAATAATTTCAATTGTTGTTCTAAACTAATAAATAATAATTCTAATAATTCCAATGTTATTTTTTTTTCTTTTATTAAATCTTCTAAACAAGTAACATTACTTACTATTAAATCTATTTTTTTTTCTTCGTTTTTCAATGCAGTTTTGCATGACATAATTTGTTCTGCGAAGGTATCAATTAAAAAAGCATTATCTGCATATTTTTTTACCTTCAAATGATAGATATTTTTATATTTTTCTATTTCAATTATTGAATTTTTATACATTATATAAATTAATAATTTTATTATTAATTTATTATTAATTTATTATTAATTTATTATTAATTTATTATTAATTTTATTCTTCTGCTGAAAAATCAATGTTTTTAATATCATTTGTCCTTTGTTTCATATAATCAAAAAAATTCCAAAAATTTATATAATTATCATCCCCGGTAACTTTCTGAAGGAATAATTCATGCCTTGTACTACAATTCATAGTATTTAACATGTTTATTTTTTCATTAATATCTGTCGTTTTTTCCATACTTTTTTCTAATTTTTCTTTTTTCAAATCAATCAACTCTTTTTCAAGATTTGCCCTTTTTTTATCATATTCAAATTCGACCAATCTTAATTCTTTTTCAAATTCTAAATTTTCTTTCTGTTTTGATTGTCTTAAATTATTAATTCTGTTTTTTACATGCAAATCTGCTATATCTTGCAATTCCAATGCATCAACCACATTATCTCCGTTTTCATCCAATTTATCATATAGTTCCAATATCATTTTAAATTTATTATTATCGTAATCTTCTGGACATACTCGCATTTTTTCTACTTGTCTTGAATAACCCGAACCCATTTTTATATTTAATATAAGTATTTATTTAAGTTTTTTTTATATTTCTTACCGCTTTAATTTTTGATACTTTTTTTATACTTTTTGAAAAAGTATAAAAAAAGTATAAAAAAAGTATTAAATAAATTAAATAATAAATAGAACCAATGATATTTAATGAAAGGACAATGAAAGAGCCATATTTTACCAAACAAATATTGACATATATGGGAAATAAAAGAAAATTTATCGAACCATTAAACAATATATTATTAGAATTAGAAAAAACATTTAATAAGTCACGGGGAGAATTATTAATAGGAGAAGGGTTTAGTGGTAGCGGTGTATTATCGCGACTTTTCAAAACACATGCTAGTCATTTATTTACAAATGACATTGCCGGTTATTCAAAAACTTTAAATAGATGTTATTTATCAAATGTCACAAATTATGATAAAGAAAAGATTAACAAAATAATTGATGATGCCAATAATTTTGTAGATAATAATGAAAAAGAAAAATTTGAAAAATTCATTTCAGTTTATTGGTCTGATTTTGGAGAGAAAAATACAAAATCGACTCGTTCTTATTTTACAGAAGAAAATGCTATTAGAATTGATAAATATATGCATTTTATTAAAAACATGGTGCATAAATCAATCCAATATTATTTATTAGCGCCTTTATTGGTAGAATGTTCCATGCATAATAATACAAATGGACAATTTTCGGCGTTTTATAAAGATTCAGATGGTTTTGGTAAGTTGGGTGGGAAGAAAGAAATAGATTTAAAAAGAATAACAAAGGTGATAAGAATTCCTTATCCAATATTAAAAATGAATAATTGTAGAAATATTATATCGCAAAAGGATACAAATGAATGGGTTAAAGAATTACCAGAATTGGATGTAATGTATTATGACCCGCCATATAATAAACATCCTTATAGTATTTATTATTTTTTGATAGATATTATAAATAATTGGGATACCTCTATTGAAATTCCAGAAACGAATAGAGGTCAACCGAAGAACTGGGTAAAATCTGCATATAATAGCTTTACAAATGCTGAAGAAACCTTTGAAGATTTAATTAAAAATACTAAAGCGAGGTGTATAATTCTCTCTTATAACAATGGCGGAATCATACCTATAAAAACGATTGATAAAATATTAAAAAGAAATGGTAAAGTTGAAAAGATACCTATAGATTATAAAATTTATAATAAATTAAAGGGGATAGCAGCATATAAACGCAAGGGTGAAAATGTAAAGGTAAAAGAGTATTTGTGGATTTTACACAAGTAGTCCAGTGGTATCTAGTATCATATGGTTAATAAGTCTATCTTCCAAAGCAGTACGTCTATACCCACGCCTGGACAATCTATATAACCCTAGTTTTTCTTTCAGTTTATGATATGAATATTTACTAACAATTAAATATGCATAATTTGTTAATTGCATGGTTCTTTCAACATTAGTAATATTTCTATATTTCCTGACTTTTAATCTTGTAAAGATTTGATAATTATATCTTTCTTCAGACATATTAGTATTTTCACTTGGTGGCCAATTATATCTAATAAACGAGGGTACGTTTAAAACATTAATTGAGGGATTAATATCAACAGTACGTCGTCTTAAAGGAGCCATGACGTACCTTCTTACAATATTTCCAATTTGATTATTTTGCATTGAGGTGGTAAAAAGTGATTTTCGACAAATAGGACATTTTTCGCCACTATAATTATTAATTTTGAAATTATTTAAAATACATGATAAATGAAAAGGATGTTTACAATCAGTAATAACTTTGTTATTTTCTTTGATTTCTTTTAAACAAATAGAACAGTTCATATAAATTGAATATAATTTTCATTAGTGAATTATGTCTAAATCATTAATAAAATGTTAGTATTAACTAGACTTTTATATAATTACGATGAAGTAAAAATTAATTTACTATTGTCTTTACTTACAAAAAAGGAATTTCGTGAAGTAATCTTCTGGTCTTCTGAAATATATTACAGTGGATTCAAAGAAGAATTATGGAAATATATATGGAAAATATATTATGACTTCTATGCTCTTCTCTTAACCAGTAAAGAAATTAAAATCCAATATGAAAAATATTTGAAAACAGATAAATTGAAAGACAGTTTCAAAAATATTTCGAAAACGTTATTTATTCTTTTCCACAGTAAAGTATCTTTTGACGTATTTATCGTTAATAATTTTTATAAGACAAGGAAATTGGCCAAAAAAACGATTGAAAAGATGAAATTTTCGAATATAGAGAAAATGTTGAAGTTTTTCATAGAAAAGAGGCTTTTAAAAAAATTTGTTATAAAACTAAAGCAAGCTTTGCAAATTAATAAGGAAAAAACAATAAAATTTATTATGAAAGAGTTTGGAAATCACGAAATAGATAATCACGAAATAGAAAACAATTGTTTATTTCAGAAATTATTTATTATTTCACAAAAAAAACCAGATAAGAAGAAACCAAATAAGAAGAAACCAAGAATTAAAATGTCAAAATTACAAAAGGCGTATGCATTAAAATTAACTAGCGTTGCATTTGAGAAACATAAATTAAAATATGAAATATTAAAAAAAATGCGACATTATTCTATTTCAGAATATACAAATAGTTTTAAACTTGAGAGAGAAAAATTAGATTTAAAAAAAAATTTCATAGAAAATTGGGAATATTATGCAAATTTCTCTCCATTTTGGAATAAAAAAATTAAATTGTACAAAGGAAAAATAAAAAATAAAAAAATTGTTTTTAAAGACGATGATTGTTATGAAGAATTCTATGAAAACTATAATTTAGAACCCGGAGAACAATCGGTAAATATACAACAAAAAAGTATTAAAAATCTACAAAAATATAATACAACCGAATTAATCGTAAAGTTATTTGGGGATAAACCACTTTTATTAGAATTAGATAATAAAATTGATTTTCAAAAAGTAATATATTAATTTAAATAAAAAAAATATTAATATATAAATATAATGGTAAAAAATAAGGCAGGAGGTAGTCGTCACAAAAAAATGGCTAGAAAAAATGTAAAGGATTATGGTGTAACTATTAAAACACGATTTCCTTCCAATGAAGACGAAATAATTGCAAGAGTTATAAAAAAGAATGGACAGGGAACATGTGAAGTTATTTGCAATGACAATATTAAAAGACTGTGTTACATTAGACAAAAATTTTCTGGAAGAAACAAAAGAGATAATTTTATAAATGTTGATACTATGGTTTTAGTTGGAAAAAGAGAATGGGCAACCACGCACAAAAAAAAGTTGCCCAAGGTTGATTTATTATATGTTTATTCAAATTCACAGATTGACCAAATTAAACAATCAAAAGGATTTAATAATGAAATCTTGCCCGAAAGTGAAAAACCTTTAGATAATCCTTATGATTTCACAGACGACGAAGAAGAAGAAGAAACGCAAAAAATAAAAACAACAAACAAACTTTCCAAACCAACAAACCATACAACACATTTAAAAAAAAAAGTTGAAACATTTGATGATTTAGATTTTGACGACATCTAACAATGTATTAAACTATATGCTATAACAACCGCTAATTCATGGTCAGTTTCTTTATAAACATTTTTTTTATAAACATTTTTTTTTCTACAACCACCACATTTAAAATTTTTATCAAAACCTTTAAAATTATTTCTATATTTTGATTTATTACATTTTGAACAAATTACATACTTTGATTTTTCTATAGAAAGTACTGGTTCATGAAAATTAAACATACATGATTTCAACTCATCTTTCGTTACCTTCTTTCTACATATTGGACAATTTTCATTTACATCAATCCAGGCAAATATAGCGCCTGGATCAAAAACATGATTGCATGGTAAATATATTATTTCTTCGTTATTATTAAATTCTGTTAGCGTTATCGGACAAGACGATATTTGTAAAGGGTTGGTAAAACTCATTGTTTGAATATTAAAATACTTATATTTATTAATTTAATTCAATTTAATTATTTCATTTTTTAAATATAATTCCGTGATTTTTAATTTCCTTGTTTTTCCATTCTTTCCATTCTTTCCATTCTTTCTATTTTTTTTTGTTTTATTATCAGATTTTTCTGTAAAAAAAAGGTAAAGACAATTAAGTCTTTCAAAAATAGGGATTGTTTTCTGCCAATAAATATCTTTTATTGATTTAATATTTTGAAAAAATTCTTCATTATATTCAGCAGAATTATATTCACCGTTAGATTCATCAGAATTATATTTACTAATATTTTCAATATCAATATGAAAGTTATATTTACAAATAGAAAATATTTTGAATTCTTTTCTACAAATTTTATTATTTTTTTTTATAATATCTAAAATATTTTCTTTTGATAAAAAATTATCTGTAATTTTAATATTTTCTTTTTTTATTTTTAAAATGTTTTTATAAATGTCTACATAAACATAGTTTATACAAATAAAATAAATATTATTTTTATAATATTTATCCAACTCTTTCTCTTTCTCATATATTTGATTTATCCATTCATCTTCAATATCATCTAATTTTTCTAATTCAAAATCCTCCATTAATATAATATTTTAAATTAGAATTTAATATTTAACACAAAACTTTAAAAAGAAATAATATCCCCTTTTTTATCATTTGATAAATATTTCTGTGCTTCCATTTCTTCTTCATTATTTTGCTCGTCTTCCTCATTTTGCTCGTCTTCCTCATTTTGTTCTTGTTCTTCGCAATAATAATTTAGTATAAAAGCTTTATCACTTTTGTTCATTTTAGGCTGTTCTTCAAAGAAACTATTGTCTTTATTTTTTTTCCCTTTTTTCCCCTTTTTTTTCCTTTCTCTTTCTTCAACTTGTTTCTCTTTAACGTGTTTCCCTCTTTTTGAATTACCAATTAAATCATCCTGGAAAAACGATACATTCCTTTGTGTAGCGCCTCTTTCATTATTCATTTTTGATTCAAAATCTTCTTTAGAATATCTCGACTTATGAATCCTACCTTTTCTAAAACCTTTATTTTTAAATCTATTATTTTTTTCATCACCATCGTTAAATCTACTACCTCCAAATCTACTTTCATCATTAAATCTACTACCTCCGGTTCTACTTTCATTATTAAATCTACTTTCATCATTAAATCTACTACCTCCGCTACCTCCAGTTCTACTTTCATCATTAGTGTCCATCTTTTTCCATCTATTATTAATATTTCTTGGATTTTCGTGATTTTCAGTTCGTTTCCCAGCAATATTGCTTGATTCTACTTCATTATCCATGCGTTTCCATCTATTATTAATATTTCTTGGATTTT
>Ga0209302_10001036_pt1 | contig 15998 bp, 10 predicted proteins | sample ArcOceMetagenome_2_FD_187445 | JGI IMG/M metagenome (GOLD analysis project Ga0209302, IMG submission 187445) | Marine eukaryotic phytoplankton communities from Arctic Ocean - Arctic Ocean ARC135M Metagenome (SPAdes) (version 2) | ecosystem: Environmental > Aquatic > Marine > Oceanic | place... | reverse complement strand
CCAATATATGGATCTGCATGCCATCCTTGAAAATCATACTCTGCTATTTTTGGATACCACTGTGTCATGGAGAAACGAACCCCCTCTGCGTTGTCTCTTCCGCTTCTTCTTATTTGCAGCGGAATTTGCGCGTCCCATGACATTTTAAAGGTGCTTTTTGCGCCCGGCTGTATTGGCTCTTTTAGTGTAACCTCTAAGATAGTCCCTACAGCCTGGTAGTCAAGTTTTTCTGTCTTTTCAACCTCACCTGAATCAGTTACCCAATATCTTGAAGGTGCTCCGTCTTTGTTTGATTTCTTTGAAATATAAAAAGTTGCTATTTTACCCTTAGACTTTACCATTTCAAATTCTATAACTTCCGCTTTAGTACCTTCAACCTTTTCTACTGCATTTGCAACCATTTCGGCAGTTGCTCTAATATCACCCTCCTTAAATTTTTTAGCTTCAGTAACTAAAGATTTATCAACTTCAGCTACTTTTATGACCTGTGTTAGTTTTTTTGGCCTTATATACCCAATCTCACTAGGGGTGAGTTTAGAAATCCTATCTCCAACCCTTCTATCTGGGTCTTCAATTGTTAAGGACCGAACATCCATTTCGCTCCCGGGCTGAAAGGCATTAAAATACAAATGATAAAAAACCTTATCCAAAACATCTGGAGAGTTGTTTGTGTATACTAAGGTCTGTCTACCGCTGTATTGATTGTTTTTTTCGTCAACATCAATAGTCATGGTGTAGTCAACGTGTTGCTGCCAATAGGTAGTATTATTTTGTGCAACTGCGCTTGAGAACAAACACAGGGTCAGGGCAAGATTAAAAAGTGTTTTCATACGATATAGCTATGGTGTTATAAAAATTCGGCTACTCATTTCCTGAGAAAAGGCAGCCGAATTTTCTTTGATTGAAATTTGTGTTTACATTTTTGACGCCATAATAAAAGCGTTGTACATATTAACCATTTTTCCGGAGGTAGATATGTTTTCAAAACTATTTTTATTTTCTGGGTCACCACCTAAAACAACATCCATTTTTACAGACAAACCACTATCCATTAGTATTTGTTTTACCTGTTTTGCAGATAATTTTGGGTAGTATGAGCGAACCATTGCGGCAACACCCGCAACATTAGGAGAGGCCATAGAGGTTCCTTGCAAATACTCATAGGTATCAAGGGGTGTTGTTGCCCATATTTTTACACCGGGGCTAAACACGTCTACATTTACCTTTCCGTAGTTAGAAAAGGTTGCTAGCAAGTCACTTCCATATTTGTAATTTAAAGCGCCCACTGTTAAAAAAGTGTCGCTAATTTCTGCGCCCACACCTACTTGATCGTTAGGATACACCTGTATTGTGTCTAAGTCTGTTCCTTCGTTACCTGCTGCGTTTACAATTAATACATCATTTTCACTTGCATAAGCAAGAGCGTCCCAAACCCACTGTGGGTGCGTAGAATAATATTTACCAAAACTGGTATTTATTACCTTAGCGCCGTTATCTACAGCATAGCGTATTGCGTTTGCGATATCTTTATCATATTCATCTCCATCTGGTACTGCACGAACCGCCATAATTTGAACGTTTTGAGCAACACCATTCATTCCAACACCGTTATCTCTTTGTGCAGCAATTATCCCCGCAACGTGTGTTCCGTGTTTTGCATCCTTTTTCTTTGGGTCTGGACCGTCCACATCGTTGTTTCCATAATATGGGTTTGTATTATCATAAGGGTCATCACCAATAGCGTCTCTAAAGTCGGTTGTTGTGTCGAAATGTGAATTTAGTCTACCTTCAAAGTAGGATACGCCGCCTTGAATTCTTTCAATAAAACTAGGGATATCGTCACTGAAGTTTAGCATTTGGGTGAGCATTGCAATTTGGTCTTTTTGCTCCCCCTCAGGGTCTTCAATGCCAGACAAATCTTCTTTTGAGTAATCCTCTTTACCAAGTTTTTCACTAATTGTAGCGTGTGCTGGTTTTAACCTTTCAAGCATGCTGGCATATCTTGATGCGCTTGCTGTTGTTTGTTCAATCTCTTTACTAAACTCTTGATTTGCTTTTTGATATAAGGCAAATTCTGCGCTATCTACTGCGCTTACAGAAGCCTGTGTTTTCCCACCGTATTTTGGCTTTAATTTTCTTACGATACGAACATACTCCATGTTTTCCTTCACAATGTCTCCAAGAAAATTCCAGCCATGCATATCATCTACATATCCGTTTTTATCATCGTCTATGTTGTTTCCCGCAATTTCTTTTGGGTTTACCCACATTACATTTTTAAGATCTTCATGTTCAATATCGATACCACTATCGATTACCGCTACAATTACAGTGGTTCCAACCTTGTCTTTTATGATTTCTTGGTAGGTTCTATCAACACCCATTCCTGGTATGGTGTCGTTTTGTAAATCTTTTGAGCTCCAGGTTTTTAATTCGGCATCTGTTAATTCAGCTGTTTTTGCAGCAGGCGCCTCTGGTCCTTCCATTGGAAGTGAAAGACTTGGGATAATGGTTGACCCACACCCAGCTAACAAAGCTGCAGTGGCTGTAATAATAAAGGTGTTTTTTGTAATTTTCATAATGGATTAATTAAATAATTGATCAAAGGCAAAGACCCTGTTAAGGCGCACTCCTTTTTCTGTGTGTTTTACGGTTATAATTTGGTTGTGAGCGTCGTGTTCCAAAAATAAATAATAATTATGGTCTGCAGCAGCGTTTAAAAACTTTTCTTTTTCTGGCAAAGTAAGCAGCGGCCTTGTGTCATACCCCATAACAAACGGCAAGGGCAGGTGCCCGGCCGTAGGCAGTAGATCTCCCATAAAAACAATTGTTTTACCTTGGTGTACAACAGTGGGTAACATCTGTTTTTCTGTGTGACCATCCGCAAAAAAAACACCAAAATCTAGCGCTGAGGTTTTTAAGTAATCGATGCTATTATTTTCTTTGGAAAAGCTGCTGTTTGGGCCGTCAATAAACTTTAATTGCCCGCTTTGCTGCATGGGCAAAATGTTTTCTTTTAAAAAAGACGCCTTCTCTCTTGAATTGGGTTTTGTAGCCCACCTCCAGTGGTTTTCATTGCTCCAATAGTGTGCGTTTTTGAATGCTGGCTCGTACCCTGTTCTGCTTTTATTCCACTGAACACTACCTCCGCAGTGATCGAAATGAAGGTGCGTCATAAACACATCTGTAATGTCATCTTTGTGAAATCCAGCCTTTTTTAGTGAAGCCTCTAAGGAGTGGTCGCCCCATTTATGGTAGTACCCAAAGAATTTTTCTGTCTGTTTGTCTCCCATCCCAGTATCAATTAAGGTGAGCTTGTTGCCGTCTTCAATTAATAGGCAGCGCGCTGCAATATCTATCATGTTGTTACTGTCTGCGGGGTTTGTTCTGTTCCATAAAACCTTAGGAACAACCCCAAACATAGCGCCACCGTCTAACTTAAAATTACCAGCCTCTATTGGATGTAGTGTCATAGCCATGCAAAATACAAAAACAAGAGGGTTTGCCGAAGCTACCTGTGTTTTTATTAATTATCTACCCTAGGTTTTGGGTACAAACCAGCAATTCGGTTTGCAGACGTTTTCCGAAATCATGAAGACTCTTTATTTCTTTAACCCCAGCAATTCTCTCCTTTGAGTACACTAGTACAGAAGTCCCGTTAGATTCTACGTGGTAGTAAGGATTACTCTCAAAAAAGAGCACAAGATTGTCTGTAAAGAAACTTTGTATAGCGACAGAGTCTTCACCACGAAGATAAAAACGCTTGCTAAAATCACTATGGTTTTCTATAGCAATATCCTTAAAACCAGCAAAGACAGAAACCTTCTCTAAAAAGCCTTCTTGATCTAGAGTGAATCCAGGGATAATTGTATTCAGCTTGATGTGAAGCATGGTGGTGCGCACATCTTCTTTTGCAATAAACTCTCCCTCAGAATAATTTATATCAAATAATTTAAAGGTGTTTTCTGTGTTAAAAAGACGATTGTAAATACGCTCAATTTGTTTGGTGCTGAAATGTTTAAAACTATCTAAAAAACGCACATCTTCAGACTTTTCGGCCTGATATTGCAGGTTAAAATCTTTTGAAATTTCCTGGAGGGTGAGCTGTCTTTTTGTTAAAGCGCCACTTCTTTTTTTAAGCCCAGGAATTAATTTTCTCAGTGCAAAGGGGTGCTGGCTGTCTGTGCCGTGCAGATCAAGGCCAATAACCTCAAAGTGGCCTCCACGTTTAGTAAAAACATCTTGATACCCACTCACGCTTTCCATCACAGTGTGGTCTACAAACTGACACATAGAGAAATCTATTACAACGTCTTTGTCTTCAGGAACATCTTCTAGTTTTTGTTTGAGTTTGTAAAAGTTTAAAAAACTACAAAAGTGCTTTACACTTACATAGTAGTTGCCATTTTCTTTTTCTTGAAACATAAGCACATTGGGCTTCAGGAAGTTTCTAATAAAAACAGTGGCGCCTTTATTGACAAGCACATGGATCATAAAAGTTACAATAAGCCCCGCAATAATACCGGTGATTAGGTCAACAAATAAGGTTACCAGCAAGGTGGTGAAAAAGATAAGTAGCTGCTCTTTCCCTACAGAAAATATTTTACGAACAAGGGCGGGAGACGCTAGTTTATAACCAGTATATACTAAAATTGCCATTAGGGCAGGCAATGGTATGCGCGTTAATTGAGTGCTAAACAGCACAATAAAAACAACCAAAAACAATGCGTGCATAAAGTTGGAACTTCTGTTGCTCCCTCCATTATTAACATTTACGGAGCTTCTAGCGATAACAGTCACCACATTAAGGCCTCCCAAAAAGCCGCTTCCAACAGTTGCCAGCCCAAGTGCTTTTAAATCTCTATTTACATTGCTTCTTCTTTTTTGAGGGTCCAGCTTATCTACAGCTTTTATGCTTAATAAAGACTCTATACTAGCGATAAGCGTTAGGGCAAGTACACTGGTCCAAAAAGACAAACTCCCAACGGCGCTAAAGTTTGGAACAGGGATTTCTGCAATAATTTGATTTGCAGAAGGAATTCCAGAGATCATATACACGGCGCTAATAGGGTTGGGCTGCTGTAATACCATTTCATAGTAGTAACTAAACCCAATAGATAATAAAACAATCCACATAGGAGCAGGTATGAGTTGCAGGTATTGGTTTCTTATCTTAGAATAAAACACCATAATACCCAAAGATAAAATACCAGATATAGCCGCAAAAGTAAGCCCAGTGTCTTGATAATAGAAAACACCTTGTATGGTTTCTGGAATTGCAAGCAAGTAGGAGATGCTCCCCTCCAGGGAGAGTTTATTTCCAAGCATGATATGAAACTGTTTTCCAAGAATAATAAGCCCAATAGCGGCCAACATTCCTTGAATGGCAGACGAAGGAAAGAAATCTGCTAGTTTTCCCATGCGCAGAAAACCAAGCAAGACCAAAAGCGCCCCCGAACAAATAATGGCGGCATAAGCTCCTTGAATGCCTAGGGTGGTTATAGCAACCAGCAGCACGCCCACTAAACCATTTCCGGGCCCAGAGATGGTAACGTGGCTACCACCTAAAATAGACACTAGTAGCCCGCCAACAACAGCGGCAATAATACCAGAGATTGGTGGAGCCTCACTTGCCATGGCAAGCCCTAGCCCTAAAGGGAGTGCAATTAAGCTAACCACAAACCCAGAAAAAATATTTTTTGGAAGTGCGCTAAAAAATGCCTGGATGTTACTTTTTTTAGAACTCATTGTACAATTAATATATCTGTGGGCAACTCCGTTAAAATATGTTCTATATCATGAGGAAACAAGCGGTCCCAAAACCCAGAGGCTTTTGGAGCGTTCATTACCAACAAATCTGCCCTAACAACCTCTGCGTAATGACCTATAGAGTACCCTCTTTTTCCAAAAATGGGCTGGGTGGCAATTACTTTTTTCTCTTTGTGGTTTTGCGGAATCTCCTCGAGTATTTTTTGTATTCTAGAATCCTCGCGACGGCTTATTTTTTCTTTTAAAAGAGTAGATTTTCGTAAAGATTTATCATCCTGAACATTCCCAATCTCTGTATTAGAAACCTCTTCTACAATCGTTATTTTTTCACTAGATAGTGCAGCTGCCACAAAAAAGGCAGCGCTTATTGTTGCTGGTGTTTTTTGATCTTCCAGCCCGTTTACAACAATGTGCTTACAGGGTAGTCGCTCAATGGAGGGATTAATTAGCAACATCACAGAACAGCTTGCTTTTCTGGTTATTTTTCTTGCTATAGACCCAATATAATACTTCAGAAAATTTTCTCTCTGTAGGGCTCCAAGAATTAAAAGATCAACACCGTTTTGGTTTACGCTCTCTAAAATGGACTCAACAGGCTCTCCTGGATTAAAGACCACACTGGCTAAAAGGCCTTCCTTTAAAAAAGGATCTAAATATGAAGCGAATGTCGCTTTTTTCTCATCAGAGACCTCTCCAACATGTATAAGTACCAATGATGCCTTAAACAATAAAGCAAGACGAGCGCTCTGGTAAATATTTGCTTTTAAGTTTGGCGAGAAGGTAACTCCAATGCCAATAGTGTTAAATTTTTTTTGGATCAAAACAATGAATTCTTAAGTGTGTTTTCTTTGGCGCAAGATATTTTTTGTGCCGAAAGGGAAAGATACATCTTTTTTAAAATCTTGGAAATATATTTTAAGCAACCCGCTTTAAAAGCTTTAAATTATTCTTAAATAATTTTAACAATTCAAGGGTTCTTTCTACTTTGCATATAAATACAACACCTATGTTAGAACTTGCCGGAATTATCGTCTTAGGAATTTTTGCACAATGGATTGCTTGGAAAGTAAAAATTCCAGCTATTTTACCCCTTATTTTAATTGGTTTGGCTGTTGGCCCCTTGTCTACACTTTATCCTGAAGGCTTTCGTCTTGAAGACGGGTCGCAGTGGATTCAGCCCATTTGGAACACTCAAAAAGGGTTTTTTCCCGGAGAAAGCTTGTTTTATTTTGTTTCCTTGGCCATCGGAATTATACTGTTTGAAGGTGGTTTAACCCTTAAGATGACCGAAATTAAAAAAGTTGGCGGCGTTATTGGAAAGCTTATAAGCCTTGGCTCGATTGTTACTTTTTTTGGAGCGGGTGTGGCTGCACATTATTTTCTTGGCCTTGATTGGCAAGTTTCTTTTTTATTTTCTGGGCTTATTATTGTAACAGGCCCCACAGTAATAACACCTATTTTAAGAAACATACCTCTTCGTAAAGACGTATCTGCGGTATTAAAGTGGGAGGGTATTTTAATAGACCCTATTGGGGCTCTTGTCGCGGTTTTAGTCTTTGGTTTTATTAGCGTTAATATACCTACCCAAGGGATTGAAGAAATAGCCACTCAGGCCCATGGCTCTGGAGGCAGCTATACAAAACACGCCCTTTTAGAATTTGGAAAAATTATAGTTATTGGATTTGCTTTTGGTCTAGCCGGAGGTTTTGCAATGTACCATGCTGTAAAAAGAAAAGTGATTCCTCACTATCTTTTAAATGTAGCCTCACTCTCTATGGTGCTGCTAATTTTTGTGTTGAGTGATTTGTTTGCTCACGAGTCTGGCCTATTGGCTGTAGTTGTGATGGGGATGTACCTAGGAAATAGCGATTTGCCTAATTTAAAAGAGCTGTTATATTTTAAAGAATCTTTAAGCGTACTGCTTATATCCATCTTGTTTATTTTGCTTTCTGCAAATATTAGCATTGATGATTTACTGCTTATATACAACTGGGAAACAGCGGTGTTATTTACTGTGGTTATTTTTGTGGTGAGGCCCTTGGGCGTCTTTTTAAGCACTACAAACTCAGGCCTGAGTGTTAATGAAAAACTATTTATTTCTTGGGTAGGGCCTCGTGGTATTGTTGCCGCAGGGATCGCCTCTCTTTTTGGAACTAAGCTAGTAGAGCTAGGTGTCCCAGGAGCACAATACATCACGCCTCTTGTTTTTGGATTGGTGCTCGTAACGGTGCTTTTAAACGCAACAACAGCAAGAATGGTGGCCTCGCTCTTGGGTGTGTTCTTGAAAAAGAGTGAAGGAATCATGATCATTGGAGGCTCTCGCGTGTCAAGATTAATAGCGGCATATCTTCAAAAAAACAACAGGCGCGTAGTGCTTATTGACAGCAATAAAGCAAATGTTGAGAAGGCAAAAGAGCTGGGTATTGACGCATTGTCCGCAAATATTTACAATGATGATTTGAGTGACAATATAGAGCTGAGCGACATGGGGTATTTGCTTTCAATGACTGGAAACGACGCTATTAATAGGTACGCCATGGATAAACTAGGAAAAGATTTTGGCGAAAACGGCACCTTTAGACTTGTCACCCCTGAGGAGTTGAGAAGTAAAAAAACCAAAGGCAGCGACCTGTTTTGCGCCACCCACGACTATTTAGATCTGATGCGTGTTGCCCAAGCGTTTCCTTCCATACAAGAGGTTCGAGCTTCTAACCAAGGGGTGTATGCCAGTATCATGGATTTAATCAATGACAACCAAGACGCCATTGCTTTATTTGTAAAAACACCGGAGGGTGTAATTAGTCTTGTAGACAACATAAAGGAAATGGCAATCGAAGAAAACTCTATTATTGCCTACATAGGAAGGCCTATGGATTTTGAAGACGTCATGACTAGTAAAACTCCTGAGGCCATACAATAAGACTAAAGCAAATAAACCCTAGTGTAGATCTAGTACACTACTTTATACAATACAATGAAAAAATTAATCTTTACGTTAGGCGCTCTTATGCTGGTGTTACTTTCTTGTGATAGTTCTGGCTCGGGTAATTTTGAGTGCATAACAGCCACTTCAGACCTTAGGGCTGCCGCGGATGCTTATAGCCAAGATCCGTCCACAGAAAACTGTAATGAGTACAAAACAGCATTACAGGTATACATAAATAACGGCTGCGCAGGTATGGACCAAAGTGCATATGCTGAGCTGGACGCGCTGCCGTGTAACTAACTCCCTAGTTAGTCATTGAGTTTTAAAACGGCCATAAAAGCGGCTTGCGGAATCTCAACATTACCCACTTGACGCATGCGTTTTTTCCCCTTTTTCTGTTTTTCTAGAAGCTTACGTTTTCTAGAAATATCTCCCCCATAACACTTTGCTGTAACGTCTTTACGCACTGCCTTTACTGTTTCTCTAGAAATAATTTTTGCGCCAATGGCCGCCTGTATTGGTATATCAAACTGTTGTCTTGGGATGAGTTGGCGAAGTTTTTCACACATTTTTTTACCAATATCTTGAGCATTGTCTTGGTGTAGCAAAGAAGACAAGGCGTCTACAATATTACCATTTAACAAGACGTCTAGCCTAACTAGTTTAGACTCCCGCATGCCAATTGGAGCATAATCAAAGGAGGCATACCCTTTAGATACGGTTTTTAAACGATCATAAAAGTCAAACACAATTTCTGCCAAGGGCATGTCAAAGGTTAGTTCTACACGCTCTGTGGTTAAATAGGTTTGGTTTGTGATTTGCCCTCGCTTTTCTATACATAAAGACATTACATTACCAACAAAGTCAGATTTTGTGATAATCGTTGCTTTAATATACGGCTCTTCCATACGGTTGAGCTTAGAGGGGTCTGGCAAATCACTTGGGTTATTCACCAAAAGAACCGTATCTGGCTCTCTGTTGGTGTACGCGTTGTAAGACACGTTGGGCACCGTTGTAATTACAGTCATGTCAAACTCACGCTCTAATCGTTCTTGAATAATCTCTAAATGTAGCATTCCTAAAAACCCACACCTAAAACCAAAACCTAAAGCCGCAGAACTCTCTGGTATAAATACCAGTGAGGCGTCATTAAGCTGTAGTTTTTCCATGGAAGCGCGCAGCTCCTCGTAGTCTTCTGTGTCTACGGGATAAATACCTGCAAATACCATAGGCTTTACATCCTCAAAGCCCTCAATCATGTTTGTTGTTGGGCTTTTTGCGTCTGTAATGGTGTCACCAACTTTTATTTCTTTTGCCTCTTTAATACCCGTGATCAGGTATCCAACATCTCCGGTAGAAACTATTTTTTTTGGTGTTTGAGTTAAATTAAGGGTTCCTACCTCATCTGCAAAATAGGTTTTACCTGTAGCCATAAATTTAATATGCTGGCCTTTTTTAATCTCTCCATTTAAAACTCTAAAATAGGTTTCAACACCCCTAAAAGGATTGTATACAGAATCAAAAATAAGGGCCTGCAGAGACTCTTCCTTAACTCCTTTTGGAGCAGGAACTCGGTCAATAATGGCAGTTAGTATTTCAGTAATACCAATTCCCGTCTTAGCGCTGGCAGGAATTATTTCTTCTGGATCACAGCCAAGAAGATCAACAATATCATCTGTTACCTCTTCTGGGCTAGCAGATGGGAGGTCTATTTTATTAAGCACAGGAATAATCTCTAAATCATTTTCTAGGGCTAGGTATAGATTAGAAATAGTTTGAGCCTGTATGCTTTGAGCGGCATCTACCACAAGCAGCGCACCTTCGCAGGCAGCAATAGAGCGAGAAACCTCATAGGAAAAATCTACATGGCCGGGGGTGTCAATTAAGTTTAAGACATACTCCTGGCCATTGTGGGTATAGTTCATCTGTATGGCGTGACTTTTTATGGTAATACCACGCTCACGTTCTATATCCATATTGTCAAGCAACTGCGCTTGAGATTCACGCTCGGTTACGGCGCCGGTGGCTGCTAACAATCTGTCTGCCAGGGTGCTTTTACCGTGATCAATATGGGCAATAATGCAAAAGTTGCGAATGTTCTTCATGTAGCTTGTTGTTTGAAAACAATAATTTGCAAGCATATCAAGCAAATTTGAGGCTGTAAAGATACCACAAAAGGGCATCATGTACACAAGTTACCTTTAATCGATTTTTTGTAAAACCATGAAAATGTTTCACTTGAAATCCACATCTTTGTGACATACTCTAACTAAATCCCATGATTTTAGCTTCCTTTTTATGCGGCACAATCTAGTTTTTTTATTCTTAAAACCAGCTAGTCTTGGTAGCACCATAAAATCTACGGTTTTATTTTTTATGCTTTTACCTCTAGCTGTGCTTGCCCAACAAAGCGCTATAAGTGGAACAGTTCTAGACCAAAATAACACGCCAATTTCTTTTGTGACGGTACTTGCACATCAGCTAACCACAGAGAGTGGTAGCGCCACAGATATTGTTTCTACAAAAGGAACCACAACAGATGATTTAGGGAATTTCAGTCTTGAAAATTTAGACCACGCAACCTATAGGCTTCACTTTAGTTTTATTGGCTTTAAAACACAGACCAAGAAAATAACACTTATAACAAACACCGCTGTTGATGCTATTATTCTTTTAGAAAGCAGCGAGATGCTCGATCAGGCGGTTATCACCATAAAAAGACCAACCATCCAAAAAGCGCCGGGCCGCCTTGTTTTTAATGTAGAAAACACCTCGATTGCCTCTGGAAGCGCCTTAGATGTGCTTAAAAAAACACCTGGAGTTGTTGTTTCTCAACAAGGTATTTCTGTAAAAAACAACAGTCCTGTTATATATGTAAATAATAAACGGGTGTATTTGTCTGGTGAAGAAACGCTCTCTTTACTCGAGAGTACAAACGGCTCCCTTATAAAATCTGTGGAGGTGATTACAAACCCATCTTCAAAATACGATGCAGACGCCACAACAGTACTAAACATTAACACCACAAGGGCGGTTGCTGTTGGCTATAAGGGATCTGCCTCTGGGGTATATCAACAGGCGGTGTATGCAAAATACAATTTAGCGACTGCTCACTTTTATAAAAATGATTGGCTCAATGCGTATGGAAGCTATTCTTATTCTCCAAGAAAAGAGTTTAAAGAAGACGAAAACAACACCCGTTTTTTTGCTCCAGACGAAACCACAACAAGCGGGTATAGAGACTCTTATTTCACAAGAGTAACCAAAAGCAACCCCCACCAAGCAAATGTGGTTTTAGACCTAACAGCAAACGAGCAACACTCCTTTGGAATTAGCGCTACTGTATTTGTGTCACCAAACAAACGCTTTGATAACCAGGCACTGTCTTTAAACACAAACAGGCAGCGGCAACTAGACTCTACATTTACCACTGCAAGTGGCTCCACTAGAAACACATCTAATATTGCCCTTAACGCAAGCCACACCTTTAGCCTGGCCAATAGTGAAACCCAATTAGTGACCCAGGCCAATTATGTTGCTTATAGCGCAGATAGAGCACAAGACGTTGAGACGAATTATTTTTCACCAAGCGGGCTACAGTTAAGAAATAACAATTTTAACACCACCGGGAATCAAGATAGCACCATTTTTACGGGCCAAATAGACCTAAGCATTCCTCTTATCTCAGGAGCCCTTGATTGGGGATTAAAGATGAGCGACATAAAAACCAGCAGCGCACAGGAATTTTTTGATCAAACCGAGCAAGGAGCTGCTTTAAACCCAAGCCTCTCTGACGACTTTCAATACCAAGAAAATATTTTTGCAGCCTACTTTAATATAACTAGAGATTGGGAGCAATGGAGCCTAGACCTTGGATTGCGCGCAGAGCAAACAGAAGTTAGGGCCACTTCAAAAAATCTAGGAGAGGTTAACAATCAGTATTATTTTGAATTGTTTCCAAAAATGTCTCTACTCTATTCGGCCAATGAAAACAATAGCTTTGGACTGAGCTATTCTAGATCTATAGCCAGACCAAACTATGAGAGTCTCAACCCGTTTAGGTACTTTATTAATGAAAATAATTACACAGACGGAAACCCCAACTTGGTGCCCGAAATAGACTCAAAATACACCTTTAGCTACACCCACAATAACACGTGGTTTTTGGAGGCGTATTACTGGCATATTAAAAACCCACTGGAGGAACTTAGGTTTCAAAACAATACCACCAGAGCCTTACAAAGCTTGGAGACAAACCTTATTAAGGGCTACCAATACAGCCTGGATATAACCTATGCAAAATCAGTAACATCTTGGTGGTATCTCCAGGTGGTTACTTCTGGGTTTTTTATAGAGAATGAGTTTTTAGCCCAGCAGAGCGCTCAACAAACAGCCCTTGCAAACACCTATGGTTTTTATGGGCAAATCTATAGCGGTTTGGTTTTAAGCGAGCAGGCAAATATCACTAGTGATGTTACGGCGTTATATATCTCAAACCTTATTTTTGGGTCTTACACTTATAAAAATCAGTTTAATCTCTCGGCCTCTGTGCGGAAAAAGATTTGGGACAAAAAAGCAAGCATTACTATTGGCGTAGACGATATTTTTAACACCAACAACATTCCTGTTGTCTCGCGGTATGCAAACCAAGACAATGGCTATTTTGCCAGGACAGAGTCAAGACTCTTTAGGGTTGGTTTTACCTACAACTTCGGAAACTCAAAACTTCGAGACAATAACCGCGAGATCACTACAAAAGAGAGCGACAGACTTAATTAAAAGCAATGGCCTCTTTTTTGAAACTTTCAGAATATAATTTTACTATTTTTGCAACAACAGTAACAACAAAAAACACGCTCAATAGTATGGGCAAAATACATGGCTAAAATTGGAGATATAGATGTTGGAGAATTTCCGCTACTGCTTGCGCCTATGGAAGATGTTAGCGATCCTCCATTTAGAGCACTTTGCAAAGAGCAGGGCGCAGACGTTGTGTACACAGAGTTTATCTCAAGCGAAGGGCTTATTCGTGACGCCGCTAAAAGCGTCATGAAGCTTGATATTTATGAAAAAGAGCGCCCCGTAGGAATTCAAATTTTTGGAGCTGTTTTGGAGTCTATGCTAAAGAGCATAGAAATTGTGGAGGCTAGTGGCCCAGATATTATAGATATTAATTTTGGATGTCCTGTTAAAAAAGTAGTAAGTAAAGGCGCCGGCGCCGGCATTTTAAAGGACATAGACCTTATGGTTTCTCTTACCGAGGCTATGGTAAAACACACCAAGTTGCCCGTAACGGTAAAAACCCGTTTGGGCTGGGATGAGGATTCTATTAAAATTGTTGAGGTAGCAGAGCGCTTGCAAGATGTTGGGTGTAAGGCCATTTCTATACACGGCAGAACACGCGCGCAGATGTATAAAGGAGAGGCCAATTGGCACCCCATTGCTGCCGTTAAAAATAACCAACGCATGCATATTCCTGTTTTTGGAAATGGAGATGTTGACACTCCAGAGAAAGCTATGCTCATGCGGGATGAATTTGGCCTTGACGGGGCCATGATTGGCCGCGCTAGTATAGGAAACCCATGGTTTTTTAACCAGGTAAAACATTTTTTTGAAACAGGCTCTCACGCAGCTCCCCCAACGATGCAGCAGCGCGTAGAGGCGGCAAGACGCCACCTAGAAATGGCCATAGACTGGAAGGGTGAAGTTCTAGGTGTTTTTGAAACCAGAAGACATTACACCAATTATTTTAAAGGAATACCTCACTTTAAGGAATACCGCATGAAAATGGTAACTAGTGATCACAGTAAAGATGTTTTTAAGGCTTTTGACCAGGTCTTAGAAACCTTTGGAGATTTCCAGTTTGTATAATCTTACCCTAGCAGTTGTTCTCTCACTCTACTGGCCGCAATTTTTGCAGCCAATAGCCCAAGGCTAGAAATAGTAAAAAACACAATAACCACATTTAATCCAAGTAGTTTTACAGGATACGCCAAATTAGGGGTTATGTACAAAAACTCAAACGTTGCCTGTAGCCACACCACAATCACCCCGAGGATAATGCCTAGGGTTCCTCCCAAAAGGGTCATTAAGGCTCCTTGTGTAAAGAAAATACTTCTTATTTCTTTAATGGTTGCGCCCATATTGTAGAGGGTTTTAATATTTTTTCTTTTATCAAGAATCATCATAATAATGGCGCCAATCACATTAAACAGCGCAATAATCATTATAAGTGTGCAGATAAGGTATACCGCTATGTTTTCTGTGTTTAGCATCTTATAAAGCGCATCATTTTGTTGGATGCGGGTTTTTATAATAACATCTTGTTTAAATAGGGCTGTTATTTTTTCTTTTGCGCTGTTTACGGACGCATTTGGAGCAAGTTTGATTTCTAGGGCAGAAATTTTGGTGCTATCCATAGACAAAAGACTTCTTGCAAAACCCAAATCACTAAATACGTATTTGGAGTTGAGCTCCTGGTTTACAAAATAAATGCCTGAGACCACTGCTTTTTGTTTGGTAAAATCTTTTGAGGGGTTTAATGGATCTATTTGCCCCATTCCTGGTTTGGGCACAAAAACCTCTAGAAGACCACTGTAATCTCTAGCGCCAAGACCAAGCTTGTGTGAGGTATCATAGCCAATAACCACTTCGTTTCTATTTGGGGTTAACCACTCTGAAGAGAGAAGGATGCTGTCTGTGGGGTTTACAAGATCGTACTTGGTGTCTACCCCTTTAATAAAGGCCATGTCGTTTTTCCCCTTAAATTGTATAAAGACTCTCTCTTCTATGACTTGAGAGCTTGCAGCTACCTCTGGTATGGCGGCAAGGGCTTTTTTTTGGGCCTCTGTAAAGGTTATGGTTTTTCCTGTGGCGGGATATACTTTTAAATCGCTATCAAAGATGTTAGTATACTCAAGGCTATACTCTTTAAGACCAGAGAAGCCAGATAGCACGATAAAGAGCACCAAAGACCCCACCACAACTCCTGTGGCAGCAATGGCGGTAATAATATTAATGGCGTTGCTGCTGCTTGAGCAAAAGAGATACCGCTTTGCGATGTACAGCGAGACTTTCAATAGATTATGATTTTCTTCTTTTTGGGAGTAGGTCTGGGTTTTGTATTGGGTTTTTTTCTCCTTTTACGGCATCTTCAATCTTTTCGATGTAATCTAGGGAGTCATCGTTGTAGAAGGTAAGCTCTGGCATTCTGCGAAGTTGGTGTTTTGTTAGCTGCGCAATTTCGTGCTTAATTTTCGGCTTAATACCGTTTAGCTCCTGGGTGATTTGTGAAGCGTTTGTG
>Ga0209302_10001034_pt1 | contig 16011 bp, 13 predicted proteins | sample ArcOceMetagenome_2_FD_187445 | JGI IMG/M metagenome (GOLD analysis project Ga0209302, IMG submission 187445) | Marine eukaryotic phytoplankton communities from Arctic Ocean - Arctic Ocean ARC135M Metagenome (SPAdes) (version 2) | ecosystem: Environmental > Aquatic > Marine > Oceanic | place... | reverse complement strand
TTCTTTCGTGCCAACCTTATTCTTAGCGGCAGTCCAATATCGGCGCTTGTTCTCAGTAAGCGAGTCCATGTACTCAGTGAACTTTTGACTCTGCGCGTCCCTGCCGAACCTAGTGCGCATCTCTTGCGACATGTTTTTGAACATGTTGACAAGCCGGTCAGCAACTTTCTTAAAGTGACTAGCCGCCATGTTCTTAGCGGGCAGCGTTTGTTTCAGATAAATGTTCTTCGCGTAAATCGATACCTGATCCGCATACCACTCTTCAAAAGCTAGCTCATTGTTAGGGTCTTGGTAGGCAGCAGGAGCATCCTTAGCAGCGCGAGCCTTCTCGAAATCATTAACTAGTCGACGATATAACGCTGAGTTTTCCAACGACCCAGCCATCTCTTCTTGGATCAACGCATGGCCCAGCTCGTGAGCAGTGGTCAACGCTGTCTGAAGCTGGTTGTCTGAACGGTTGTCTACAAGAATCACATGCGCGTCATTGAAGCCCATGTATCGGCCCAGCGCAGTCGTGTTGTCTAAGAGGGCGTTCATCTGCTCGCGTACAGCGGCTGCTACGCGGGGGTCTGTAAACATTTCGTTGAACTTAGCCTCAGTCATCTTACTGAGTTCTTTGACACCCAGAATTGATACAGATTTTTTGAGCCTTAGTTTCTTAACTAAGGCTGATGCGACCTGGGTAGCTAAGCGGCCAATGCCGCCAGCTGGGTAAGTCGCGTTCATTGGGTTGCGACCGCCTTTGCTTTTAGGCTTCGCGGATGAGTAGCCTCTGTTCTCGACAGGGCCTGCTTCTATGTTTAAGCCAGAGAGCGGGAGGTCTCCGAGAAAACTCTTTGCGTCTTCATCAAACTGCTCTTCAACTGTGAGTCCAGCAACCTGCTCTTGATCTGTGAACGTCCCATCAGTGTAGGTGTTGTTTTCCGTGATACGTACACCGTTTGCACCGCGATTTTCAAAATCAGTTTTTGCCGCCTTCGCTGCTGCTTTTTTAGTAAAATTGTATTCAAACGAGCCCCCTTGATCGTACCCTGAGACTGTATATGACTTAGGCTGGCTTTCTGTAGGCTGTGTCTGAGTCAGAACTTGATCAAGGGTAAGAGGTGCCTGCTTAGTGCCGCCAGCGCGTAACCCGCCAGTGCTAGTTTTGAGTTGCTGCTGATTCATAGACAACAAGGACTCACCTGTTGCTTGGTCACGAACATCATAATTAGAGAGCTGTAGCTCAGACATTATCGCTGAGAATGCAGCGGCAGCAGACTCAGTGGGCCCGCCCTGGTTAAAGTTTGATCCCTCGCGTGTCTGTAGGATTCTCCGACCTGCATTAACGAGGTCCGCGAGGATTGCGATGGTCTCTTTACCATCTGGTGCAACAACTGTGACCTTTGCCTCAGCAGAGTCTTTGTTATTGAAGTCATCGTTCTTTGCAACGCGGTCTGCGTCTTTTATTGACTGTGATAAGAACCCGCCGATAGGTAACTTCTGATCTTGACCGCCAATAGAGAATGTCTCGGTGTCTGGGGTGGTCTCGAGGTTTAAGTCATACGCGCCGTCTTTGCCCTCAGTAATAGTTACCAAAGCAGTAGGGTTCGCCTTCTTAGCTGCAACAGCCGCCTTTAACAGACTTTCGCTCATGCCACCGTAGTAGTCACTGCCCCAATCGATGTCCATCTCATCGCCGAACTCTTTTTCAAAAGTCTTGCGAGTGGGCTCGGTGTTCTCGTACTCTTTATCTGTATTACGAGGAGCGTATTCTGTGAGCTTCGTGGTTTCAGACTCGAAGATATCGCCACCTTCGTCGAACCCCGTAGTCTTGCTACCGAAGCCCATTTCTTTGTTGACCTGCTCAGAGTCTTGGTCATTCATCGGACGAACGACAGGGCCACGCTCTTTCTCGACGCGCTTCTTACGTTCTTCCAAGGCTTGCTGAGCTGACATTGTTTTAAAGCTCCCGCCTTGTGGCATGAGCTTGCGTGCGGCGTCTTCTGCTGCTGGTCTGTTCTCTTCAGTGGTCAGTTCCTCGGAAACTACGCGGCCCTGACTGTCTGTAACCACAACAGCTAAATCGCCATCTGGGGTCTTTACGCTACTGTACCCAAGTGCGGCTTGGAGAATAGAATCCGACGCTTCACCGGCAATGACATCAGCGACAATCTGCTCGCTGGTAGAAACGATTGTTCCCCGCCCAGGTACAAACGCTGCGTATGCTGGCTTGTCTGAACCCTCGATTTGGACGGGAGTGATTGTGTTCTCTTTCGCGCCAAATACAGGTTTCTCGCCTGAAGACCAGACCGCTTGTTTAGAGCTAGTAGAGTCGAGCATCGCTTCCACTTGGCCTGCGATGTCGCTCTGTGATTCATTAGAAGTGTACCCGCCGAATACCTCGTCACCATACTGCTCTTCGTTGATCTGCTGATCGACCTCTGCTTGACGACCTTTATCAATTAGCTGATTAGCTTGACTGAAGATGCTGCTGACCGTTCCGCCAGTGCCACCAGCCGCTCCACCGCCAAAAAACCCAGCAAATGCAGACTGTCCCAACCGCATCTTCGCGTCTTGGGCAGTGTAGGTATCGTCCATATCCATACGGTTGAGGACACCAATACCTTCTTGTGCGACCTCAGTAGCGCCTTCCATCGCACCGGCTTTAATCGCGGTGCCGCCAATATCTTTTGCCAGTTTCCCAAACAGAGAGCCTTCTTTCACAGCCCGCTTCTTGGCGACGTTACCAATCAGCTTCAGCATTGCTGCTTCGCTGCCAACGCCTATTAATGCTTGTGGTAATGCTACGCCCGCTGCTCGCGTAGCTGTATCTGAGTTTAGCTCTTGACCTGCTTCTAAGGCTTCTGACAAGTTGCCGCCCGCTAGTGGAACGAACTCTGATCCGCCTGCACCTACGAAAGCACCCGCTTTAAATACGCCCCATGCTGATTGCGCGAGTTCTTTTTCCATCGCGTCGGCAGTTCCGTCAGCAGTGCTTTTTAGTGCATCTTTTACGATTCGGTTAGCTATTGATTTACCGGCTTTACTAATCGCGGTCTTGCCAAGTACAGCGACTATGCCACCGATACCACCACTTGCTATGCTGGATACTGCTGATGGAAAGATCTCACCCGAGCTCTTACCAATCTGCATGAAGAAACCTTCAACAGTTGGCTCGTTAACAAACTCAGAGAATGTCTCCATTGTCGATACAGGAATGGCTGCTTGAGCTTCTTTAATACGGGCACGGCGTACATTAGTTTCTGCCGCCTCTTGGTCACCAGTAGCTGTATTGAATAGGGCTTTGAAATACTCGACATCCGCGTCGAGCGCCGCGCCGCCAGATTTAAGGCCAGCTCCAAACGCTTCTGTTACCGACTCTGGTGCGATTACACCAATCGTGTCCTCTACGTTCCCTTGCGCTAAGTCCCTATTACTGGACCTGCCGTATTCATCTCCGTCTTCGGGGAGATCGAAAGTACCATTGTTGAGAAAAATCTCGAATAATTTACGCTCCACACTTTATCCCTCATTCGCTTTAGAGGCGATTGCTCTGCGCGTATTCGCCTTGGCGATGTCGATGGCGTTATTGTATAGCTCTGGGTGTAGTCCTTTTAGTTGCTTCAGCCCTGCGTCCTCGTCGAGCTTAAGCCCGTCTCCGTCGTTGTAATAGAGCATCGTCGGGTTTTTAGGGTCATCGACCGTAATGCGGCTTGCATCGAAGTCACCTGGGTCGAACCCTTCTTCGACTTCGTCGCGATATATGAGGTCTTGTAGAGACTCTCGGAGTTTGCCGAATACCCCTCGGCCCCCCGCCTCTTCAGCGGCCAGGGATGCAATTGTCATACTGAGCGTGCCGGTCATCCCTATCAGGGCGTTATCTCGTTCTAGGTCAGTACGGTCACTTTGCTTTAGCCACATATTAAAAGCTGAAAACTCCTTAGATCGTAAAAACTTTTTAGCTGACTGCAAACCCAGAACTAAGTCTCCATCTTCTCCCTCTGGTGCATATATCTTTAGTGCAGCAGCCATAAGGTCTGATCCCTGTTCATTTGCAGCGTCGAGAAAAGCCCTTTGAGAATCATTCATAGATTTATAGTACTTTTTATAATTCAGAGAACGGTCAGCTGACTTATCAGCGAGCGCTAACTCATCCTTACGGTTTACGGTGGGGCTACCTTCGACGTTGTCAAAGATATTTGTGATTTCATCTGACATCTGCTTACGGATAGTCGCGTCGCTGGTAGAGGCCAGGATTGCTGCGCGTGCTATTGCCGCATCTTTAGAGCGTAGGCGTCTTAAATCGCGAAGCTCCTCAAAACCCTCGGCTCTTAGCTGCTGGGCGACTCTCTGAACAGTTCCTTGATTTACTTTGATGGACCCATCATTCAAACCGGCTTCGATTTCTTTTGAACTCTTTCCCGCTGTTTGCGCTGCCAAGGCGTCCGTTTCGGCGTCTTGCGTAAATAGAGCGGGTTTGTCTTTTTCTAGATAAGCATCGATCTGGGCCAGCTCAGCTTTATCCTTCTTAAATTCTTTTGCCATAAACGAGTCCATATTACCCATTCTGGGAGCGGAGTTACCTTGCTCTTTAGCAATGTTAGATTCGAGTTTCTTTTTGCGGTCCATAAGTTTTTCTGTTTGGCGATTTTTAAACCATTCAGGTCTTTTTTGCACTTCGGCGCCTTTAGCTAAAGGGTTGGGCGATTCCCCCCCTTCTATAGACCTAATTAGCCTGCCCCCTTTCGTGGAGCGGTCAACGCTCTTTATATCAAAAGGTGTTGCGGGAGTATCAACAGAAGGCGCGGCGGCGTCTTGCGCTTCATTAGAAGCTGCATCGGTCGGCGCTTGTACAGTTGTGGATAGCGGCGCTATGCCAGCGTCTTTCGCCATCGCCTCGGTTACCTCTGGCCCCCCCTCTGCAATCGCACTTTTAGCGCTCCGTTGAACGGCAGCGTCTTGCGGAAGCGCGTCTAGGACTTGCTTCTCGTATTCCAAATAGGCCGCATCAGCTATTTGGTCGTTTGCTTCTTGTTTGTCTGAATCTGCCCCAATCTGATCTAGTCGATTACGCATATCCGTAGGGTTAAACTTAGATGTGTTTGTCACAATATTTCTGCGGAACTCTGAGTTTGCGAGCCTACTAAGCTGTCCAGCGTCAAAGTTGACTACTTTAGATGTTGACTCACTCTTCCCATCTTCAGTTACGGCGCCTGTTGAACCGTCAGCGTTTGTAACAGTAATAGCATAACCGCCGCCTGGGATTGCTTGGATACTAGTTGCTTTTGAGCCTTCAGGTAAGTTGCCAAATTGTGTGGCGATTCCTAAGAGAACCTGCTCAGTAGCGGCGTCTCCAGACTCAATACCCTGACGGATTTTGGCGGTGTCTAAGCTCATACGGTCTTTGCTAATAATGCCAAGTACGTCATAGGTCTCATAAATCTGGTCATTAGCCCGAGTTACAGCCTCTCGAGCCTCCAGGTCGGTTTTGCTTTTGCTAGCCGCGCTGTTATATACATCATTGACGTTAAACTGATGGACATTCTCGGCATAGGACTGGTCGTACTGACGCTTCTGCTCATCAAATTTATCGCGCGATAGTTTATTTTGGAACTGTTGCTGCCCAAACTTTTGGACCATGTCCCCGCCGCCTACCAAACCTTCTAAAAGTGCCATAAAAATTTCTCTTTAAAAAGCAAAAGCCATGATCGCCATCGCACCGAGGCCACCGAGGGTGCTATATGTTTGAGCCTTCGAATTAGCTTTAGCAGTGTCATAAGCATTTTTGCGTTGTGTTGCATTTGCTGCTGCTGAGCCCATTTGTGATTGTGAAGAACGATTAACGCCCTGCCCGATGTTTATCAAGTCAGCGAGCTGCGCTTGGTTCGCCTCCCTCTGATTAACTCTTGCGTCAGTGATGGATTGGACGCCTCCCAAGGTGTTAGCCCTATTAAGTGAGCGCCCGCGCTCTTGCCTCTGTGCGGGAGTCAAGTTCACTCCGTAACGTGATGCATTACGGTCTGATACCCCACTCATCAACCCCGCAGCCGCTTGTGAATCGGTTCGTGCAGCATCAATCAACGACGTATCAGTCTGTGCTTTTTCTATAAGCTGCTCCTCAAAGCCACGATAGTTTTCGACATAATCGAGGTACTCCTGGCGAGTCATCTGTTCATAAATCTTGTCGGGATCCGTCGCAGCAGGAAGATTATTGATGTAATCCCCACCGATATTTTCGTTGCCGTACAATGAACCAAGGCTCGCTCTACCGTCTTGCGCTATCCCAATAGTCATCGTTACCCACCCCCGAAGAAATTTGAAGCCGCTAGTCGGCTGCCGAAACCGCTTACCTTGTTACCCGCATCATCGACAGGGCTGAAGAATCCGCCTTGCACAGTTTCCATTATCGGTTTCCCAGCTGCGTCTACTTTCCCCGTGTCTTTTTGTCCAGTAGTCGCTTTGTTCTGCATACCTTTCATGAGCGCTGCACCTGCCACCTGGCCGACTGCGGTCATCTTCGCGTCTGAGACAGCTTGATTATTCTTAGCCCGCGTTAACGATTGGGAAGTAGCTAAGTTAGATGCTTGCGCCATACCACTCTGGGCATCAGACGCTTGACCTCGGGCAGTACCAAGCACGTTAGTCTGCATCTTGTTTTGAATATCTTTACCGGAGGTATTCGCTATACCTAACTGGCCTTGATAAGCCTGCGCAATGTCCCCTCCATCTGCACCCCGCATTGCGCGCGCGGCTGAGGGTTTAGTAAGAGCCTGCATAGTGTCTGCATTGGCACGGGCACGGAGAGAATCAGTAGATGTGTCTTTAAGAGACGAATCGCGCATCTGCTGTAACAATGGGTCATACTTTTCTTTAAAGTATTTATATTCCGCCTGCGCTACAGCTGCAGATGCTTTTTCGGAGCCAGAGGCTTCGTAGTCTTTTTGTTTCGGTTTGCTGCCCATTACGCATCTCTCGTATAAACAATTGTGTCGATCCGCCAACCCTGTGAGACCAGATGGTCTTTTAACTCCGGTACAGCTGACCGCGTTTCTAAGTTTTTGTAACCACCATCTCTAGCTTTCTGAATAAAAAAATCTTGGTGTCTTGTAACGAGGTCCATGCCTCGTTTGTAAGCCCAGGCTACCCATATCAGTAATGTTCTATCACCTGTAAACGTATCGGTCTCACCGGTAGTAACCACAAAACCATCCGCCGTTGTCCAAAGTGTTGCTGCTCCAGATTCACAAGCCGCATACACATCGCTAGTCGAATATGTAAATTGTGGGTTATCGTTCAAAATCTCTTGTACTGCGGGTAGCACCCAATGCGAGTTGCAAGTCACATCAGTTATTACTGGCTCACCCGCCTCTGCCGTATCTGCGTCGCGTTTTCCAAGCTCTCGTAATTCCGCCATAGTTCACCTTCCTAGCAACGCCATCATCAGCGTGTCTGGCTTTACGCTCTGCTGTATTAACGCCTTCAGCAAAAAGCGATCCGTAAATTTGCGCGCCTGTTATATCCGACCAAGACTGCCCTGGAGTTCGAAGGAGCCTAAACAGCGCGCCGTTAATTATAGTGTCTCGATATTCAGCCATGATGTCGCTGTCGCAACCTGTCGAGGTAGTAGCAGGTTTTAGCTGTGCGCGGATTACCGTACTAGAAACCATAGTGGTTGACGGAACGGGGACTAGCCATACAAGAGACTGGCCTTGTTTAATGTAGTACTCAGGGACACCAGCGTTGGCAAGATCGCGCCACTTCGGTTTGCGCTGCTCAATTAGCCCCGTAGAAATGGGCTCCATGTCTTTGCCGTCAAAAACGGCGGACATGATTTTGTGCACGACTGTGCCGTTAGGGGCCTCAAGATCGTATTCGTAGATGTTGCCCACGGTAGTAAGAGGGTCAAGTTCCGCTTGATATATACCGGTCTTCTCGCAAAACTCAATTACAGCTGATCGGATATTTCGCTCGATCAAACTGTCAGGGCAGTCAGGAACTACGGGTATAACATCTGGGAACAAACTTTCGTAGCTAGTAGTAGCCATAAAACTTTACCTACCTCATGCCCATAGGGGCTGCAGGACGCATCTCAGGGTTCGGGTTGGTTACCGAATCGATCTGAGCTTTGCCTGTTACGGATGTTGCAAATAACTGATAGTGGCTAGATGCCCGCTGCGCATTACCCGCGTACTCAGCATCCTTCATATACGCCATGTACAACACGTAGTTCATTACCGCGTTTGCAAAAATATCAGGGATCGACAAGCTGCCCGACTGCGTTACAGTGGTAGGGTTAGATGAAAATATAACCTCTAGAAAAGCACTACCCGCAACACCAGGATAAACGTAGAAATTACGGGGGTTAGACTCGTCATATATGTAATGCTTAACAATGTTTGTATGCGCGGCATCGCCAGTAGCGGTTGGGTCGTGCCAGTCAGGGCTTTGCCCATCGAGCACTTCGCGATTAACTAATCGTACAGCGCGTTTTCCTGTAGCGTCGGAGGCCGCAGACGACATGTTTCTTACTGCTTTCAACAGACGGTTTCCCGTCGTAGGGATGTCCTGCTTCGTTCCAGTAGCAAGAGTGATCGTAGCATTTGTTGCGCTAGCGTCAGGTTTTAATAGAGCGATCTCGCGCTGCGCGTCGTTAACCCAAAGCACTAACTCTCCGACAACCGGCCATCTTACGCCAGTCGTATCTTGGATTACCGTCTGGACTCTATCAATTACGCTTTGTACTGTTACCGCCATCTTTGCACCTATGAATTAAGTATTGATTCCCAAGCGGCTTCTCTTTCATCTGTGCCGACCGTTTCACCCATAATTTTGTTTACTGCCGAGGCTTTTGGGTAGCCGTCAGCTTTGAAATTCTTTGGATCGCCTTCATCCATCATCTTCTCGAGTACAGTAACGAGTAGCCCGTTTGGATTCGGTATTGCTTCTATCACGTCTTCAAAAACCGCTTCTTCAGCGCCTGCCTCTTCAATGTACTTACCGTTATATTCTTTCGCGCCAGCTTGTAAGGCTAGCAGACCGATCTCGTCTGAAACCGTTGTGGGTTCGCCTGCTTGAAACACGATGGCCGCGCCAGCAAGTGTGGTAACGCGTAGATCTTTGTCACTTACAATCTTCATGATATTTAATTCCTAATCTATATATTAAAAAGCCTCTCCCCCTATAAAGGAGGAGAGGCGATCGACTTACTTACTGTGCAGTATCTAGACAGATAACGCCGAAGTCCTGTACATCACCAGTGATATCACTGTTGTACTTAGGCTTGCGCATACCGAAGATCTTGCCTACAGAAATACCAGACTGGTTGCCGTAGTCGAAAGTATCTTCAACCATCTCAGGCAAACCGATGTCGGCCAATGCAAGAGCCTGTGCTCCGCAGAACAAAGCGCGTGCTCCGTTTACGTCTGCGTCAGCGCCCCACTTATAACCAGCTGCGCCAACATTGCTGCTAGTACCGGCAGTAGCGCCGGAAGTGTTAAACACATGACGGAACTCGTGGATCATTACGCCGTCAACCATCAGGCTAGAAGAACCGCTGAACAAGCTATTCGAAGTACCGCGTACACCGGCGTTACGAACGTTAGCCAAGAAGCTCGCATCGAGTTTCAAGTCAGCCATCTGCTGTGGAGTAACAAACATGTGGAAAGTTTCCTGGTTACCTGCACCACGAATACCACGGATGTACTGGTCTTTAGCATAGGCTTTCAGGTTAACGATACACTCGTAGCTAATCTTGTCAGCCGCGACCACTGCGTTAGTTGCACCGGCTACAAGACCGCCAGTAGCGTCCCAACGACGGTGACGAGCAGCTGTGGGAGCAGATACGTCACTAGCATAAGCGAGGTCAACAAGCTCTTGACCGTTTACAGCGCCACCAACAACAGTACGCAATGCGCCGTTGTTCTTATTAGTGTAAGCAACACCTGACAGAGTTAAGAATGCCAACTGGTCACAACGGTCGGCCATTGCGTAAGCAAGTGCGTCACGAGACTGCTCTCGGAAGTTAACAACAGTCTTCTGGTCAGTCATACGGCCAGCGATGCGGTTAGCAAAACGTAGCTGGTCTAGCTCAATGCTGATGTCATACGCGCGTAGGGCTTCTTCGTTGCCTTCCAGAGTGTAATCGCCAGTGATACCGTCGCCAGTCATATCGGCAAGCAAAGTAATGTTAGCTTTGGTGCCTTTGTTGTTTTTAGTCATCTCAGTTACGCGTTGTACCATAGCGTTTGAGCCAGTACCTGCGAATTGGTTGATGAAAGATTGGTTGCGAGCTACTTTCCAGAAGTCGCGGCTCCAAGTTTGGAGTTGGTCGCCCGTAAGCGTCCCGAAATTTGTTAAGGCCATGATAGGCTCCATATAAGTAAGATAATGTACTAGCGACATTAGTGCCACTAATATAAGCAGCCGACTTTAGGAGCGGCTAATCCGTAAATCTACTATCGTGTAGAAAAACGTTTAGCGTTGATTAACGAGGGTCGTCCTCGACAGGTTTAACGCCTAGTGTAGGCGGAGGGTACGTTTTTAACGGCTACGGGCCGATCCCATATCGTAGGAATAGACGTATGAATCATATTAGTACAGCTAATATTATAAAGCAACAACTATCTGGAACGAGCCGTTTTATTAGCAATCTTCTAGCCATTACACCACCACCTCTAGCTCTGTTTCGATCCAGACTTTAGCCCCGCACGAAAGCGGCTTGTCTGGGCTATACACGACTGTGGCAACAACGTCCCCGTCAGCAGTGACGATCTCTGCTTTGTTAACCTTGCGGTTGACTTTATAATCCTTGACTGTCAATACCGGCTCGTCTGCGCCTTTATTGTTAGCCCTGATGTTGTGCTGATTAACGTGTATGCGAGTCTTCATTAATCACCATTTGGCTTTGTCAGCCCAGTACGCCGCTGACATTTTGCCCTTAGAAATGTTCTTTCCGTGCCGCGCTTTGAAGCTAGCGCGCTTCTTCTTCATCTTTTCGGACTCACCCGCCTTGGGTTTACCCGCAGTAGACGCGCCCTGCTCCCCAAAACGAATGGTTTTGATCTTGTCACCTTCTTTTGCCACAACAACGTGTGACTTTTTAGGGTGGCTGGGGGTCCGCTTGGGTTTGTTAAAGCCCGAGACTCCAGCTCGGGCTAATCGTGGGTCTTTTGTAGTCGCCATTGTTACCTCTTTAAATAATATCGCCGCGTAAACGCCTTAAAGTTGCCTCGGGGAGCGCCGCAAACTCTTCTTCAGTCATACTAGAAAGGTCTTGAAGCTTCTCACCATGCATAGAACTGCTCTCGCCTGGCAGTTCGGGAGGTTGTGACTCTGCAGCTTGCAATTTTGCACTGACTTGTCGCCGCTTTTTAGCTAGCTCGTCGGTTTTCCTAGCTGTACCTGACAAAGTGACCGCTTGACCCGCTGTATCATCTAAGTCGTGGTCTTTTACAACATATTTAACCGCTTTTGATAGGGCGTCCACAGCCTCGTAGCCCTTCATTATGAATGCATCACGGAGTTCCACGACCTCGTTAGTCATTTCTTCGTTATAGCTATCCGAATCCCTACTAAATACGGGGTACGCCTCTTCCATAGCGTTAGCTGCCTGTTGAAGCGCTGTCATTTGGCGGTCTTGATTTACAGTTTGGGACATTTCCTGCCGCATCTCGTGCTCTATAGTCGCGCGCTCGGCTTTTCTGATCTCCCGTCTGAGGGCAACTGCTTTTGCTGACTCCCCATCAAGTACCATATTCTGATATTCAACTTCTTTTACGTCAAAATCATACTCTTCAGGCGCGTCTTCAGCTTTTACGTTCGCTGCATTGATCTCGTCTAGTTGTTTTTGAAGGGCTTTCTGTTTCGCAAGTACTTCATCTAATCGAGCTTTAGGCACCATTGGTTTTTTAGCGGGCTTTTCAGCTACGGGCTCTTCTGCTAACTCTGCCTCGAGCTCTTCCTCACCGGCTTCGTCCTCTTTCGCCACAGCTTCCTCGGTTTCTTCGGTTTCTTCGGTTTCTTCGGTTTCTTCGGTAACAGGCTCCTCTTCTGTCGCCTCTGCCACAGTTTCTTCGGCCTCATCATCTGCCTTTATAGCTTCTTCGACTTCCGCGAAACTGAGGTCTAGCTGGGGCAATTCATCTTCGGGGCGATCAGCGCCTGGCATGACTTCGTACTGCAAGGCTTCTTCTACTACTTGGTCTTCTTTGTGCTCACTCATTTAAGAACTCCTATTGTTCCTGGGTTGGGGGTGTTGCAATATTTCTAGTTTGCTGCATCGCGGTTGTAGCGATCTTAGTTGCGGCACTAGTCTCGGCTTGTCCTTGGCGGATTTGGTTAGTAGCAGAGGACAGTTCTCTTCGTAGCGCTATTTGCTCTTCGTTCATTGCGATCTTGGCTTGTAGTTCTGCCATGCGCATTTGAGGATCGAGTTCAGAAACGTCTTGAACCTTCGCGATATTGACGGCTGCTTCACTCTGGATCTTACGAACTTCTGCTTCCAACTTCGCGATCTCAAGCTGCAACTGCTGCATAGCAACCTGTTGCTGTTGAGCCATAGCTTCTGCTTGTTCTGGAGTTGGGGGTTCTTGCCCAGTAAGAGTTCGGATTCGCTTAGCAAGCTCACCCTTACGCGCCAAGTGGCTGTACTCAATAATTGCGTCATCTGGCACAGCAACACCTGCTTGACGCAGACTGAGCGCCTCAGCGAACTGCACCTCATCGAAGCTGTCGCGCGCCGGTGCGGTGGAGACGACAATGTCGTACTCGCCGACCATCAAGTTGTTAATGATCTCGCCTTCAGGAGTCTGCTGATTTACAACCATCGGCTCACGGGGCTTCAACGGGTCTTCTTCGTTAGTAACCTGAATGACTCGTTCTTCTGTGTAAAAAGTCTGGATCAAATTCAAAATCTTCTCAGCAAGGTACTGTCGAGACTTACGTAGGTTGTCGAGCGGCACTTGGATCATAATCGCGCCACGGTTCTGTTTAGCACGGATCGCTATGCCTGATACCTCTGCGCTGTCCGTACCCAGCATCGAATCGTTTACCCCAGAAATGGTCTTAATGTTGGCCGCAGCTTTCATCGCTATACGGTCAAGGCCCGTCGGAATTTGGTTCGGTTGTATCTTAGATGGAGGGCTTGTGCCGCGCGCGTACTCGAGTACAAGACCCGTTTCGGCGCCGTGCTCTTCAAGGTCGTCCGCAGTCATACCAACCAGCGACCCACTCTCGACCATCCACCCGCTGTTGGCGGTGGTATTAACTATGTGCAACTCTTGAGAAGCAATTTTGTTTAGCTGCTCCTGTGGGGATAACAGGTTACGTATCGCGCCGAAAGGTCGGCCCCGACGGAAATAGCAAAAGAATGGGATAATTGTGAACTGGTTGTAAGGTGACCAATCGTCATGTAACACGACCTGATCGCACGTAACCGTCCACCGGACTTTACGGATTACCTTACTCATTACGGACAAACTGTGTTTTTTGGCAAACTTCTTTACTTTAGCTTCGGCCCACGCATCTGGTGCCTGCCGCTGATCACCTGTATTCGGGTCTATGAAGAAAGAGCTCCGCGTGAGTTTCTTGTGCTGACGCTCTACGACGCGCAAAGACTTAACGTTTCGGTACTCGTCGTCTCCTGGGACGCCCGCTCCGAAGTGATCGTCATTACTTTCAGTGTCCCCAAAACGAGTCTCTTGGTATTCAACAGAGTCTGGCCCAAAACTCATGCCGTTCTCAGCGACGAAGAGTAGGCGATCAGCTTTAGTTTTGCCGTAGAGTTCTTCGATCTCATCCAGCGTCATCCACTTAGTTTCAAACACTTCGTTCCAAGTCTTCGGGTCGGCATCTTTTGCATCGGGGTCAATAAGTATGTCTAGCGGATCTTTAGCCGTGATTCTTATCTCGCCCTCCACATGGTCGCTAAAGTCCATCCGAACGTCGAAAAAACCACGTCCATCCATGATCAGGCCGTCGCTGAACACCTGTTGCTCTACCCAATCTAACTTATTGTTATCTGCGATCTGCATATACAGCTTGTTCAAAGTTATCGCGACCTGTTCATCGCCTCCACGGCGGGGCTTGAACTGGATATCAGCCCTGCGTGTGGACTGCTCACCGAGTATTGTATTAATAGTAGGTAGGATGGTGTTAATAGTAAGTGCAGGGCGACCTTCTGATTCAAGTGCGGCTGCGTCGTCAGCGTCCCACTGATCACCTTGGTAGTAGTCGTCGCATTTTTGTGCCATCTCAACATAGTCGAGGTGGCCATTATCTCGTGCGCGTTCATATCTGGCCCACTGAGTGCGCGTAATTTCTTCTTCCTTCGCAGGATTAATCTTCGTAGCTTTCATGGTCTATGCGCTCATTGCAGATTTGTTAGTTCGTTCGCCTTTTAATAATCCAGGGAGGCGATCTCTCCAAGACGGGACGTGCTCGATCTTTTCATGGAAGGTACTGAACTCTGTCATCATCAGACCTAGCCAAGAGAGCGCGTCTACTTGGTCATCATGTACGCCATTCGGGAACCGCAGTAACTCAGCTACCAGAGGGCCAGTAAATTGTTCTTCTTTAGGCATGAACACCATGCCTTGCTGCATTCGTCCCTGGATTGCTCGAGCTCGCGCTTCTTTATCCCTGCGGCCCGTCTTTAAGTCTTTGAAGTACGCTTCGTAGAGTCCGCGCTCACGGACACGCTTCTCGAGAAACGGTCCGAGGGCCATCTCAATGTGCCCTTTCTCGATACCGATAATTGAAGGCTTCCACAGCTCGTACATGTCGAGAATCTGCTCAACGATTTCAAAACCATCGAACCGCCCTCTCACAACGTCTACTATGTACAGGCAGTCTTGTTCGTCGACCCCAATCACCATGCCCACGGTGTAGTCATTACGATCGTTTTTGCCGATCGCCAAATCCCACGCCGCATAGAACTTCATGCGATCGAGGTCAATCTCGTCGCGGTCGTAGTACTGGATCATGTCTCGGGTGAAGTAATCACCGTCATCTGCTACTGGGTTCTGCTGGTATAGTGCAGACCAATCTCGTGGGCCCACCGCTTTCTCAATCCGCGCTAGGGCTTCTTCGTCGTAACGTTCTTTGTGTAGTGCTTCACCCTGTTTTCGAAACTCTTCGTCGACCTCTGCAATGGCTGGGTAATTAACAACCTCCCATTGCTCGCCGTTATCTGCTGCTGCTTTAAGTAGTCTTCCTGCAAGATCATCATCGTGCCAACGAGTAAGGATAACCAGCACACCGCCGCCAGGCGCAAGACGCGTGTACGCCGTAGACGTATACCAGTCCCAAGTAGATTCACGTGCGTTTGATGATTCGGCGTCGTCACGGTTCTTTACCGGATCGTCGATGACAAGGATATGAGCACCCTTACCAGTAATACCACCGCCAACACCGGCAGCAACAAAACCCCCGCCGCCAGTAGTAAGCCACGCTTCAGCAGACTGAGACTGAGGGTCGAGGCGGGTTTTAAAAGCAGATTTAAATCCGTCTTCACGTAAGAGACCACGGACTTTTCGACTAAACGCCATTGCCAAGCTGCCCGAATAAGAGCAACTGATAAATTCGTGCTCTGGATGTCTACCCAGATGCCAAGCTGGGAATGCAACTGACGCGAGCGTGCTCTTACCGTGTCTGGGTGGCATAAATAGCATAAGTCTTGGAGACTTCTTTTCAGCGACATCACGACTAAACTCCTCTAGGCGATTACATATATCTTTATGGACCCACCCTGCTTCATAGTCAGGATTGAATCGTTCAACAAAAGGTAGAAGGCGTTTGCGGGTTAAGAACCGGAGTGCAAGCTCCGCGCGCGCCTTTTCTTCTAGTGTGGTAGCCGCAGCCTCTTCTTTCTCAGTGGCTGCGGGTATTGGTCCCTGCTCCGCGATGTCCGCTTTGCAATACACGCAGAGGCGGTCGTCCCCCGCGTACAGTGTCTCGGGGTGCGTGTTCTTACAACGGATGCATTCGACCTTTATTACTTCCGTCATATATTAGTTATTTAGCCTTCTTGGC